>JADMIO011417979.1_pt1 | contig 47567 bp, 39 predicted proteins | sample 8958161 | NCBI WGS metagenome assembly JADMIO01 (sample SAMN16585339, study PRJNA669376) | soil metagenome | isolation source: Crop rotation soil | place: USA: Cullars Rotation, Alabama | collected 2011
CCGCCGGTCTCGTGATGAACATCGTGCCGAAGTCCGGCGGCAACGACATGCGCGGATCAGCGTTCGCCGGTGGGAGCGGCTCGGCTCTTCAATCGAGCAATCTCACGCACATTCTCAGAGATCAGGGACTCACGGCGGTGACGCCGCTGACGCACTTCCTCGACATCTCCGGCACGCTCGGCGGATCGCTGCGCAGAGATCGCGCGTGGTTCTTCGTCAACGCTCATACAGGGGGTTACACTCGGGCATCGCCGACGGTCTTCTACAACCTCAACGCAGGAGTCCCGTCGGAGTGGCTGTACAAACCCGACACGACGCGTCCCGAGTACTCGGATCGCACGTTCGAAAATGCGAGCGGACGCGTGACGTGGCAGATGACGCCGCGAAATAGGGTCGGCGTGTTTTGGGACGAGCAAACGCTTTGCCGGCGCTGCAGCGGCGCGACACCCGGGTTGTCGGAGCCGCAGCAGGTGTCGCCGGAGGCGGTTGGGATCCTGGGACGGCCGCTTCGGGTTGTCCAAGCGACATGGTCGTCGAATCTGACGAGCCGGCTCCTCTTCGACGCTGGTTTCGGCGGCACGTTCTTCGGCGTCGGCAACTTCGAACGTCATCCAAATCCAACGCTCGATCTGATCCGTGTCGCCGAGCAATGCGCCAGCGGATGCGCGGCGAACGGCGGCATTCCGGGACTGGTGTACCGGTCGCAGGATTTCAGTTCCGCCTACACCGGCTCATACCTCTGGAAGTTGTCGCTGTCGCGAACGACCGGCTCCAGAAGCTGGAAAGTCGGCTATCAGCACACGTTCATGACCGACGACCGCACGTGGTTCACGAACAACCAGAACCTCACCTATCGCGTGAACAACGGGGTGCCGAACCAGTTGACTGAGTCGATTTCGCCCTGGGTGAACAACGCGCGCATCGGCTGGGACGCGCTGTTCGCACAGGAACAATGGACGCATGGCCGGCTCACGATGCAAGGTGCGCTGCGTTTCGATCGCGCCACGAGCTGGTTCCCAGCGCAGCAGGAGGGGCCGTCGCGATTCCTGCCGGCGGCGATCGTCGTGCCTGAAACAAAGGGCGTCGACAGCTACAAGGACATCACCCCGCGTCTGGCGGCGACGTACGACGTGTTCGGCCGCGGGAAGACGGCGCTCAAATTTCAGATCGGCAAGTACGTCGAGGGCGCCGGCACGATCGGCACGTACGCCAACAGCAACCCGACGCTCCGAATGCCGCAGACGACGCCCGCGATGGGGACGGCGGGCGTGACGCGCAGCTGGATTGATGCCAACGGCAACTTCGTCGCCGACTGCAATCTGCTGGATCCGATCGCGCAGGATCGCCGCGCGTCAGGCGGTGACTTTTGCGGCGCCGTCACCGATCGCCGCTTCGGAACGAATGCCCTCGTCAACGACTTCGCGCCTTCGATTCTTGGCGGCTGGGGCGTCCGCCCGTCCGACTGGGATGTCGAGCTATCGGTTCAGCAGCAAGTGTTTTCGTACGCGTCGATTGAGTTCTCGTACGTCCATCGCTGGTTCAACGGGTTTCTTGTCGTCGACAACCTCGCGCTCGGTCCCGGCGATCTGACGGCGTACAGCATCACCGCACCTGCAGATCCTCGCCTTCCTGGTGGCGGCGGATACGTCGTCTCGGGTCTCTACGATGTCGTGCCGGAGAAAGTGGGACAGGTCGCCAACATGGTGACTGGCTCGGCGCGGTTCGGAACATGGTCGCAATATTTCAACGGCGTCAACCTGAACGCGCAGGTACGCGCCCATCGGGGACTCACCGTCGTTGCGGGGGTGACAGCAGGACAAACCGTCGCGGACAACTGCGACGTTCGCGCCCATATGCCGGAATTGTCGACCGCGGCGACAGGGACGAGCACGTTTGGTGCAGGTCTCCTGAGTTCCTCGGTCACGTCCGTCAGTCCGTACTGTCACGTGGCCAGCGGCTTCCTTCCGCAGATTCGTGGAGTGATCTCCTACGCGATTCCGCGAGTCGACCTGCAGCTGTCGTCGACGGTCCAGAGCAAGGCCGGCCCAATGCTGATCGCGAACTACGCCGTTCCCGATGCCGCCATCCTGCCGTCGCTGGGGCGCAGTCTGTCTGGCAACGCGGCCAACGTCACTGTGAATCTCATCGCACCGGGAACACGATACGGCGATCGGATCAATCAGGTCGACGTGCGGATCGCCAAAGCCGTCAAACGCGGGAGGACGCAGACGCTCGTCGCGATCGAGGCGTACAACGCGCTGAATTCGAGTGCGGTGCTGACCTACAACACGACGTTCGTCCCAGCCGCGGTCTGGCCGCAGCCGAACAGCATTCTGACACCACGGCTGCTCAAGGTGACGGCCGAGGTGACGTTCTGATGCCTCGTGCCTCGTGGTTCGTCTTGTTCGCGATCGCGTTTGCCGAGTCGAGCGCGGCTGCGCCCTCGTCCATTCCGACACTCGCGAAACAGATTCTGATTCTGTACGAGACGTCACGAACCTCCCAGCTGGTCGTCGTCAGCGACCGAGAGATTCCGAGCATCCTGAGCAGCGCATCGAGCAATGGAATCGATTACTACGCAGAGTTCGTGGATCCAAGGCGAATCGCCCACCGTGACTATCAGCAGGTGTTCAGTGACTTCCTCCTTGCCAAATACCAAGGCAAGCAATTCGATCTGATCATCGCGATGGGCGACAACGCGCTCGCCTTCATCAACGGCACGCGAGGGTCTCTCTATCCGCAGACGCCCGTCGTCTTTTTCGCCAGCGGTCCGTCGCCTCAGCGACCGGTGAACTCGACTGGAGTGTTCGGCAGGCTGGATCTCATTGGTTCCATCGGCCTTGCGCTCACCCTGCAACCCGACCTCAAGAGCGTGTTCGTGATTAACGGATCCGATGATGGGCGCGGCGGGTACGAAGCCGAAGCGCGAGCGCAGCTGCGTCCATTCGAGAACCGGCTGGCGTTCACGTATTTGACCGAGTTGAATCGGGCGGATCTCGAGGCGAGGGTCGCTCACCTTCCTCCACGTTCGGCGGTGTACTTTCTCTCTTACCGCGAGGGAGGCGCCGCGCGCTCGAGACCGATCGATTATCTGGAGCGGATAGCGGCAATCGCGAACGCGCCGACGTACTCGTGGGTTGATTCCGCGATGAGCCACGGAATCGTCGGCGGCAGCCTCAAGAGCCAGCGAGCGCAGGCGCAAGCCGTCGCTGGGCTTGGCTTGAGAGTGTTGCGAGGCGAGCGCGCTGATGCGATCCCGATCCTGTCGGCCGATTTGAATGCCCTGCAGGTCGACTGGCGTCAGATGCAGCGCTGGGGCATCACCGACGCGCACGTCCCGGCCGGCACGCTCGTGCTCTTTCGCGAGCCCACACTGTGGGATCGCTACAACACGTACGTCGTCGCCGCGTTAGTGGCTCTGATGTCGCAGTCCGCGCTGATTGCAGGGCTGCTCGTGCAAAAGCGACGTCGGAGGCGAGCCGAAGATCAGGCGCGAGACAGCGCGGCAAAGCTGCGTTCGAGCTACGAGCGGATTCGCGATCTTGGCGGCCGCCTGCTCGAAGCCCAGGAAGCGGAGCGCGCGCGCATCGCGCGCGAGCTGCACGACGACGTCAGCCAGCAGCTTGCGCTTCTTGCGTTCGATCTCGATCTATTGCGCGGCGACAGCGTGCTCCAGCGGAGGCAATCCGACCGTCTCGTGCAGGGTGCGTGCGAGCGCGTTCAGGGGGCAGCCAAGAGCGTGCACGCCTTGTCGCACCGCTTGCATCCCGTACGACTGCAGATGCTCGGCCTCGTCATGTCGCTTCGCGGCCTCGCGCAGGAGCTGTCGACGCTTGATCTGCCAATCAGCTTTTCGCACGACGATGTGCCGGCGATCCTGCCTGAGGAGATCACGCTGTGTCTGTTCCGCGTCGTTCAAGAGGCGCTGCAAAACGCCCTGAAACACAGCGCGGCCTCCCACGTGGCCGTGCACCTCGTGGGCAATGTGCCCGACGGGCTCTTGCTCACGATTGTCGATGACGGCATCGGCTTCGATGTCGAGGAGGCATGGACGTGCGGCCTCGGCTTGGTCAGCATGAGCGAGCGCGTCGAATCTGTCGCGGGACGCCTCGGTATCCGGTCGACGCCTGGATTCGGCACGTACCTCGAAGTCGCCGTGCCGATCCACGCGGCGGCGGCGACGTACGCGGCTATCGCGCCATTTCACTGACGGCGCATTCGCGCGGCGCGGCGATATATTCGGCGCCAGCACGAGACCACCAGCCTACACGAGGCAGCCAAGCACTTCTGGCGCGACGTGCATGAAACTCAGGTAGCCGATCGCCGGATACACGCCGATCGCGGCGCCAAATCCGCAGACGCCGGCAATCGCCCACGCCTGCAGCAGTGCACGCGACGGACGTGCGGACGCACGCGAGCATCGCGAGACCGAAACTCAGGAGCGCGCCGCCGACGCCCGCCCGATCGTGCGCGTTCACCTCGCAGAGCGCGCGCGTCGACATACCGAGGTTCGCGGCGTGAGGGAGAAGTTGCCGGAAGTTCCTCAGCGATTGTGAACGGAATTGGCGGTGAGGCAGGGATTCGAACCCTGGGTACAGCTTTTAGGCCGTACAACGGTTTAGCAAACCGCCGCCTTCAGCCTCTCGGCCACCTCACCGCATTGAAATTGCTAACGATTTTAGCTATCCGCCCTCGGCTGATCCGATTGTGCAGTCGGTTGTGCAGTAGTTCGCCGAACCTTCGCTTCCGGGGTCATCTCGATGAGCAGCGGCGCGCAATCATCCCTTTGTTCACGATAGCACAAGCGCTTGTCCTAACGGACGCAGCGGTCTCGGATCTCGGAACAGCGTTCTGCCACTGGAGGTCCTGGATTCCAGGAAACGGCGTCCATGTCGACCTCTCGGCCAAAAAGACAAGCCAGCGGTGGGATGCCGTGGCCGCCACCGTGATTAGCTTGCGGCATATGCTGCTTTGGCAGCGTTCAAGTACGCGGTCCGATCCTGAATCAGTGAGAGCATTAGCGCCCCCCCTGTTCGGCGGCACAGTCGAAGCTGTGATGAACCTGGCGCAAATTCGACGACGTCCAGTGTGGACAACGATTCAAGACAATCGCGAACTCGCTGCGGTGATAGCGCAATGCCTTCGAGCTCCAACCACGAAGCTACATCGTTGACGTCAGCCTGCGCGGATGCATCTATGCGGTTGCCAGCGAGTTCCAGTACTAGCAGGGTGGCGGCAAACACAAGTCGCACTGCTGAATCCTGCTCGATCGGATGGATCAAAAGCCGATGAGCGACCGTTCGAAACTCGGATCGGCAGTAAGCGCTGTCAACGTGCTCTCGTGTTATGGCAGCGCTTCGCGGCAACGCTCGGTCCGCGAGTTCGAGGAGCAGGGCCCTGAGATATGCATATAGCAAAGCCCGCCGTTCGGCGGCATAGAACGCGATTCGATCCAGCACATGTGCTTCGGCCGCTCGAAATCCGTTCATTTCGAGAACGCGTTCAGCGACTGTTCGAACTGCATCGAACGACGGTGCCTTGCCATCGACGACGACCAAGCTGGGCGCCCAGTGCTCAGGAGGCTCTTCGTGCGGAAGGACACGGTCTGCTGGAACCTGCGAGCATACAAGGCGGACCAGGTTTGCGCGGAAATCTGAGGGCCTCGCCAGACATCGATACAGATCCCAGGCTCTCAACACTGGATACTGTCGGTCTGGACTTTCGCCAGGGTTCAGGGTCAGAAGCAGCAGCGAAGAGTCGCCTTCTAATTGATCCGAGAGGTTACTGCCTCTTGGCTCTATGTATAGTGGGATACCTCCGACAGGAAACGCCGCGCAAGCTTCGTCCTGAACACCATCAAGAGTCGACACAAAGCCGTTGCCACAAACTTCAACTCTGGGAACGGCCGAAGGTTCCACTTCCAGCAATCGATTCAACTCCATCACGAGACGGCCGACGGCTTCAGATGCGTCTTTGTCTCGCCGAAGCTGATCTAGGGCCTCAAGCAACGGACGGTAAGACGAATCGCGCGTAATAGGATCCCAGCTCGCATAAAACTGAACAGAACCTCCGTGCCCTGTCAGAGACCAGTCGAGCAGTTCTTGGGGATCCTTGGCGCCAAATGGCCCTGGAGGCAAGGGGGGAGGTGCAATCCCTGTGACGTCGACGGTGTCATCATTTGGCCCTGTTGAAACGAGCGCGCTCGCTACATCAAGATCCCTGTTGGCCAGAGCTCGCTCGACCGTTGCCAGCCAGGGCCGGTAGCGCTGTCCTTCAGACCGCGACAATTCGGTCGCCCGCACGCGCAAGATTCCGATATAGCTATTCTCAGCAGACTCGACGGTTTGGCGGATCTCGTCTAGTGAAGCAAGCGCTCTTCTCAAGTCCCTGCCTGCCCACAGATATGCTGAGTCGAACCGCGGGTCGCTGTGCTTAATCGGGGAACCAACTAACTCAGCTCGTCTGACGAAGTCGTCGGTGGAAGCAAGGACTCCGGCTTGAGCGATGATCCTTCGACGCTCAAGCTCGAGCTCAACTCGGTCGTCCTCTGCACCCATGCGCTCGGCCATCGCCTCCCGGAATTCGGTATGTCCCAAAAGCGCTTCGGCGGCTTCGAATGATCCCTCATCAATTAACTGTAAAAGCACCTCGAGCGGGCCTGAAGGACGCGCCAAGTGCTGCAAGTATGCTTGCCCAACCACCCGCAGGTCGGGATCCGTAGAAACGGCAGTTCGCCACAGGTCGGGATGTTTCCATGCTTCTCCCCATACGTCGAGGAGAGCCCGAACATGGCTCGTGGTGATCATGAGGTCAGCCGTAGCAAGGTGTCGAGTGACTTGAACAGTTGCTGCATCAGAGGCGCCGGATAGGCCCTGGCGGCTTCGAGTTCCGACCTCAGTCGAGACATTTCAACAAGGCTTCGACGGAGTTGCCTTGACAAATCGGAAATGGCTTCGGCGGGGGCGAACCCACTTGCTTGTGACAGCGCCTGTTCTTCCTGAGTCCACGCTCGAGCGGCGCGGACGACCCTTGAGATGTGTTCAACGCACAGCCGCCGATGTTTGCCGACAATTGCGACCGAACGCAACTTGCCATCGCGCGTACCTTCGCGAACGGCCTCATCAAGAATGTCGTCCGCGTCCTGACGCGACCGAATCCGTAAGAACTCCCTGACCGTGCCAGGGTCCCCGGAATTCACGGCATTGAGCAGGCGCTCAAACCCCCAGGAGTTGTGCACCAGCCACCCCCAAGCACGCCGCCCGACGGTAAAATCCAACGTCAAACCGATGCACTTTCCGAGTTCGCGTCCTAGCTCGGCGCGTGCAGAGCTCGCCCGTGACCGACCTTGTTCTAGGTCCAAGAATGTTCCTAAGTCCGTTCTTTCAAGACCGTCCGGATGTCGCAGACGGAATTGGACAGCCTGCGCGGCCCAGTCGCGTACGGGATCTTCGACGGCCTCCGCCAGATATGCAAGGGCGTCCAATGGTGGATCCGAACCGTAAATTGCTGCCTGGATCGCCAGTGCCGTCACGGCCATAGTGGCGAATCGGTCCGAACACACTAACGCGACTTCATCAAACAACAACGCGCTCGCCAGTCCCGTTGCGTAGTGTCCGGCCAATACGGCAACGCTCGGTGGTGGAACAGTTCGGGCGTTCAGCGTAGGAGCGCCAGCCAAGAGGAGGACAAGACCAACTGCATCGTCCCGCTCCCACCACAAGATCTCCGCCAGCTTTTCAAACCAACTTGTACGAAGATCCTGCGGCGCATTCGGATGGAGTGAAAGGCAGGCCGCAATGGCCTGTTCCAAGAAGGGCGCCTGTATTGCCTCAAGTTCGGCCAGTTCACGAAACGCTGTGGCCGGATCACTAGCGTTTCCAAACCACGCATTCGTGACTCGGCCTATCCTTTGCCTTTCGTCCTCGGTTTGAGCTATGGCACCAGTATCATCGGCCGCTTCGAGTAGTGCTTCGAAAAGGCCATCTACATCGCGGATCATCGCTCTCGCGTCAGCAGATTGGTCTCGAGTATCCGATTCTGCTTCCGCAACCTCGAGAGTACACATTCGACCGACTTCAGGAATTCTTTGACTAATGTCGGTCAGAAGAGTGCCGACCAAGGATGGATCCTGAAAGAGAACCCCAAGTTCCGTTCGCATCCGAAAGCGTTCCGAGCCTTCGTAGTCGCCCGAAAATGACAAGAAGTTGAAACTGGTAATGATGGCCCAGTCGTCGCACACGAGCACTTTCGCGTGGGATTCGACTCCTTCACTAACCCCGCTAGCAAGAGCATGGCGGAATGTGCTGTAGCGCCGCGACGCGTCATCGAGAATCCCACGTGCGTCTGCGTCCGGCCTTCGATAGGTCAGCAGAACTTCGACACCTCGCTCGAGACAATGCTGCAGTTCGTCCACAAACCGACGATCGATGACACGTGTCGACAGCTGATCAGATAGGACGAGTATGCGCGTCTGCGCTCCGCGGAGCGCGTCGTAGAGCAGCTGCCGGTGCTCGGCGTCTCGCACGAGCGTGAATGTCGGACCAAGTGTAGCGATCCGACGAGATAGTTGCTTAGCGTGGCGCTTCCAGTTTCGCTTCCACAGCTTTAGCCTCTCCGCCGAGAACTTCTCCCGTTCGGCGCCAAGCGCTTGAGGCAAGGATGGCATCGGAACATCGGCGGCTGGAGGTGTCTCCGACCCTCCAAACGACATTGGACTGTCAATGATCCGATGACCGTCGCTGTAGTCAGGGAAGAGCTGCTTCGCGACAGACAACAGTTCAAGAGCCGTGATCGAAGCCGGCTGATCAAGATCGCCAGGCCGAGCTGAAGCAGTAAGGCGTACGCTCACCTCGAGTACGTCATCCGGAGTTCGGTCGAGGAAGTTGTAGCTCGTCACGAATGCATCGTGTCCATCTATCACGACGAATTTTGCGTGGCACCGAGCAGAGCGCCGACTGAAGAAGACTTGAGCTGGATATCGCTCCTTCAAATCCTGAAGCCATGCGGCAACACCAGGCTCGAAATCTACCTCGTCACCAATTCCAAAGAGAAAGAAGATGCTCCGGCCTTTGGCCAACACTTGGTCGAAGTCGTCTCGGAATTGCGACGCGCCCTTGTACCGTACGAATGGGCACGCAACGACGATCTGCGTTCGCGCGCTACGAATCATGTCGCGGATAGCTAGCACCTGTCGGTCCGCGCTGGCAATGATGCTGCCACGCAGTTCGCCTGCTCCGCGCTGCCCAATCACAGCCTCAATGTCCAGAGCCGCCCGCTCAAGACTCTCTTGCCATCCGCCGGCCGTTCCGACATCGGCTGAATCGAGACGCTCGGTCAAAGAGGTAACGGACTGGAGCTGGCCAATCAATCCTTTTGGAACGGGGCTATTGACACCACGCGTCGCTTTCGACGCGAGGTTCTTCAGAGCATAGTAAGGCTCTTCCTCGTTTGCGAGCCGCGTCAGCGTTCGTTCCAAATTGACGCGCGTTCGCCAAGGAATGTCGTCCGGATAGTCGACCAGAATCCGCTGGAACTCAGTGATCTCGTCGAACTGAACCCGTACGCCGAGCTCCAACTCCCGCATTTCACCTTCGCCGCTGCCGAGCCCAGCAAGCTCAAGGTTGACTTCGAGAACCTGGAGTGGACGCCCAGCCTTCGAAGTACGTCGACGAAGCTGATCTCGAATTGCTCGGAGCACGTCCTCTGTGGAAATTTTGGCGTTTGACGCCGGCTCCAGCAGTGGGGGGAGACGACCTCCCGCTTTCGGCTCGGGCCGCCGTCGCAACGCGAGAATAGTGCCGGCGATCAAATCCCGCATCAATACGATGCGGTCTTCGGTCCTCTCGATCGCTTCGAGTTCCTGAAATCTGTTTCCGTTTACGATCTGGACGATCTGGTGTGTGAGACGGATCGCGCCGGTCGCGAAATTGAAAGTGACGTAGCCTCGATTCAGAAGATCTAGAGTCAAACGAAGCATCGGCCGCTGGCCAATTCCGAATAGCGAGTCCAGCGTCTCAAGCGATGTTGCGCCGCGCGCGAGAGCCTTGAGCACAAGTTGCTCGAGCCGACTCGGTAAAGATGACGGAGCCAGAACCGCTCGAACAGCGAATGTCTCGCAGGGAACGAATAGAGGCTGGCGTTCAGACGCGCGGGAGGCGGTCATCGTTCTGGCGCAAAGTGACCGTCAGACAACTCGACGCGCGCCTTCAAATCGAGCAACAGATTGCACACAGTTGGCCAGGGAGTATCTGGCGTCTGCCGAAAATGGTCGAAATCGCCAACGATCACCAACAGTCGCTTTGCCCGTGACAACAGTACGTTTGCGCGTTGGCTCGAAGCGAGATGTCCGAGGCGGCGGATCTTGTCGTCCCTTCCTGCATCGTTTGTGCGCACCAGGCTGACGACAACGATGTCGGCTTCGCGGCCTTGAAAGGAATCAGTGGTGTGAATCAGCGAACTGAATTCCGATGATACCGCCGCCTTAAGGAGCTGATTCTGTTGATTGTACGGGCTAAGTACTGCGAAAGCGGCGGTACCTCGGGCCGCACCTTCGACCGATGGCCTGAACGACCGAAGAAGCGCAGCGACGAGCGCGGCCTCTCCTTCATTTCGCCACTGTCCGCTCTCGTAACGGCAACTATCCAGTCGATGTGTATCGAGCCACACCACAGCTCGCGAGCGAACGAACTTCGGCTCCACCCGACCGTGCGTCGGTTCGTCAGTTACAAGAGACGGCGCCGATACGAAGGGTATCTGTGGGTAGAACGCGGTGCCGATGACCTTCCTGATGCTGTCGTGCATACGAAACTGCATCTCAAGCCTGTCGACGGGCCAGCGGTGGCTCTTGTGGGAGGGGGCGTCATCGCGAGGTAATGGGGGCGGGTCGGTATCGACGCTCGAGTCGTCGTCACGGTGAAATAGATGTTTAAACAGCTCCAGAGTCGCCTTGAACGGTAGACGGTCATCCACCAGGGCCCGAACATCCGCTCGTTCAGACGTCAAACAGGCTTCATAAACGTCCTTGATATGCAAGTCGCCGAACGGAGGGAGCTGCTGATGGTCGCCGATCAATGTCCACCGATGCCCGAGGACGAGTGGCATCACGAGTTCGGCTGGCCATGCCTTCGCAGACTCCTCGACAATGACCCAATCGAACGCGTCAAGTTCATCCTGATGGCCAAGAATGTTCTCCGTGCATGTGCCGCACGTTGCGAAAACAAGATTCGCGCCTCTCCAAATTCGGTCCTGAATTTCCCACTGAGACTTCTCCGAGACTCGTTGCCATTCCGTTGCAACCGCCAGAAGTCCGTGAGCGGAGTCCGATGTCCACTCGGGAGACTTCGCCAGTGAACGCACGCGCTCTTTGATAGCTGCGACGCGCCGACGAGCTTGGACTGTGTCAAAGTAACGCTGCATCGACTCGCGGACTTGTCGCTCGCCATGTGCGCCTGCCACACGGATGGTGACGGGTGCGTCGGAGCCGTCAACTCCGACCAGACTCAATGTGCGCTCGGCCAATTCGTCGAGCGCATAGTGCGATTGCGCGGACACCAACACACGAGCACCTGGTTTGGCTACGAGGTAAGCTGCAACGGCGTGCGCCACAACAGTCGTTTTTCCTGTACCTGGCGGTCCTTGCAAGGCATAGAACGGGAAATTCGCGAGCATATCTTTGACGATCTCCGGCGCTCGCCCGCCGAGATCCTTGGCCGAATGTTCCCAAGCCTTCCGAGAGCCGCGGAAACTCCGAGGCTGATATAGAGCCTCCATGAGCTGTGGGTTGTGGAACAGTGACGTGACAGCGGCTCTTTGCCGCTGAAGTAAGATATCTGCCGCCACGTCGTCCGCCGGCCGTAGCCAGCCTACGGATGGTGGCGACTCGCTGCCGTCCGCGAGTTCAATTTCAACTTCGTTCATGCTGACGCGACGCACCTGGGCTCGTGCGTTCTGTACTGGTCTCCTCTCTGGCTCTCCCGAAGCGTCCGTGTGCCAAGTAACGTCCTCTCCGAGATCCCGATCACGCAGAGTCCCGAAGAAGTCGCCGAAATCTGGACGCTTTCGCATTTTCGAGAGGAGGTGGCGCATCACGCCGCTCTCGATCCACGTGCGATCTCTGTCGGCGTCCCAAACTAGTCGCAGCGCTCGTGAGCCTCCAGACTGAGAGATGCGACGATATGGATACAGCCGAATGTCGAGAGCTCCTCGCTGAACGTTGAGCCACCAGTAAAAGCCTTTCCTGAATGGCAAATGCCAATCCGGCGTGGTGTCTGGCCGACGCACTTCGTCCAGTAAAGGCCCCCAGGTGGGATGTCGGCCTTTGCCCGTCTTCGGATCCACTTCTGCGGATCGCGCGTTGTGGACGACCTTGACACGGAGGACGCGTCGCCGTAGCGGAACGCAAGCGATGTCGGTCAACTCGTCGTTACATCGGTCAACGACATAATTTATGTGAAGAGCCCAATCGATGTGCTGGGCGGCGCCGCCTAACCCTCGTCGCGTGACGAACGGCTGACAAAAATATGCCGCGCGCTTCCCAATTAGGACCCACACGGAACGTTCTTGAATTGAACGGTCACCGCCTTGGACATACCCCTCTGCGCCACGCGGCTCATGTACTAGAACGCCGTTTAGCAGGTCCTTTTCGATCAAGGTCTTTAGTTCATCGAAGAGGACGTCCTCGTCAGTAGACAGATCCTTCCATTCTTCGATTTGGATGTACTGGGCTAAATATCGGGGGGCAATCGATAGCAAGAAGGGTTTGTCGATCTCGGTAGTGCGCCAACCGGCGGCAACATCGTCATGTATAGAGGCCAAAACGCTGACGACATCAGCCGCGGTCGGCCGGGTGCGAGGTCCGACCCGGATCATGCGTCGCAACAAGTCACGAAATGCGCCCGGAATCTCGGTTGCGGCCGCAATTCGTTCATCTAGGAAGCTGACAAACGCCTCGGCTTTGGCTGCAGACGTGTCGTGAGAAGCGCCGCCGGCCACGTCTTCTGGAAGATCGTCTACAAACCACTGGTATCCGCATACGCCAAGCGAGTAGACATCAGACCGATAAGACAGATCAGGCGCACCGTCGGCCAACTCACTAGCGACGACTTCCGGTGCTCTGCATGCGAAGCGTTCGGCGCCGCCCGCGGTTCGATAAACCCGGAGCCGTTCACGGTCAGACGCCGACGTCCGCCACGCTGGATCGGCCAGGGAGGCCACGAAGGCGCTCATCTCGAAGCCTACGATCCGAATATACGGCGCAATATCCTCTTCGAGGGCGCCTTCGGAGTGAGCTAGTTCAAAAGAGCCTCTCCAGATGTCGCGGTGGATCAAACCGTAGCCGTGAAGTGTTCGCAGTGCGTCGGCAACCAGCCCAAAATACCGGAACGCGACGTGAGGATTGGACCGCAGCCAGCGAACTCCCTCAAGAGAGAGAACGTCGCCGGTGGCATCTGAGACGACAAGACCAACGCCTTCGTCGTCTCGAAAAATGCCTTCGCGGACCGTCGGAAGGGCTGGGTGCTGCTTCGCGTTCAATCGAAGTAGAGATTGTGTTTCCTGCAGCCAAAGGCGCCCTCCCAAATGGTGCGCGAGGCCGCAATACAGTCGCGCAGAACATCGGCGATGCTGCTGATGCTCAACGACGAAGTTGAAAATCGTGCCAGGAAGCAGCTCTTCAGGACCATTCAACAACGTGAGTGGTAGATACGTGCTGGACGCAGGATGGCAGAACTTCGCTTCGAAGTAACTGAGCGCCTCTTCAGGAGTCCAGTCGCTCATCCTTCACTCCTTGCGTCATCGATCATTCCTGGGAACTGAACGTAAAGGCGGCGGATCGCTCCTTCAAGCGTGTTGGCGTGGCTCCGCAGCTGTTCATCCGTACCGGTCCATTTGTCGGCCAGGAGCCGAACACAAGCCTGGTGCGCCGCGATGATTGCGGCGGACGTGTTGCCATCGAACCCGAGATTCTTTTCCAGTGCCTCTCTGTCCATCCAAGCGTGCGGTTGAAGTGCGGAAGGAGACGGCTGAAGTCGTCCAAGCACGGCTCTCGCGGCAGAATCGAAAGTGCTCCATCGCTTGCGTAACCTGCGTTCAGCGCCGTCCCCGTTGGCCTTGCTCGCGCTGTCGTTCGGTGCCAAATCCGATTCGCTCGTGGTTGCACCAATCCCCTTCCAAAGATCCAGGCGGGTCTTCGCAGTTCTCGGATCGGACGCCACGATTAGGTCGACAATTTGGTCGACGAATGGCCGCGGCTCGGTGGATGTGCGCAAGGACTGGAGAAAAGGTTCGAGCAACATCGGCTTGTCGAGCGATAGTTTTGCCAAGAAGCGCAGCAGTTGGTCAGCGCGGCCCATCGGCGGCGTTTCGGGTGCCGACAACGCTCGATGGATATATGCAGCGAGATCGAACTGACTCTGAAAACGGCGCTCGCTCTCGGCGATCCGATCACGCATCACACGTTGTAATTGTTCGAGAGCAACCTCGCCCGAAAAAGCCAGTCCATTCACCTGGTCGAGCAACGAATATTCACCAATGGAGAGCTCGCCGCGCAGCGGCTTGTAAACGAGATCGTGCTCGACTTCTGCCCATGCATGCATGAATACTGAGGCAATCTGGATCTCAATCTGCGCATGGGCATAGTGACGTTCTTTGGGGTCAAGAGTGTCTGGCCTCATCCGAGCCCGGAGGTGCGTCGCCGAGTAGCCTGGGAAGCGGTATTTGTAAATCCTTGCACCGCGTCGTTCTTGGTCAAGGGGAAAGGTCCGAGTGTGCTGTACTTCGAATTGCGCAGTTAGGACCTTGGCAGTGTTAACGGCGTCGCCAGGGAAGTATAGGGCGACCCTGACGCCAGCAAGATCCACGATATCGTGCTCGATGTCGTGGTCATCCTCGTAGCGATGACCCTCGGTAGCTCGCTGGTACAGCTTTTCACGCAATCGCTCCAGGCGCTTTGCACGGTACGTAGCGATATGGCGTATGCCGTTCTGCTCAAGAACTTCGCGACATTGGTCGTGGCAGAGTTCAGCGCTCCTCCGGAAATAGTCCTGGCGCTGCAAGTAGCTTGAGACGTATCGGTCGATGGTCGCGGTGTGCTCCACGAAGACACGGCTCCTTCGAAGGTTCGCTACGCAATGAAAAATTGACGATCGATCACAAGAGCGGATTCAGAAGTTGCCCCGCCGTAGTCTGCGGTCGCCGGATTGTTGAGCTTGTTAGGGGCGGAGTCAAGGGTGTTTCCGCCTCAAGGGGGCGGGCTCTTGCCTTCTCCGTCGGGCGGCCCCGGAATGTCTTCCGCTTCTGACAGCGCCTTTTCCGGTCGGCCTCAACAACCTGTGATCGATTTAATCAACCGATGGCGTACCGCCGCCGCCGCGCCTTCGTCTTGCCCTCGCTCCCCGGTTCATCTTGACCGCGGCTTCGCGGATCATCGCTTCGTCAACGATCGCATACCGGCGATAGACCTCCTCCGTCTTCTGGCCAACCATCGCCATTGCTACGGACCGGGGCACACCGTCCCGCTCGAGATTCCTGATCGCCGTTCTCCTGAAATCATGCGGCACGCGCGCGACGCCGGCGGCCCGAACGGCGCGCTGCCAGGCCTTGTAAAACCCGCCGTAGCTGAAACGCTTGCCTACTCGTACGCCGGCCAAATGGCAGAACACGTACGGAGAGTCGAGCCCTTCGGTCAGCTTCCGCTGCGCCTCGAGAGTCCGTCGAAGTTCCCTGGTAAAGGGGAACACCCGGGCTTGTTCGTTTTTCGTGGAGCGCGGGTCGTCAATGCGAACCTCACCAGCTGCGAAGTCAACCTGGCGCCATTGAAGCGGCAACACCTCGGTGTCGATCCGCCAGCCCGTCACGTATTCGAACTCGGCGATGTTCCGCAGCGCAGGATCGAGATGGTCACGCATCTTGACGAAGTCGCCGTATTCAAAAAACCCTTTCCGCGGCTGCGCGGGTTCCTTCAGCTTCGGGATGTGTGGCCGGTTGATGATCTTGTCGTCCTGCCTCGCCAGGCTGAACATGCGGCCGAGCACCGTGGTCTCGCGGTTGATTTGGGCGTTCGACGGTCTGCGTCGAACTTCCGGCACAACAGTCACGGTGCCATCAGCGTTCAGGACGGTCCGCTCTCGGCTCACGAGACGTTCCTCCGCTCGTCGGTGCTTGATGTACGCCTTGATCGTGGCCGTCGTAACCTGCGAAAGCTTCATACTGCCGAAGTACGCGACCAGGTGCTTGATTCGCCCGAGCGCATCGGTCAACGACTTTCTCTCGTTGACCTGGTAATCGGCTTCCACGAGCTTCGCAGCGTCGGCGACGCTCAGATCCTCAACGACGATCCGTTCACGTCGAGCGACGGCGCCTTCTCGAAGACGAAGAGTATGCTGCGCCTTCTTCTTGTCCGATGACTTCGAAGACTCGGTCTGGTTGAGGCCGGTTGCATCCTGGTATTGGATCGTCCAGATCTTGCTCTGTCGGACTTGCACGTCATGCCCGGCCGATCGGCAGGCCGTCTGTGTCGCTTTTGTAGAGAGGCGGCTCTTGCACGTGCGGCAGTAGACGAGTGAACGGCGGTACACGGAACCCATGATCGGAGACTTGGCCTTTCTGCGGCGTCTTCACCGGCGTCGCAAGAGGAAACGAAAGCCGAGGCAAGCTTCATGCGACAGGCTTCACGCGTGGCGCTTCGCTGGAACGCATCGGAATAGGCCGCGCGCGTGACCGTCACGCATGGCTCACTCACGCCAAACAAGGAAGTCAGGGGGCCGCTACCTGCCAACTTCCAAGTTTTTGTTCGAGGTCAGATCGCACGATGTAGACGCGCCTGACGTTTGGTGGCTGCACCGCCGTCAGTTCACCGCGCTTGATCAAGTCGTACAGGAGGGCGGCAGGCAGTCCGTACTCTTCCGCTGCTGCCTTCACAGAAATGAGCTTGGCACCGGGTCGAATGGTCGATCGTCTCATGGCATTTCCCGCTGAGAGATTTGCCGGACGCCACACAGGGGCGACGTCCGGCACCATGGATAAACCTCTACGAGGCGATTTCGGCGACGTGATGCTCGTGCTCCGTGTATGTCCGAAGAACGAGCTCGCGCACGCGGTTCTGCGCAGCCGGATCGCTGATCCCCCGAAGCAGTGCGAAGTTCCGCCGGTCGCCGTGCACGACGAACTGGCGTGCCGGGAACGTGACGCTTAGGCCAGGGCCCTCGCGGCGTCGCCAGATCGCAAAGCCAACCAGCTTGAGTCCCTCGAGCTCGCCGCTGACGAAGTGGATCTCAACGTCGGCGAGCTTGTCGGCGGGCTTCCCGTGTTCGTTGCGAAGAATCTTGATTTCGATGTTCATGGCGTCCCTCTGAAAGAGGGCCCGACCCGGAGGTCGGGCCATTCGTTAACGGCTCTACGCGACTGCGAGTGCGCGCTCTGTCGCTGGCAAGCCGATGCGCGACCAGAGCCAGTGCTGCAACGTGTTCAGACCGACGAGTACGGGATCGACTGGTGCGAAGAGGTGTCGTCCCTCGCGATAACGAGCTCGCTGCCAATCCAACTCGGTCCCATCAACGAGAACGAGGCGTCCCGAGCTGGTTGAGCGTGTCGTGATCACCGTGATCGGATCCGCTGCCATTGCGCAGATGTCAGGAATTGGCGCGGTATGCAGCGTCACCGTTGCGGGAGCGTCGAGCGTGATCGGTGCGTTCGTAATGAACGCGTGATAGAGCCGCGTCTCTCGCCCGATCGTCACTTCGATGCTTGGTGTGAATCTCGGGGCGTACATTGGAGTTCTCCTTTCGATCTGTCCGTGCGGGCAGGAAAAGCCGGCCATCACGTAGTTGCCAATCCGAGGCGGCCCGGAGGGCGCGTCAAGCCCGATAGCCCCGAACGGGGTCGGAGCGAAGCGGAGAGGCTTGACGCGCCTGAGGGACGCCCGAGAATCCGGTGGCGTGATGGCCGGCCGTGGTGTCATGCGCGGAGTTCCTCCGCGCGCTGAGGTGTGAGCGTTCCGGCTTCGCGGAAGCTGAAGTACCGTCCGGCTTCGCCGACGATCAAGTGATCGAGCAAGGCGATGTCCAGAACGTCCGCCGCTTGCGCGAGCCGGATGGTCAGCCGCGCGTCATCCGGACTCGGAGCCGGATCGCCGCTCGGATGGTTGTGGACGACAAGTAGCGCCGTCGTCCCAGGGGTGAGGCACGCGGGAACGAACACTTCGGGAATCGAGATCGAGGTGCTCGAGCGTGTGCCTCGTGACAGGACGTGCCAGGCGAGAAGCCGGTGCTTCGTTGAGAGGCACGCGACGGCGAATACTTCAACGGCCTCGTTGGCGAGCAGTGGCGCAAGCGTTGCCGCCGCTGTTCGAGGATCGCTGAGCGCCAACGTGGATACTCGTACGGCCTGCCCCTCGTCATCGCGCAGCGTTCGATAACTGCAGACGAACTCGCGAACACGATGTCCGCGGCCCGCGCAGTCGTTCGGAGAATGCAGCATGTCCGGACTCCTTCCTGGTCGGAGATCAGTGGCCCTGCAGGCACACGTCTCCAGAGCCGCTGCGGCGGTGTCCGCGGCAGCGGGAATCACGTGCGTGAGGTGTTGTTGCGAATAGCCGTCAGTGAGGGCGTCGAGTCGAGAACGACGGGTTGGCTCGCACATCGCACACACCTCCGTTGAGCGCCTTGGCTCTGTGAGCGGAGGCAGCCGCGAGCGCGACGTCCGTCGCGTGCGGGGCGCGAGTCGGGTCTGTGACCGGACTCGCGCGAACTAGGGAAAGGGCCGTGCGAGCTGTGCCCGCACGGCAGCGATCACCAGGATCAGTTGACCGTGGTGAGCAGTCGGCTGGCGGCTCTGTCCAAGCCGAGTCGCGCGTCCTGCCAGGGCGTCCGTTGACTGAGTCGCGTCAGTCCCTGCACAAAGCCCCAGACGGATCGCGGATTCTGCTCGTGCTGTTCCGCCAGCGCGTAGGCATCGCCGGCCTGCTTTCGCGACAGATCGAGTCGCTGCACAGTGCCGTCGATCACCTCCTCGCGCGACGCGCCGATTTCCTGGGAAGTGGCTCGCAGGAGGATCGTGCGATCGGCGTCGAGGTTCGCGTCGAGCACGTCGCGGACCTCTCGTAGTGAGTTGGTCCACGCGTCGTGAATCGACGCTCCGATGTGACGGCGCCGGAAGCCGGCCACATGGTGAAAGCCCCAGATGATGTGATTGCCGCACACAGCGCGGAACAAGAACACATCCAGGGACAAGGCGGCGGCGCCGACGTCGCTGTTCCGGAGCATGAAACCGCGGAACAATCCAGCGTGCGAACTGTCGGTGGGATCGTCGAGATCTCGATTGCCGTCCACGAGGAACAGGAACATGTCTCGATCCCCCAGGTAGGCACCGGACGGAACCCGTTCGGCACCCACGACGCCGTCCTTGTAACCGAGCGGCAAGTGCCAGGCCGAGTGCTGGGCCATGAGGTCGAGCACGCGGTCGGCCAGCTCGTCATGGTGGACTCTCGCGTACCTCGGTGAGGTAATCGCGTGGAGTGTCCACGGTTCGTCCCGGTCTGCGAAGAGCTGATGCTCGGCGCGGCCGGCACGCTGCAGCCCGTAGTTGATTGCATCGGCGGCAATCGGCGCGGGCAGCGTTCGGAGATATCCAGGCGGCGCGCCGGCGAGACCGGCGAGCTGCTCGAAACTCCAATGGGTCAGGCTTGCCGGTGAGCCGCTTCGGTCGTCTACGACGAGCGATTCGGTTGATGGCGCCTGCACCCGCAGATTCACGGTTTCGGTCATGCGCACATCGGTGCGGTGGCGTCTGGCGCGAGCCGCATCCGCGAGCACTTCGACACTGGCGTACCGTTCATCGGGTGGGCGTTTCGCCCATTCGCGATGGGCCGTGTACGCGGTGACAGTAGAGACACTTCGTCCGTGCATGGTGGCTGCTCCTTTCTGATGCCCTGTGGGCGACGAGGGAAGGAAGCGCTCCAGGCCGCTGAGCGGGCGTGGAGGCGTGGTCAGAATGACCACAACGAGAGCGGTCTGAAGTGGCGAGCGACAGCTACGCCTTCATCAACTCTTCCTCCTCCGTTCGCGCCGGAGCATCGGGAGCGGCGCCGGGCACGTAGAACTCGCGTCGAATAGAAATGCCGTCGACAACGGTAGTCACCAAGACAGTCGTCAGTTTCAGCTTGGGTGCATCAGGATGTCGCGTCCAGCCGAGACTTCGCTCGCGCAGCTGCACGTTTGCGGTCCCGAGGATGCTTTGAATTCGCTGGATGACCGCCCACTGGGCCGGCGTCGCGGTTGATGGCAGGCGGGTGACGATAGACAGTTCCGCAGGTGCGACCGCCGCGTTGGGGTGACTACCGAGCGATCGCAGGTGCGCTTGAAGGCGCTGCGGGCCGTCGTGGGAATACCGCTCGAGATGTTCGAGCGATCGAAATGTTTCGTCCGCAAGGGCTTCGAGGAACTCCTCAAAGGGCAACACGCCGGCTTGGAGACGGGCTCGCTGATCGGGCGAGCCATGCTCATGGACCCAGTCCCGCATCACATGTTGCTTCGCGCTGTGAATCGCTTCCGTCTGCGCGCGTCGCTCGGCGCCGTGTGCGTGACGGATGCGGACGTCCGCCTCGAATCTGCGAAGAGCCTCGGGCGGGACCTGCTTCAGAATCCCGGGATCGCGACGAGCATCGAAATGCACCGGGCCTCGGTCGGTCATCACCTGACACCGTCGCCGAGTCGGCGCGGGATGTGCGACCGCGCGACGAGACACGTCGCCGAGAAAATCGAGCGCGACTTGGTTGCGCCACTCGTCGAACCTCTGGCGCTGCGAGGCTTGGCTCGCTGATCGTTGCGCATGGTAGGTGCGCTCAAACTCATGATTCCTTGCTGCGTCCTGGAGAAGATCTTCGATGGACGGCGGGTGATCGTAGACCGGCGCGAGTTTGATCTTCACGACGCGCTGATCGGCGTTCAACTTGAACTGCGGACGCAGCTTCAAGCGGGCGACGCCGTTGCCGTCCACGTGCACCAAGTGAAGGCGGGTGACCGGCACCGCAATCTTCAGTCGCTGTTCCGTTCGCCCGTCGCCTCCCGTCAAAAGAGACGCCTTACGCCCCGCTTCTGAGAGTCGGTACTCGGCGAGTACCGAGAGCGTCCGCGCCGCATCAATGGGAGCGGAGATCGCGTGAAGAGGTGATTCAACGCGGCGAGTGGCGGTTGCGTCCATTGCGTGCCTCAAGATTCAGAACGTTGACATCCCAGACTCAGCGAAGCGAAACGAGGCGGCCCACCCAGGCCGTATCGGACTGGGTGGGGTGCCGCCTTGGACAGTCGACGGTGGGCCTGAGACCGACCGTTGATTCGTCCTTGAGGTCGATCAGGAAGTGGCCTCGACGCGGCTGTACGCGTCGAGGATGAGATCCCGAATCGCCTCTTGCGCGCTGGCCTCGCCATTCGCGGGACGCAGCAGCGCGAAGCTCCGGCGCTCTCCGTTGACGGAGTACGCACGGGCCGGGAACGTGACGTTGCGCCCTCCCGCTCGTCGTTCCCAGACAGCGAAGCCGACAAGCTTGAGCCCGTTGAGCGGGCCGGCCTGGGCTCCGAAGATCACCTCCGCGTCGGCGAGCTTTCCTGGAGGATTGCTCGTGGTGTTCGGAAGGATCTGTACGGACATCACTTCTTCCTTCTGCTTGGACATGGGTCCTCCTTGAGCGCGCCGTGGATCTGTGACCGACGGCGGTTGCCGGAATTCGCGCGGATCCTGTGGATACCGGCGAATGAGGGTGGGGACGCACGGTCTCTGTGAGCGCGTGCGTAGTGACGGATGGAGCCGTCGACGTACTCCTATGAACGCGGGATTTCTGGAAAACCTGACTGCGAGAGGTGGGGGCGAGTGCGCGAGTTACAAGAGACCGCCGATTGGTTCGCGACCATAGCGGGCGGCCCGCCGCAGCTTATCGACCAGCTCGGCCGTCGTCCAAGGCGGCAGACACCGCTCGTTCCACTCTTCGAGCAAGCGGAGAGCCTGATCGTCCTCGAGTGCAAAGCCCCGGATCAGTCGACAGCACACCTTAAACGTATGAACGTCTCCATGCTGGCCCGAGACCGCCGGTGGAACAGATGCGAGATAACGTCTTGCTCGTTCGATTGCATACAGACGCCGCGTCGTGGTTACGCTCCGAGGCAAGAGCGGCTCGCTCATGATTGAGGGAGCGAACGGAAAGTCCGCCGGTTCAAATCTCCGTTTAATGTCGAAGTAGTCGATCGTCACGAGGTAAGGTCGTTCACGTTTGTGGTTCACAAATCCCGGGAGACGCGTCATCTGGGTCGTCGGCGTCGCGGCGAGATCTGTCCGTAACTCCGCGGCGAGACGCTTCTGAAGGCACTCGATGTAGCTTGCGTCGAAGTCCCTTGCTCGCCAGAACAGATGTACACGGCCCGGAGATGAATGTAGAACATAACTCACGGGTGGAAGATCCGAGCGGGCTCTAACGCTTGCGAGGACCGCATCGCCCTCGACGTCCGCGTCCACAAAGACGTGGCGGATCGAAGCGACAGATTCTCGAGTTCGACTTCGCCGGCCCGGTCTGAGGGAGTTTACGGTAACGTAGATGTTAAAGCCCCGCGCGTTCATGCTGCAGAGCCATCGTCGCAGCGGTTCGGCCTCCAGACGTTCGACCGGTCCGACGCGCTGAATGACTCGACCGCTTTCGTATGATTTCAAGAACACCGCGATCCAATCGCTAGGTTCGTACGCGATTCGCGCGAATCGGGCTGCTGCGTCGTCCTCGGACCTCAGTCCCGTACAGGTCGTGCGCAACTGCGACTGCAAGGTGTCCTCTATTCGAGAACGCAGAAACGGACTGAAACCTGTCGCGGTGAAACCCGAAAATTGCGGACCCCTGCTCGGGCCATGCTCTGGCTAATCGTTGGCGATACGATCGCGGGAGGCGAAGCTACGGGGATGGAGCCCGATTGAAGCTGCTATGCTCGTGATAGTGCTCAGCGACTTCGGCCACTGCTTTTGCTACCTTCTGATTCTTTGCCGATAAACGCATGCTGGCCAAATCGCGCGGCCCAATGGCCTTGAATCCAAATCCTCCGTGTGTGCTCTTGCACTGGAAGAGATAGACGCAATCCGAGGGAACGGCCTGCCGTGTGACGGTGCCTCCTTCGGCGACGTAGTGGTCGAGGATTAGTCCGAACGTGGTACGGCCGGGTTTCTGATCTACGTACGCCGAACCGTAGTAGGGCGCGCCATAGTAAATGTACAGATGAACGAAGAGGTCGAATTCGATTCCATCGCCTGGAGCAATCGAGAAGTGTCGCCCGTCGCTCCAGAGCGTGTTGTCAGACAAAAGTAGAATCTCGCCACCGTGGCTAATCGTGAGTAGCGGTGGACTCGGGACGTACGCCTCGTAGGTTTTCACGTGGAGATTGTCGATCTCGACCGTACGACCCTTTGGCAACATATTCAACACCAGAAAACGGATGTTCAGTTCCCATCGTCCCCGTCCGAGTGGCCACGCAAGAGCGCGGAGTGTTCTGAAGATCACCCCTTGTTCTGAGGGGAGCTGATAACGACTCTTGCGTGCCTTCGACTTGTTCAATGGCGCCTTCGGCGCAAGCGTCCCTCCTCGTGTCGGCCGCAAGTGACCTTCGGCATCGGGATGCCGGCTCCTGAGAAATCCTTCCCAGTAATCGTCGTAAGTCATTGAAGGCCCTTTGGGTGATCAACGTGTGAACGACTGAGCAATGACTCCGTTGCGTTTTACAACCAGCGACTTCAGCCTATGGTCGTAGGCATAGAGGTCGGCATTGATTTCGTAGGTAACCTCAGCGCCGTCCTCGCTGACAGTGAACTGGTGGGCCACGGTATTTGATGACAGGTTCCTCTTTTTGCTGACGACGCGGCCGTCATAGATGAAGATTTCCCGACCCAGGCGCTTCCCGTGGTACTCGATAACGTGAACGCCAGAGCGGAACGAAAACGTTTCGGACTCTGACGCAACAAGTCCAGAGGGAATGACTTGCTGCCTTGGCGATCTCGCTTCTGTGCGAGTCGGCTCCTCATTCGTCGACTCGAGTGCCAGGCGATTTCCGGCGTCGCTGATTTTTGGGTCCGCACCGTGTCGAATCAGAAGATCGATAATGTCTTGCGGCCCTGATGCGGCCCAGTGAAGCGCCGTACATCCGAAGGCATCAGCGATGTTCGGGTTGGCGCCGCCGTCTAACAAAGCGGCGACCACACTACGCTCCTCCATCGCGACAGAAAGCATCAAAGGCGTGACACCTTCGTCCGTTCCGACGTCGGGCGCAGCGCCGTGCTTCAGCAGTGTCCCCACGAGTGAAACGTCGCGAAGTTCGCACGCCAAGAATAGTGTGCTCTTTCCGAAAGCATCGATATGGTTTGGCGAAATTCCGCGATTCAGAAGATAGATCATCGTTGAGGGGAGCCTGTGATGGACCGCCCGCTCCAGGAGACGCCAACCGTTGAGGTCATCTGGTTCCTGCAATGCGGCCGGCCGCAGCCGTGCCATGTGCAGTCGGGCGCGAACCGGCCGTCGGTAACAAATCGCTTGCAGCGCAGCACGACCTGGATCGAGTAGTGCGCGGACCGTTCGATAGGCAACCACTACTGCCGCAACGATCATCACCCACTTGAGACTCGCCAACACGGAGGCGAGCAGGCTGCCAAGGGCGGTCATCGGTAGAACCTGTCAAGAGCGTCTGGGTGCAGCCCGATGACAAACGGGCCTCCCCGGGTCGCCACCTGAATCGGTTCGGTCTTCAGAAAACTCACAAGGAACGCAGCCGCAGCACGTGAAGCATAGGCTTGCCACAGATCACCTTTGTGTCGGTCTCCCATGTCGCTGATCCCGCGAACGACCATGACTCCAACCGGCTGAGGACGTTGCCACGCGGCGGCCATGACACCTTCGCTCTCCATATCGATCGCGAGCAGCTTTGGGTGGAGCTTTCGGAGATTGTTTCGAAACTTCGTGCTGGCGACAACCTTATTGCCTGATGCGACGGGACCGACGAAGACTTTCGGTCGCTGCGTTTTGCCATCGGGCCGCGCGCGAACGGCAGGGCGCACTCGATTCACGCCGGCTCGCACTCGGTCCAGCAACAGTGCATCGGCACGGTGAACACGAGTGCGGCTTTCAGAACGCCGGTCGCGGATCTTTGCGTACTCGTACTCAAAGACTTGATCGGCGACAACGACGTCGCCGAGTCCCAACCCGTCAACAGGAAAGCCGGCGGCAATTCCCAACATGACGAGGTACATCGGATTCCATCGTTGGAGCAGGTCTTTGGTTGCTGAGACCGCATCAACGTTGCCCATATCGGACAACAGGACTATGGCGACGCCATAGCTGGCTCCCGACGCGAGGGGTAGTTCCGCCAGATGGTACGAGCGAATGTCTAGATGTTCATCGCGTACCAAGAAAACGCCAGGGCAGCGACGAATGAGGGCGTCGCGCTCCTTTGGCAAGGCAGTGACCACCGCGAAGTGAATCGGGAGAGTCGGAGCGGTCCGCCTTTGAGGCATAGTGGAAATGACAGCCGTAACACCGCACACGATGATCCATCGCGTGAACGTTGGCCGTGTCCATATCTAAACCCCACCGTGGGCACTGATGCGTGGATGCCTCGCCACCGTCTCCTCCGGTCGGACATCTGCGCTCGATACGCCACGGTTGAGGTGGCAATTCTTCCAGCCCACCGACTCGAAGTCAATTCCGAGGTTCGGATGATGGCGCCTGGTCCACGGAGCGTCGCCCGGAGGCATCGGTGCTGCTACTGCTTCGTTAGCGTCACGGTGCCACGAAACGTGATCTGCTGGCAGTCAGTGCCAGTGAAATCCGCATCGATCCGCGCTGCTTGGGCGGTACCGACACTACCGAAGGTCCCGCGACATCCCCGCGGCGAGTTGAACTCGCCATGCGTGCTGATGCCTGTGGGCGGGCCGTTTGCCGGTGAGAGCGCGGTGGAGCCGGTCGTGTCCATGGTCAGCCACGGATGCGTCGAATGGACCGTCGCTCGCAGCGATTGCATGTTCGTCTGTGGCACCACCTCGAACGTCCACGTCATGTCACCACTCGACGGTGGCAGGGCGTTCGGATCGCCTGGATTGACCTGAATCGTGACGGTTCCGCGCCAGGTGCCGCTCAGAAACGATGTTTGTCCGGACGGACCTGTCGGAGTGCTCTCGCGACCACAGCCCGCCAGCGTAGCGGCGACGAGAAACGCGACGACGTACTTCGCGCGTCCGGTCATGCGGTTGCTCCTTCCCGAACCGCTTCGGCTGGGGACCAGGGTTCGACAACAAACCGATCGTTCTGCGGATCGTAACCCCGTACGCGCACGACATCTGTCACAGCTCGCCGCGTCTCCAGTCGAGCTAGGTGAACCACCAGATGAATCGCGAGCGCTATCGCTTCGCGAGTGCTCCGATGCGGCAAACCGACGTTCGCAGTCAGCACGCAGTGCGCGAGTCTGGTGAGGGCCTGCTCGGCGCTGTTGGCGTGAATCGTCGTCAGGCTCCCGAGGTGACCCGTGTTGAGTGCCTGAAGAAGATCGAACGCCTCCGGCCCGCGAACCTCACCAACGACGATCCGATCCGGACGATGGCGCAGTGTCGCCCGCACCAGGTCCGCGATCGTGACTGCGGGCATCGGCTCTTCCTGGCCGAGTGACGCTTGAGCTCGTCGCGCTTCAAAGCGAACGAGGTTGGGCTTCTCAACCCGGATCTCTGATGTCTCTTCGATCAGGACAATCCGATCGTCAGGCGAGATCGTCTGAGCGATGGCGTTGAGCAGCGTCGTCTTGCCGGTTCCCGTTCCGCCTGAGATGAGGATATTCAGCCTGGATGCGACCGACTCGCGCAGCATGGTCGCGAGTCCGACGGATACGGTTCCGACCGCCACCAGGTCGTCCAGGTTGAATCGGTGCGTAAACTTCCTGACCGTGAGCGTCGGACCATCGACGGCGCAAGGCGGAAACATAGCCGCCACGCGTGAACCGTCCTCGAGCCTCGCGTCGAGGACGGGTTGACGTTCCGAAATTTCATCACCGCAGGCCCGCGCGATGTTCTTGATCGCGACCGTGAGTTTTCTATCTTCGAGGGTTCTCGCGGGAACCGCCTCGATGCATCCGTTGCGCTCCACGAATATGTGGCGCCCGCCGGCGTTCACCATCACCTCGGTGATCGCGGGATCGACGAGCAGGTCCTTGATCGATTCCAAGAACGGAAGAATGCGATCGAGACTGCTCATATCGCGCCTCGTTCCATGTGCTCGAAGTAGCTGGTTTGCACGTCCAGGTAATGCGGCTTCAGGTAGCAGTACTGCGGCGGGAGCGGATTGATGCCGTCGTACGGAAGCGCGATGGCCTCGGCGTTCTGGAGTTGGGTGAACACGCGTGGCGAAAAGATGTACTCGTGATGCGGCGCATAGCTCTTGCTGGCGCTGAGCGACTGCTGTCCGGCAGTGGGCCGCCCGGTCAGGAGCGAGATGTGAGCGTTTCGCCCAGACTCCGAGACGCTGTAGTGAGCCTTCAATCGATCGCGACGTCCACAGAGCTCGGCGGCGGCTCGGGCGGTGAACTCATCGCTGGTCGCGAGAAACACTTTTGTTCGGAAGCATTGCAGCAAGGTCCGCCAGCTGTCGTCGCCAGGAAGCGCAGATTTCAGCGAACTGATGCTCTGGGTGGCGACGATTGGAATGAGGCGCGCCTGACGGGAGAGCGCGAACGTGCGCTCGTCGCCGGTGGGATCCGTTTCGCCGACTGTTGCGAAGGCATGGTACTCGTCGCAGACGAACAGCAGGTCCCGCCATGTGCGCGTCGGGTTCGCGGTGATCTGCGGTATGCGCTGAAGAATCGCGCGCTGGAAATCCAGCTTCAGCATCACGCCGAGGATTCGCGCCAAACCCGGGTTCAAGCCGACCGGAAAATTGAGAGCCAGGACCTTGCCGCTCTCGAGCAGGGTGTCGATCGGTGCGAGTGGCTTCGGCTCTCCGGGTGCGGGGCCGTCTGTGTAGGCGCTGCGCGGTGGGCAGAATGCTTTGTGTACCGCAGGACTGTCGTCGAACAGCGAGAGGAACACGACAACGCCTTCGACGATGGACGATCGAAGACGCCCATCGAGCTGGCTCCATCCGTGGAGATACCATCGCTCGACCGCTTCGAGCTGATGCTTCCGTGCCGCCCATCCACCGCCCTTCGGCTTGCGCACTTCGTACGCAACGTGACGGTCTGCCAGGAATTTCTCGAGCTTGGCTTCGTACGGGTGCGCCATTTGGTCTGGACCTTCCGTGAACCAGTGGGCCCACGGTCTTCGAGCGCAATGTTCACGATGCTCCTCGTTGCCGATGACGATCACCTCCGGAGGGTTCTCGAGATCCGCTTTCAGGCGCCGGATGTCGCGATCGATCTGCTGGCTGTCCAGGATGTACCGGTAGATCTCTGAGAAGGTGGTGTAACCATCACTGATTCGTCTGAGCAGGATGACGAACTTCAAGAGATCGGTGTACGCCTGTTGCCAGAATGGTTCCTTCGATCGGCCAAAAAGGTTGTTCAGTAGCGTCGCGACTGCGTACGCCACCGCATAGGGATCCAGCTCGTTATGAAGAGGGTTGTAGCAAACGCCGCTTTCCAGCCCGACTTCGACGTAGTCGGCTTCGCGCCCGGATCGTCGCAGCATGGAGCGAACCTGGCCGCAGAAATCGCCTTTGACTTCCAGGACGAGCCCGCCGATCTTTCGGGCGTCGTCGTGCGACTTCCAACGAAGCAGCTGATCGACGTAGGGGTACATGCACGCGGACGTCTTTCCGGTCCCCACGGCGCCCAGAACCATGACCCCTGTGTAGAGGCCGCGTTGTGGAACCGTGAGCCACTGCGGACGTGGCGATGGTCCGGATGAAGTGTGATGATGAGTCTCTCCGAGAACGAGCGACGGATTCGTTCTGTCCTCAGGTTGCGGGTAGGGCGGCAGCGGCCTGGCGCGCATTCCGGGTGCACGGCGGTAAACGACAATCGCAACGAGTGACATCACTAGAGATGCGGCGAAGTACGGCGTCGTGAACCAAAGAGTGGTGTAGCCGTAGGTCAGCACAGCCAACACTCGTGGCGCTTGCTCGCCGATCAATCCGAGGAACACGTCGTCCCGCGAAACCGGATACCCGTGGATGCCCCAGACTCCCACGCCGCATGCAACGGCGAGTGCGACCACGACGCGCGCTTCGACGATTGTCCTGATCACCCGGAACCCTCCGGTCTATCGAGCTGTTGCTGCAGGCGCATCTTTCCCGGCCAGGTCCGCGTCGGATCGGCTCCGTGGCGCTGTCCCGCCGGTCCGGCGCTGATGCTGCTTCGCACGCGGCACGAACGAGCCGTCGTGCGCTTCGCGCCATTTGACAAACTCCTTGTCGCGCGCGAGCACCGTGTCGATTACCTGGTTTAAGACGTACTCGGTCGACTCGCCGAGGAACTTGGCGTACGCGTACAGCGTCTCGTTGTTTTCTGCATCGAGCCGAGTGCGATGCTTCACGAGCTGCTTGCCGCGCGTGCGCGGTTTGATCAGTGGCATGGTGTCCTCCCGTTCAGGAAAGAAAGAGCCGCGGTCGTCACCGTCTCGCGGCGCTGTGCGCGACGAGAAGCCAACCTGTTTGCGGAACCAGCACTGTGTCCTGCCGACGACGAGTGCGAGGGTCCGTCCGTCCGGACAGACAAGACACGCAGCCGGGGCGTGAGCGACCCCCTCCACAAGGGCATGGAACCCCATCTGGAGGGTGGCAGCGGGGGTCGCTCACGCCCCGGCTGCCACTCCATCCTTCCCACCGACCCTCGTCGGTAGCACGCGCGGCACAAATCGCCGCGCGATCTCGACACGAACAACTCGCCCCGATTCAACGGCATGCGATACACACGTTCGGTGGGCGACAACTGCTGCTCTCGGCGCCCGGCCGCTGCAGAAGCGCCAAGAGGGGGGAACGCTCGTCCCGCCCCGGTGTTCCCCCCCGTTTCGCAGCGTCGCGCGTCATGCGGAGCCAACCAAGGGAGCGAGGTGCGCATAGACATGAGGTAGAAAATGAGTTGTCACCTGACCCCTGTGGCAGGCGATCTTGTCGCCGACTACAGGCGACACGGTCGCATTGACGGGCCAGTCGCCGTTCTTCTTCCAGAAGCGATAGAGGACGTTGAAGCGGTGCGCTCTAAAGGTGCGGCTGGCGCGCCGAAACCGTCGGAAATCGTCCGGTGCGCCACCTCGATCGACTTGCTCCTGCTGGCGGAAGTACCAGCGCAGTTCGCTGGCGTCATCGAGCCTGAGAGGAACGGTCATCTCTTCTCGCGCCGCGGCTTCAAACAGGGTTACGAATTTGGCCAGGTGGCGCGGTACCAACAGTCGAAGCTCCCATTGAGGCAGAGCTCGGAAGAGTTCGCCGTGACGGTGCAGGAAGGCGCGAAAGTCGACCGGTGTCGATCGGTTGACTACATAGAGGAACACGTGCGTTCGACCGTCGTCGCCGATACCGATTGGCAATTTGTCCGGGAAGTGCCGAATCGTCTTCTTCGGCCCATCGCCGAAGGCGATGTGCGGAAGTTCCGTCGACCTCAATGACGTGGTTGTCGCGAAGTACGCGACTTTCTCCTGCTCGCTCCCGAGCCATCGAAGACCGCGCTCCGCTAGAACGGCGTCGAGCACTATCAGCCGCTCGATCGCGCGTCCTAGTGTGACGGGCTTGCGGTTCCGGTTGTGTGGTTCGCCAACGGCGGCGTACAGCATCTTGTTGTGCACGTGGTACAGGTACGCGCGTCGGTGTGCCGGGTACAACGTAGCGAACTTCCTCACGACCAGCGAGGCGAAGAAGTCGTAAACTTTCTGGCCCCGGACGATGCGGGCGTGTGAGCAATATTGGCGTCCGACGCAGACGCCTGAATACAACATGACCGTGACAAGGAACTCCGCCTGGCGTCGCGTGAATCCCTTGTCGACGAGGGCGTCTACACGCTCGGCGAGAGTCATGACAGGAGCTCCTCTGCAAGCCGAGGATTCACTCCACGTCCGCTGCTGCCAGTCGTTCGCAGGCCGCCCAGCCGAGCACCAACCGCACGGTATCGACTGAACCCGGCACGTACCTTCGCAGCTGCGTGCGCACCACGGTAATGCGGTGTGACGACCTCGATATCTTCAACGGCGCGACGCCCATCACGGTCCTCGTACTCGAGCCGTGCGTCGGGCAATTGAACGTGCCCCTGCTCGTAGGGCAGCTGGTGCTCGTGAGCCCACTGAGCGACTGCATCTGAGTGTCCGTCGAGGGACTCTCCGCGCTGACGACGTGCCCGGTTCTCAGTCTGGAGGAATCGTTGGTACTCTCGCTTCAGCTCCTCTTCCAGGACGACGCGCCGTATAGGTTCTCCACGGTCCAGATGACGCTCGGCCGCCTTCATGTAGGCGCTGTGGACGCGGGAGTCGTGCGCGAGCTCCCGAGGCTTCGCGACGCCAACGTAGAACGACTGGCGCGGACCGCTGGCATTGCGGGTGCGGTTCTCTTCAAGCACCGAACGCCCCTGCTTCGTCAACGTGACCAGGGTCGTTCGAGTGCGGCCAAGGACGTATGGACTGGTGCTTACGAGACCAAGATCGCGCAGCCGTTCGAGATCGCGAGCGGGCCTCGTCGGTGTCCTTGGGTTCGGCTCGCGTAGGTCGCTCGCAGGGACCACTCTGAACGCGCCGACTGTCGCGAGGACGCGCACATCGTCGCCCGACAATCGGTACTCTCTGTTGTTCGCACGTATCCGCTCTCGGGACGACCCGCGCGGTAGGTCGAGATCGCGCGTAAATACGTCTCGTGGGTCGTCAGAAATCGCGACCGAATCCACGTCAGCACTTCCTCCAACTCGGCCCCGGCCAGGCTCCGGCCGGTCGCGCTCGATAGAGCGCGGATCAATGTCTCTCCACATCTGAACCTCCTGTTACTTCAGGTACGACCGCAGGTCATCGAGCACGGCATCATCGGTCGCAAGCTGCCGGTCGAGATGCAGCAGCTTGCGGCCCGTGTCGCGCAGGAACAGCCAGCGGGCCACGCTGTAGTACGTCGCGGTTAGGTTCAGAAAGAAGATCAGGGCGGCGCCACCAATGAGCGCCGCGTGCTCGCGAAATAGAACGGTCTTGAAAGGCGCAAGAAAGCGCAGCTCGCCGGCAAGCCAACCGGCGCACAGAAACACCGTCAGAGCGGCCAGGAACGCGGCGTTGGCGATCATCGGCGTCCCTCCTCGAACGCCTGATCGACGCGGAAGTACGCGATTTGAAGCCCCAGCGGATTGACACGCACGAATTCGTTCGGAACGCTGTCGCGCAGCACGAAGTCCACCTGCGCGACGTATGTCTCGCGGTTTCTCTCGGCCCGAGTGCCTGGAGCGTAATAGACCTTTTGAAAGGTCACCGCCCCCTTGAACGGTGGTTTGGAAAGCTCGCTCAGGCTGACGTTCTGTACGAGCACTTCCACTTCATCCGCCGACGGATTGGTGACGAACATTTCCAGCACCCGGCTCTGCTCGTTCTGCGCGATCGTCGCGTCCGCCAGAGCGGGGTCGAGGAAGAAAAGAGAGTCCGGGTACTCGCGCTGGAGCGTCGACCGAATACGACTGAAATGCTTCACGACGAACTGTGTCAGGAAGTACCTGAGCTCCGGAGGTTGCGGCTGGTACCGCGACGCGTCGTACTGGACCGCCTCAGCCCGGCCGACCTCATCGATCCGAACCACCAAGGGCTTGACCTGCGAGTACCGGGACGCCGTGTGGAAGTTCAGCGCAACCAGTCCGAGCGCGACCAGCGAGACGAACACAAGCGCGATTTTCAGGTACGTGTTCATCACCAGCGCGGAGCCATAGAGCTCCACGAACTGACGCTTTGCGCTCTCCATTGTTTTTGGATTGATGTCGCCGACGACAGCCGCCACGGCGTACTCCTTCAGTTCAGGACATGAAGTTCAATCAGCCGCCAACCAATCCAGATCAGCCCTGTGATCACGCCGAGAACGATGGTGATGGCCATCCCTTTCCAGAACAGCACGGGCAAATCCGACCAAGCCATGTCGTGAGGCTCGCGGAACCGGTCAGGAATGTTCGTGAATCGCTTCGGCATCTCTCCCTCCGCGCCTTTAACGCTTCATGAAGCGGCCCAAGCCGGGGAACACAGCTTGCCCACCGTGGCCCGAGAAAATGGACGTCGTCAGCGATGGAACGAGGACGATTCCAGTGCAGAACGTGATGACGACAGCCATGGCCTGCAGACCGTAGATTCCATATTCCGCCTGCGTGATCGTCGGAGGCAAGGTGGTCACGTACCGGAACACGAAGCGCTCGAACACCATCAGGAAAGCGATCGCCACCACGGGTACGAACGAGTACTGAATGAACGCCTTGAACCAACCCCAAAAAAGCCAGTCGAGCTTCGGAACGATGAAGAACGGCACGAAGAGCGGGCCTAGCAGCGCGCAGACGGCGCTGGCGATCAGACCGAAGGCGATGACGGCCAACGAGACTGCCTTGGCGAACGCAATCAACAGGAGCACGACCCAATAGATCAGGTTCGCCAGGATCGACCACGCGTCCGGCTGGACGAACTTGTCGGACAGCTCGTCGAAGTGCTGGTAGATGTTGTCGAAGGCCCTGGCCTCGAGCACCGACTGGAAGTAGAACGCCTGGTCGGTGATCAGATTGCTGAACGAGACGCCGATGCCCGGCAGAGGCGACTCGTAGAAGGCAATCAACGAATAGCCGAACGAGACGACCAGCAGCAGCTTGGCGAACTCGAACATGGAGTCGCCGAGCCCCTCGCGAGAGAACATCATCTGGATGCCGTGCCAAACGATGATGATGGTTGCGAACGACAGAAACAGCCGGTTCCCGAAGCGAAGGAACTCCGGTTCGTACGTCAACAGAAGTCCGGAGATCGCTTGCTGAATCGTCGGGAGCAGATTGAGCTGCATGTCCGTACTCCTCCGTGTCGTCCTTAGGGCTGGCGCCAAGTTCGAAGCGCATCACCAGTACCCGCACGAAACGCTTCCGCCGCCGCTCTACCGTCACGCCACGTGACAAGTTGCATGTCGAGGGCGGCAGCATCTGTGTCCCGCGTTCGTTTGCTGTCGATCAGCAGCTGTTCGAGCATGCCGGTCAGCAACTGAACCCTGGCCTGACGCTGCTTGGCGCCGATAATCGATGCGCCACTGATCTTGTCCAGGACGGCTGTGGTGCTCTGCTCCGTGGATGGCTCGATGACGTCGCGTTCGAGAGCATCGATTGCCGGCAGCTCACTCTTTCGGCCGAAGAACCGAAGTTGCCCCGTGTCGTGAGTACCTGCGATCGCCGTCGCATCGGCAAGATTCACTGTCGCTAATCGAGCCTCTACAGCCCGACGCGCCACCGCGTCGAGTCGATTGAGAAGACCAGACGGATTCACGAGTGCAAGGCTCAAATCGACAAAGGCTGTGCCGGTCGGGTCGCCGAAGATTAACGCGTCGTTGTACGGTTGCGCGTAGAAGAAGTCGCCTCCATGCGTTCTCCAACGAGGCACGTCGGTCAGCGAGTATTTGCGCAGGCTCGTCAGCGCGCTCAATCGGCGAGCCATCTCGCGGATCTTCGTGTGCTGCTGGACTTGCGTTTGGTACAGGTACTCCTTCAGCGTCGCCGTGACGGCGTTCCGGGCGGTCGTAGCGGCGTCGTAGACGACGAACTGCGCAGACAGGTGGTCCGCCGTTAGGCTGATGAACGCGAGCGCGACGAGAGCGACTCCGAGCGACCGCCGTGCGCTGCTGTGAGCGTTCCAACGTGAGTGGTTCGACAGCGAGGGGCGCGACATCATTTCAGACCTCCTCGTAGTGCTAAGGCTGACGCCACGTTGCGAGTGCGTCACCAGTACCCGCCCTGAACGCTCGATTGGCCGCATCGCTATCACGCCAGGACACGATCTGCATGTTCAGCGTCGCGGCCTCGGTGTCACGTTGCCGTTTGCTCCGAGCGAGCAGCTGCTCGAGAGCGTGCGAAAGCAGCTGGTTGGTCGCCATGTCTTGCCTTCGTCCGAGAAGTTCTCCCGCCGCGACCTTGTCGAGGATTGCGGTCATCTCGTGGTAGGACGACGAGCCGTTCAAGACATCGCGCTCCAGCGCTTGAACGGCTTCCTGAAGCGCACCGTAGTAGCCGCGCATCAGGCCGACCTGATGGCCACCCATCATCGCCACCGAGTCCGTGATTTCGACCGTCGCGTATCGCCGTTCGAATTCTCGTCGGGCTGAAGCGGAGAGAGAGGCCGGCGCGTTCGGAGCGGCGAGCGGAAGCGCAGTTGAAAGGTACGCGGCTCCGGTTGCGTCGCCGCTATTGAGCGCCGCGATCCATGGCCGTCCGTAGCTCCAGCGAGCGAGGTCGTGGCTGTTCAGCGCAAACGGCGGCGTGCGATACGAGTCCATCCGCCCGAGACCTTGAGCCATGCGGAGAATCGTTCTGTACTGCGCCACCAGTTCCTCGTAGTGACGTTGAGTTCGCTGAACGATCAGGATTGCCTGGGCCAGGTTCGCCGGGTCGATGACCGCGAGCTGCGCGTTCACCGGCGTGGCGATCAGAACGAGCAACAGGCCTCCCGCGATGATTCGATTTCTCATGGTCTTGCTCCTCCTCGCTCCGCAATAACTCGGTCTCGAGTGCCCTGGTACGCCGGAAGCTGCAAATCGCTCGTGAGGTACACCTTCACTCGATGGCCTTCCCGAATGGTGACCGTGGGTAAACGATTCAAGAAACGGCTCATCACTTGGAGGCTCGCCTGCGATGCCGCATCGGCGGCGCCGCCCGCGATGATGACAGTTCTGTCTCCGGTGCCACTTGAGACCCCTGCGGTACCGAGCCATTGTGCGAGCCCGCTGATGAGACCAACGGCGCCAGCCGACCCGAATGTCGACCAATAGTGCTGATTCACCTGATCGCGCAGTCCGGCATCACCGATCTGGTTCAATCCGATGAACTGATCCAACCGCTGTGTGCTGCCGTCAGGCATGAGAAGGCGATGGAACGCAACTGCCAGCCGCGTTTCGCCGAGCGCTTGGACGGGCCGCGTCTCTCCGAGAATTCGTGCGCCAGCGGGAATCAGGACGTGCTGGCCACTGTGCGAATACACCGGGTTCGTGACCAGGCAGTTGACCGGAGCACTCGTGCTGCCGTCGATCCGGTTGGTCAAAACCGTGTCGATGATCGTCCCTTCCAAGAGCGGATGCAGAGGTCCGGCGGCGGTGATGGCGTCAGTACGTTCAGGTGTGCGTTCCTGTGGACTCGCGGTTGGCGCAGGCGCCTTTCCAGCGGATGGTCCTTGACCGGAATTGGCGGAGGTCGCGGCCGACAGCGCCGACGCAGCGCCTTGACGGCCCGTTGCACGAACTACTGCGTCCGCGACCTCCTGCAGGGACGGAGCATCGGAACCTGCTTGTTGGCTAGCGCTTCTCGCAGGCGGTCCCGCGGCGACGCCGGTGTCGGGGCGCTCCGCTTCAGGACGACGACTGAGCACAACGTTGCTCGCGAAGAGGCTTTCATACTCGCGACGCTTGCGGTCGGCCTTGATTGGATCCTCCGGCGCGGGTGCTGGTGCGTCGGCGAGAGGCGGTTGTGGCGCAACTGCTGGAGGAGAAGCTTGAGCCTCCAGGGCCTGCCGGCTTTCCATCGCTCGCAGCCGTTCCTGGTAGTCTCGCAGCCGCTCGGGACTCGGAGAGGTCGGCGTAGACCCCGCGGCCTGCGCCGGAGCCTTCGGCGGCTCTGGCTTTCCGGCGATCAAGATGATGAGCACGATGCCCAGTGCGAGACCAGCCATCAGCCATGTTTGGAACCCGCGCGGCAGGACCCCTCTCGGTACTGGCCGATGGTCGCTAATCGGAGCGCCGACGGTTCCGGGTTGCTCGGCCACGGCTACCGCCCCTGCTGCTCGAACGTGAACCGCTGACTACCAAGCATCAGGTAGCCACGGTCGAGAACCTTAGGCACGACGTACGTACCCTCACGAACCTGGAAGTTGACGATCGCCGGCTTGCCGTCTTTCACCTCGTATAGCGCAGGAAGCTCGGTCGCCTCCGTTTTCAGGTACGTGAATTGGCCGTCGTGCCACATCGATCGGACGAAGAAGGGCTTTTCGTATTTGGGCGTTCCGTACGGAAACTGAAGCTTGGTCGGATACTGTTGGCGATACGCCGCGACGGCGTCGTCGACTTTGCGTTCGCCATCGTGAAGCGCTGCTCGCGCCTCAGCGAGTTGCGATTCGAGTGCTTCCACTTGCGCTGCGGTGTAGTACTTCGGCTTTCCAGACGAAATTCCCGGTTCGCCCTGGACGTACACCTTCAGATCGGGCGGATTGGACTTTTCGCTCAGAAGGAACGAGTAGATCGTCCCGCTCGACGTCACCAGATTCAGGTTTGTTTCGGCCCCGGCCTTCGCGGGTTTTACGTGTGCGATGTTGTGGGTGGCGCTGATCACCCAGAAGTCGCGATCGCCACACAGAACGTCCAGGATTTCTTCTCCCTCGGGCAGAACGACCATCGTCGTGTACCGAAGTCTCGTCTGCAGCGGAATGACGCCGCGCTCCGATGCAGCGACCTCTCGGACGCCCGTCTGCGCGGACGCGACCGTCGATCCCTGAATCGTCAACAGCGTCGCCACAAGCGACAGGGCACGCAGTCCGTTTGGTCCCATCGAACACCTCCTCATCAGGCAGAGACCGAAAGGCGATCCAAGCCCGTGTCGAACCCGTACTCCTTCAGGACTGTGGCGACCCGTTCGTTGTCGATGGGAGTGTTCGTATAGATCCAGTAGCTCTTGGGGTCGACCGACAATGAAAGAACCTTGGTGAGGTCCGGCCGTTTCAGCAGTATCTGGCGTCGCGGCATCAAGGAAGCCACGAGGTCGAGTTCCACTTCGTTCATCTGAAACAGTTCTGCATAGCGCGAGCGATCCAACGCCGGATTCGCTAGCAACAGCTTCGTCGGGCAGCTTTCAACAACCGTGCGCAGCAGATCAACGGATGCAAAGTCGTCGATCGTCTGAGTTGCGAGAATCATCGCGGCGTTGCGTTTTCGCCAGGTTTTCAGTGCCTCCTGAACGTAGGCACGCAACGTGGCGTTCTGGATGAACCGCCAGGCCTCGTCCATCACGCATAGCTTCAAGGTCCTCGCGTCGCGTTCATCGAGTAGCCGTTCATTGACCCGGTGGAGGATGTAGAACAGCAGCGGTTCGATCAGGGCTGGGAACGCTCGCATCGCGTCGAAATCGAACACTTGCAAGCGCTCGAACGTGAGGGTGTCTTCGACGTTGTCAAACAGATCCGCGTATCGGCCGCCGTCGACCCATTTCTGGAGACGGGCCATCAGCGACCGTGGGAGCAGGTTGGCAAGGGTGAAGAGCCGCCGTTGGCCACGGTCGAGGACGTAGAGGTTCTCGACGGCGTCGTAGACCTCGCGATCCTCCAGATCGCTTAGCCGGTACCCGTCTTCTCCTTCGAGCAGAACGCGTACGAAACCGTGAAGGAAGTGCAGGTGCTCACGCGTCGGCTCAAGCGAGAACGGGTTGATGCTTACGTCCTGCTGTCGCAAACCGAGCTCGACATAGCCACCGTGGAGCAAAGTGGCCAACTTTTGATAGCTGCGTCCCAGATCGAGAACGACCGTAAACGGGTCGTACTGTTGTGCGCTCGTGACGAGGAAATTCAGAAGGAAGCTCTTGCCACTTCCTGTCGCGCCCAGCACCAGTGTGTGCCCGACGTCCTGAACGTGCAGGTGATACGCGAACGCGGTCTGGTGCGGCGTCTCGAAGATCGCGAGCGGCGCTTTGAGCAAGGTCGAACCTGGCTGCCCTTGATCCACGCCGAACAGAAAGCTCATGTCGGCCGCATGTGTCTCGAGAACGGCCAGCCGTCGGAGGTTCCGAGCTCCGTTGCCGGGAACGACGCTCAACCACGCGTTGAGCAGGTTGTACGTTTCGTCGAAGAATGCGCCGTCATGGGCCGCCAGCACCTTCATCGTCTGCGCTGCCTGGTGGTCAAGGGCGCGTCGGTCCTCGTGGTGGAGAATCACCGTCAGCGAACAACGCCCGAACACGTGGCCGTTGACCTCCATCTCAGTGAGGGCGTCACCGAGTTGCTTCACGGTGGCCGTTGCCGATTCGTCGACGAGCATCTCCTCGGCCTTCGCCTCCGGCGATACGTAGTTAATCAGGGAAACCCGTTTGTTGAAGTAGTGTCTGCGCCGGGACTGAATGTCGCGGCGCATGCGGTCTTGGGGCACTCGCTGCCATTCCAGGCAGGCGACGAATTCGCCGGGCACCGTGATCAAATCTCCGAGAGCGTGCGCGAACGTCTGACTTGGCGGCTCCTTCATGGAAAGAGCCTTCACGTGGCGTCGACCGACCATCAGATGATCGCGGTGGCAGTCGACGGCAGAATCGGCCAGGAAGTAATCGAGGTAGACATCCGGTGTCGCCGCGGTTGTTGCACACAGGACGGCAGGGTCATAGTTGACGAGCTGCCTGAAGAACCTAAATGTGTCGGCCTTCGACAGTCGATGCAGGCCGAAATCTGCCAGCTGCGATTCGAAGGACTCGGCCCGATGATGAAGGGCTGAAATCGCATCATCCAGCTCGGATTCCAGCAGTTGGATCGTCCGTTGTGTTTGCAGCCAGTCGCGAAGCGCGTCGCCTGGCCTGCGCCAGATCCGTTCAAGACGCGTGGCCGTCTTCGCCCGGGAGACGGGTTCGTAGAGGAGCACCACGTATTGGCCCAGCTGATACAGATCTGAACGACGGTCGTTGAGGTACGCCGTGCGCCGGTTTAACGCTTCCTGCGCGACGGGCTCCGCACAGACTGGCGCTTGAAACGGGTCCACAATTCGTTTCACGAGGTATTGATAGACGCGGCAATGCTCATCTAGATGGCGGAGCGCGGCCTCCATTTGATGCGTGACGATGCGGCGTTGCCCGTGCGTCACGCCGTCAACGTCGATCCCACGCAACGAGTACGTGATGCCAACGTGTCCGGCCTTCGTGAGAAACGTTCCCGCATCGACGAATCCCCAGATCGCAAGGAGCGTGTTCACGCCGCCGGCGTCGTCGTAGTCGCGGAAGATTCGTGAGAGCCTCACCACGACGCGATCTCCACGTCGAAGCGTTCATGCTTACCAGGGTCGTAGCGCCTGCGCGCGTTCGACGATGCGAGGACGATATGAAGCATGTCGGGATCGCGGGCCGTTGCCCAGAGTGAAAAGCCATACAGGCCGAGGAAGACGAGCACTCCGGCCCAAAATGAGTAGAAGAGATTGAACGTGGCGCCGCCCATCACCAGTGAAAGGAAGAAAAGCCGTCGATCGACACCGCAGACGGTCAGCGGTCGATGCAGCGCTTTGAAGACGGGGCGGTAGATCGGTTGGTCCGCCATCGCGCACTCCGATTGATCGCGGGCTTCCTTAAAACAACCAGACGAGGAACTGAGCGGCGAACAGCGCGAGGCCGCCGCCGAATACGATTCCGGCGATTTGGCGCTTGGCTCCCATCTCGCCGAACATGAAAGTGAGGCCACCGATCACGATCGCGACTAGCGCCAACGATCGTGCGAGTGGACCCGTAAAAGTTCGTTCGAGGTTTCCGGCCGCGCGCTCCCAAGGAGATTGGGCAAGAGCGAGGCGTGGAAGCAGAAGGAGTACTGCTGTTACAAGAACGATACGTGCGTGTCCGGCGCACTTTATAGCTGAGCCACCGGACAAGAGATCCCGCCAGGTGCGACCAGGCTGCATACGTCACCTTCCTCGTTGACAAGCGCCGTACGTCCGGCGAAGATGGGCTCAGTGAGTGCATCAGGACACGCCAGCTTGATGCCGCCTCGCTGAACTTCTACTGAATCCTTCGGCGCGCGATTGCGCGTTCTAATCCGATAGAACGCGGGTCCGGACCGAAACCTGACAGCGCAGTTCTCTTCTCCTCCGGCGGCCCTACACTGGCGTCGTCCCCCTAGCCGGCGGGAACGGATGCCCCGCCAAGTTCGAGGAGGGGGATCGTATGGAGAGCCTGCGAAAGTACGGGCTGCTCGACGAGCACGGCAAGCCGCTCGATGAACGCCTTCTCAAGGCACTGGGCGATCTTCTGCCTCGGTTCCGAAGACGCTTTCCCGCAATCCAGGACGAAGTCGAAATCACCGAGGTCTTCGAAGAGGCCGCGCGTCGCATCGAGAAGCGAGAGCGTCAGGCGGGACCGATCGAGAAGTTGCGTGGCTATGCCTGGAAGGCGTTGGAGAGCATCGGCGTCTCGGCGCACCGGCGCAGCACGATGCAGGTTCGTCTGAAGCGCGTCGAATCACGAACCGGGCCTGAGCTCGTGTCCAGGCTGGAAGCGCTGGATGGATCCGTAGACCAGATCGAGCGAGAAATCCTCTTGCGGGAAATCGAAGCGACTCTCACTCCGGAGGAGGCCAGGGTCTTTCATCTGAAGGCGCTCGGTTTCTCAAGCGAGGAGATCGCGAAGCTTCGCGGCAGTTCGGTGAACTCCGTGGACAAGGTCATGAGCCGCTTGAAGCAGAAATTTCGCGCGCTGATGCCGGCAAAGGAGTAGAGAATATCGGCAGTTCCACAGGTCGTTCCGGCATCAGCACCACAACTTCGTCGCTGCGACGAACACCGACAACAGAGATAGCCGATGACGAACGGCGGTCAGCGCCCTGACCCTACGGACTTCCGAATCGAAAACGAAATGGACCTGCTCTTCGGGCGCGCGCATCCGAATCCGGCGCGCGAAGGATGCCCGCCCCCGGAGCTGCTGAGACGACTCGCCCGCCGCGAACTGCCGATCGGCGATCCGGCGTACGACCACTTCGCGAAGTGCTCGCCCTGCTACAAGGAACTCCGCACCCTTCAGCAAGCTGAGGCCGCCAGACTCTCGACAGCGCGACGTCGCCGCACCATGCTTGCTGCGGCAGCTGTCGTCGCGCTTGCGATCGGGGGAACTTGGTTCATCCTCCGCCCGACCGGTCGCAGCGCTCAGGCTCCAGCGCCGGCGCCGAGCGCTGAAGCAGCCGCGCAGTCCGCTCGGCTCGATTTGCGCCCACTCGCCGTGACGCGTAGCGAAGACCGAAAGGTCGACGCGGCGCCTCTTGAAGTGCCGCGCGGGCGGGTGAACGCGACGATCCTGTTGCCGATCGGCGCATCGCCAGGCGTCTATGAGATTCGAATTCTCGACAAAGACCTGACCGCCAGAGCAACCTCGAGGGGGTCAGCAGACATCCGCGATTTCGTAACCACTCTCGAAACCGGCATCGATGCGAGTGCTCTCGAACCGGGCGACTACCAGCTGACGTTAAGACGCGAGGGCGGTGAATGGCAAATGTTTCCGCTGCGGGTACGGTGAACACGCAACACCACGTGGCGATTACGGACATCACGTAGTGCGCTAACGCCTCGCATGCCCATCCCACTCGCGGATTCGGAATCCGATGCGGTCGCGAGAAAACAGTTCCCAAATCGCTCGGTTCCTGAGACGCATTGCCTCCGAATTCCAGCAGCGCGTTCACGCGACGGCCGCCTGACCGTGCGGAACGTCCCGTCATACCTGAGCGAGTAGCTCATTGACGCCGAAAAGTTTACAGTCGATTCGTGGTCCGGCCGGAGGCGACTTGTGCTATATCGTACCGGCTCTGACAAGCATCAATGCCAATGCATCACAACGACATCGCCTATTGGCGACATCTCCAGGAACTGTCTGAAGGAGACGAAGACCTTCCTTCACCGCGCGTTTGTCGTTTGTTACAACGAAGCTTCCAAAGGTGGCGAGAGAAGCCCTTATGGCTCGATGCCGCAGACGTGGGCCACTTGTTTAGGTATCGGAGTGATCTCGCCGATTCCGAACGTCACCGCGTCGCCTCGCTCCCAGTCCCGCGGCGGAAGGCGCTCGCGATCCGCCAGATGCTTGAAATCATCACCAAGCCGGATGTGGCGGCTCGGGCAGGTACCTTCGCCGTCGATCCCGATGAACTAATACTCGGAACACTTCCTCCATTCTCAGTCGGCCAAGGAAAGGAGTTCGTGCGCTATCTAACCGAGGACGAAGAGCTGAACGGAATGCTTTCGTACTTGAACGAACTCTCCCCGATGGGCCACATCGTTCCTGACTACGACAGAGTCGTGAAGCGAGGCCTCAGAGCAATTGCCGATGACTGTCAGGATCGGGCCGCGAAAGGAACTCTTGCGCAGAAGCCGTTCTTTGAGTCGGTTGCTGAATCACTCGACGCCGTAATCGCCTATTCTGGACGGTACGCTGACGAAGCGGCGCGCATCGGTCGCACTCTCGCGGATGGCGACCCGCGCCGTGACTCGCTGTCCACAACGGCCGCACGTTTGCGACGCGTCCCAGCTGGTCCCGCTACGACGTTCGTCGATGCAGTCCAAAGCATCTTTCTGGTTCACTGTGCCTTGCACTGGACCGTGGAAATCGTTCCGCTCGGACGGCTCGACCAGATCCTCTATCCATTCTACCGTCACGATCTTGACCACGGAGTGCTGACCCCAGCGGCAGCACAGGAAGTGATCGATTGCTTTTGGATCAAACTCGACGAGCGAGTCATCCTCAATCGGCGCCATCTAGAGAACCGATTCACTGCGTGCGACGGAGTCCTCACTGGGTTTTTTGGCTCATCCAATTTCGATCAGGGTGGGCTGCTTAACCAATGGATGCAACAAATCACCATTGGCGGGGTGTTGCCGACAGACACAGAACGTCCTGAGGACGCCTGCAACAGCGTCACGGAGTTTTGCCTACACAGTGCGCGGCGCCTGCCGTTGAACAGTCCGACCCTCGATCTCCGAGTCCATGGCGGAACTCCAGAAGACGTGTTGACTCTCGCCGCGCGTGCGCTGATGAGCGGAGGCGCACATCCAGTGCTTCTCCACGACGACAAGATTGTCGCGGGCTTGCGCGAGGCAAACCCGCGCATGCCGCTCGGCGCCGCGCGCAATTACGCTTGCGACGGCTGTTACGAGACGATGGTCGCCGGCGAATCGGAGTTTAGTTTTGGTTTTGTATCCGCACCGGATGTCATCGAGAAAACACTGAATCGCGGTGCTGGATACGCATTCGCTGGTCCCGTACATTTGCGCGGGTGGAAGGACAGTTGGCGCAGCGAACCGGCTGGCTCCATAGGTGCTTGGGACGACTTTTGGGCGACGATGCGCAGTCACATTGAGTTGGGCTGCCATCGCTACATTCATGGTTTGCTGCTGAACTACGGTAACAAGGTTGCGATTTGTCCATCGCCGTTACTGTCCGCATTGATTGGCGGGTGCATCGAGTCTGGCCGCGACCTCGTTGACGGCGGCGCCAGATACCACGTGTTTTCGCCTCTGATGACCGGCATCAGCACGGCGACCGATTCTCTGTACGTAATCAAGAAGCTTGTATTCGAGGAGCGACGATTTAGCCTCGAAGAACTGTCGACGGCTCTTGCATCGAACTGGGGTGCGAATCTCGTACATTCAAATCAAGGCGATCTTCCCGCATTTGGCCAAGCGGTCACTCGCGAACGCATCACAGACATACACACCCTGTGCAGCGCGCAGCCGAAGTTTGGATTCGGCAATCGTGACGTCGATGAAATCGCGTGGCGTTTGATCAACGAGTTCTGCGACGCCGTCCGCCGCGCGTGGGAGATGCCTGTTCACCGCGAAGCGTATCTGAAGCTACAGGACAAATTTAGGAATGCCGATCATCCGTTTGAAATCATGCTAGTGCCTGGCGTCGGCACATTTGAGCAGTACGTATTTAGCGGATCATTTTTGGGCGCGTCGCCAGATGGGCGCACGCTGCGCGCGCCGATCGCATCGGATTTGTCGCCGGCGCCTCTGCATCCGGATCTATCGCCCATACCGTCCGATAACTCGGCGCCTCACTCTCGAGTCGGCACGCTCGACGAGAGTTTTCGAAGCTACGCAGACGCCGCAATCCAACGGCTTGGCGACGGCGCCCCGGCAGACTACAACCTGCCCGAAGACTTTCCGGTAGAACAGTTGCGCCGCCACCTGAAGGCCTTCGCAAATGGCGAAGGAGGCAATGTCGCTACATTCACTGTAGCGGATCCCAGGACTTTTGCCGCCGCGCAACAGGACCCCGATGCGTACAACCTCGTTCGGGTCCGGATGGGCGGTTGGACCGAGTTCTTTGTGTGCCTATTTCCAGAACATCAGGAACAACATCGTCGGCGTCCTCTGTTTGTTCCGTGAGCCTCTTCACCAACCCAAACACTATGGCTACCGAAGAAATGCCACAGCCCCTGCTCAATACCCCGTATCAGCCAGGCATCACGGATCCGCAATGGCCGATCACGCCTCCGAGTTCTATCGAGCATGACCCCGAGAGTTGTCGGCGTTACGAATTCGAGCGCGCTGGTCGAATAGACCCCCAGCACTTTGTGTCGGTAGTCACCGCTGATGTCCGTGTCGGTTGTGCGCCAGAACTCGCCGAAGTCCTAAAGGGTCTTACAAGTTTTGCGCGTGCGCAGATGAGTCGCACACCAGACGATAATCACATTCCAATCTTCAGAGAGATGCCGAAGTCGTGGCGGGTGACTGTCACGATCGGTCTTGGCGCATCCATCTTCTTATCGTCGACCGGGGACGACCGGTTCGGTCTGCGTCGCCACAAGCCGCGCTGGTTGCGTCCGATGCCCCGTGTTCACGGCGATGAGTATGATCCGCGCGACCGGGCAACAGATCTGATCGTCCTGGTTGCCAGCGACCATCCTTATGTGAACGTCTCCATCGCGCGCGCGCTGGCTCAGGGTAACTGGGGCAAGGTCGGGACGAAGGAGGACCGGTTGACGGTCAGGACGTTGGACCAAGGCTTCAGTCGTCCCGACCGCCGAGAATTTTTGCGGTTCGATGATGGCATCGACAATCTGTCCAATCTGCGCGACCACGAACTGGATCGATTCGTTTATGTGACAGCAGATGACGGAGAACCGAGGTCGGCATTGAACGGTACGTATCTCGTGTGGCGCAAGATTCGAGAGAACTTACCGGTATGGGAAGCCTTCGCACAGGGCGCGCAAGAAGGCATGATCGGCCGGAAAAAGGCAACTGGCGAGCCTCTCGCGCGACAAGTCACTGGTCCCAACGGCATGACCCCTATTTATCCGGATCCAACCAACGCTGCAGATGGACCTCTAACCGCTCACATTCGAAAGGTGCAACCCAGGCGTCCGGGAGTAGATCTGTTTGGAATAGCAGATCTCGATCGGCGTTTTCTGCGACGGGGGTATCCGTTCTTTGAAACCGAACCCACCACCGGTTCGGCGTCGAGTGGTTTGCTCTTTATGGCATTTATGCGAGACCTCCGAAAGCAATTCGAGTGGCCTGTGCTGAATTGGCAAACGAATCCGGATTTCCCCCGCAAGGGTTCCGGCATCGACGCGCTGTACGGCAACAAGATCCTCTCGAATGTCAATGGAGGGTACTACTTCTGTCCTGCCGCACCCCATGGGACTGACGACTTCGTCGGCTCTGCGATGTTCTGATCTGGTTGCCAACTCCTTCTGAGCTTTGGAGTGTCCGATGAAACATATGGATGCCGCCACACTTCGCGCACAAGCAACGGATCTCGCTCGCGGCGTTCCTGGACTAGCCGAAGAGCTAACAAGAGCCATTGAGTCGTTCGGCACGGGCGAACGGCGTCTAGATGCTGAGGCGCCCGCATTCATCAACGCCTTGGAATTTACTCGAGAGATACCGGGGGGCGGTATCACAGACGAACGAATAGTCGTCAAGGCCCAAGGTGCTCGGCCGGTGGCACGCATTCGCAACAACCATGTGACAACCGAGTTCCTCGGACCGGCGAGCGACACATGGAAGCGCATTCTGCAGGAGACAAGCGCGACTATAGATCCAAAGATTCCGTCGATTGGTCGCATCGAGCTCAATAACGCCGATGTGAATTGGTACGGGACCGGCTGGATGATCGCCGAGGGCATCATTGTCACGAACCGACATGTCGCCGAGTTCTTTTCAAGCTATGACGACGCGACCGGCCGCTTCGTATTTAAGCCTGGCCGTGGAGCGGGCTCTGTTTCATCTGACATCGATTTTCTTGAGGAGGAGAATCGTCGCGACAGCAATGAACACCCGATCACCTCGGTGCTCTGGCTCGCGCCTCCGTCGGAATCCGACGTTGCCTTTCTTCAGGTGACCCGCGCCGAGAACGGGCCTCCGCTGCCGGAGCCGATCGAACTTGCATCGGGCATCACCAAGGACTCAATCATCGTCGCGATTGGGTATCCCGCGCGGGATCCATCACTCCGCGATCAGGACCTCGTTATCAGCATTTTTGGCGACGATGTGTACGACAAGAAGCGGATTGCGCCTGGCGTTGTGATGGGGGTTGAAGGATCCGCTCTGACCCACGACTGTTCGACACTCGGCGGCAATTCAGGATCGGTCCTTCTCGACGTCAAGACTGGCAAGGCTGTCGGACTGCACCAAGGGGGGTACTTCCTTTCCAGCACAGTGGGATCCGAAGCTTGGAATTCACGTGACTTGAAGTCGCGGC
>JADMIO011419517.1_pt1 | contig 47566 bp, 46 predicted proteins | sample 8958161 | NCBI WGS metagenome assembly JADMIO01 (sample SAMN16585339, study PRJNA669376) | soil metagenome | isolation source: Crop rotation soil | place: USA: Cullars Rotation, Alabama | collected 2011
CCAGACGGCGTTCGGCGTTCCGAGCAGCGATCTGATGACCCTGCCACTGGACCCGATCCAACTGAGCCCCACCCTGGACGCCGCCAAGGCCGCCTTCGAGAAGTTGCCGCAGGTGCGCATCCTTTTCAACAACGGGGCCGGCGGATCGCTCCTGCCCACGACGAAGCCAGGCGACCCGTACGCGACCTCGGAGGCAACTTTCAGCCGTTGGCCGGTCCCGGGCATCACGGCGACCTCTCTGTATTTCGGCGCGAAGCAGAAGCTCTCGACAAGCAAGCCCACGACCAAGTCGACAACCCGATTCATCGCCGATCCGAAGGCGCTTCCACGCAACGACTTCACCGGCGGTACGGGCACTGGTGGCCTGTGGGGCAACCAGGCGCAGTGGACGTGGGACTGGAAGCAGTACCCGACCGGAAAGTCGCTGAACTACGTCAGCGCTCCGCTTGATCACACCACGGTGGCGATCGGGGCCGGACGGGTTGAGTTCTGGGCACGTTCCTCGCAGAAGGATGTCGACGTGGTGGTGACCCTCAGCGAGGTCGACGCCAAGGGCAACGAGACGTTCGTTCAGAATGGGTACCTGCGCGCCAGCAAGCGGAAGCTCTCGAATGCGTCCGACAACATCTTCAAGACGCCGAGCACCTTGCTGGAGCCGGTGCTGTCCTTCCTGGAGGACGACATCGCTGACATGCCGAGTTCCTCGTTCACCAAGCTCGTCGTACCGCTCTATTTCAGTGGTCACCCGTATCGAGCCGGGACTCGCATCAAGATCGCGATCGCCGCACCCAACGGGACTCAGCCCATTTGGGCGTTCGACCACACGAAGCCGTCCAGCGGAACTGAGAAGGTGGACGTCCTCGCCGACGCCAAGCATCCGTCCCGGCTCGTACTCCCGGAGGTCACCGGGCTCACGGTGAAGACAGCACAGCCGCCGTGCGGCGTGCTGCGCAACCAGCCCTGCCGTCCGTACGTGGCCCAGACCAACACGGTCGTGAACTGAGCAGCTGAATCCGGGGCACGGCCCTGATCAACCGGCCAGTACTCCGAGCACGAGGTTGATCGTGGACGCGAGGATGGCTGTGCCGAAGACATACGACAGAAGGCAATGTCCCAGGACAACGGAGCGGATTTCTGAACTCCCGACCGACGTGTCGGAGACTTGGTACGTCATCCCGAGGTTGTAGCTGAAGTAGAGGAAATCCCGGTACGCGGGCGGCTCATCGGAGTTGAAGTCGATGGGTTTGTCCACGTTCAGCCCGTAGTAGAGCTTCGCGTAACGCGCCGCATACATCAGATGCAGCGATGCCCATGCCATGGCAACGCCCACCACAGCCACAGCCGCTGCCCAGGTGTCAGAAGACGAAGACGAGCCGCCCCCGACGAGAAAGGCAGCAATACCGCTCAGGCTGGCAACGGCCACGCCGACGACCATCAGCTCGTCGGTCGTCCGGCCGGGATCCTGGCTTCCCGCGAATGCCTTGGTTTCCTGCCAGGTGAGCCGCCACAGCACCGTCCACCCGAACGTCACGAACACGACCCCGGCGATGGCGATTCCGATCAGCGCTCCTTCGGCCCGCCCGACCAGGGTTCCGACCGATGACGAGGCGATGCCTGCGCCGAGAGCGACAGCCAGGCGTGTCTTCAACGACACCGGCCTCCGCAACGTTTGGTCGCTCAAACCTTCTTCACCTCGTCGGCGGCGCGCAGCCCGCTGAGGTAGGCGCCGTGGACGGTTGCGAAATACTCCTTGCTCGTCGCCTCGCCGGCGAAGAAGACCCGATCGTTCACACTGGCTGACAGATCGTCACGGTCGTCCGGCGTTGATCCCACCGCAGGAAACGAGTACGCCCCATGGGCAAAGGGGTCGCGGCCCCACCGCGTGATCAACGCACCGACGGGATCCGGGACGTCGGTCTGGAAGGTGGCGGCCAGCGAGTCGCGCAGTTGGGACACCGTCGTGGCGTCCGACAATTTCTCCCGCTTGTAGGCCCGTGAGCCGCCCCTCAGCCCGACCAGAATAGGCGCACCGGAAAACACGAACGCGTTCAGGAAGTGCGGTATCGGCTGGTCGCCGACCAGACCGAATGTCTGGACGTCCGTCGGCCAGAATGGCTTGTCGAACTTCAGCGCGACCTTGTCGAGGTTGCCCACGCCCAGGCGTCGGATCGATTGCAGCTTGTTCTCGGGCAATGGTGGGTCGAAACTCACCGCGCCTGCCTTGAGCACGCCCAACGGCAGGGTGACGATGACCCGATCCGCCGTGAACTCATCACGATCGGTCGTCACCGTCACACCGTCGCTGGAATAGGCGATGCCGGTGACCTTTTGCCGCCGCTTGACGGTCGTACCCTCGGCCAACACCCGGATGAGTTGCCGGAATCCGCCGGGCAACAGGAGGTCGTCACCGTCGAACTCTTCGTCCTCGCCGAAATACCGTAGCGACAGGTCCTGCGGCTCCGCACCGTAGTCGGCGGTCACATAGGAGTCCAGAATCCATTTGGTCAACGGTCCGTTGAGGCGCTTGCGGCGCACCAATTCCAGCAAGCCCCCCTCCAGCGAGGCACTGGGGTCTGCGTCTCCGCGGATGTCCTCCAATTGACCCGCCAGGCGCGCCCATGCCGCGTCGGCCGCATCGACCGACGCCCCGGGCACCGGGCCGGCGTCGGAGTACAGGGCCAGGGAATCCCAATCGGTAGCGACCGAAAAGGCTCCCGCTTCCGCGGCAAGTTCAGTGATCGGGTTCTTCTCGCTGCCGTGGATCCATGCGGCACCCAGATCAATGGGAGCACCAAGGGAATCATCGGTGTAGACGCGACCCCCGAGCCGCTCCCTGGCTTCAAGAACGGTGACGCGATAGCCCGCCTCCAACAATTCGCGGGCCGCCGCCAACCCGGCCATCCCGGCACCGACCACGACGACCCGCTCACCCCGAACCAGGCTGCAGCCGGGCAGAACGGACGCTGCGGCGACAGCACCGGCAAGGCGGACGAAATCCCGCCGGCTCAATGCACTGTCGCGCGTCATGAGCGTCACACTATGGTCAGACACAAGGGCGTGACCGGAGGACCCGCGATGATCACCATGCCGAACACGCAGTACGCGCGCTCTGGCGACCTTTCCATCGCCTACCAGGTGGTCGGCGATGGTCCGATTGACCTGGTGTGGGTGCCCGGGTTCGTGTCCCACGTCGAACTGGTGTGGGAGATGCCGCCAGCCGCCCGGCTGATCGAGCGCTTGGCCTCGTTCACCCGCCTGATCATGTTCGACAAGCGTGGGACCGGCCTGTCCGATCCCGTCGAAGGATCACCCATCCTCGAGGAGCGCATCGACGACCTGCGTGCCGTGATGGAGGCGGCCGGCTCACGCCAGGCGGCGATCGTCGGCGTGTCCGAAGGCGTGCCCATGTCACTCCTGTTCGCGGCCACTCATCCCGAACTGGTCTCGGCGCTGGTTCTGTACGGCGGCATGGCGCGTTCGACGTGGGCGCCGGACTATCCGTGGGCCACGCCCACCGACGCACTCCTGGAGTCATCCGCGGAGCTCTTGCCGCACCTGTACGACGGCGCCGTCCTCGAGATCATGGCTCCCAGCCTCGCCGACAACCCGCAGGCACGGCAGATGTTCGCCCGCTTCCAGCGCTACGCGGCGAGTCCAGCCATGTTGCAGCAGAACATGCTGATGTTCCTCGACATCGACGTCCGTTCGGTCCTGCCCACCATCGACGTGCCCACCCTCGTCCTGCATCGCCGGGGCGACCAAACCGTCAACCGGCGCGCAGCCGAATGGATGGCCGGCCAGATCCCCGGCGCCAGGTATGTCGAACTGCCCGGCATCGATCATCTGCCCTTCGCCGGGGACACAGACGCCATTCTCGATGAGATCGAGGAGTTCCTGACCGGTGTTCGCCGCACGAAGGAAATCGACCGCGTGCTGGCAACGGTGATGTTCACCGACATCGTCGACTCCACCAAGCGGGCCTCCGCGATGGGCGATCGCGCCTGGCACGACCTGCTCGACGCCCAGAACACGATCTTGCGACGCGAACTCGCTCGCTCCCGCGGCAACGAGGTCAAGACCCTCGGCGACGGAATGCTTGCGACGTTCGACGGGCCGGCTCGCGCCATCCGATGTGCCCTCGACATGACGAAGGCGGTCCGCTCCCTCGGCATCGACATCCGGGTCGGTCTCCACACCGGGGAGGTCGAACTGGTCGACGGTGACACTCCCGGAGGGGACGTGGCTGGCATCGCCGTTCACATCGCAGCCAGGGTCGGCGCCTTGGCCGGACCCGCAGAGGTCCTCGTGTCAGGAACGGTCAAGGACCTGGTCGCCGGCTCCGGCATCACGTTCAGCGAACGTGGCGAACACGTGCTCAAGGGCGTCCCCGACCAGTGGCGACTGTTCGCCGTTGAGTCTTAGTCAGACGTCAAGAACGTAGCTGCCGGGGGCTGCTTCCTGCGCCGGGTGCATCGAACTTCCCAACTCGGTCGGAGCCGGACGCCAATCGCCGGATCGAGCCGACAGCCAATCGATGTAGTCCGGCCACCAGGAGCCCTGGACCGTTTCGGCCTGGCTGCGCCACTCGTCATCGCCGACCGAATTGTCGTCCGAGACCTGATAGCTGGACTTCGGGTTGGACGGCGGGTTGACCAGCGCCGCAATATGTCCGTTGGTCGACAACACGAATCGGACCTTGCCGCCCAGCAGCTGACTGCTCCGATAGCAGTTCGTCCACGGGCAGATGTGGTCGGCGGATCCGGCGACCACATACGAGTCAGCGGTGATGTTGCCCAGGTCGATCTCGGTGCCGAGAACACTCAGCGCGCCCGGATGCGCCAACTTGTTGCCCAAGGCCACGTCGACGAAGTCGCGATGCAACTTCGCCGCCATCCGGGTCGTGTCGGCATTCCAGTAGAGGATGTCGAACGCCGGCGGCTTCTTGCCACGTAGGTAGTTGTTCACCCAGTAGTTCCAGATGAGGTCCGACGGGCGCAGCCACGCGAACACCTCGGCGAGCTGTTTGCCGTCCAGGTAGCCCAGTCGGCGGGACTTGCTCACCGCGGCCGCGGCGACATGCTCGTCCACCATCGCTCCGGTGACGCCGGCTTGCGTTTGATCGATCATCGTCACCAGCAGACTCAGGCTGGCGATGCGCTCCATGCTCTGGCCGTCGGTTTCCGCTGCGCGCCGCGCCGCCGCGATGACGGCGAGCAGTCCGCCCGAGCACGCCGCAACCGTGTGCACCGAACTCACGCCGGTGATGTCGTCGACCGCGTTGAATCCTTCCCGGATCGCTTCGGTGTACTCCTCGAACCCCCACTTGCTGTGGCGCGAATCAGGGTTGCGCCACGACATCACGAAGACTTGCTGGCCCTGGCCCACGAGGTACTCAATCAGGCTCCGCCCCGGCGAAAGGTCGAGGACGTAGAACTTGTTGATCGTCGGCGGGATGATCAGGAGCGGAACATCACGCACCTGCTCCGTTGTGGGCTTGTACTGAATCAGTTCGAACATCGGGCTCCGATGCACGACGGCGCCCTCCGTCGCCGCGAGGTCCACTCCCACCTTGAATGCCGTGGTGTCGACCATCGATGGGATCCGCGGCGAGCTCGACATGTCGCGCACGAAATTCTGTGCGCCGGCGACGATGTTGCCTCCGCCGGTGTCGATGACCGCCTTCCACGCCACCGGGCTGAGCAGCGGGTTGTTGCTGGGCGACAATGCTTCGACCAGATTGCTGGCGGCGAACTTGACCTGCTCGGACTGCCGCCAACTCATCGGTACGTCCTGGACGAGACCCTCGACGGTGCTGGCTGACACGAGGTAAGCCTGAACGATGCGGCGCAGGAACGGATTCTCCGACCAGGCCGGGTCCTTGAACCGGGCATCCCGCGTGGACGGTGCCACCGACGAGGCACCGACGAGGACCTTCGTCAGCTCGGCACCAAGGTCGATGACGCGCGACGCCACCCGCTCGGGGCGGCGGGCAAGGGCGGACAGGAAGGAAGCCGCAGACTGCGCCGGAACAAATCGCCGCCACGTGCCCATGGAAGCTTGGGTGAGGAGAAGGTCCAGCGGGGCGGACGTCTCGGGCACATCGGATTCGCTTGCATTCCAGGCCATATGACCATCGTTCGCGGCTACCGCGTCAGGATCAATGTCCGCACACCCAAAGAGGCGGCCTCGGCCTGTTGCCCGGCGACAAAATCTGCCGCCGTGGAGGACATCCACCGCATGCCTGGCCTAGCCTCACAGCATGCCTGCTGGAGCAACCGAAACGGTGAGCGTCATGACCGTGCGAGGTCAGCGGATCCGCGTCGCCCACCGGCCGGGCTCCGGCCGACCCCTGGTCATGTGCAACGGGATCGGCGCCAGCCTCGACCTGCTCCAGCCCTTCGTCGACGAGCTGGATCCCGCCATCCCGGTGGTGCGCTTTGACGTCCCCGGCGTCGGCGGCTCACCGCTCCCCCGCCGCCCTTACGTCTTCGCCACCCTGGCCAGCCTGATGGGCTCGATGCTCGATCAACTCCGTTACCGCGAGGTCGACGTACTCGGCATTTCGTGGGGTGGTGGGCTGGCCCAACAGTTCGCGTTCCAGAACCCGCACCGCTGCCGGCGCTTGGTCCTGGTGGCCACGGCCAGCGGATGGATGATGGTTCCGGCCCATCCGCGAGTGCTCGCCAAGATGGTCACGCCGAAGCGCTATCGCGACCCCGAATACGCGACCAGCATTGCCGCAGACATCTACGGCGGCCTGCTCCGAGAGCGGCCGGAGCTGGTCGCAACCTTGCTCGACAGTCATGGACCGATCGGCTCTCGCCGCGGGTACACCCTCCAACTCCTGGCCGCGGCCGGGTGGACGAGCTTGCCCTTCCTGCCGCTCATCCGCCAGCCGACCCTCATCCTGGCCGGACTGGACGACCCGATCATCCCGTTGGTCAACGCCCGCATGATGGCGCGACTGCTCCCCCGGGCCGAGTTGCAGACCTACGATGACGGACACCTCGGCCTGGTTGTTCGAGCCGCCGAACTCGCGCCACGGGTGGCCCACTTCCTGCGGCACGCCGACCAACTGGCCTGACCAAACGGCGTCAGCCACCCGACGAATCGAGTGGCTGACGTCATCGTTTGTCTGGAGCTTTGCTACTCCTCGACGAGGCTCAGTGCCGCGACCGGGCAAGCATCAACAGCGGCTTGCACGAAGGATTTCTCCGAGTCCGGTGGGTTCTCGTCAAGGACGACCACCGTCGCGGTGTCATCGAGCTCGAAGTACTCGTGGGACGTGGCTTCACACATGCCATGCCCCTCGCACTTCTCCCGATCGGCAACAATCCGCAGCACCATTCTCAGACCTCCACGTTCGTCAGCGGTACGAAGTCGACCTTCTCACGAACTCCGCAGTCGGGGCAGCACCAGTCGTCCGGAATGTTGGTCCACGGTGTTCCGGGAGCGAACCCTTCCACCTCGTTGCCGGCCTCGACACGGTATGTGTAGCCACAGCCTGGGCAGCGGGCCGCCTCGACGACGCCGACGAACTGCTGCACGGTCGGATCCACGGGATGGTCGATCGCTTCGTGCACCCTGGGCGGGTACTTCTTGAGCAACTTCTCCCGCATGTGCGGCGCGAGGTTGGCCTGCGTCAGGTCGCCGTCGTAGTGGTCGTAGACCCGCTTGTCCATGAGGGCGCGGAACCAGAACGGGAAATAGGCCACGACGATCATGCCGGTGTAACCGGTCGGCAGTACCGGCGCCTCACGGAAGTCGCGCAGCGCCTGGTAGCGACGCGTGGGGTTGGCATGGTGATCGCTGTGCCGCTGCAGGTGATACAGCAGGACGTTGGTGGCGATGTTGTTGGAGTTCCAGCTGTGCGCCGGCGTGACCCGCTCGTAGCGCTGCTTTTCGACCGGCCCGACCTTCTGGCGCAGCATGCCGTAGTGCTCCATGTAGTTGACCACTTCCAGCAACGTGAAGCCGAGGACAGCCTGGAGAACCAGGTATGGCAGGATCTCCCAGCCGAGCCACGCAATCAGCCCGCCCCACAGGACGACCGACATCAACCACGCGTTGAGCACGTGATTGCCGATCCGGAACGGATGCTGGCCCTTGCGCCTGTATCGGCTCGCCTCGAGTTCCCATGCGCTCGTGAGGGAGCCGATCATCGTGCGAGGCAGGAACCGGTACAGGCTCTCGCCCATGCGCGCCGACGCCGGATCCGGCGGAGTCGCGACCCGCACGTGGTGGCCTCGATTGTGTTCGATGAAGAAATGGCCGTAGAACGTCTGAGCCAGTGCGACCTTGGACGCCCAGCGCTCAAGCTCGTCCCGCTTGTGTCCGAGTTCGTGCGCGGTGTTGATGGCGACCCCGGCGACGACGCCCAGCGAGACTGCGATGCCGATCTTGTCGATCGTCGAAAGATCGCCCGTTGCCAGGAAGTACGTCGCCGCCACGAAGCCGACGTACTGAACTGGGATGTAGGCGTACACCACCCAGCGGTAGTACTTGTCGTTCTCCAGGGACTCAGCGATCTCCTCCGGCGGGTTCGAGCCGTCGTATCCGGCGACCAAATCGATCAAGGGGATGACGCCGTAGTACAGGATGGGCAGAAGCCACAGCCAGATGCCCAACCCGGTGACGCTGTGCAGCCACAGCCCAATGAGGGGCGTGAAGGGCACCACCAGCCCGAGCACCCAGAGGTAGCGCTTCTTGTCCCGCCAAAGAACGGTTGTTCCATCAGTCGCGGTGTACGTGCGTGCCATGGCTTCCTCCTGAAGTTCCCCCTTCCGCCAGATTGGCACCATGCGCGTCCCGGTGCCTCCCGCGGAAGCACGAACATTGACGGGTCCTTTGTTCATTTCGACGAAGATGCACCCACGAAGCACCGAATCGGCGCGTAGATTGACCCAAGAACTGGGCCGCGGTCACAGACGGACTCCCAAGGACCCGGGCGGAAAGGTATCTCCAGATGACGGCACCCGCACGTCGCGGAACGTCCACCTTTGGACCAGAGGCGTCCTCGCTCCAGGCCGAGTTCACGAACATCGCGCGGCGCCTGCTGGCCGAGAAGCGCGACACGTTCATCGTCGAGTTATCCGAGGAACTGCGCAGCGAGGTCCGCGAACTAGTCGACGATCCGCGCATGCTCAGCCTGCTGGAAGCCGCAGTCACCGAAAACATCGTCTCTGTCGTCAACTACCTGGAGAGCGGCACTCGCGTCGCCGACCTGGACGCATCGTCCGCCGCCCTTTCCCACGCGCGCACCCTGGCGCAGCGCGACATCCCGCTCTCGGCCCTGTTCCGGGCCTACCGCTTTGGACACGCCAAGTTCGTCCAGATGGGTCTCGACGTGATCCGGCAGGACGACCCGTCACGGCACATTGAGCTGGCTCAGTACCTCATCGGCCGGTCGGCCGACTTCATCGACAAGGTCTGTGAGCAGGTCGGACGCGCATACGACGCAGAGCGCGATCAGTGGGTTGGCGATCGGGGCGGCATACGCCAGCGCTGGGTCGCCGAATTGCTCTCCGGTCGATCCGTTGACTTCAACGAGGCCGAGGCGGCCTTGGGATACCGGCTCGGTGGCACTCATGTGGGTGTCCAGATGTGGGCATCCACCGACGTCGCCAGCGTTGACGCGCGCGCGATGTTCGAGGAGACGCGCCGCATCCTGGCAAGTTCCTTCTCGCCGGTTGCTCACCCCCTTCTCGTTCCCCACGACGAACGGGAGATGCATGCCTGGTTCCCGGTGCGGTCCGGCTTCGAGCTTTCCATCGACAGCCTCACGGAGGCGCTGAAGGCCTCTCAGACACCCGACCTCCAGGTGGCGATCGGTCGGCCCGAGACCGGCATCAGCGGGTTCCGCCTGACGATCAGCCAGGCCAAGCGAGTCAAGGACGTTCTCCTCACCACGACCAATCCGATGCCGACGTCGGTGACGTACGACCAGTTGGGCCCCGTTGCCCTGATGGCGTCCGACATCGACGCCTTGCGCAGGTTCGTCCTGCGCGCGCTCGGCCCCCTGGCCGCGGACGGGGAGCGCGAGGAAACACTTCGAGAGACTCTCCGCGCCTTCCTCGGGCACAACCGCAGCTACGCGGCCACGGCACAGGCCATGATCATGCACCGCAATTCAGTGCAGTACCGCGTCAACCAGGCCCTGGCCCTGTGCGACCGGGAACTCACCGAGATCGACGTGGCTCTCGACCTCCAGGTTTCGCTCAACGCTGCCCATTGGCTGGGCCGCTCGGTCCTCGACGGCTGAGGACGCGGGTTCAGTAGCGCATGAACGACAGGGTCACACCCGTGATGACGAGCACGCTCCCCACGGCCAGCAGGGTGATGGTTCCGCGCCGCATCATGTCGCCGCGATACTCCTGCTCTTCGTCGTCCAGCGCGTCGTCGTCGAGCAGCTGATCGACGCGTCCGCGCGACCACAGCCCGAAGGCGATGCTCAGAACTCCCAGGACGATGAAGACGATGGTCTCCGGCGTGAACCTCATTGTTGTCCTCCGATCGTGGACTGGCCCGGTGCAGATTGGCCGAGGGGCGGCGGGGCGTCCGGATGGGCAGGCCGGAAGGCCTTGGCGTACCGGATGTCTGCGGTGCGGATGACCTTTGTCAGCCAGGTCGACCATCGAGCGGACTCCTGCTCCTGGATGAGTTGGGTCCGGAAGGACTCACCCATGACGGCGAAGTTGGCCGGCTGTGGCGCACGGATGTCGGCGACGACACCGACGTTCCAGCCGTGGTCACCCTTCGCCGGCCCGTAGACCTCGCCTTTCCCCACACTGAACGCGGCTCGGCCGACCGCATTCTCGAGATCGCCCTGTCCGAGAAAGCCCAAGTCACCGCCCGATGCCCTGGTGGCCTCGTCGAGGCTGACTTCGGATGCCAGTGCTGCGGCCGGTGCACCGGCGCGGAGCCGCGCGGCGACACTGGCGGCCTCTGCTCTCGTCGGCACCACGATGTTCTGCAACCGACGCTGTTCCGGCACTGCCAAGTCCGCCTTGCGCCGCTCGAACGCCGCCTTGAGTGCCGCGTCGTTGACAGTGATCTTGCCGACGATCTTGCGTCGCATTTCCACCGTCGCGGCCTGGCGACGGATCTCGGTGAGAACGGCGCGTTCGGAGGTGCCCACGTTCCCGAGCACTTGAACGAATTCGTCCCGAGTGCCGAACTGCGACTCGATGAGGCGATCCAGGAGATCCCGCGTCTTCTTCTCGGAAATCCTGATGTCCAGCTTGCGGGCCTCGTGGTCGAGGATGAGGGTCACCGCAAAGGACTTCGCCGCACTGCGTCGAAAGGTGTCGCGCTCCTTGGCGCTCTTCGGTTCGGTGATGCCGTACAGCGCTCGCAACGTATCGATGCGCTTGTCGAGGTCAGACTTCGTCACCACCTGGTCGCCGTAGACAAACGCAGCGTCGGCAGGCACCGACGGACGAGTCGCGACGAGGACGCCAACGACAATGGCGACAACGACAACAACGCCGGCCAGCAGCCACCGTCGATTCAGCCTTTGCTTGTTCACGCTTCTCCCGTCACCTTGGCGAGCTCCGGACGCACAGCCGCAAGCCACACCACCAGCTGCGCCGTGGCTGCCGCCACCACGACCGTAACCGCAAGCAACAGACCGAAGGATCTGATGCTCGCCACCCCGGACGCAGCCAGCACAAGGTAACCCGTCGCAGATGCCGCGGCCGCCAACCGCACCGATCGGTGAGCGCCCGACCGTCGGGCCGAGTCGGCCAGGACCACGGTGAACTCACACGCGACCGCGGCCGCGAGTGACCCCACAGCAGCGGTGATCGGGTTGAGGCCGATGTGCAGAACCTGCATGCCCAGGAGCACGAATCCGGTGGTCAGCGCTGCTGACGCCGCAGCCAGAAGTGCATCGCGGCGCCGCGCGAGTCCGATCAAGAGCGCGAGTCCGGCAGCCAGGATGCCCAGGCCGGCGTTGAGGAATCGATTGCCCGACAACGAGTCATAGGCCGACACCGCAACCAGCGGCAGGCCTACCAATTCGACCTTCGTTCCGGGAGGTGCAGCCGGCAGCTCCGACCGGATGTCGTTGCGCAACCGGCGAAGGTCGTTGGCATCGTCGAGGTCAACTCCGAAGGACATGATCGACATCCGATGGTCGCTGCGCACCACACTCGACACCAGGTAGCTCGGGAGCAGCCTCTGTGCGGATTCCAGCTGCTCCGCGGTGGGCGATGGCCCCAGGAAGCGCAGCAGCATGGGTGGAGAGAGAATCGGCCGCACCTCATCGCCGTGGTTGCTGACGATCGCGTCCTCCGCCTTGCGCATCCAGGCGAAGGCCTGCGGGTTCATGGTGTCCTTGCCCGTCATCGCCACGGCGATCTCGCCCGACGAGCCCATGACGCTCTGGACATGACGCGCATCGCCATACGCCGGCAGGTGCCGCGCGAGGGATTGGAAGTCTGCGTCCAGACGCAGGTGCGGAAGAACGGCCCACCCGATGCCGGCAACGGCCACGGCGACGACCGCGGCAGCAATGCGCGTCCCTGGCGCGCCGGGGGGCCGACCGGCCACTGGGGCTGGCTGCCCGACGGATTCGGGTCGGGCGATTCGCAGCACGAGCACACTGACCGCCACCGTGACCAGGACACCCACGGCGAGCGTCCAACCCAGCTGGCGCACCGCGGTGATCGGCGTGGCAGCCAACGCCGCAAAGCTGGCCGACGTGGCGAACGCGGCCGCGATGACGAGGCGACGCGACACGTTGCTGAGGAGGTAGATCAGGAAGTCGCTGCCGACGCCGAGCAAGACCGGCAGGAAGGCCACCACGCCCAAGGACATCGAAATGCCGAGCCAGCCTGCGGTGGCGAGAGTCAGCGCCGTGCCGCACAGTGAAACGCCCAGGGGAAGCAGGCGTCTACTCCGTTGCGTCCACGGCATCAGCAGGAACCAGGCGCCGACGCCAAGCAATGCGAGACCGCCCAGCACGATCACGTCGCGATGGATGCGCTCACCCAGCGCCGCGACGATGGTCGGGACGCCCGAGACCCGTGCTGTCGCACCCTTGACCTCGCGTTTGGCCACGACCGACTCGACCTGGTTGACCAGGCGCTCTGTCTCGTCCTGCCGCAAACCGGCGTTGGGACGCACCAGGATGGCCACGGACTTGGCTGTGGGGACGACGAAGTCCCACTGCGGGCGCGGCTCGCCGTCCTTGGTGTACACGACGTTGTTGACGAAGTCCTGGTTGCGCAACGTGGGCAGCCCACCCGGAAGGCCTTGGCCGAGCAACGGCACGTAGCGATCATCGAACTTCTGCACTGCTGCTTCGCCGTCCCTGGCGCGCAATGCATCACGCATTCCGACCAATTCGGCCAGCAGGTCCTGCGCCTGGCCGGCGATCTGGTTCAGGATCGTGGCCGGGCCGTACACGGTCGCGACATTGTCGAGACCGGCCAACTTACCCTCTAGCCGCACGAGGGCTGGCAGATTGATCTGGCCCAACAGGTCGTCGGGCTTCTTCGATTCGAGGAGAACAACGATCGGATCCCCGCCGAAGGACTCAGCCACCCGGTTGGTCGCTGCCAGCGTTTTGTCGCCGGCAGGGACGAACGAGTCAACTCCGGTGTCGATCGACAATCGGGCCAGACCGATCGCCGTCAGCACGACGAGGACCGCACCCCCGAGCAACGCGAAACGCCGCTGTCCCCCCGCTGTCACTTCGGGAGCGTATCCCGCAGCACGTGCGGGACCTGACCACTGAAGTTCACCGGGTCCTTCACCGATGCGCCCGGCGCCGGGTACGGGTTGTAGTACATGCCCGGCACGCTGACCTTGATCGGCGAGTTGGCCGAATAGGCGGTGAAGATCGGACGGACCCGAAGGATGTGGCCATCCGGATCCTCGGCACCCACCGACAGACCGACGTTCGTGAACTGGGCGATGAAGTCGTGCCCGTACGGCTTCAGGTACGTGAGCATCGGGTTCAGGTCCTGGAGTACAGCACTCAACGAGCTGAGTGCGGGCTGTGTCGCATCGACGAAGTCCGGCGTGCGCTTGAGCGTCCGCGGCGCACGATCGAGGACCGCGTCCAGATACGGGACCAGCCCACGGAGATCCCGAGTCGTGGCAGGGAGCTCCTTCATCGCGTCCGACAGGTCGGGCGCCGCGTCGTCCAGGTTTTTGGAGACCTTGTTGAGTGGCTTCGCCAACCGCTGCAGGTCGTCCGCGGCGTCGCGGGTCGTGTCCATGAACGGTGGCAACGCACGCATCAACGCTTCGATGTCGTCCCGCTGAGCTGCCGTGGACGCGGTGACAGCGTCGGAGTCGGACGCCAGCTGCACGATGCGGCCCTGCTGGGTGTCGAGGGCCCGCAGTACGGCTGTGACGTTACGGGTCAACTCGGCCAAGTCCTGGGACTGGTCGGCGACGGCCTCGAGGGCCACATTTCCATTGCGGCCCAGACTGCCCAAGCCGGTGAGGAGATAGTCGACGTCCTGCTTCGTCCCCTCGGTGGCCAAGCCCTGCGAGCGCAGCATTGCGCCCAGCTTGTCGCGGGTGGGTTGGTCGAGGCTGGTGAGGACGTCATTGAGCTGGACGCTCGGGATGCCCGGCTGAAGCGTGGCCCCATCGGGGAGAGCCGGGCCTTTGCCGTCCTTGACATCGAGGAAGGTCTCTTCGATGAGAGTCTTGGCCGCCACCGTGACCGTCGCGCCTTCGTGGAGCGGCACGACGTCCTTGTCGAGCTGGAGTGTCGCCTTCGCCTGACGGCCGCTGACCTTCAGCGCCTCGATCTTGCCCACACGGACACCGGCCATGCGGACATCGGACTGGAACACAAGGTTGTCAACGTCGGGCAACATGACGGAGACCTGGTAGCCCTTGTGCGTGATGAGCGGGATCTTGCCACCGGCGTGCGTCCACAGGAACCCGAAGGTTCCGGCACAGAGCGCCACGAACGCGACAACCGCAGCCGCGTGAATGGCCGGAATGGTCTTGTAGGAGATCTTCACCGGGCACGCTCCGACGTTTTGGCCGACTTCTTGGACGCAGTCGACGACTTGCCGGTCAAAACGCTCAGGTCGCCGAGCTGCTTGAGGATGTCGGACGGCACCGAGTTGGGCGACATGCCGAACAGACCGCGCAAAATGCCGCGGTTCGCGTCCCGGAGGCTGAAGGTCGAGTTCGTGTTGTAGAAGAAGGCATTCAGGTTGTCGAGGTTCGGCACGGTGGTCTTGGTCAGCGGACCCAGGTCCCTCGAGATCGGCCGCAGGTCGGCCGTGACGTTGACCAGATGCGGGCTGGCTGACCTGAGGTCGGCGAGCACGGGCTTGGCATGACGCAGCGTCGGGCGGGCCCGCTGCAGGAACTCGTCGAGTTCGTCGACCGAGTCGTCCAACTTCGAAAGAGCCTTCGGCAGGTCCTTGTGCACGTCACCCAGGCGCCGCAGCGCCGGGTCGAGTTCCTTGACCAGGTCGTTGACACCGCTCGATGCATGACGCAGCTGCTTCGAGAACTCAGGGAGCTCCGCCAATGCGTCGTTCAAGTCGACGTCTCGCGCACCAATCGTTGAGAGCGTCTCCTGGAGGGACGACGCCAGCCGAGTCAAGCGCTCGTCATCGTCTCCGACCGCCACAGCGATCTGCGACAGCGACGTGACCAGTCGGGCGAGCAGCTCGCGACGCAGCTCGAGTTGATCCATCACCGGCTTGAGTTCGGTCACGGTGGCGTCGGTGGCGGTCAAGCCCTTGGGCAGGTCGGCCGGCGCATGGGCAAGAGCAACATCGGACTCGGACAGCAGCGAGGTCACCGCCGTCTGGGCGTTGTCATCGAGGTGCGCGAGCACTTCGTCGATCTGGATCGGACGCACCGTGTTGGCCACGGGGAGTGCCGCGCCGTCGGTCAACACAGTCCCGGGAGGACCCCCCGGATTGATCTCGATGTACATGTCGTTCAGCGGGCTCTTCGGCCGCAGGACGAAACGCGCATTCGAGTAGATCTTCTGGTCCGCGTCAATGCTCAGTTCGAGCCGCGCCTTGCCGCTGTTCAGGACGGACAGCCCGCGGATGTCGCCGACCTCGATGCCGGCGATGCGCACTTCCTGGCCCTTGCCCGGGCTCACACCGGGCGCCTTGTCAAAGGTCACGAAAACCGAGTAGCGGTTCTCCCACGGTGGATTGAACCGCTCATGCGTGAGGAAGTATCCCGCCGCGGCCAAGCCGACCACCACGAGAAAGAGGTACGCGAGGATGTTGCCGCCGAGACCCGGCTCGCTCCGAGCCCGCTCGTAGAACTTGCCGAAGCGGCTTGTCGGCCTGGTCGTCGCCATCACTTCGTCGCTCCCACTGCAGCCATCAGGCCGTTGATGAACAGTTCGCCGGAGATCGGCAGGCCGAAGAGCGAGCCCGGACCGGAACCGGCGAGGAAGCTCACCATGTCGCCGTTGACGTCCGCCATGTTCGCCTGGTTGACATTGGCCGTGGTGTAGCCGATCTCCTTGTACAACGGGTGATCGCCGCTGGTGCCCTTCCAGTCCCCGGTTCCGGTCCAGCCGCTGTTCAGCGCCGTCAGGATCGGACCGTTGATCCGGTTGAGGGTCGGGCCTTCGAGGTTGTTGAGCATGGCGGTGAGATTGCGCACGATCGGCACCAGATCCTTCAGGACAGGACGCGCGTCGCGAGCGACCACGCGCAGGTCCGCGATGACCGGTCGAGCCCGGACGAGAACCGGATCGAGATCGTGGAGCAGTTTGTCGAGCTTCTTGACCGTCGGACGGATGTCGTCGGAGGTGTCTTCCAACGTGTTGAGCGTCTTGCGCAACCTGCGCAGCATCCTCTCGGTCTTGTCCAAAGTCTGGGGCATGTCAGTGAGCGAGTCCTTCATGTCCTCGCTGCGATCGGACAGCACGGACGTCAACCGCGCAAGATTGCGCACCGAGTCATCGAGCTGGCCGTCCTGCTCGGACAAGACACGCGAGGCCGTCTCGAATCCGCCGACGAACTTGGGCAGGTCAACCCCCGGGTTCGTTCCGCGGGTCGCGTTCAGTGCCGCAGCGGCCGGTTTCAAGGTCGTTGGGACGTGGGCAGTGAGATTCTGAATGGACTCCTGGCCCTCATCATCAAGGGTGGCACCGAGGTCGCTGATGCTGCTGCGGATGCCCACTCGGGCAGGTGTGTTGAGCGTGGCCGCGATCTGGTCGAGTTCGATCGGCAGCTTGGTTCGTGATGCCGGGATCGTTCCATGGAAGGTTCCACGAACTCCGCCCGGGATGATCTCGATGAAGTAGTTGCCACCGAGCAATGTCGCGGGCCGGATGACGGCCGACGGCGTCGTGCCCATGGCGTCCAAGGAGCTCCGCTTCACCTTGAATTCCATGCGGGTCTTGCCGTCGTCGAGGCGTTCGACGGACGAGACGGCTCCCACCGGAACCCCGGCGATCTTCACCTGGGACTTGAACGGGAGGACCCGGTAGTTGCTGGTGAACTCGGCCGCTATCTTGTCGCCGGGCCGGACGCTCACCATGACCCGCTGCTTCTGGAACAACACGACGCCGGCCAGCAGTGCCACCACCACGAAAATGATGCCGAGCTTCAACTCGGACATGTTGCGCGGGCGCCAGAGGGCTGCCATCAGTTGGCTCCTTGGTCATCGGTCTCGCCGGGCTCGACGTACGGATTGCGGTTGATCTTGACGACCGCCGGCTTGCCACCGACGGACTCGTCGGAAGGAATCACCAAGATGCGCGCGAACTTTCCATTTGCGGTGTCGTTGCTGAGCATGGAAGCGCCGTCAGTGAAGTAGCGGACAATCTCCGGGACGTACTGGCTGATCACCGCAACTGACGGTGCACCGCTGCGACCCGTCGTGACCAGCTGGCGGGCCAGCGGCCGCAGGTTGTCATGCGCCAGGTCGGTGAGCGACTCCAGCGCGGGGACGGCGTCCTTGCTCACGTCCGGAACCTTCTCGAGCGGATCGACCGCGTCCTTCATGAAGCCGCGCAGGTTCGGCATGGCATCGCCGAGCGCCTTGGCCCCCGGGCGAAGGTCCTTCATGGCGGATGCCGTGTGCTTCAACGGCTTGCGCAGGTCGTCGAGCGCCTGCCGTGTCTGCTTGAGCGTCTCCGGGCCCTTGGCGATGGTCTGTTCCAGCGGCTGGCCGTCGTCCACCGCAATGGCGTCGAACGTGGTACCCAACTGGTCGATCACGTCGGCCACGTGCTGCTGCCGGCCACGGAAGCGCGCCGACAGGGTGTCGGCCGACCGCATCATGCCCACCAGTGAGCTGCCGTTGTTGACCGACAGGGTGTCGGAGATGGTGCCGCTGTTCGACAGGATGCCCGGTGCAGTGTGCAGGAGATCGTTGAGGTCTTGTGCATGGCCGTCCATGCCGCCGCCGAACTCACGAAGCTCGACGCCGGCCGCGGCGCGGGTCTTTTCGTCGAAGGTGTTGAACAGGCCGTTGATGTCTTGCGACCGCACCGTATGGTCCATCGCGATCGTCTTCGTCAGCGGGCCCGCTGACGGCGATCCCGGATCGAGGTTGATGAACTTCTGGCCCAGGCCGGAACGGTCGATGACGCCGGCTCTGGCGTCCGCGTAAACCTTGGTCGTCGGGTCGTCGATCTTCATGACTGCGAAGGCGTGGCCGTCCTTCAGCCGGAGCTCCTTGACGAACCCCACGCGCACACTGGCGATGCGGACGTCGTCACCCACGTAGAGCCCACCGATGTCGTCGAAGTCGGCCGTCACCGTCTCGCGTTCCTTGACCGGCGATCCATGGGTCGCATTGAGGCCGAAGATGACGGCGACGACGAAGGCACCGAGGGTGCTGTAGCCGGCGATGTTGGCGCGGCGGGTGGACATTGCCATGTCAGTTGCCCCCACCCAGCAGGAAGCCCAACAGGTTGGACTCCTGCTTCTTGTCCAGTCCGGTACTGCCGCCGTCGGTCGTCGGCTTCTTCTTGAGCAGCGATCCGCCGGTGACGCCCTTGGTCAGGCCATTGAGCGGCTTGATCAGGTCGCCGACGAGTCCGGGTGCCTCGGCGTCATCAGAATTCGCCTTGGCCGAGTTGGCTGTTCCGGTCTGGGTGGGCGGAGCGAGCCCCAGGTTCAATCCGCCCGCGCCGTTCTTCAGTGCGTCGAGAACGGCGGTCCAACTGTCGCTGTTCAGGATGAGCCCGACTCGCCAGTAGTGCGACAACCCATCGAACCCGTTGAGGTTCAGCGCCCAATACCGGATGAAGGTGAACATCGCGTCGCGGTTTTCGGTCAGCCCGTGAACGATCGTCTTGGTTCCGTCGACGGTCGTGTCCAGGTCAGGCCCGGCCACCCGGAGGTCATCTGCGGGCCGTTGGGCCGCCAGCACCAGGTCATCGGCGCGGTCGAGTACCGGCTTCGCGCTGGCGAGTGCCGGATCGAGGGCGTTGGAGAAGTGCCGCAGCTCCTTGGAGAACTTCGACAAGTGGTTCGTGAACGGATGCAGTTCCTTGAGCGTTGGCGTGGCGTCGTCGGCCGTCTTGGAGAGCTGCTTCAACGCGTCCGTTCCGGAGTTGAGGGTTCCAGGCAACTCCTGGAGGACCTTGTCGAGATCGGCCTGCTGGGCGGCGGACGCGGCGAGCAGCCGATCGGAGGAACCGACGAGCTTGTCCATGGACTGACCGTCGTTGTCGGCCAGAGCGCCGACGACCGGCTCCGCGTCCTGGATCAGGGCACCCAGCAGTTCGTTGTGGTTCTTGAGCACCGCGGCAAGCCCTTCGACTTGCTTCATGCTGGGTGCAAGGGTGGTGATGGTCTGGTCGACCTGCTTGCCGTTGCCTCGAACCCCGGTGCCGAGGGTCGTCACCAAAGCAGCGAGGCCAGCACCCGTCGGATCGTCGAAGGTGTTCAGAACCTCGTCCAAGCCGACATTCTGGCTGGTCTGGGAGGTCGGGATGGCCCGGTTCGGGTCGAGCAAAGGCGCGCTCGCCGTGCCACGATCGAGGTCGACGTACCGCTCACCCAGCAGGGTGGCCGGTCGGATGGTGAACGTCGCATCGTTGTGCAACGGCATCGCTTCGGGATCGAGGTTCATGGTGACTTCGGCGAGCCCGTTGCGCACACGCAGGTCACCCACTTTGCCGACGACGATGCCGTCGACCTTGATCTGATTGCCCTTGACCAACGGGGCGGCCGACACGAACTTCGCCACGACCGTCTCGCCGCCGTTGTCGCCACAGCCACTGAGGCTCAACGCCGCCAGCGCAAAGGTGCAGGCTGTCGCAGCGCGCGGACCAAGCATCTTCATCGGATGTCATCTCCGTAGGCGTCTTCCCATGGCTGTCCAGCAGGGTTGCCCGGCTTGGGCGTGAGGTTCTGGCTCACTCCGGCGCCCTTGATGCCGGCAGGAATCACGGCTTCAGTGCCCGTGAGGATGTGGAACCGGGCGTAGTGCCCGTTCACGTCATAGTTGCCACCGGCTGAGCCCCAGTTCGACATCCAGCCGACAAGTTCGGGCGTGTATGGCCGAAGGAAGCTCACCGCGGGCCGAGAACCCTTGAGTGCCTTGTTGACATCCGGGAACGTACGGTCGCCGGCACGCATCAAGGCGGGCGTGTACTGCAGCAGTTCGGCCAGTGATCCGAGGGTCGGCTTGAGGTCGGCCACCGCCGGGCGCAGATCCTGCATGACCGGCTTGAGGTGCTTGGACGTCTTCGCCAACTTCTTGGTGGCGGGATCGAGGTCCTTGAGCAGCGGGACGGTCTCGTCCACGGCGTCTGGCACCTGTTCCAGGGTCGTGTTCGCCTGATCGATGACGTCGGGGAGCCTGTCGAGCGTCTCACCGAGTTCCTTGCGCCGCTGGACGACATCGGCACTCATGCCACTGAGGTCGCGAACGATCTGGCCGAGCGTCTGCTGGCGGGCCGCGAGAATCCCCATGGTGCGGTTGGACTGCGTCAGGATCTGCCGAATCGCCGCCCCGTCCGTTCCGAGGTCGCTCAACAGGGCACCGAGCGCCTCGACGGCAGGACCAGCGGTCTTGAGCGAGTTCTTGATGTCGGTCTCGTGCCCGGTGGTCGTCGCATCGAGGTTGGCGATCAGGACGTTGAGTTTCTTGCGGGTCGGGGCGTTGAGAGAGGACATGACGTCGCTCAATTCGACGGGTTCGGAGGCCACGTTCGTCAGAAGCGCGCCAGAGGGAACCGCGGCGTTCTTCGCCGGACCATCGGTCAACTGGACCAAACGCTCGCCGAGGACGCCCTTCCAAACGACCTCCGCATGTACACCGTCGTGCAGGGGCGCGAACTCGTCGTTCAACTGGATCGTCGCCTTGGCTTGTCCGTCGACGACCTTGATGTCCTGGACCGTGCCTGCCTTGAAACCGTCGCGCACGACCGTGGCGCCATTGAACAAGTTGTTCGCGTTGGGCAGCATCATCGCGACCTTGTAGTTGTTGCTCTTGGACGTGATCACCACGCCGCCCACGAGCAGCGCCAGGGCAACAGCCAGCACCGGAACGGGGAGTTTTCTCACGTGATCAGTCCATTCCCAGCGGACCGGCGGAGTCACCGGCCAGGAACTGGCGAACAAACGGGTTGTCGGATTCGAAGGCCTCGTCGGCCGAGCTGTAATGGATGCACTTGCCCTTCCAGATCACACCGACGTAGTCACTGACCTTGCGGGTGGTCTTCATGTCGTGCGTGACGACCATGTAGGTGCCCTTGTGCCGTTCGTGCATGGCCAGGATGACGTCATTCAGGAGGCTGGTGCGGACCGGATCGAGGCCGGAGTCCGGCTCGTCGAACAGGACGATGTCGGGGTCGAGCACCATGGCCCGAGCGAAGCCGGCGCGCTTGCGCATACCACCGGAGATCTCGCTCGGCAGTTTGCTGGCACCCTGCTCCAGGCCGACTTCAGCGAGCAACTCCATCACCCGGTCGCCGATCTCGTCCTCTGGCGTGTCGGTGTGCTTGCGCAGCGGGAAGGCGACGTTGTCAAAGACGTTCATGGAGCCGAACAGTGCGCCGTCCTGGAAAAGGACCCCAAACCGCTTGCGCAGTTCGTACCGCTCCGGCTTGGAGATCTTCCAGATGTCCTTGCCGTGGATCAGGACGTCACCCTTGTCGGGTTCGAGCAGACCGACCAGGTGCTTGATGAGCACGCTCTTGCCGGTACCGGACGGACCGAGGATCGTCGTGATCGCATCGTCGACGAAGTTCAGGCTGAGCCCGGTCAGGATCTCGAACGGCCCGAACGCCTTGTGGACGTCGCGCACCTCCATCGAGTGCGTTCCGGACCCGACGTTCGTGTTCCTCTTGACGTCGCTGCTCACTTCAACCGACATGGTCGGTCCTCTCTCGCCTCGCCTGGTTGGTCATTGCTCAGTTGCCGATCGGCGCGTTGGGTGTGCTGCCCCAGAACAACTGTGTTCCGAGCGCGCCGATGACGTGGATCAAGATCATGTTCAGAATCATTGATTTTGCAGTGTTTTTGCCGACCTCGACGGAACCACCGCGAACGGTGTATCCGTAGTAGCAGGCGACGAACACGATGGTCGTGCCCATGGCCATGGCTTTGCACATCGAGAAGAAGTAGTCGAGCGGGTTCTGGTACAGCCAGAAGATGTAGTTGTGGCCACCCGGCGACACACCGCCGACCAGATACACGGTCACCAGGATCTCGCCGAGCGACATCATGGCCAGGCTCACTGCGTACAGGAACGGCATCGACATCCAGGCCGCGACGACGCGGGTGCCCACGAGGTAGACGTGCGAGTCGATGCCCATGACCTCGATGGCATCGATCTCGTCGGAGATCCGCATCGATCCGATCTCGGCGACGAGGCCACAGCCGACCTTCGCGGCGAGGATGTAGCCCCACATGTACGGCGTCATCTCGCGCAGCGCACACCAGGCGTTGAAGATGCCCGAGTAGATCGGCGCACCGACCTGCTTGAGTGTGTAGATGGCCTCGGTGCCGCACATCGAGCCGATGACGAACTCCATCAACCAGATGATGAGAGCGCTGGAGAGAACCAGGATCGCCGCCTGGCGGAAGACCTCACTCCAGAAGGTACGAACCTCGGGGAGACCGCGAAGGATCTGGCCCGAGAATCGGACGATCTCGCCGCCCGTGATGATCGTCCGCTTGACGGCGTCGTAGGCCGCACTGGCGCTGACGACGGTGTCGGCTGGGCGCGGCGGAGTGTGCCGCCCGTCCGCTGGTGGCCGCTCTGGTGCCATGGTCATAGCGCGCTCCTCACTTGAAGACCTGGATCGCGGGATAGAGGCCGAGCATGATGTTCGTGAACACGACGTTGAACAGGAAGATCATCGCGAAGGCGATGACCACGGCCTGGTTCACCGCACGGCCCACACCGATGGCGCCGCCCTTGGCAGCCAGGCCCTTGTAGCAGCAGACCGTGCCGATGATCAGGCCGAAGACGAATGTCTTGATGACGCTGCCGGCGAGGTCCGGGGTCGTCAGGTTCGAGAACAAGTTGTTGTAGAAGGCCCATGGGTTGGCGCCGAGGATCGGAACCGCAGCGAGATAACCACCAATGCAGCCGAAAACCAATGCGACGACGTCGAGGAGGCCGGTGATGAAGGTGACGGCCACGACGCGCGGAAGCACGAGCGAGTGCACGGGATCGACGCCCAACACCTCAGTCGCGTCGATTTCTTCACGGATACGACGGGCACCGAGGTCGGCGGTGATGGCAGACCCCACCACGCCGGCGATGACCATGGCGTTCACCCACGGCGCGAACTCGCGCACGCTCGCCATGATGAAGAAGGAACCGAGACGCTCGGGCATGCCGAACAGCCGGTAGATGTTGCCGCCCTGGAGGCCGGGAGCGCCCAGGCCGAAGAACACGCAGGACACCGCCATGGGGATCCAGCACTGCTTCAGGATCTGGAACATCTGCTCGCGGGCCTCAGGCCAATAGTCATACGGTCCGCGGACAGCCATCTTGATGACCTGCCCGGCCAGGAGGGTCATTTCACCGAGTTCGAACATGAAGTTCTTTGGTCCCTTGAGGACAGACGACGCTTTGGCCATCGAGCACCCCCTCCAAGAGGCTTCGTAACCGAATCGGAATAAACCTACGCGATCGTGTCAGAGCATGTGACGCAGGTCATTGTGTGCCAAACACAAAAGACTTGCCCGCGGCTGTGCAGCACCACAATGGCACGCTCTGAGCATTCGCGGCATTCTTTTCCGATGACTCCTCCCAAGCCGCGCTCGGCCCGCATCGACATGCCCGTTGCGGTGCGCGGCGCCTCGGCTGGATTCACCGTGCTGCTCGTCGGCGGGCTGCTGACCATGCTCCTGACGATCAAGCTCCCCGCCTCCGGACCTCTCGTCGGCCTGACGGCCGCCGTCGTTGGCTTCTACGTCGCGGCGCGCCGCGTCGGCAAGGCATCGATGCCCGCGCTGCATGGCGCCTTTGCCGCTGCCTTGTCCTACCTGCTGGTCCTGCCCATCGCCTGGAGCTTCTCGCCGGGGAACAGCTCCGCGGACATTGGATTTGCTCTGCTCAACCTTGCGCTTGCCCTCTCCACCGGTTCGCTGACTGGATGGATGAACTCCCCCGCCAAAGAAGCCCCGCCTGTCTGACTCTCAGCCCGCCACGAAACACTCGGGGACATGACCGAAGACCGGATCCCGCGGGACCCCGCCGACGACTACAGCGCTGAGGCGATCGCGCGGCGCCAGGACTTTGCCCGCGCCCGCTCCGAGAGCGCCCTTCGGCACACGGGCACCTACTCGCTTGACCCGGCTGTCCTGCCGGGCAACATCGAGAACTTCTTCGGCGTCGCGCAGGTTCCCATGGGGCTTGCCGGGCCGCTGCTCGTCAACGGTGAGCATGCGCAAGGCGAGTTCTACGTCCCGCTCGCGACCACGGAGGGGACACTGGTCGCGTCCTACAGCCGGGGGATGAAGCTCTGCCGCGCCGCGGGCGGAGTCACCACGACGATCCTGGACGACCGGATGCAGCGCGCACCCGTGTTCAGCTTCGCCAACGCCAGGGACGCACGGTCGTTCGCCACCTGGCTCGACGAGCACTTCGTCGAAATCGCGGCAGCAGCCGAAGCCACCACCAGCACTGGAAAGCTGATCGACATCCAGAAGTTCTCGGTGTCGAAGCTCCTCTACACCCGGTTCAACTACACGACCGGGGACGCCGCCGGCCAAAACCTGACGGGCAAGGCCACCTTTGCCGCCTGCGCGTGGATCAAGCAGAACTACCCCGGCGAACTGCACTTCCTGCTGGAGGGTCAATTCGCCACCGACAAGAAGACCTCTGTCGTCAACATGCTTCACACCCGCGGCAAGAGGGTCGTCGCCGAGCTGACACTGCCGGCTGCGCTCGTCGCCGAACAGATGCATGTGACCACGGACAAGTTGTTCAACGCTCGGATGCGGAGCCAACTGGGTGCATTCATGTCGGTCACGAACAACAACGGCAGCCATTCGGCCAACGGACTCACGGCGATGTTCATCGCCACCGGTCAGGACGTCGCCAATGTCGCCGAGAGTTCGGCCCTCTATGGGTTCTCCGAACTGCTGCCCAACGGTGACTTCTACGTCTCCGTCACCCTGCCGTCGCTGATCATCGCGACCTACGGCGGTGGGACCGGGCTGGCCACTCAGCGAGAATGCCTCGAGCTGCTCGACTGCTACGGCGCCGGGAAGGTGCACAAGCTGGCCGAGATCATGGCGGCGACGGTGCTGGCCGGCGAACTCTCGCTCAGCTCGGCGGTCGTCGCCGAGGAATGGGTTCAGGCGCACGACGACCTCGGTCGGAATCGACCGTAGTTCTGGGCCTCAGCGGCCATTCCTGGGAGTATCTTCGCGAAGAGGAAGACAGCGAAAGGCGGCCCATCATGCTCCAGGCCATCCTCGAAGGCGTCAAAACCTTCGGCCCGATCGTCTTCCTCATGCTGACGCCGATTCTGATTCCGATCTTCACCGTCACCATCGGAACATTGGCCGACCGCCGGAAGAAGCCCAAGCAGTAACACTCCCCCCGAGCAGCCGGGCCTGACCGCACGACGGTCGGGCCCGGCTCCTGTCAGGCGGCCGTCACCTTGCGCGGACGACCCATCACCGGGACGCGGTCGAGGATCCGACCCTCCACAAGGAGCGCCCCACCCCAGACCCCGGTCTCACCGCGGGAAACGCCGAGCGAACGGCAGGCGTCCTGCAACGGACACCCAGCGCACAACTGGCGGGCGCGGGCGAGCGTGGCGTCGTCCTCGGGGAAGAACTGCTCAGGATCAGCCCCGATGCATGCCCAGTCCGACTCCGGAGCCCAAGGTGTCGGGTGCCGGTAGGCCACCGTTACTCCCTTGGTGGTCAGAATCGCCTGGGGCGACTGGGTTGAGTTGATCTGCATGTGCCGTCACCTCCTCTGTTGATGGCACGGTGCGTGGGAACGAAAAAGGGCCACTCCGCTGAGACTTCGTGTCTCGCTGGAGTGGCCCCGGGATCCGGTGCGGGTGCACCTAGTTCATGGCGACTCCAGTCGACGCGGTCGGCATCGTCTGGTGCTTCGGCTTCGCGGCAAACGAAGCAGCAAGAATGGACGATGCGGCGGCCCACACGAGGGCAGCGTCAGCGGCACGATTCACGCGAATCGTGGCTGCGGCGCTGCCGTACGTGACCATCAATCGTCCTTGCTCATTGGTGCGGCCAGAGTCCATGTGAACTCGGGTAGGTCCACGGTAAAGGGTGAACGCCGGATCGGCCAACTGACTTCCCGAAGGGCCGCCTGCAAGGATCGTCCGGTGAGCTTCCGTCCGCCATTGCGCGCGCTCGTCGCAGGAATCCTGCTCGTGGCGTCCGTGGCAGCCGGATGCTCGGCAAAGACCGCGCCCAGCTCAAGCCCCAGCCTCATTCCCAATCTCAGCGGTCACACCCATGGAGCGGCCTTCGGTGACGGCCTGTCCACCGAGGTTCACGACTTTCGGTTGACGGACATCCGGCTCCCCGCCCACGCGGGCAAGGCCGGGAGGGTCAGCTTCGAAATTCTGAATCCGAGTGGCAAGCCCGTCACCACCATGGTCGAGAACCAGACGAAGTTGTTGCATCTCTACGTCGTGAACTCGGACCTGACCGCCTTCCGCCACCTGCACCCCGCCTATGCCAAGGGTTCCTGGTCAGCGCCCGTAACGTTGCCGACGCCCGGTGACTACCGGGTGATCACCGAGTTCTCGGCAAGGAGCGCCGGCCACACGGACCACATCGTGCTCGGCGGCGAGGGGTCCGTCGGCGGTCCGAAGCCCGCCCATCGCCCGGCAGATCTTGGCGCGTCCGATGGTGCCGTGCGGGTTTCCATCGACGGGACCGATGGTGCCCTCGTCCGGCAGCAACTGGCGGTACGTGTCTCCGACCGACGCGGGCGCCCGGTCAAGCTGGGGGCGTACCTGGGGTCGACCGGACACATCACCGCCTTCCACGTTGCCTCCGGCGCGATGTCGCATCTGCATCCGATCGGCGTGCCGACCATCGAACACGACGCGACGGTGTTGAGCCTCCACACGTTCCTCACGCTCCCGGGCACCTACGTGTTCTTCGTGCAGATACGAGTGGACGGCTTCCTGCACACGTTGAGAGCTGTTGCCGACCTCAGCTGACTAGCCGGAAACGGTGAAATGCAACGTCGTCACCGGGTTCGTGAACTCGTCGGTGCGCAAGCCGACCTGGACATTCCATCGCCCAGCGACCGGGAGGATGACGGTCGTCTCGCGAGTCCCGACGTCGTCGCTGATCATCGAGCGGGTCCCGAGGTCGACCGTCGCGGACCGCACCGACACGGTCGGCGGGATCTTCAGGTCGACCGGCTCGCCACTGAGGTCCTGCACCTGGACTCGCAGCCTGTTGGCACCAACCGATGAGGGCGCAAGCGTCGCGAAGACGCGGTAGTCGCCGACCAAAGCCGACTGGGTGCCGGTGCCGCCACCGGCAACGTCCTGATTCACCTGCGGCGACCGATCAACCAGGAATCCGGTGACGATCAATACCACGACGATCAGCGTGGCCTCGGCAATGACTGCACGCCGCACCGGTTTGTTGGCCTGACGCTGGTCCTCGTGGCCGAGCGCCGCTCGCGCCTTCGGCAGCAAGGCGAACCTGTTGACCGCGGCGATGGCCGCGGCCACGGCCGCCAGCGCGACCTTGGCGAGCAGCAGGTGCCCGAACGGGCTGTGCCAGAGGTTGTCCCACGTCTGCACGATCCGCCAAGTCAGGATGAGGCCGGCAGCGACGAGGACGGCGAGGCTTGCGGCCGCCCAATTCGAGAATCTCGCCAACGTTTCTGCGGCGAGTTCGCCCCGCCGAGCGAGAGCCGGCAAGGCGACGGCCAAGCCGACCAACCCGCCAAACCACACCGATCCGGCCGCGAGGTGCGCGAGGTCGACAAGGATGACGCCTGCCAAAGGTTCGGCGGCGCGGGTGTGACCAACGATCGTCTCAGACGTGAGCGCGAGCACCGCCCCACCGAGCACTGCCCCGGTCCGCCAGGCGCCTCCGTTTGCTGCGCCGATTGCCCCGAACACGGCAACGCCGAGTCCGAGGACGATAAAGGCAGACGACACCCACGAGCCTGCGCCCAGGATTGCCAACGTCGTCGAGAGCACCGCGGCAACGATCGCGGACGTCAGAATGCCTCGGTCCAGCCGGCGAGCGACGTCGGCCGTCACTGCGTGCTTCGGCAGCAGGAAGCGCCGGAACATCGACAGCCCCACGGTCAGGAGCAGCGCCCCGTACTCGATTCCGTGGTGGATTTCGGCCAAACCACTGCCGGACTCAAGCCGTGGACCAGACGGCGGATCGAGCACTGTGGCGCTGGGGCGGGTAACCGAGAAGGTCAGCGAACCCGCAACCGGGTGACCGTCGGCGGACACGACGCTCCAGACGAGCACATAGGTGCCGGCCGCGAGTTCTGCGGGCGGGTCGACGGTGAGTCGAGCGCCCTTGCCCCGCGCCGAGACCGCGAGCGGCTTGCCCTTTGCGTCGTAGAGTTGCGCAGCCTTGGTCGGCAGCCGGACCGTTTCGTCGAAGGTGACAGCCAACCGGTGGGGAGATTTAGCCAGCACCGATCCGTCGATCGGATCGGTGTCGACAACGTAGGCATGCGCCGACGCGGGCGCACTGCCGCCGGCGATCCCCCCGAAGGCGATTGCCCCCAGCAGGACCGCCAGCGCGGCAGCGAACCGCTTCACTTCTTGCGTCGCACCTGGACGAGGGCCGTGGCGCCCAGTGCCAGGCCGGCGATTCCGGACACCAGGCCGAGGGTTCCGCGCTGGTCGGACGAATCGGCCGCCTTCGCCGGAGGAGCTTCGGCCGCGCCCGTCCGAGCGGCTGCGGCATCACCATGCTCACCCTCGTCATCCGGCGTGATCACGAAGGCCGGAGCCGGGTGCTCGAGTTCGTCGGCGTCCGCACCCTTCGCCGGGACCTCAACCCAGCTGGTCTCACCCTTCTCGCAGGTCTGGACAGTCGGGAAGGCGAGGACTTCGCCTGCCTTGTCCGGGATCTGGAAGGACAGCTCGAAGGCGTCGCGCTGGTCGTCCGGCAACGGAGTCTTCGCAATGTAGGTCACCATGCCCGTGCGCTCGGTGACCGTGTTGCCGTGGGAGTCCTTGGTCGGTTTGGCCAGCTTGTCGATGGTCGTCGACACGTCCCAGAACGGGTTGCGCGTCGGTGTCACCGCGAGCACGTCCGCCGGGATCTTGATGGCGACCTTGGTGGTCGGCGATCCGTCGCAACCGTGCGGGACGCTGACGGTGAGCACGGTGTATTCGCCGGCTTCCGTCGTTGATCCGCCGGCGGTCACGTGCGCACTCGCGGAGCCGATCAGGGACATGGACAGCGCTGCCGTGGCAGCAGAAGCCGCGCTGAGGCGCGCGACAGTGTGTCGAGTGGTCATGAATGTTCCTTGCTTGGGGATGGGATGGATTGAGTGAGTCAGGAGAGAACCCACTGCGGCGGCCCACGGCGTCGAGCCCCCATCCACAGCAGCCACGAATAGACAATGCCGACGCGCGCAACGAGCGCACACGCCGGCCGACGCAGGGGAAGAACACGAAGGCGAGCCACGTGCACCAGGACGTCCCAGGCACGACGCCGGAGCGACCACAGCAGAACCGTCGCCATGGCGCCAACCGCGTGCGCGATGACCATCGGCCACACCGACCCGCCGCCGTGCATGTGATCGGCCCGGCCACCCTGAGCGAGAGCAAGGTGCATGAAGGCTTGGCCGGCTGCGGCGGCCAGGAAGGCCGACGGCAACGAGAGGCGTCCGCGGTGGAGCAGCACACCAATGCCAAAGACTGGAAGGGCCGACGCCAGGACCCACGTGGCGGATGGGAGCATCCCGCCGGCGAGCCAATGGGCGGCGGACGACGCCGCCGTGATCTCGACCGTGCCGACCGCGGCGCGGACGGCAGCACCGGACGCCGGACGCACGAGGACCGAGTTCACCTCGACATCATGGACTACGGAGCAAGGAGAACGGGCATGAGTTCGCGCACGTGCACCCGAAGATTCTCCAGCGCATCCTCTCGTCCGGCGACATGCCCCAGGAGCGCCTGCTGGAAGAGTCCATCGAGCAAGCCGTAGACCACAGGCGACGACATCGCCGGAGGTCGTCCTGCCAGTTCGCCGTACGTGGTGATCACTCGCCAGATCATGTCCTCGAGGGTTTTGTCGATGGCGAGCACCGCATCCAGCAGATCTTCCTCGAACATGCTCTGCGAGCGCAGGTCGTACCAGAGTCGGTGCATCGGCGCTTCGTCCACGATGGTTTCGACGAGCTTGTCGGCGAAGGCCTCGACCAAATCCTCCGGCGTGCTCGACTCCATCACCACCCCGTCGTAGCGACGCACACAGGTCGCCTTGTATTGACGGACGCAGTGGACGATCAGTTCCAGCTTGTCGTGGAAGTAGTAGTGAACGACGCCGTGGGAGTACTCCGAGTTGTTCGCGATCTCCCGCAGGCTCGTCCGGGCATAGCCGAGGTCGCCGAGCGTGAGAAGCGCGGAATCAGCCAACTTTCGGCGGCGCTCGTCGTGCTTGTCGGTCGAGGTTCGACGATCTGTCGCGGTCGTCATGTCGTGCTCGTCATGGTTGGGGGAAACCACCTTTCGGAACGGCGTTGTGGCCGGGAACCAAATTGTCGAGACAAGTCTTGACAGTCGTCAAGAGAAGCGGGTTGTGTGGCGGCCATCACAAGCTATGAAGGAGTCGCTCTCCCATGACCGAACTCAATCTCGCCGGCCGCCGCGCCCTGATCTCCGGCGCGGCCCAAGGCCTCGGCGAAGGCATGGCCCGCGCGTTGGCCGAGGCCGGCGCCACGGTGGTGGTCGCCGATGTGAATGACGAACTCGGTGCCAAGGTCGCCGAGTCCATCGGCGGTCATTTCGTACACCTCGACGTCACGGATGACGCCTCGTGGGAAGCGGGCGTCACCTCGGCCATCGAACAGGCCGGCGGTCTCGACGTGGTCGTCAACAACGCCGGCATCGAGATCACCAGTCTGGTGATCAATCTGGACCCGGACGACATCCGCAAGATGCTGGAAGTCAACGTGCTCGGTACGGCGCTCGGCATCAAGCACGCGTTCCGCGCCATGGGCCCGGGCGGCCCAGCGGGACAGGGTGGCGTCGTCATCAACATCTCCTCGGTCTCGGCCACCATCGCCTTCCCCGCGATTTCCGTCTACTCGGCCAGCAAGTCCGCCGTCGACCGCCTCACCCGCGTCGCGGCCATGGAGAGCGGCAAACTGGGGCTGGGCATCCGTGTGAACTGCGTGTACCCCGGCCTGGTGCCGACCGAGATGGGCACCGGTCTCGCCAACGACATGGTCACCCTGGGCCTGTTCGGTTCGGTTGAGGACGCGATCGGCGGCATCGTCGCCGAAACGCCGTCCGGCCGTTTGGGCACCGTCGAGGACATGGCGGACGCCGTCGTCTTCCTGGCATCCGACAAAGCAAAGTTCATCAACGGCGTCGGCCTCCCGGTCGACGGCGGCATGGGGATGTGAGGAGCACACCATGAGCACAAAGCCAGTCATCGTCTATGGCGCATCCGGCTACACCGGACGCCTTGTCTGCGAGTACCTCCGGGAGTTCAACGTCCCCTTCGTCGCAGCGGGCCGCGACGCCGGGAAGATCAAGGCCTCGATGGAGTCCAATGTCGCCGGCATCGAGACCGCCGAGTACGAGATCGCGGAGGTGTCCCACGACGTCGAATCGCTGACCGAGCTGTTCCGCGGCGCGTCCGTCGTGTGCAACATGGTCGGGCCGTTCAGCAAGTGGGGCCCCGCGGTCGTCGAGGCGTGCCTTGCATCCGGGACTCACTACCTCGACACGACCGGCGAGCAGGACTGGCTTATCACTTGCGACGAGAAGTACGGCGCCGACTTCGCTGCTGCGGGACTGCTGCTCTCCCCCGGGCTGGCGCAGATGTACACGACTGGTGAGATCGCCGCCGAACTGTGCCTGGAGAGGCCGGGCCTCGACACCTTGGACATCGCGGTGTTCTGGGGCGGCTCCCCGACCATCGCGTCCACCCAGACGATCTTGGTCAATGCGGCCACATCAAGGGCGCATTTCCTTCAGCAGAATCAGTACGTCGAGTTCGATCCGAACCAGGGCCTGGTGCCGCTTGTTGTTCCGGGACAGCACGAACTCGCCATGTCGCTCCCGTGGGGCGGCACGTCGCATCCGGTTTGGTACCGCAAGGATCCGCGCGTCGCGAACTGCAAAGCCCAGGGTGGTGTCTTCAACGCCGCATTGATGAACGGCGTTCCGCAGATCGTCGCCGGCGCGATTGAGGCGACCAAGGACATGTCCGAGGCGGACCGCGATGCGACGCTGAGTGCAACTGCGGCGCAGGTCATGAACGAGATGCCGCCACGCGAGAACGCCCGACTGAACAAATCACTGGACTCGGTGCACGCATCCGGTCCGCTGGGTCGCGCTCACTGCGTCATCCACGGCAACCAGAACTACAAGCAGACCGGTTTGCTTCAGGCCTACGCCGCGTACTCGCTGCTACAGCAGCCGCCGCTGCGGGCAGGGTTCGCGTCCGGATGCAAGGCGTTCGGGCACCGCAACCTGCTCGGCCAGCTTCAGGCGTTCGGCCTGGTTGCCGAACCGGTCGTCACGACGACGGCAGGCTGACTCGGATGCGACTGGTCGACTACCTGGATAAAGGCGCATCGCTGGGTGGCGATGCCCCGTGCCTGGTCTGCGACGGCGAGACGCTGACCTACGACGACGTCGTCGCGCTGACCGGTCGGATCGCATCCGCCTTGGTCGCACGCGGTGTGGCCCAGGGCGACAAAGTGGCGATCCTGGCGTCCAACGACCCGATTGCCTTCACCTGCGTGTTCGGCATCAGTCGGGCTGGCGCCGTCTGGTGTCCGATCAACCCGCGCAACGAGGCCGCCGAGAATCGCGAACTGCTGGACATTTTCGACTGCACGACGTTGATCTTCCAGAAGAACTACGCGCCGCTCGTCGAGCAAATTCGTGGAGATCTCCCCAAGATCACCACGCTCGTCTGCCTCGACGCCGAATTCGACTGGGCCATCACGTGGGACGACTTCCTGACCGGCGGGACCGAAACAGTCGACCTGCCAGCCGACGACGACCTCGCTCTCATCGTCGGCACCGGTGGAACGACAGGACGTCCGAAGGGCGTCATGCTCACCGGCACGAACATCGAGACGATGACGGCGCTGACGATCATGGGGTACCCGTGGCCGGAGCGGCCCGAACGCCCCATCTATCTCGCCATGGCGCCACTCACGCATGCCGCTGGCGTGTTGTGCTTCCCGGTCCTGACCCAAGGCGGAAGCATCGTCGTGATCCGGCAAGCAGCCGTGGACACCTTCCTGAATGCCGTCGCGGAACATCGCGCGACCCATACGTTCCTGCCGCCGACGCTGATCTACATGATCCTCGACCATCCAGACCTGGACTCGACCGATCTGAGCAGCCTGCTGTGTTTCTGGTACGGCGCCGCCCCCATGTCGGCAAAGCGGCTTGAAGAAGCGTTGACCCGTATCGGCCCGGTGATGGCCCAGATCTTCGGCCAGACCGAGGCGCCGATGATGATCTCGATGATGCCGCCCAGCGATCACTTCCGGGCGGACGGCTCGATCGCCACCGAACGGCTGTCGTCGGCCGGTCGGCCTGCTCCCCTGGTCACTGTCGACCTGATGAATCCGGACGGCACCATGGCCCCGGCAGGCGAACGGGGCGAAATCGTCATCCGCAGTTCGCTTGTCATGCGTGGGTACTACAAGAACCCGGAGGCCACTGCCGAAGCGTCGGCATACGGCTGGCACCACACCGGCGACATCGGATTCATCGATGACGAGGGTTTCCTGCACATCGTGGACCGCGCCAAGGACATGGTCATCACCGGTGGTTTCAACGTCTACTCCACCGAGGTGGAGCAGGCTTTGATGTCGCATCCAGCTATTGCCGACTGTGGGGTGATCGGACTGCCGGACGAGAAGTGGGGCGAACGCCTCACCGCCGTCCTGCAGCTGCGTCCCGGCCAGTCGATCGACATCGCCGAGCTGCAGGCCTACGTCAAGGGCCAGATCGGCAGTGTCAAGACGCCGAAGCAGATCGAGGTTTGGGATGACCTGCCGCGATCGAAGGTCGGCAAGGTGCTGAAGACGGAGATCAAGAAGCAGCTACTGGACGCGTAGACAGTGCGCTCGTCGTGGCACCCGGGGCTACTCCACGGGTGGCGAGGGCCAGCGCGAAGTCGTCGGCCGGGTCGGACCACCACCCGACTGGGGTGAGCCCGGCTGCCGTCAGTTCCGCCGCCACTCCCGTGCGGCGAAACTTGGACGAGATCTCGGTTCGGATTTCGTCACCGGACGCGAAGTCGAGCAACAGGTCGAGCGCAGGAACGGCCACGCGCATGGCCCGAGACGCGCGTAGGCGCATCTCGATCCACTCATTCACGGGGTTCCAGACGGCCCGGTGCTCGAATGCGTCGACCTCGAAGTTCGCACCAAGCTCACGATTCAGCACGTGCAACACGTTGCGGTTGAACTCAGCCGTGACGCCATAGGCATCGTCGTAGGCGGCGACCAGCCGCTTGGTGTCTTTGACCAAATCGAGCCCGATCAAAACCGATTCGCCCGGATCGAGCGCATTGGCCAGGGACGACAGGAATCGCGCCCGCTCGTGGGCGGTGAAATTGCCGATCGTGCTGCCCAGGAAGGCCACCAGTCGGCGTCCGGGGCGTGGAAGCTCAGCCAGGTGACGTTCGAAATCGGCGACAACGGGCATGACCGGAAGGTCCGGCCGACTTTGCGCGAGGGCCGCCACCGCCCCCGCCAAGGCACCTGGGCTGACGTCGACCGGCACGTACGCGTCGAGGTGACCCGCGCCTTCCATGGCATCCAGCAGCCAGCCGGTCTTCTCGGACGACCCGGAGCCGAGTTCGAGGAGCACTCCGGCGTTGGCAATGCGCGCGATGTCTGGAGCCCACTGGCGCAGGATCGATCGCTCGGTTCGGGTCGGGTAGTACTCGGGGAGCATGGTGATCTTGTCGAAGAGCTCACTGCCGCGAGCGTCGTAGAAGTACTTGGGCGGCAGCCACGGCGGCATCGAGGTCAGGCCGATGCGGGCATCGTCGATCAGGCCGTCGCGCAGTTCGTCCGGGTCGAGAAAGGTCGTGACACTCATGCAGCCTGCCCATCGTCGGCCAGACGCACTCCAGACATCACCCAGCGCGCTCCTGGCGGGAAAAAATTGCGGTACGTCGGACGCGTGTGCCCGGCTGGCGTCAAAGCAGATCCGCCGCGCAGGACCATCTGGCCGGACATGAACTTGCCGTTGTACTCGCCGATGGCGCCGTCTGGAATGTGGTACCCGGGATACGGCAGGTAAGCCGAGGCCGTCCATTCCCAGACATCACCGATTGCCTGCCGGATGACGTGTGCCCTGTTGGCACTGGCAGCGCGCGGGTGGAAGGTTTCGCGGTCGGCGACATTGCCGTCGGACCCGCCATGCAGTCGGACCGCGTGTTCCCACTCGGCTTCGCTCGGGAGTCGTCGGCCAGCCCAGGCCGCGTAGGCGTCGGCCTCGTAGTGACTGATGTGGCAGACCGGAAGAGCCGGATTGATGGGGTGGGTTCCGTGCAACGTGTGCTCCACCCAAACGCCGTCGACCTGCTTCCAGTACAACGGTGATCGCCAGCCTTCGGCCTTCACGCTGGCCCACCCGTCGGACAACCACCACCGGTGTTGCTCGTAGCCACCGTCGGTCATGAACTCGAGCCATTCGCCGTTCGTCACCAAACGGTCGGCGATGCGGTAGGGCGTGAGCCATTGCTGGTGCGCCGGCAATTCGTTGTCGAAGCAGAACGCAGGGCCAGCCTCGGAACCGGGACTGTGACCGATGTCGACGAGGCCACCCTCGATGTCGACCCAACCAAGCGGCTCGGCAAGGCCCAGGGGGCTCGGCGAGCCGGCATAGGCAGGGTTCATGGGATTCATCGACAGGACGTGCTTGATGTCCATGAGCAACAGCTCCTGGTGCTGCTGCTCGTGGTGGAAGCCGAGTTCGAGCGTCGGCAGGATCTTGGTCAATGAGCCTTCGTCCAGCCGGTCGATCAGCTCGAGCATCCGGTTGTCGACGTTGCCACGGTAGTCGCCCACCTCGTGGGCGCCCGGCCGCGTGATGACGCCCCGTGAGGGCCGCGCGTATTGGGGACCGACCGACTCGTAGTAACTGTTGAACAGAAACCAATAGTCGTCCTGGAACGGCGAAAATCCGGACTCGAGGTCGGCGAGCACGAACGTCTCAAAGAACCACGTGACATGAGCGCGGTGCCATTTCGTCGGTGACGTGTCGGGCATCGACTGAACAGTTTGGTCTTCTGGCGAGAGCGGAGCCGCGAGAGATTCGGTGTACTCCCGGACCTGCTGAAAGGCTGCAATCGGGTTGTCCACCCATAAATCCTGACAGCACCCACTGACAAACGCGAGGTTTGCTTGCCTTTCGAGATGCTTACGGCGCTACTTCTGGCCCGTGATCCGGTCCAGGTAGGTGCGGCGAACCGCGTCATCGACCCTGGTGATCGCCGCGTCGTCGTGGCTGGCTCGGCGGAGTAGCCGAACCAGGCTTTCCGGCAGCATCGGGACGATTTTCGCCGACGTCCCGACGTAGCCGGGCACAGCGATCTCGGCCGCCCGAGAGCGAACCGATGCCATGACCGCTTCGGCGATCTTCTCCGGCTCGACGGATGGAAGGATTCCGTAGTCGATGCCCGAGCTGAGCTCGGTCCTGACTGCGCTGGGCAGGATGGCAGTCACACTGACGCCGGTCGTGTCCAACTCCAATCGGGTCGCCGCGGACAGTCCGACGGCGGCGAACTTGCTGGCGTTGTAGACGGCCAGGCCCTTGATCGGGAACTTGCCGGCCAGCGAGCAGACGTTGACGATGTGGCCGCTCCCGCGCTCCACCATGCCGGGCGCCGCCAGCCGCATGCCATGGATGACGCCGAACACGTTGACGTCCATGGTCAGGCGATCGATCGGGTCGGCCTGATCCAGGAACGGGCCGTTTGGCATCACGCCGGCATTGTTGACCAAGACGTCCAATGGACGATCGTGATGCTCTGAGGCCGCCGCAAGGAAGGACGCGAACGACTCCTTGTCCGTGACATCCAGGTCGTGCCCGGACGCCAGTGGACCGAGTCGATCGGCGGCCTCCTTGGCGAGCCCACCATCGAGATCGCCGAGTGCCACGCGAGATCCCGCTTCGACGAATCGACTGGCCGTGGCCAGGCCAATGCCACGCCCGGCACCGGTGATGGCGACGAGGGCGCCGTCGAGTCCGATCTTTGGGTACCGCCTCACGCGGCGAGCCTCCGAGCGCCGCAGCGAGCGCAGCTCGTGTGTGGCCTGGTGGTACCTCCCGCGTCGCAAGGCGCAGGGGGAGGAGGCGAAGTCGCGTTGACGAGCGAAGCGAGGAACACCTCAGGCGGCCTTTTCCTTTTCCCGCTTCGATGCCTTGTCGGTCACGGTCCGGAGCATGCGCTCGGAGATGGTCGCGAAGACCCGCTGGTAGCGCGGCCCGAGCAGTCGGACGACCGCGTCGAAGAAGTGTGCGTCGGCGCCAACGAGGACGCGGGGCTTTCCGCGCCGCACGCCGCGCAGGATGATCTCGGCGGCCTCATCGGCGGAGGTGCGAGCCAGCTTGGTCGAGAAGAGCTTTTGCATTGGGCCCAGGTCAGCGCCGTTGCTGGCCGTTGCCAGATTGACGATGTTCGTCTGGATGCCGCCCGGATGCACACAAGTGACCTGTACTGGATGGCCGGCCTGCAGCATCTCCTGCCGCAACGCCTCGGTGAACCCGCGCACCGCGAATTTCGCAGCGTTGTACGAGCTCTGCGAGGGAACGCTGAAAAGTCCGAAAACGCTGGAGGTGTTGACGACGTGCCCGTCCCCGGACGCGATCAGGTGTGGCAGGAACGCCTTCGTCCCGTGGACGACGCCCCAGTAGTCGATGTTGATGACCCGCTCGATGTCCTCGTATGGGCTCTCTTCGACCGTCCCGAACGACGCGATACCGGCGTTGTTGATCACCAGGTTCACGGTGCCGAACTCAGCGGCTACCGACTCGGCATATGCGTGGACGGCCGCCCGGTCGCTGACGTCGAGAGTGTCGACTCGCGGCGCCGAACCGGCCTTCTTGCAGAGGTCGGCCGTCTCGGCGAGGCCGGTCTGGTTGACGTCGCTGATGGCAACGCGTGCGCCGGCGGCGGCCAACTGAACGGCCAACGACCGTCCCATGCCGGAGGCAGCGCCGGTGACGACTGCCACCTTGTCCTTGAAGTCCTTCATGCGAGTTGTTCCTCTCGTGCCGTCCGGAGTGGATCAGGCGTAGTTGTAGTCGTCCAGCGGGAAGCTGACGGCCCGGCGGTGTGCGGCAATGGTGGACGACGGACGCAGGAGCGTCGCCTCTCCGTGCTGATTGAAGTAGTAGCTGTTGGCCGAAGCGCACTGGCCCAGGGCGAACACCGAATTGGCGACGCGTTCCTTCATCTCGGCCAGGAATCGGGCGTTGGCCACCGGGTCGACCTCGAACTCGGTCTTACCGCGCTTGCGCAGGGCAGTGAACAACCGGTCCATGTGCTTCATCTGGCCCTCGATCGTCGTGAAATACGACAGGCCACTGTAGGAGTACGGGCTGTTCAGGGTGACGAAGTTGGGGAAGCCCGGAACGGTCACGCCTTCGTAGGCCTGGAACCTATTCTCCCGCCACCATTTGCCCAGATTGCGGCCCTCTCGCCCGATGACCTCGATGGCCGGGAAATTCACGTCCCACAGGTTGAAGCCGGTGGCCAGGACGAGGACGTCGATGTCGCGGCGATTGCCGTCGGCAGTGACGATGCCGTTGGCGTCGACACTCCGGATGGTGGTGGTCTCCAGATGCACGTTCGGCTTGGTGAATGTCGGGAAGTAGTCATTGGAGAACGTGGGGCGCTTGCACCCGAAGGAGTAGTCCGGGGTGAGCTGGCGCCGCAACTCGGGGTCCTTGATCTGGCGGTGCAGGTGTGCCGTGCACCAGCGCTCCGCGAACCGGTTCAGGAACGAGAACTGCTTGTAGTGCACGACGGCCGCCACCATCATCGCCTCGAGGATGCTCGTCCCGACCAGCCGGACGGCACGCTGCGTGAGCGGGACCTTCGCGAACAGGCTCTGCACCCTGCCCGGAACGGCGAAATCCGATTTGGGGCTCACCCAGATGGGCGTCCGCTGATAGACGGTGAGATCGGACGCTTGCTTGGCCAACTCGGGGATGAGCTGCACAGCGGTCGCACCGGTGCCGATGACGGCGATGCGCTTGCCGGCGAGGTCGGCGTTGTCATCCCACGCAGTGGTGTGGATCACCGTGCCGGCGAAGGAGTCAATGCCCTCGATCTCCGGCATCTTCGGCTGGGACAGGAACCCGGTCGCGGTGAACAGGTACGTGCCGGAGACGGTCTCGCCGCCCTCGATGGAGACGTTCCAGCGCTTGGCGTCCTCATCCCAGACGGCGCCGGAGACGACTGTGCCGAATCGCATGGACCGACGCAGGTCGTACTTGTCGGCAACGTGCTCGGCGTACCTCTTCAGTTCCGCACCCGGCGCGAACAGCCGGGACCAGCGCGGGTTCGGCTCGAAGGAATAGGAGTAGGTGGCCGAGGGAATGTCCACGGCCAGCCCTGGATAGCGATTCACGTGCCAGGTGCCGCCGAGGTCGGACTCCCGATCCAGGATCAAGAGGTTGTCGTAGCCCAAGCGCTTCAACTGGATCGCCGCACCCATGCCGCCGAAACCGGCGCCCACGATGATCGCGTCCCAGTGCTGCTTGGGCTTCTGAGAATCCAACGTCATTTTCGGAACGGTATGTCACTCTTCGGCCAAAAGCAATAGACTCGACGATGTGACGTCACCCACTGAGACATCTGCGGAGGCACCCACCCGTGCCGAACGCAAGAAGCAGGAACTCCGTCGCGAAATCATTGACGCGGCGTTCGACTGCTTCGCCGAACAGGGGTATCACGCGACCGGCATTGCGGACATCGCTGCACGACTCGGCATCGGCCACGGCACCTTCTACCGCTACTTCGAGAACAAGCGCGACATCGTCGAACACGTCATCAGCGATCTCATCGAGCGCATCCTGGGCGCCCTCACCGATGAGAATGCGCCGGACGCCGTCCACACGCTGGAGGAGTACCGCATCCAGAGCGCCCGGATCAGCGACCGGCTGGCCCAGATCTTTGCCGAGGACCCCCGCGTCCCGCGCATGCTCTTCGTCGACGCTCCGGGTATCGACAAGGCGATGGCCGACCGCATCCTCGGCACCTACGAACTGGCCACGACGCTCACCGCGGCGTACCTCACGCATGGCGTCGAGCAGGGCTACCTGCACGACGATCTCGACATCGACAACTCTGCGCGTGCGATCACGGGAATGATCGTCGGCTCGGTTATCGCCGGCCTCCATAACCCCCACCTCGACCAACCGGTCCTTGCAGCTGCGATGCGCCGGGTCATGTATGACGGCATCGCCGTCCGCGAGAAGACCTGAGTCCCGGACGCGGAATGCCCCCTCCCTGGCCGTGGGCTCTGGACCTTTGGCAGGTTGGTCCCGTCAAGCCTGATTGAGGAGAGCCATGAAAGCCGTCACCTGTCACAACACCGAACTCGCGGTCACGGACATCGAGGCGCCCACGCCGGGGCTCGGACAGATCCTGATCGATGTCGAGCGATGCGGTATCTGCGGTTCCGACCTGCATGCCCGCATGCATGCTGATCAGTTGGCGGACGCGGCTGCAAGCGTCGGCTACGACACGATCATGCGACCGGAGCAGTCGATAGTCCTCGGGCACGAGTTCGTCGGTCGCATCTCCGGCTACGGACCCGGAACCCGACAGAAGTGGAAGCCCGGCACTCGCGTGGTCGGCCTACCGGTCGTCCGCCATGGCGACTCGGCTCACGGCGTCGGCTTCGACGTCGCAGCGCCGGGCGCATACGCCGAGCAGGTGGTCCTCCAGGAGATCTTCACGTTCCCGGTCCCGGACGGTGTCGACGCCGACCGAGCCGCTTTCACCGAGCCGCTGGCGGTGGCCCTACATGCAGTGCGTCGAGGAGCAGTCGGCAAAGGCCAACCCACGTTCGTCATCGGATGTGGTCCGATCGGCCTCGCCGTGATCCTGATGCTCAAGGCAACCGGTGTGAAGAACGTGGTCGCCTCCGACCTCTCTCCGGCGCGACGTGCCTTGGCGAAGCGTTGCGGGGCCGACCTGGTCGTCGATCCGCGCGAAACGGATCCCCTGGCCGCCACACCGGTAGCCGGACCGCTCGGATCGTTCGGCGAGTTCATCAGCTTCGGCATGGAGGCAACCGCCAAGATGCGTCGAGTTCCCGGGCTCCCATGGCCGTCACTGATGCAGGCGGCATCAAAGTTCGGTGCGGGGCCGTCCGGCCCGGTGATCTTCGAATGCGTCGGCGTGCCGGGCATCATCGACCAACTCGTCGCAGGCGCCCCGATGATGTCGCGGATTGTGGTTGTGGGCGTCTGCATGGAGCCCGACACCATCCGGCCGGCGATCGCCATCAACAAGGAGATCGACCTGCGGTTCGTCATCGGGTACGACCCGGGCGAGTTCGCCCAGACCCTCGACCTGATCGCGTCCGGGAAGGTCGATCCGAGCCCGCTGCACACCGGAACCGTCGGACTGGCGGGCGTCGCCGAGGCGTTCGCGGCCCTCGGCAATCCCGAGAAGCACGCCAAGATCCTGATCGACCCCCAGTCAGACGGGGCACTGTCCGACGCCACCTGAGCATCCGGTAGGAAGTCCCCCATGACGTACGAGACCCTCAAGTACGAAGTGGCCGAGGGCATCCTGACCCTCACACTGAACCGCCCGGAACAGCTCAACGCATTCACCGTGCAGATGGCGGACGACCTGGAGCACGCCTTCCGCCGCGTGAACGACGACGACGCCGTCCGGGCGGTGGTTGTCACCGGAGAAGGCCGAGCATTCTGCGCCGGCATGGACCTGTCGGTCGACGGCAACGTCTTCGGCTTGAACGAGTCCGAGCGCCCAACGCCCGACGACATGCGCATCCGATTCAACGACGCCGACTTCATCGACGGGGTCCGAGACACCGGCGGCCGGGTCACACTGGCGATCTATGACTGCACCAAGCCGGTCATCGCCGCCGTCAACGGACCCGCCGTTGGCATCGGCGCCACGATGATGTGCGCGATGGATGTACGCCTGGCGTCCGAGAAGGCCCGCATCGGCTTCGTGTTCGGCAAACTCGGCATCGTGCCGGAGGCATGCTCGACCTGGTTCCTCCCGCGCATCGTCGGCATCCCGCAAGCCCTTGAGTGGTTCTACAGCGCCGACATCCTCACCGCCGCGGAGGCCAAGGATGGCGGCCTGATCAAGTCGGTTCACGCCCCGGAGGACTTGCTGCCGGCCGCCTACGCGCTGGCCGAGAAGTTCACGAAGAACCGCTCTCCCGCGGGCATCGCCCTCACCCGCCAGATGGTTTACCGCAACAGCGCTCAGCAACACCCGGTCGAGGCGCACAAGGTCGACAGCCTGGCGATGTTCTGGGCCAGCGTCGGCGACGGCAAGGAGGGCGTCGCCGCATTCCTCGAGAAGCGCGACCCGCAGTTCACCTCCAGCACGTCCGAGCTTCCGGAGGTTTTCCCGTCATGACCGACTTGGCAGCCATGACTGCCGGCGTTCGCCAGTTGATTCCCCTGTTCGACTACATGGGCCTTGAGGTCCTCGAAGCCGGCGAAGGCCGTGCGGCCGCGCGGATTCCGGCAGGGCCGAACGGCAACCACTTCGGCGTCATCTACGCCGGCGCCCTCTACAGCGTCGCCGAGATGCTCGGCGGAGTGATCGGCACCACGACGCTGAACGTGGACAGGTTCATCCCGATCGTGAAAAGCATGGAGATCCGGTTCCTGCGTCCGGCCACGACAGCAGTGACGGCCGCCACGTCCTTGTCGGACGATGAGGTCGAGCGGGTCCGGGCCGAGGCGGCGGAGAACGGCAAGGCCGACTACGTGCTCATCACCGACGTCACCGACGAGAACGGTGTGGTGGTCGCCTCCACCTCAGGGGTTTACCAGATACGCAAGATGTGACTCAGCGGTCGCGGCCGGACCGCTTCTTGGCTATCCAGATGCCCAGGCCGACGGCCGCAGCGGCGGCCGCGATCGTCCCGGGCCGCGTTTGCCAGCGCTTGTATTCCTCGGCCACCTGTGGCCAAGCCGTGCCGATGAGCGCCGCCGCGTCCTCCGGCGTCGCCTCCAGCCCGTCGACCGGCACCGGGGTGCCGAAGGTGACTTTGACCTTGCGGGGCAACGGCCACCGGCGCTTTTCGGTGCCCGTGATGGTGACCGGAACGAGTGGAGCGTTTGCTTCGATCGCCAACCGGGCAGCACCGCGCTTGGGTTCGCCGAGCCCCTCTCCGCGCACCCGTGTCCCCTCCGGGAAGAGTAGAAGCGTGTCGCCGTTCTCCAGGACTGCGCGCGCCGTGTCGAGGGCGTCCTGGTCGGATGCTCCACGCCGAACCGGAAAGGACCCCAGCCCGAGGAACACTCGCGCCATCCGGCCCTCGAAGTGTTCGGCCTTGCCCATGGCCCGCACGGGACGGGGCAGGACCAGAGCAACGAAGAACGGATCCCAGAAACTCTTGTGATTGGGGACGATCACGACTGGCCCGGTGCGCGGGACGTTCTCGACACCGGTCGCCGTGAATCCACACAGAATCCGGGCGACGAACTGCGCGATGCGCATCACGGTGAAGTAGAGGCCACGATTGACGCCCTCGGTACGGGCGATCTCGTGGGCCTCGGCGTTGCTCAACCTCATGGACGCAACCTACTTGTGGATGAGCTCGATCATGCCGACCTGGAGCTCGCCGACGAGGCCGCCGATGACGGCGCCGACAGAGATCATCAGAGGTTCATCGTCCTTGAACACCGGCCGCATGATCGACTCGTACTGCTCGTTGGTGAGCTGGTTCATCTTGTCGATGATCACGTTCTCCAAATTCAGCGCCCGTGCGGCGTAGCCCTGGGCCTGGTCCAGGGCCGCCGGGAGGCGACCGACGACGACCTGGACGATGCGGTCCTTCATCGCCTGATACCGGTCGTTTCCGAGTGCGAAACTGACCAGCGGCGTCACGATCCCGGTCTGCTTGTCGAGCGCGTTGTGCACTTCCTTGGTGATCAGTGCGAACAACTTGTCGGCGCTGGGCCCATGCAGGATCGCGTCGAACAGGATGTCGGGAGCGAACAGGTCTTCGGCCATCACCTTGGCGTACTTCGCCGTGATGTCCTCACGGTTGGCGTGTGCAATGCCCTGGAACTCGACGAGGCCGACGAACTTCTTCCTTTCCCTCGGCACGAAGAGCAGGTTGAGAGCGATGTAGTCGCTGATGAAACCGACGGCGAAGCCGAACGCCGGCATGATCCACGGGTTGTGGAACAGCGCCCACGCCACCATCTGCACCAGCCCGATGCAGAATCCGAAGTAGATGCCCGTGCGCCGCACGAACGTCATCGACGTCGACGTGATGCCACGCATCAGGCGGTTCAGCTTCTCCTTGTTGCGCACGAGCACCGTGACCGCGAGGTACTGGACGTCGACGTAGCGGGCCGGATCGGCGCGCAACTCAACCAGGATGTTGTCGGCAATTCCGGGCGCCTTGGACTCCACCGTCTTGATGACGGCGATCCGTCCGGCCTCGGGCAGCTTGTCCCACAACCCCGGTCGCACCTGCTCGGCGATCTCGCGGGCCACTTCTTCGACCGCGCCGATGATCGGCCCGCGGAGTTCGCGCAGCGCCTCGGCAGCGTCGAAGTCATCGAGCAGGTCCTGTGGTTTCAGCAGATTGTCGGTGAGCAACTGGATCGTCTTGGATCCGACCTTGCCGGCCCGCCGCGGCACAATGCCCTGCCAGCCGAACGGACCGATGCCCCTGAATTCCAGCGGGCGATACAGCATCTCCATCGCCACGATCTTGGTACTCCAGCCGACGAACGAGGCGATGATCGGCATCGACGCGTAGATGATCCAGTTGAGCGCGAAGTCGTGCTTGATCTCGTCAAAGCTGGACACTGCGGCAAGGGCAGAGACAACACTCATGCGTCGCCCGCCTGCGCCGCTTTCCACAGGGAGCGGCCCAGTTCGGAGAGCCGAAGCGTCTGCTTTTCCACGCGAGCCGGCAATGGGCCCCACGACGCCTTCTTGAGCGCATCCAGGATGAACGTCTCCGCCATCAGGATTTCGTACTCGGAAGCCTTCGTCTCATCTTCTGGCCCGATCTCGACCAGGCGCAGCGCCAGCAGGTGGGTGACGTACGTGTCGGTCAGCCGGGGCAGTGCAAGGTGCGCCGTGCGTCCGACGAGGGACGCATTCGCGAGAACCGCCGATCCGTCGCCGCCCGAGCGGGACCGACCGAAGATGTTCACCAGCGGGGACGACGAGCCGTCCGCCAAGGCACCGAGGATGCGCGCTTCGTCCGGGACGAGCTGGTCGAGGATCTTGTGGAACAGCTCAGTGCGTCCGCCGTAGGTGCTTTGCTGGACGGCTCGGTGCAGCAAGGACTGCAACTTGGCGTCCAGCGTCGCCGCCGACTTCTCGGCCGGTTCGCTGGGAGCCGCCGGCAGCGCCGGCGGAGCGGTCGCGTCGAGCCGGTCGCGGAGGATGGCCAGTGCCTGGCGCTCGGCCCAGCCAGCCACCTTGAAACCCATGCTGAATGCGGCACCAGCCAACTTCACCGGGTTGAGCGCGGTCGATGCCACCGAGGAGCCAAACGCGAGCAGGCCCGATTCTGTCCGGTCGGATTCCCGCTGGTCGTTCGGCTGGTCGGCCATCGGATCTCTCTTCTTCTCGTCAGCGGTGACGCGCTGGACCTCACACGGTGCCACTCGTGGGCGTGGCGCCGCCACTGGTTCGTCATACTCGCCCGGAGTGGTGCCGCCAGGTCCGCCACGTTCTGGCAGCGATTCGTGGTCAGCGATCGCGGAATTCGGGGACGCGGCGCTCCTGGAACGCCGCCGACCCTTCGAGGAAGTCGGGCGCCCCCAACAGTCCGATCTGGCCCTCCCGCTCGGCGGCGAAGGCGGCCGGCAGCGATGCCAGAGTCGCCGCGTTGATCGCCGCCTTCGCGCGCTGGAAAGCGACACGGGGTCCGGCCGCGAGCCGGCTGATGATCGCCGCCGCTTCGTCGTCATAGTTGGCGGTGTCGAACACATGGGTCACCAAGCCGGCAGCCAGCGCTTCGCCGGACGACAGGCGTTCGGCCAGCATCGCCATCCGCATGGCTCGCGCCCGGCCCACCGAGGCGGCCACCAGGGCAGTGGCACCGCCGTCGGGCATCAGCCCGACCTTGGTGAAAGCCAGCAGAAAGAAACTGGCCTCGGTGCACAGCACCAGATCGCCGGCAAGGGCGATCGGGACGCCGATGCCGGCAACCACGCCACGCGCCAAGGTGACCACAGGCTTGGGTGATTCCAGGATGTTGCTCACCAGCGCGTTGCCGGCATCGATGGTGGCCGCCGCAACCGCTGGCTGGCTGAGTTCGGCGGCAGTGCCGAGGTCGGCACCGGAACAGAACGCCCGATCGTCGCCCGCAAGAACGATGACGGCTATGGCGTCGTCTGCACTGCCCGCGGCGACAGCGTCCCCCAGACGTTGCAACTCGTCGGCGTCCACGGAGTTGAGCGACTCCGGGCGATCCATGATGATCGTCAGCACCCCGTCAGCAGTGCGTTGCTTCACTCTGGTCTCCTTGCAGTTACCGACTTTGCCAAATCGGACGCACAGTCAGATGTAATGCAGTTTGCACTAGCGCGAACCATGGCCCCCGAGAGGACGATTGTGCCCGCCGAACGACAGCTCCCTTCACCCGAGGCCGACGATCTCATCGCGCTGGTCCGCGACATCGCTGCGCGGGAGATTGCCCCGCGTACTGCGGAGTTCGCTTTCCAGCACATTGGGATCCTAAGCTTAGAATTCCACGTGGACAAGTTGTCGCG
>JADMIO011417980.1_pt1 | contig 47564 bp, 32 predicted proteins | sample 8958161 | NCBI WGS metagenome assembly JADMIO01 (sample SAMN16585339, study PRJNA669376) | soil metagenome | isolation source: Crop rotation soil | place: USA: Cullars Rotation, Alabama | collected 2011
GTGAAGCGCTCGTTGACCAGGCCCAGCGAATCCATGTGGGCGGCGAGCGAGCTGCCGTAGCGCTTGTAGCCCGCCACCACCTGGACCTTCGATTCGGCGACGTGGCTGTGGATGCCAACGTCGAACTCGCGGGCGAGATCGCGGCAGGCGATCATGAAGGCATCGGTGCAATGGTGCGGGATGGTCGGCGCGACCGCCAGCGTCACCCTCTCGAACGGCCATTTCTGGAAAGCCTTGCGCATCTGCTTCGTCGTCGCCTTCCATGGCGCCAGCCGGAAGCCCTCGACCTCCTTCTGCAGCGCCGGCGACAGGCGCTCCATCAGGCCGGGGATTGCCTCGAAGAACGTCAGGTCGGCGACCATCGGCGCCAGCACGGCGCGCATGCCGACCTCCTCGTAGGCCTTGGCCATCGCCGACAAGCCGTCGACCGAGGGCAGGGGGAACTCGGCAGCCAGGTCGTAGGCGGCGGTGCAGCCCTTCATCACCATCTCGCAGGCGCCGATCAGGGTCGCCAGGTTCTTGTCCTCGAGGGTGCGGCCGCCGTTGATCCACGGGCTTGCCGTCAGCAACAGCTCGAGCGGCCACAGATCGCCCATGCCCTTGCCGAGATTGCCCGGTCCGTGGGTGTGCGCGTTGACCAATCCGGGATGCATCAGGCGGTTGGCGGCGTCGATGGTCGTCGCGCCGGCGGGAGCGGCGAGGCCGGGTCGGCCGATCTCGGCGATGGTGTCGCCCTTGATCAGGATGTCGGCGGGAGCGGCGCTGCGCTTGGCGATGTCGAGAAGCTTGCCGCCGCGGATGATGGTGTAGGGGTGCTTGGCCATGATGCCACTGTGCAAGGAAGGTGCCGGAACAGCCATCGCCATTTTGCCGTGAAGGGCTTGAAAGACTCCCTTGTCCGGGCATAGTGGCGCCATGGCCGGTCGAGGCGGCCACCTGTCCGCGGAGAGGGCTTAGCCCACCTCATGTCAGCCTTTCGGTCATTCGACCTTTCCTGCCCGTGAGCGGACATCGGGCATTCGGGAAAGGGAGAATCATGTCCACCGACACCACCCGTACGCTGCCGGCGCGCCCCTCCAAGGAGCATCTGCGCAAAGAGGCCAAGCGCTGGGCCAAGGACAAGCGCCTCGGCCTCGCCGAGGCGCAGCGCCAGGTCGCCGCGAGCTATGGCTTCGGCACCTGGGCAGCACTGATCCACCGTGTCGACGCGCTGCGCGGCGGCGAACAGCCGGCACCGCTTCCGCCGCTCGCTGCCGCGGCGCGGGTGGGCGACGTTGCTGCCGTCAGGCGCCTGCTGGCGGAAGGCGCCTCCGTCGACGAAGCGCCGCGCGGCGTCGGTGGCGCGCTATGGCAGGCCTGCGCCAGCGACGCATCCGACGAAGCCCGGCTCGCCATCGTCGATGCCTTGCTCGTCGCCGGCGCCAATCCGCGATTCGACGGTGCCGGCGAGACCGCGCTGCATGCCGCCGCGGCGCGCGGTCCCCTGGCGCTGGTCGATCGCCTGATCCGCGGCGAGGCGCTCGAATGGCAGCCGGACAGCAAGGGCCGGGCGGCCCTCGAGCTGGCGCGAGCGGGCGAGGGCAGGGACAAAGCCGCGATCATCGAGCTGCTCGCTCGGCCGGTCATCCGCGATCCTTCCTTCCGCGCCGCCGTGACGGCCATCCACCAGGGCGATGCGGTCGGCCTTGCGCGCCTGCTCGACGCCGAGCCGCGCCTGCTGCGGGAAAACATCATGGAGCCCGAATGCTATCGCGCGGCGTCCAGGTCGCAATATTTTCGCGACCCGCGGCTGTTCTGGTTCATCGCCGACAACCCGACGCTCATCGAGCGCATGCCGGCCAACATGGTCGAGATCGCGCAGGTCATGATCGATCGCGGCGTCGACACGCCCGATCTCGACTATGCCCTGGAGCTGGTCATGACCAGCTCGCCGGCCAAGGAGCAGGGATTGCAGTCGCCGCTGGTGGAACTGCTGATGACGGCGGGGGCGACGCCGACGAAGCACGCGATCGTCATCACGTTGGCTCATTGCGAGCTCGAGCCGATTCAAATGCTGCTGGCCGGCGGCCTGGAGATGTCGGCCGCTATCGCCGCAGCATTGGGACGGACCGACCGGCTGCCGGACCTGCTGGCGCAGGTGTCGCCCGAGGAGGTGCAGGAGGCGTTCGGCCTCGCTGCCATCAACCGGCAGAAGGAGGCCGTGCGCCTCGCGCTCGACCGCGGCGCCGATCCCAACGGCTTCATGCCGGTCCACCGGCACTGCCTTGCGGTTCACCAGGCCGTGATGGCCGACGATGTGGAATTCATGGAGCTGCTGATCGCGCGCGGTGCCCGGATCGACATTCCCGACACGCTGTGGGGCAGCACGCCGCTGGGCTGGGCGATCCACCAGGGGCGGCCTCGCGTCAGGGCCTATCTGGAAGGGCTGGAGGCCACCCGGTCATGAGCCTCAGGATCGCGGCGGTGCGGCTGTTCGTCGACGACATGGTCGCCGCCCGAAGATTCTATGCCGACCTGCTGGGGTTGCGGCCGATCGATTCCACTCCGCCGGTGCTGATCTTCGACGCAGGTCCCTTGTTGATCATTGAGCCAGCCAACGAGGAGGCTCGGCGCGAGGGGCTGGTCGGCCGTTTCGCCGGCGTGTCCTTCGCCGTCACTGACATCCAGGCGTTGCATGCCCGGCTGGCGGCAGAGGGCTGCCCGATCACCGGGCCGCCCGAGCGCCAGCCGTGGGGCGGCATGCTGATGCATGTTGCCGACCCCAGCGGCAACGTCGTTTCGTTTGTCGAAGGCTGATTGTGACACCGTCCGCCTCGCGGACGGGCCCACAACTAGCGCTTGGCTTCCCTGATGAGCACCGTCAGCATGTCAGGGTTCGGGCCATGCCCTGGCAATCCGCCGACGACCGAGGGAAAACGCCATGGATCACAAGCTCATCTCCGGTGACAATCATATCGACCTGACCTACTGCCCGACCGATCTCTGGTCGTCGCAGGCGCCGGCCAAGTGGAAAAAGCTGGCGCCGCGCGTCGAGGAGCGTAACGACGGCCAGCACTGGTTCGTCGACGACAAGGACCGCGGCATGTGGAACGGCGTCGGTCCGGGCTTCCTGCCCTACACCAAGGGCTCGTTCGGCCATGTCGACGAGATGAAGGACGCGGGCTTCGAATGGAACAGTTACCCGGGCGCCCAGCCGCGCCCGACGACGCCCGAGCTGCGTATCGCCGATCTCGATCGTGACGGTCTCGAGAAGGAGATCATCTACGGCTGTCTGATGGTCAACGACCTGATCGACGACGCCGACCTGCGCGTGTGGGTCAACGCCCGCTACAACGATTGGGCGGCCGACTTCGCCAAGCGCTCCGATCCCAACCGCGTCTTTCCGCTGGCCATCATCCCCAACACCGATCCGGCGGCCGCGGCCGCAGAGGTACGTCGCTGCGCGAAGATGGGCCTGAAGGGCGGCGACCTCGCCTTCAAGCGCATGTCCATTCCGATGTACCAGCACGAATGGTATCCGCTGTGGGAAGCGGCGGCCGAGTGCAAGTTCCCGATCTCGTTCCATTCGACCGGCTTCAAGGCGGTGCGCGCGCCTGACACGCCCGAGATGGAGAAGAAGTACTTTACCCAGTGGCGCCTGGTGCGGTCGGCGCTGTTCCAGCTCGACACGATGGAGGTGCTGGTCTCGGTGCTCGCCTCCGGCGCCTGCCACAAATATCCCGACTTCAACTTCGTGCTGGGCGAATCGGGCGTGACCTGGCTGCCCTATGTGTTCGATCGTCTCGACACCGAGTATCACGACCGTGCCCGCGACCTCGGCTTCACGATGAAGCCCAGCGATTATTTCCGCCGCCAGGGCTACGTCACCTACCAGCAGGACAAGTACCTCGAGCCGATCGTTCCCCTGATCGGCGAGGACAACATCATCTGGGGCGCCGACTACCCGCACCCCGATTGCATCTGGCCGAACTCGCGCGAGACCTTGAAGCAAAACCTCGCCGGCTTCTCGTCGAGCGTGCAGAAGAAGATCGTGCACGACAACGTCGCCCGGCTGTACGGGCTGAACTGAGCGCCGTCTTTCCTCCCCAGCCTAGCTGGGGAGGAAAAAGCAAAAGGTCCCTTGCCACGCTCGAGATGTCATCTCGAGCGTGGCAAAGGACCTTTCGTATTTCGTCGGCGCGCCTGACGAGGCAGGCGGCTAGTAGCCCTCGCGCTCCATGCGCTTGCGCATCAGCTTGCGGGTCCGGCGGATCGCCTCGGCACGCTCGCGCGCGCGGCGCTCGGAGGGCTTCTCGTAGTTGCGGCGGAGCTTCATCTCGCGGAAGATCCCCTCGCGCTGCATCTTCTTCTTGAGGACGCGCAGCGCCTGATCGACGTTGTTCTCACGAACGAGTACTTGCACTTCGGTCGCTTCCTTCCATGCATGGCCGGGCGCCCCGGAAACGGCTCCGGGGGCAATTCAGAGGCGGCGTAGGTATCACAGGGCAGAACCCTTGGGAAGCCCCGGTACGGCGCCTATATTTCGCCTCATGAGCCCGGAAAACAGCCCGAATTCCACGCCAGCGCCCGACCCCGATGCCTCCCTGCGCGACCGACTGGCCGATGCCGTTGCTGCCGAGGCGGCCTTCGAGGGCTGGTCGCGCACGGCCCTGACGGCGGCGGCGCGCCGGCTCGAGCTGCCGGCCGGCGAGGCCGACCGGCTGTTTCCGGGCGGTGCCCTGCAGGTCCTGACCTTTGCCAGCGAGCGCGCCGACCTGCGCACGGTCGAGGACATGGAGAAGGAGGGCGTGGCCAGCCTCAAGATCCGCGACCGCATCAAGGCGGCGGTGCGGATCCGGCTGGAACGCCACGCCGGCGAGCGCGAGGCGGCGCGGCGCGCCCTGGCGGCGCTCTCCCTGCCGTTCAATACAGGGCTGGCGCTCAAGCTCCTCTACAAGACAGTCGATGCGATGTGGTACGCCGCCGGCGACACCAGCACCGATTTCAATTTCTACACCAAGCGGGCGACCCTGGCGGGGGTCTACTCGGCGACACTGCTCTATTGGCTGAGCGACCGCTCGCCGGGCAGCGAGGCGACCTGGGCGTTCCTCGACCGGCGCATCGACGATGTCATGAAGATCGAGAAGCTGAAGTCCCAGGTCAGGTCGTGGACGGCCGGCCCGACGCAGCGGGCTGCACGAAGGTGACGTGACCCATCTTGCGGCCGGGTCGCGCCGACGCCTTGCCGTAAAGATGCAGCCTGGCTGAGGGATCGGCCAGGTAACGCGGCCAGTCGTTCGCCTCGGCGCCGATCAGGTTCTCCATGCGCGACGGCGCCACGATGTCGATCGGCCCCAGTGGCAAGCCGCAAATGGCGCGCACGAGCTGCTCGAACTGGCTGGTCGCGCAGGCGTCGATCGTCCAGTGACCTGAATTGTGCGGCCGCGGCGCCATCTCGTTGGCGAGCACGGCGCCGTCGCGGGTGACGAACATTTCCAGCGCCACCAGCCCCACGAGATCCAGCCCGCGCGCCAGGGCGAGGCCGAAGCGCTCCGCCGTTGCCAGCACGTCGGCCGGCAGGTCGGCGGGAACAGTCGTGGTGCGCAGGATGCCGTCCCGATGGTCGTTGAGGCCTATGGGGAAACAACGCATCGTCCCATCGAGGCCGCGCGCGACGATGGCCGAGATCTCACAACGGAAATCGACCAGCGCCTCGAGGATGCACTCGCGCCGCCCCAGCGTCTCCCAGCCCGCGGCGAGTGATGCCCGGTCATGGACCCGCGCCTGGCCCTTGCCGTCGTAGCCCTCGCGGCAGGTTTTCAGGATGCCGGGCAGGGCGGTGGCAGCCGCCAGCTCGGCCGCACTGCGCACCGGCTGATAGGCGGCCGTGCCGATGCCGAGCGTGGCGAAGAACTGCTTTTCGCGCAGCCGGTGCTGCGCGACATGGATCGGCTTGACGCCGGGCCGTACCGGCTTGTGCTCAAGGCAGGTCGCGACCGCCGCCTCCGGCACGTTCTCGAACTCGTAGGTGATGACGTCGACCTGATCGGCGAAGCGCCGCAGCGCCGGCGCATCGTCGTAGCCGCCGCGCACATGGCCGGCGGCGACGTCGCCGGCGATCGCATGCTCGTCCGGCGAATAGACGAGGCAGCGGTAGCCCAGCCGGGCGGCAGCCAATGCCGTCATGCGGCCAAGCTGGCCGCCGCCCAGGATGCCGATGGTCGACCCGGGCGGAACGATCGAAGGGGTGGTCATCGCTAGCGGTGCGGGGCGGGCGGGTCGTCGGCCGGCACGTGGGCGACGGCGGCGGTCTGGCGAGCCCGCTGGCGCTCGATCGCGGCCATGATCTTGGCGTCGCTAAGACCAACGATACTCGCCGCCAGCAAGGCGCTGTTGACGGCCCCGGCGCGGCCGATGGCAAGCGTGCCTACGGGGATTCCGGCGGGCATCTGGACAATGGAAAGAAGACTGTCCTGTCCCTTGAGCGCGGCGCTCTCGATCGGCACGCCGAGCACCGGCAGCGGCGTCATCGACGCGGTCATGCCCGGCAGCGCCGCCGCCCCGCCGGCAGCGGCGATGATCACCTTGAGGCCGCGGCCCTTGGCGGCGGCGGCATAGGACATCATGCGGCGCGGCGTGCGATGGGCGGACACGATACGCGCCTCGAACGGCACGCCGAGCGCTTCCAGGGTCTCGGCGGCGTGGCGCATGGTCGCCCAATCCGACTGGCTGCCCATGATCATGCCGACGAGGGGACGGGCCTTGGGTGGGCGGGAGTTGGGGGACTTGGATTTGGCGGTCGTCTTGGCCATCGAAATGTCGCGTGCGTCCTTCAGGCGATGATGTCGGGGATGAGCCGGCTCTCCAGCTTGATGATCTGGTCCTTGAGGCCGAGCTTGCGCTTCTTCAGGCGCTGGAGCTGCAACTGGTCGAACGGCGGCTTCTCGACCAGGCGTTCGATCACCTCGTCGAGGTCGCGATGTTCGCTCTTCAGCGCTTCCAGCTTGGCCTTGATGGCCTCGGTATCCAGCGGCTCCGATGGCGGATTGCTCATGCTCGGCGTACTCGTCCCGGCGGGCTAGCCACGCCGCCTTGCGCCGTGTACCCCTTCGCCCCGCCCTTGGGAAGCCATACCATTGTCCGATTTTCTTCCCCATCCGTTCTGGAATTTCTCGCTCGAGCTCTATGCCGGCGATGGCGTGGCCGAGGCCTGCCTCGACCTGCAGGAGCGCCGTGGCTGCGACGTCAACGTGCTGCTGTTCTGCTGCTGGCTGGGCGCGTCGGGCCGGCCGACCCTGACGGCCGACCGACTGCGGGTCATCCTCAAGGCAAGCGATGCCTGGCAGGCCGACGTTGTGCGCCCGCTGCGCCAGATGCGCCGCTTGCTCAAGGACCGGCCGTGGCCGCAGGCGCTGCCCGAGACGGTCGACGCGGTGCGCCGCCGGGTCGCCGACGCCGAGCTTGCCGCGGAACATGCCGAGCAACTCGAACTCGCCGGGCTGCATGCGCCACCCGCCGACCGCGATCGCCCGGTCGAGAAGCGCATGCGGGCCGCCGTCGGTAACCTTGGCATCTACGCGGTCTGTCTCGGCGTCGTGCCCGACGCCAAGGACCGCGCGGCGGTGGTGAGCCTGATGAAGGCGACGTTTCCCGCGCTCCTCGACGAGGAGATCACCCGCGTCGTCGGGGGCGCTCCGGTGCCGGCATAGTCCTTCTCGACCGCCGCTGCTTCCGCACTGCGCGTCACCATCAGGTGGGTTTCCACCGAAAAATTCGATGGCATCTGCAGCAACGGATGCCGGGATCACGCCGGGGCCGATTGGAAATGGCGACGACCAGCCATTTCGCGGCCTATCATGCAGTTACTGTACCACGGTTATACACAGGTGCGGGACGCCACTTGATTTGACGTGACAGGGACCAATGTCGGAGTCAGAGTTTGTCGTCCGCAACCAGCTCGGAGGTCGCCCGTGAGCACCGTGGACCATATCGAAGCGCTCAAGGCCAGGCACGCATCCCTTGAGCAAGCGATTAGCGAAGAGAACCTGCGGCCGCATCCCGACGACGATGCGATCTGCAGCCTGAAGAAGCAGAAACTGCTCATCAAGGACGAGATCGTCCGACTTTCGTCAACCACCCGACATTGACGCATCGACCCTGGCGACGGACCGGCCGCGCTGCGCGGCCGGCCGTGCGCACGTGCGCTTATGCTCTTGCCTGAGCGCGGGCGTCCGCCGCTCATAGTGTTCATCATGAGCGGGCGAGACGCCCGCGGTCCCAAAGACCATGAGCGCTCAATTCAACTTGTGCAGATTGACCGTCCAGGAGACCGGACCGTAGGCGCCGCGTGATGTGCCGCTGCAGTGCGCGACATCGCCGGCGCCGCGCCGGCAGACGAGCTGGTCGGCATACCAGCGTGACCCGTCGTTGCAGTTCGAATCGCTGTCGCGCAACAGCAGCACGGCACCGTCGAAGCGCGACTGGGCGCGCGTGCGACAGGCCGTGCGGCCGCGCCGCCATTCGAGCTGCCCGTTACCGCCGGCATCGAAGCAGTAGGTCGACACGCCGGGCTGCTGCTGCACGGTTTCGTGGCGGAACGGATCGGTGCGCCAGCATCCTTCCATGAAGGCGTAGTTGTTGGTCGGCGCCGGTGGCAGGCGCAGCCGATCGTCGTTGGGCCGGCTCTGGATCGGCGGCGGTGGCGGCGCGGGCACCGCCTTGGGCGGCGGCGGTGGAGCCGGTGGCGGCGGCGGCGCGACTGCTACCTGCGGCGGTTTGGGCGGTTCCGGCGGCTTGCACTCGGCGATGCGCTTGCGCAGCTCGGCCTCGATCAGGGAAAGCTCGACCTTAAGCACGCGGCCACGCGATTCCTCGGTCGAGAAGGCGGCCTTCAGGGCGGGCAGGGGATCGGCCGGCGGTTCGGGCGGCGGCGGCGCGGGTGGTCCCTCGCGGGTCGCCAAGTTCTGCTCCGGCTCGCCGGGCAGCAGGCCGCGCAACAGCCACGCCCCGCCGATCAGCAGCAACAACAGCGGCAGCGCGACAAGCAGCGCGCGGATCCACGGGATGGTGGCACTTGCCGGCTGTACCGGGCTCGGCTGTACCAGGCTCGGCAATGGCCGACCGACCGGGGCCTCGAGCACGGGACGACGGATCGGCGGGCTCGGTGGCGGCGCCGGCAGGCTCGTCGGCAACAGGCCGGCGGCAGCCTCCTTCTCGTAGCCCCAGCAGACGATGACCGGTCGCTCGCCGACCATGAAGACGAAGGACTCGGATGGGGCGCGGGCGGCGAGCTGCAGCGACAGGCCGACGACGCCGCTTTCCTCGCGCGGGCCCGTGCCGGCGAGCGAATCGCCGAGGCGGCGAATCTCGGCCAGGCCCTTCTCGATGCCGGCCATCACCTCGGCCCGACGCTCGGGCGCCAGCGCCGACAATGGCTGCACGGCGCCCGGCCAGCCCGCGTACCAGTCGATCGCCTTGCCGTCCTCGTATGGCTGCGGATCGGCCAGCAGGTCGGCGGCTGCGTCGCCGAGGCGCCGGCGCACCACCCGGCACAACTGTGGCGCCGCGTTGTGCAACGGCTCGCCGCGCACGCCCAGAGGGCGCACGCCGCTGCGTGTCGTCACGATCAACGTTGCTTGGCCGGCCATGTCGCGGCTCAGGATAGACGGTCGATTATGGCGCGGCGATGGTGTCGGAGGACGCCTGGTGCGGCGTCTAGACCGCCTTTGCCCAGTCGCGCAGCACGAACTTCTGCACCTTGCCGGTCGAGGTCATCGGCAGGTCGCGGAACACAATGTAGCGCGGGCACTTGTAGGAGGCGAGATTGGCCCGGCAGTGGGCGATGATCTCCTCGACCGTCGCCACTGCTCCGGGCTTCAGCACGACGAAGGCGCACGGCGTCTCGCCCCATTTCTCGTCGGGCTTGGCGACGACGGCGACATTGGCCACCGCCGGATGCTCGATGATCACGCCCTCGACCTCGATGGTCGAGATGTTCTCGCCACCCGAGATGATGACGTCCTTCGAGCGATCGCGCAGCTCGATGTAGCCGTCCTCGTGCAGCACGCCGAGATCACCCGAGTGGAACCAGCCGTTGGTGAACGCCTCGCGGGTCGCCGTCGGGTTCTTGAGGTAACCCTTCATGGTGAGGTTGCCGCGGAACATCACCTCGCCCATCGTGCTGCCGTCGCGCGGCACCTCCTCCATGGTGGTGGGATCCATCACCGTGACGCCATCCTCGGCGGCGTAGCGCACGCCCTGGCGCGCCTTGAGCCGGGCACGCTCGTGCGAGGGCAGGGCGTCCCACTCCTCGTGCCACGAGCAGACGGTCGCCGGACCGTAGACTTCGGTGAGGCCGTAGACGTGGGTGACGCGGAAGTTCTCCTTCTCCAGCGCTTCCAGGACCGCGGCCGGCGGTGGCGCTGCGGCGGTCATGAACTCGACGCGGTGCGGCAGGGGGCGGCGTTCGTCGGCCGTGGCGCCGATGATGAACTGCATGATGATCGGCGCACCGCACATATGCGTCACGCCGTGCTCGGCGAGGGAAGCGTAGATCGTCGCGGCATTGGCGCGGCGCAGGCAGATGCTGGTGCCGGCGACCAGCGCCAGCGTCCACGGGAAGCACCAGCCGTTGCAATGAAACATCGGCAGCGTCCAGAGATAGACCGGATGCAGGCCGATCGGCCATTGCGTGGCGTTGCCGTAGGCCGCCAGCGCTGCGCCGCGGTGATGGAAGACGACGCCCTTGGGATTGCCCGTGGTACCCGACGTGTAATTGAGCGACACGGCGTTCCATTCGTCGCTCGGGTAGTCCCAGGCATAGTCCGGATCGCCGGTGGCAATGAACTCCTCGTAGGTGGTGTCGCCGATCTGGGCGCGGTCCTCGCAGGCCGGGTCGTCGATGTCGACCACCATCGGCTGGACCTTGGCGATCGCCAGTGCCTCCGTGGCGACGCGATGGTACTCGCGGTCGACCAGCAGCACCTTGGTCTCGCTGTGATCGAGGATGAAGGCGATCATCGCCGCATCGAGGCGGGTGTTGAGCGAATTCAGCACGCCGCCCGTCATCGGCACGCCGAAATGCGCCTCGTACATCTCGGGGATGTTGGGCGCCATGATCGCCACCGTGTCGCCGACCCCGATGCCCACCTTGTCGAGCGCCGAGGCGAGCTGGCGGCAGCGCCGATAGGTCTCCGCCCAGCTCTGCCGGCGTTCGCCGTGGACCACGGCGATCCGGTCGGGATAGACGCTGGCGCTGCGCTCGATGAACTGCAGCGGTGTCAGGGGCGCATAGTTGGCGGCGGTCTTGTCGAGGTCGCGCTCGTAGATGTTGGCCGACAGCGCCGGGGCCTTGTGCAGCGCCGGCCGCGGTGCGGCAATCCGGCCGACCGAGGCGCGATTCTTCCCTGTACGCCGCAGCGCCGGGCGAGCGACCGGCTTGCCGAGGACGCTCTTCTTCTTCGCCGCAACCTTCTTCGCCGCGACCTTCCTCTTGGCCGAATCCTTGGCCGCTTTCCGCACCGGCTTCTTCGCCTTGGCGGCCTTGCGCGCACCCGGCCGCTTGCTCGCCGTGGTGCCTCTGCCGCCCTTGCCCGACTTGCCTGTGCTCGACTTGCCCTTCGCCATGCCTCGAAATCCCACTGTCGCCCGACGCAGGGCATTGTCCCACGAAGGGCGGGGTCTACTCCAGTTTGATATCGAGCTCCTTGATCAGGTTGGCGAAGAAGGCCTTGTCGTCGGCGACCTGCTGGGCGAACTGGGCAGTCGATTGGTGGTGCGCGTACTGCGCCACCAGCAGGAGCTTCTCTTTCATCGACGGCTCGGTGGAAATGCGCGCGACCTCGTCCGAAATGCGCCTCGCGATATCGGGGGGCAGGCCCTTGGGCGCGAACAGGCCGAACCAGCTACGATCGCGGAAGCCCTTGAGGTCGAGGCCGACCTCGCGCGCCGTCGGCACGTCGGGGAAGTCGGCGAGACGGGCCGGGCCGTCGGTCAGCACCATGCGCACCTTGCCGGACTTGGCGTAGGGGGCGAACGAGGGATCGAACACCATCTGGATGCGGCCGTCGAAGACGTCGCCGGTGGCGTCGACGATGGTCTTGTAGGGCGTGTGCTGCATTTGGATGCCGGCGGCGCGCGTCAGCACCTCGCCGGTGAGATGGGTGATCGTGCCGAGGCCCGACGAGCCGAACCAGAACTTGCCGGGGTTCTGCTTGGCGAGGGCGACGAACTCCTGCCAGGTCTTGGCGCCCAGCGCATTGGTGATGGTCACGGTGAGGATCGGCGTCGACAGCCGGCACACCGCGACCAGGTCGTCGGGATTGTATGGCGTTTTGCGCACGCCCGGCGTGATCGCCATGATCGCGGTCGGCGACAGCAGGAGAGTGTAGCCGTCGGGCGGGCTGGTCGCCACCATCTGCGCACCAACCCCACCCGAGGCGCCCGGCTTGTCCTCGACGATGATCTGCTGGCCGAGTGCGGCGCTCAGGCGCTCGGCGTAGAGCCTGGCTACCTGGTCGGCCGAGCCGCCCGGCCCGTAGGGCACGATCAGGCGGATCGGCTTGGTCGGCCAGGCAGCCTGTGCTCCGGCGCTGGCCGGCAGCAGCGCCGCCAACCCCGCCAGCGTCGCATGACGACGACCGATCATGATTTCCTCCGGTTGTTCATTGCGTCGGGTAAGAGTTCACTGCGTGATGAGATTGAACGAGTCGAAGAACCGGCGCGTGTCCGGCTGGCCTTCGATCCCGGCGCCGCCGGCAACGGTAAGCTGGTAGAGCCGGCCGCGTACCCACCAGGTGCGCACGGCGGTATTGACGCCATTCGGCTGCACGATCAGGTACTCGCGCCCCGGGAAACGACCGAGCGTGAGCTTGCGTTCGCCGCGCAGCTCGTTGCCCGCGCCCGCGCCGTCACGCACCTTGTCGAGCAGCAGGTCGACCGACACGGCTCGGGCGATGCGCTCGGGATAGTCGACATACGATGCCTGGTAGACCGCATTGCGCAGGCGCACCTCGGCCTCGGTCATCGGCACGGTCTGCCCGCTGCCGACGGGCACTGGCACCGTCGCCATCTTCGGGTTTCCCGGCATGTCGACGCGAAAGCGCCCCGGGTCGGAATTGTAGATCGCCCAGCCTTGCGCCACGGCAGGGCCTGCTACGAGCAGCATCAGGACCACAATCCACGCAACCAGACGCCCGCTCATGCCACGCTCCTTCTGTCGTCCGCGATAGTCGCATGGCCCGCTTGCGCGGGTCCATGTGGCCGCCCATGGCCCTTCCGATCCGCGGCTTCGGTCCTGTGACGCTGCGCTCGGCTAGAACGGCTTGGTCACGCTGACGAAGAAGCGCCCGGCGCAGTAGTTGGTGAAGCCGCAGCCGGCCGGGTCGATGCTGGTATCGGTGTAGGCCAGGGTGACGTCGAGGCCGTAGGCGCTGGTGACCAGGCCGATCTGCCAGTACCAGTAGTCGTTGGTCGGCAACCCGTAGGCGACGTAGCCATCGACCCACAGATTGCCCACCGAGCCGCGGTCCTGAACGAGATGTCCTCGTTGATGCGCAGGAATGGCAGCGGCACAGAGAGCAGGGCACGCTTGTTCCACGAGATGCCCGAGCTCGAGAACGAGTTCGGGCTGTAGCGCACTCGGCCGTTCAGCGTGGCGAAACCGAAATTGTAGCCGACGTTCAGGTTGATCTCGCCGTACTCGTAACCGTAGCTCGCCGGGATGCCGGGATAGAGGTAGCGGATGTAACCGAGATCGACGCTCAGCTTGCGGTCCAGGGCGCGGAACTTCACACCGGCGGCCAGATCCAGCTCGACGCCCTCGCCGGTCGTCGGGAAGTTGATGTTGCTGCCCCACGCGCTGAGATAGAGCCAGACGGGAAAGGCGCTGGTGAGATCGGGCGTGCGATAATCCAGGCCGGCCTGGATGGCCGGTCCCAGCTTGGTTTGCGAGATGCCAGCGAACGAGTAGTCGGAAGCGGCTGTGAAGTACGCCGAGAAGGCGCCGCCGAACGGGCCGTGCCACTGGTCATCGGACTCGGCCCAGGCAACAGCGACGCGGACGATCGACCATCCCACGATCAACAAGGCGAGAAAGAAGCGTTCCACGTTGCGAGCCTAGAGCACGCCATGGTGGGTGGCCAACCATGGCGCATTGCGAGGTCCTGCGTGCAGGGCTAAGCCTGTCGCCGAGACAAGGAAGGGGACGCCGTCATGGCCGTGGGTGACACCTACCGCGCGCTGCACGCACGCTCGTTGAGCGATCCTGCCGGCTTCTGGGCCGAGCAGGCCGCCGCCATCGACTGGACCCGGCCGTGGGACAAGGTGCTGGATGCGTCCAATCCGCCCTTCTACCGCTGGTTCCCCGGCGCAGAGCTCAACACTTGCTACAACGCGCTCGACCGCCATGTTCAGCGCGGCCGCGGCGAGCAGGTCGCGCTGATCTATGATTCACCGGTCACCACGCGGAAGAAGAAGCTCACCTATCGCGAGCTGCGCGACCAGGTGGCGAAGCTCGCCGGCGCCATCGCCGCCCAGGGCGTGCGCAAGGGCGACCGGGTGATCATCTACATGCCGATGATCCCCGAGGCGGTGGTGGCCATGCTGGCATGCGCCCGGCTGGGGGCGGTGCATTCCGTGGTGTTCGGCGGCTTTGCCGCCAACGAACTGGCGACCCGCATCGACGATTGCACGCCCAAGCTGGTGCTGACCGCGTCGTGCGGCATCGAGCCGGGCCGGGTGGTGAAATACAAGCCGTTGCTCGACCAGGCCATCGAGCTCGCCAACCACAAGGTGCCGTGTTGCATCGTCTTCCAGCGCTGGCAGGCGCCCGCCGGCATGGTCAAGGGCCGCGATCTCGACTGGAGCGAGACGGTCGAGGCCGCGTCGCCGCACGGCTGCGTGCCGGTCAAGGCGACCGATCCGCTGTACATCCTCTATACGTCGGGAACGACCGGGCAGCCCAAGGGCGTGGTGCGCGACAATGGCGGCTACTGCGTCGCGCTGGCCTGGAGCATGCGCTCTCTCTACGGCGTGCAGCCCGGCGAGGTCTGGTGGTGCGCCTCGGACGTGGGCTGGGTGGTCGGCCACAGCTACATCGTCTACGGCCCGCTGATCCATGGTGCGACGACCGTCCTCTACGAGGGCAAGCCGGTCGGCACGCCCGACGCCGGCGCCTTCTGGCGGGTCATCTCCGAGCACAAGGCGGTGGCGCTGTTCACCGCGCCTACCGCCTTCCGCGCCATCAAGAAGGAAGACCCCGAGGGCAAGCTGCTGAAGAGCTACGATCTCTCGCAGTTCCGCACCCTGTTCCTGGCCGGCGAGCGCGGCGATCCGCCGACCATCCAGTGGGCGCAGGCGCTGCTCGGCGTGCCGATCGTCGATCATTGGTGGCAGACCGAAACGGGCTGGGCGATCTGCGGCAACTTCATCGGCGTCGAGCCGATGCCGATCAAGCCTGGATCGTGCTCGGTGCCTGCGCCGGGCTGGCAGCTCGAGGTGCTCGACGAGCACGGCGCGCCGATGAAGCGCGGCGAGGTCGGCGCCCTGGCGGCGAAGCTTCCCATGCCGCCCGGCACGTTCCCGACCCTGTGGAATGCCGACGAGCGCTTCCGTCAGGCCTACCTCACGGAGTTCCCGGGCTACTACAAGACCGGCGATGCGGGCTTCATCGACGATGACGGCTACGTCTCGGTGATGACCCGGGTCGACGACGTGATCAACGTGGCGGGCCATCGCCTGTCGACCGGTCAGATCGAGGAGGTGTTGGGCTCGCACGGCGACGTCGCCGAATGCGCGGTGATCGGTGTCGCCGACGAGCTCAAGGGCCAGGTGCCGTTCGGCTTCCTGGTGCTGAAGGCCGGCATCGATCGCCCGCACCAGGACACGGTGCGCGAGGTCGTCCAGCTGGTGCGCGACCGGGTCGGCCCGGTCGCCTTCTTCAAGACCGCCATCGTCGTTCCGCGCCTGCCCAAGACGCGATCCGGCAAGATCCTGCGCGGCACCATGCAGAAGATCGCCGACGGGCAGCCCTGGAAGATGCCGGCCACCATCGAGGACCCCGCCGCCATCGACGAGATCGCCGGCGGGCTGAAAGCGGCGGGGTATGCGGGAAAGTCGTAAGGGGTCTCCATGTCCACCTTGACCATTCGAATGCCTGATGCGACCCAAGCGCGTTTGCGCGATCTGGCGCGGACACGTGGCGTCAGCATCAACAAGCTGATCGAGGAGATGACGACGGCGACGTTGTCAGCTCACGACACTGAGGTTCGATTTCGCCTCATGGCCGCGCGTGGCAACCCGAAGCGCTCGCTCGCCATGCTGGATCGGCTCGACGCCGCGGATCGCGCCGGTGGAATGGCAGAGGCCGAGAGTGCCTCTCGCGCTCGGCGGCGCAGGGCGACCAGGAAGTAGGTAGAAGGGACACGCAATGACTCTCGATATCAATCGGCCCGATCTCTGCGTCGGCGTCGTCGGTACCGGCGCCATGGGGCGCGGCATCGCCCAGGTGACGGCGCAGGGCGGCATCAAGGCGATCATGTTCGACGCCGCGCCGGGCGGCGCCGCCAAGGCGCGTGGCGCCATCCTCGAGACCCTTAAGGGGCTCGTGGCGCGCGGGCGGCTGAGCGACGCCGATCTCGCCAAGACGGAGACCAATCTCGCCGTGGCCGACAAGCTCTCCGACCTTGCCGGCTGCCATGTCGTGGTCGAAGCGGTGTTCGAGAACCTCGAGGTCAAGCAGAAGCTGTTCGGTGAGCTCGAGGCCGTCGTGGCGCCCGAGGCGATCCTGGCGTCGAACACCTCGTCGATCCGCATCGCCTCGATCGCCCGCGCGCTGAAGCATCGTGACCGGGTGTGCGGCATGCATTATTTCAATCCGGTGCCGCTGATGAAGCTGGTCGAGGTCATCCGCGCCGCCGACACGGCACAGTGGGTGGTGGCGGCGATGAGCGAGCTCGGCAAGCGCCAGACGCGCGTGCCGGTGGTGGTCGGCGACACGCCGGGCTTCCTGGTCAATCTCGGCGGGACGGCGATCGGCACCGAGGGGCTGCGCATCGTCCAGGAGGGAAGGGCGACGCCGTCCCAGGTCGACGCCGTGATGCGCGACACCTGCGGCTTCCGCATGGGTCCGTTCGAGCTGATGGACCTAACCGGCATCGACGTGAACTTCCCGGCGCGCAAGATCATCTACGAGGGCTTCTTCCACGACCGGCGCATGACCCCGAGCCCCTATCACGAGAGCCTGTTCCAGGCCGGCCGGCTCGGCCGCAAGACCGGCGGCGGCTGGTATGCCTACGACGACAAGGGCGCCAAGGTCGATCCCGGTGCCGACCACGTGACGTCGGCGGTGCCGGCGACCAGCGTCGTCATCATGGATACGCACAACAAGAAGCTGACCGGCCTGATCGCGTCGGACGGCGCGCGCATGCTGGGCGCCGACGACGGCAAGAGCCCGATCCTGGTGGCGCCGCTCGGCAAGGATTGCACCACCACAGCGGTCGAGATGGGCCTCGATCCGCGGCGCACGATTGCCGTCGACCTCACCGGTGACACGGCCAAGCGCCTGACGGTCATGACGGCGCCCGGCGCCGATGGCGCGGTGCTCGAAGCAGCCGTCGCGCTGCTCGCCAAGTCTGGCACCAAGGTGACGGTGATCAAGGATTCGCCCGGCTTCATCGCCCAGCGCATGTGCGCCATGATCGCCAATCTCGGCTGCGAGATGGCGATGATCGGCATCGCCTCGGCGCAGGATGTCGATACCGCAATGACGCTTGGCCTCAACTACCCGCGTGGGCCGTTGGCCCTCGCCGACTGGCTGGGCGGCAAGGAATGTCACGAGATCCTGTCGCAGATCCAGGCGATCACCGGCGATGATCGTTACCGCCCGAGCCAATGGCTCCGCCGGCGCGCCATGCTCGGGCTGAGTGCGACGATGCCCGACTGATCCGCCGGTCCGGCGCCGCCTTCGAAGCAGATGGCGCGCGCCTCATCGGTTCTGGCAAGCAGAACGATCCTTCGCTGCGCTCGGAGTGACCATTTCGTCGTCTCACGGGCGCGGCGCGAGACTGTTGCCGCTCGTTGCTCTCACGGGTTCGGTGTGAACCAGTTGTGAACCGATTGCAGACAGTTTCCTGACCTCATTGGCTTTCCACGCCCCTTTGTTACCGTTTGCGCGGGGAATGAAGTGTGGTGGGAAGATGACGACGTATTTCTGGGGTGCGCCGCCTGGCGTCTCGGGCAGCTTCGACAGCGCAAACGACTGGTTCAATGCCGGGTCGCAGACCTTTGGCAACGGCATCCCCGGTGCTGCCGACATCGTGAACGTCGTCGGCGCCGTCCCGATTCCGCCGGCACCGCCGGTCCACATCGTGCTTCCTCCGGGATCGCAAAGAACGATCTCGCAGCTTCGGGTTCTGTTCCAGTCGGTCGACGAGGACTTCGTCTGGATCGAGGGCAGTCTCAGGGTTCTCGGTGAGGTGTTCTTCGAGAACGATCGCGGCAATCTGCGGTTCATCGGCACTCTCGCGCTCGATGGCGCCATGATGGACGTGGATCATATCCACGTCGGCGGCTCGCAGATCCTGTCGGCGCGCAACGTGGTCGCCATCGATGACGATGGAATGTTTCGCGTCGTCGGCAGCGCTCATGTAACGACCCGACGGCTCGAAGTGCTGGGCACGGGCGGGTTCGAGATCTCGAATGGCGCCACGGTCGAGGTCGCCGGACCCGTGTTCTTCCAGCAAGGCGCCGGCGGTCCGACGATCGTCATCGATGGGACGAACAGCACGTTGTTGGTTCTGCCCGGCAACGGCAGCAACGGCGACCTCGTCATCTCCGACGAGGGGACCTTGTCGATCAGGAATGGCGGCAGGGTCGAGGTGCAGGGGGCCATCGACATCGATCAGGACACGTTCGAGCCTGCCGTGTCAGTCGTCGGGTCGGGAAGCGAGCTGCGGGCGCACGGCGATCTTCTGCTCGATGGCCATCTGAAGGTCGAGGAAGGGGCACGACTGCGCGCGGAGAAGGTGATTGTAAGCTCCAATGACCTCGCGAACCTCATCGTCGAGGATGCCAGCGGAAAGAACCTGAGCGCCAGCTTCACGGCGACCCAGGTGGTTCTCGGCGATGGCCAGGGCGGATTCGGCTCTTTGCTTGCCCAGAACAATGCCCAGGTAAGGATCAAGAGCACTCTCACTCTCCGCAATCCGATCACGGATGCGTCGAGCTTCTCGGGCGCGCTTGCAACCAGTGGAACCGGTTGGATCGACATTGGCCCGCGCGGTCCGGAGACACCCGACATTCAGCCGAACACGATACAGGTCAACCCGGATGGCCTGACCGTCGGGCTGAGCGGTCACGGCCTGGTCGATGCGGGCGTGCTGCACAACGATGGTTTCGTCGGTGCGCAGGGCGGCCTGCTGCTCGTCGATGCCGATGTGGAAGGTCGCGGTTACTTTCTCGTCGCTGACGACTCGGCGCTCGAGATCGACGGAGCCTTCGGCTCGGCAGGCACGGTTGCTCTCACCGGCAAGGCCAGCAAGGTGATCCTGGACGCCCCTGAGTCATTCAACGGGTTGATATCGGCACTCGATGCCGGTGACACGATCCAGTTGAATGATGCAGGCACCTTCTTCGCCAACCAGGTCGAGTCGGTGGTGTTCGGGCCCGACGGTCATGGCCAGACCATCCTGAGGGTGTTCCAGCAAGGCGCGTTGTTCCCGCTTGATCTCAGAATTGCCGGGACGAGCAGCCTCGCCAACAGTCGCTTCGCCGTCAGCGAGACTGCGGATCATCAATCGACGCTCCTGACACTTACGGGTCAGGGCACGACAATCGCTTACGATCTCGACGCCCAGGGGAGAATCATCCTTGAGACGAAATGGGGTGATGGCCAGGGCGATCCGACCAAGATCTATCGCCATCTGGGCAATGCGGTAGGGCCCCCGGCTCAACTCGAGCATGCTCCGAACTACAGGATCGTCGACCTGACGAATCAGCAGCTCAATCGCCTGGAGCAGGTCTTTGTCAATTCCGACGGCGAGTCGACGACGAGCCTGTTCACGGCGACCCAGCAACTGGCGCCGCTCGGCGCGCTCGTCTCGTCATGGTTGCCCGGTCCGACCAGTGTCGCCCTGACCGGCGTCCACAACCTGCTCAGGGCTTTTCGACTGCCTTCATCCTTCGACTTCACGTACACCGACGGATCTGGCAGCTCGATGGCGGTAAGCGCGCTCGGGGGCCTGCTGTCGGCCTACAAGGCCTTCGAGGTTTCGCTTGGCTCCTCGATGCCTGGAGGGCAGGGAGCCGCCTTCGCGAGCATGGCAGCAGCGCCAGAGATCCGCGGATCGAGTGTCTCGCAAAAGGTCACGTCCGACGGCATCGTGGACTTCGTCTCGATCACCCGACCCACTGGTTTCGTGGAAAGGTACCAGAGACTGGCGGACGGCACCTACTCGCTGCAGTTTCTGGAGCCGGACGGAAAGCCGCACAGTGGGGGGATATTTACCGGGGCCGAAGTCGCGCGAAAGAGCGTCGATGACCATCAGTACGTGGGGTCGCTTCATCTGCCTCTGGCCTCCATCGGCCCTGGCGGAGTGCTCGGGCAGAACTCGACAGCGACTTATCTGGACGCGAATGGCCAGCCGCTCATCACAGACCATGGCGCGGCATTGGTCGGACAAGACGGTGCAAGTTCACCGCAGGGCGCGTCAGGCACTTTGGTCCCTCCAGTCGTCGCAAGAATCATCGCCGAGCATGGTTCGGGAATCGTCGGCGACCATTCGGGAGGGCTCGTCGGTGAGGACGGTGCCTCGTTCCTGGCCGCGCTTCTGGGTGTGGTGTCGCCCAACGGCGGAACCCTCGGGGCACTAGGAAGCGGTGGGGCCATTCCGGCCGGCGTCGCCACCGCGTTCGGCGTTTCCGGCAAGGCCACCCCAGGACGCTATCTGGCGAGTTCTCTGGTTTTCGCCGACGCCAACGGCGACGGCGTCCTGAACAACGGCGAGGCATGGGACGTCACCGATGGCTCAGGCCATTTCGAGCTGTTCATGGGGTGGGGTTCGCTCGTTCTGACGGGCGGCACGGATACGGGGACCGGCCTTCCATTCAAGGGCACGTTGACGGCGCCGGTCGGCTCGACTGCAATCTCCGCGCTGTCGGCCCTGGCGGATGGCCTCGCGCAGATATCCGGTGACATCGACGGGTCGATTGGCCGCGTTCAGGCGGCGATGGGGCTCGACAAGGGGCTCGACTTCACGCTGTTCGATCCGATCGCCGGTGCGGAGAACGGCGACGCGGCGAGCGCCAAAATACACGTCGAGATGTCCAAGACGATGGACGCAGTCGTGCTGATCGGTTCCGCCTTCGCGGGATTGGGAGTGGATCAGGGCAAGGCGCAACAGGCCGCCTTTGCGGCGATGGTCGACGTCGTCGACAAGAGCGGCACCCTGGACCTGTCCAACAAGGGGACGATACTCGGTCTCGTGGCCGCTGTCGGCGCGGCGCTTGGAGCCGATGGCAGCAAGATCGCCGATGCTCTCGCCGGGACCATCGTGTCGACGGGGCAACTCATCGACAAGCTGCTGGTGGACGACGGACCGGGCGCGGCGCTGACCGGCGGCATCACCATGATCGAGACCGGGGTGCAGGGCGGGCTGGCGTCGAGCCTGAAGGCCGCGGCCGGCGATCCGGGCAAGCTCGGTCCGGTGGCGGTGCTGCTGCAGGCGTCCTCGGACGACGGCAACAATGTCGTGACGCCGTCGGAGGTCGTGACCATCATCGTGACGACCAGCGAGACCGTCACGGTGACCGGCACGCCGGTTCTGGTGCTCAGCAATGGAAAGGCGGCGAGTTTCGTCGGCGGCAGTGGCAGCAACTCACTCACCTTCAAGTATACGGCGAAAACGGGCGACGGTGCGGGAGGGCTGGACGTCTCGGGGCTCTCGCTCGGTGCGGGTGGCAGCATCAAGGACGTGTCCGGCAATGCGCTTGCAGGCGCCGTCGCGGCCGACCTCGGCCTCACCCTCGATGGCGGCGCGCTGGTGACCATCGCGGTGCTCGACGCCGTGAAGGCGGAAGGCAGCACGGGCGGCCCGACCGCTTTCACCTTCGGCCTGACGCGGACAGGTGACAGCTCCGTGTCACACAGCGTGTCGTGGTCGATCGTCAGCACGGGCACGTTTGGCGGCGATGTGCAGGATTTTGTCGGCGGCACGCTGAACGGCGGCACGGTGACGTTTGCCGTCGGCGAGACCAGCAAGACGATCACCGTGGAGGTCATGGCCGATACCGGCGTTGAGCCGGATGAGGATTTCCTGGTCAGCCTGGCGAACCCGTCGGCCCGTCTGGCGATCGGTGTTGGCTCGGCGGCCGGCAAGATCGTGAACGACGACGCGACGGTTTCGATCGCCGTGGCGTCGGCGGTCCAGGCGGAGGGCAGTGGCGGGCCGACGGCGTTCACCTTCACCCTGGCGATGCGTGGCGATATTTCCGTCGCGCACAGCTTCTCCTACGCGGTGACAGGCTCGGGGCCGATCCAGGCAAGCGCCAGCGACTTCGCGGGCGGCGCGCTGACCACCGGCACGGTGACGTTTGCAGCGGGCGAATCCGCCAGGACTCTCACCATCGAGGTGCTGGGCGATACCACGATGGAGGCCGACGAGGGCTTCACGGTGACCCTGTCTGATCCGTCGACCGGCCTGGTGTTCGGCGCGGTATCGGCGATGTCGACGATCCAGAATGACGACGGCGCGGTCGTGTCGATCGCGGCCTTGTCGGCGGCAAAGGCGGAAGAGCACAGCGGCACGACTGCGTTCACCTTCACGGTGACCCTGGGCCAGGCGGCGGCGATCGCGCAGTCGGTCGACTGGGCGGTGGCGGGGACGGGCGAGCATCCGGCGAACGGGGCAGACTTCGCGGGGGGCGTGCTGCCCGTGGGGATGACGACCTTCGCGGCGGGAGAGACCAGCAAGACCGTCACTGTGGCGGTGTCCGGCGACACGGCGGTCGAGTTCGACGATTTCTTCTCGGTCACCCTGTCGAATCCCTCGGCCGGCCTCGCCCTGGGTACGGCGAGCGCGATCGGCATCATCCAGAACGACGACCGGGCGACGATCTCGGTCTCACCCTTGTCGGCGAACGCAGCCGAGGGCAACGGTGGAGCCACGTCGTTCACTTTCTCCGTCAGCCTGGACCAGGCCTCGACGACGAGCCAGACCGCCAACTGGGCGGTGACGGGATCGGGGCCAAATGCGACGGATGCCGCCGACTTCGGCGGCGCCCTGCCGTCCGGCACGGTGACGTTCGCAGCCGGCGAGACGACCAGGATCGTCACCATTTCGGTGTCCGGCGACACGGCAGCCGAGTTCGACGAGGACTTCACGGTCACCCTGTCGGCCCTGTCGTCTGGCCTGCTGCCCGGGACGGCGACGGCGACCGGCACGATCCAGAACGACGACCGGCCGGTCGTCTCGATCATCGGCGGGGCGGCGACGCAGGCCGAGGGCAATGCCGGCACAACGGCGTACACCTTCACGGTGAGCCTGGATCGGCCCGCCGTGAGCGGCCAGTCGGTGGATTGGGCGGTGACTGGCTCCGGCGCCAACCCGGTGACTGCGGCCGACTTCGGTGGCGCGCTGCCGTCGGGGTCGCTGTCGTTCGCAGCGGGGGAGACCAGCAAGGTCGTAACGCTGAACGTCTCGGGCGACACCGTGGTCGAGTTCGACGAAGGGCTGGTAGTGACCCTGTCGAACCCGTCGGCCGGCGTCGACCTGGGCACGGCGACACGGACCGGCACGATCGCAAACGATGATGGCTCCACGGTGTCGATCGCCGCGCAATCGGCGGTCAAGGCGGAAGGCAACAGCGGCACTTCGGCCAGCACCTTCGTCATCAGCCTGAGCCAGGCCGGCGTCACGACGCAGACCCTCGGCTGGGCGGTGATGGGGTCCGGCGCCAATCCGGCGAGCGGCGCGGACTTCGCGGGCGGGGCCCTGCCGGGCGGCACCGTGACGTTCGCGCCGGGGGAGACCAGCAAGACCGCCACGGTGACCATCGTCGGTGACACCATTCCGGAGCCCGACGAGGGCTACAGTGTCACCCTGTCGAACCCGTCGTCCGGGCTGGTGGTGGGTGTGGCCTCGGCTGCCGGCACGATCCAGAACGACGACACCGCGGTCGCACTGGCGGCCCACAACGATGCATACGTGGTGCTCCAGGGCCAGTCGCTGACCGCCACGGCGAGCGTGCTGTCGAACGATGTCGCGGCCACGACCGCGACGCTGCTGTCCGGTCCGGCGCACGGTTCGCTGCAACTTGCCGGCAACGGAGCCTTCACCTACGCGCCCGCATCAGGGTTCGTCGGCATCGATTCATTCACCTACCGCGCTGGCAACGGCGGGAGCGCGGGCGATGGCCAGGTGCACCTCCATGTCGTGCCGGTCAACGTTGGCGCCTCGACAACGCTCAACCTGCTGACGCTCACCGCCGACGAGCAGATCGCGTCGACCTATGCCGCATTCTTCGGGCGCGGTGCCGATCTGGCCGGCTTCGACTTCTGGGTCGGCGAGTTCAATCGGTCCCTGCCGACGCAGGGAGCGGCGGCGCTGTTCGCCAACATCGCGAACTCGTTTGGCATCAGCACCGAAGCCAAGGCGCTCTATCCCTTCCTCGCCAACCCGTTCGGCGCCACCGACGGCCAGATCAGCGCTTTCCTCGACAGCGTCTACAACAACCTGTTCAACCGCTCATCCGATGCGGCCGGGCTCGGCTACTGGACAGACCAGATCAAGCAGACCCTGCAGGCCGGCCAGTTCGTCGGCTCGATCCTGGTCAATATCATGAGTGGGGCGCAGGACACGGCGGCAGGCAAGGACATCACCACGCTGATGGGCAAGGTTGCGGTGAGCCTTGCTTTCGTGCGCGAGCAGGAAGAGCATCACACCGTGTGGGTGGGGACCAGCGACAGTGCCGCGGCAACGACGCTGCTGCAGGGCGTGACGGCTGATCCACAGACCGTGCTGGTGGGGGTGAGGAACGCCGAGAACCTGATCGCGGCGCACGCCTGACGGCACTTCGCCGATCGGGGGAAGGCGCATGGCCTGGACGGACAATCTCGGCAACGGCCAGATCAAGGCACTGGCCGTCCAGGCGGTAGCGGACAACGTGGTGAACTATCAGGAGATGTTCACCATTCTCGATACCGCCGCCACGGGCGGTATCTCGGCGACCGACTACGACGATCTCAAGGTAGTCTACGCGAACAGCACGGCGCTGTTCGCCAGCGACTACGTGAAGTCGATTTCCTACAGCGTCATCTACACCAATCCGGCCAACGCCAAGTGGTGGGGCGGCGCCCAGCAGATCTCGGACGTCGCGCCGCTCGGCAACATGTCTGCGGGCATGTCGGAGCAGAACGCCGACCGCCTGGTTGCCAAGTGGTTCCTCGGCACGGATCTGCCGATGCCCGTCGTCGGTGGCGACACTGCCAACAGCAAGGCATCCTCCGGCGTCTTCGACTACGCGACCGAGACCGGCCCCCTGTTCGTGAGCGGCGCCGCACCGGCCGACATCAACCAGGGCAATGCCGGCGATTGCTACATGGTCGCCAGCCTCGGGGCGATCGCCGACGTCGACCCTTCGCTGATCGTCAGCGCCTTCATCGACAACGGCAACGGCACCTATGGCGTCCGCTTCTATCTCAACGGTGCGCCGGTCTACGTGACTGTCGACAAGAGCGTGCCGGTGAAGCCCAACAACCAGGTTGCCGTCGCGAGTAATGCCGCGCACAGCCTGGCCGGCGAATCATGGGTCACCCTGTTCGAGAAGGCCTACGTTCAGCTCAACGCCCAGGCCAACATCGACAATGCCGACAACTGGAGCGGCGAGGAGAGCTACCAGGCCATCGAAGGCGGCTGGGCGAATCCGATCCGCCAGATCGCCAACCTCGGCTACACGTATTACTCGGCGTACTACTCGGGGATACCCGACGATTTCAAGACGGCCGAGCACACCTCGACCAACCCGCTGACCTACAAGCAGACGATCGTCGACGCCTTGAACCAGGGTGCCGTGGGTTGGCTCGCGTCCTTCGGGGCAACCTACGACCCCGGCAACGGCAAGCAGAACCTGGTCGCAGGTCATGCCTTCATGATCCTGGGCTACGATGCCGCCACCGACAAGTTCACCATCCGCAATCCCTGGGGCGGCGCCGGCAGCAGTTACAACGTCGAGTTCAAGGCCTCGCTCGGCGATTTCTGGAACTCGACGGTCAAGGGCGTGGTGGCGGTCTCCGATCCGGTGACGGTACCGCCGACCTTCAGCTACACGCTGGCCTCGAGCACGACCAACGCCAATCCGGTGACCGAGGGGCAGGCGGTCACGTTCACCGTGACCCGCAGCGGCACGGGCGCCGCGTCTACGGTCTACGTTTCGACTGCGCCCGGCACGGCCGGCGCCGGCGACTATGCTGGCATCGACCAGGTCGCGGTCGACTTCGCCGCCTACGAAACGACCAGGACGGTGAAGATCAACACCTATGTCGACAACCTGACCGAAGGCACCGAATCGTTCCGGCTCGACCTTTTCAAGTCGGTCACCGACGCGACCAGTGCCGCCAACGCCACCGGTCACATCAAGGACGCCGCCGCCGTTTCTTATGTCTACACCATCACGTCGAGCGCCGGGACGGCGGGCAGCGCCGTGACCGAGGGCGGGCAGGTGGTGTTCACCATCACGCGCAGCGGCAGCGGCAGCGCCTCGACAGTGTATCTCAGCACGTCCGCCGGCACGGCCGATGCCAGCGATATCCAGGGTCTCAGCAAATCACCGCTGACCTTCGCGGCCTACGAGACGACCAAGACCGTCACCGTGGCAGCCCTGCAGGACAGCGCGTCGGAAGGCACGGAATCGTTCCACCTCGATCTCTACGAGAACCTGGCCACGGCGACCAAGTCGGCGTCCGCGTCCGGCTTCATCAAGGATGCCGCGCTGCCTTTCTACAGCTACACCGTCAAATCGTCCGCCGGCAGCCCGGGCTATGGTGTGCTCGAAGGCGGCGCCGTGACCTTCACGATCACCCGCAGCGGCAGCGGCGCCAAGTCGGAGGTGTTCGTTGCCACGGCGCCGGGAACGGCCGGCAATGCCGACTATACCCAGCTCGCGCTGCAGTCCGTGAGCTTCTCCGCCAACCAGACTGTCGCGACGGTGACGGTCCAGACCAACGAGGATTGGTGGCTCGAGACCGACGAGTTCTTCACGCTCAACCTCTATCGCAACGCGACCGATGGCTTCCTCGCGACCTATGGCACCGCCTTCATCAGGGACAAGCCGAAGGTCGACTACAACTACACGATCACGAACTTGTCCGAAGGGACGCCGGCTGCCGAAGGGACCGACATCACCTTCACCATCACGCGCGACGGCAGCGGCACGGCCTCCACGGTCTATGTCAGCACGGCATCGGGGACTGCCGACGGCAGCGACTATCAGTCGCTCGAGAAGCAGGCCGTGGCCTTCGCTGCCTACGAAACCAGCAAGACCATCACGCTCAGCGCCTTCACCGATTCGCTGACCGAAGGGACGGAGTATTTCTGGCTCAATCTCTACCGCAACCTGTCGGACAGCGGCCATTCGGCGTTCAGCAAGGCCTCGATCCAGGACACCGTCGCCGCCGACTACAGCTACACCGTAGCCAGCAGCGCGCCGATCGGGACGCCGGTGAGCGAAGGCGGCATGGTCACTTTCACGATCACGCGCAGCGGCAGCGGCACGGCCTCGACCGTCTATCTCAGCACGACGCCCGGCACTGCCGACGGCAGCGACTACCAGGCTCTCGACAAGCTCGCCCTGACATTCGCCGCCTACGAGACGAGCAAGACGGTCACGGTGGGCACCTATACCGACGGCGTGGCCGAGGGTGTCGAGTATTTCTGGCTCGATCTGTTCAAGAACTACGGCGACAGCACCTATTCGGCCTTCGGCAGCGCCGACATCGCGGATGCGGCAGTCTCGGTCTACAGCTACAGCGTCACCAGCGGCGCGCCGTTCGAGTTGCCTGTGACCGAAGGCGGCACGATCACCTTCACCATCACGCGCAGCGCCAGCGGCACCGCCTCGACCGTCTATGTCGGCACCGAGGCCGGGACCGCCAGTGCAGGCGGCGGAGACTATTCCGGGATTGGCGGCATCGCCGTGAATTTCGCCGCCTACGAGACGACCAAGACGATCACGGTTGCCACCTACACCGACGGTGTCACGGAAGGCACCGAGTATTTCTGGCTCAATCTCTATCAGAGCTACGCCGACGCCGTCGATTTCAACTGGTTCGGCTATGCCTCGGCCTACATCACCGACGCCGTGACGGCCAACTACAGCTACACCGTGACCAGCAACGCACCCTCCGGATCGCCGGTGGCCGAGGGCGGCACGGTCACTTTCACGATCACGCGCAGCAGCATCGGCAGTGCGTCGACCGTCTACCTCAGCACGACGCCGGGAACGGCAGGCGACAGCGACTACCAGACGCTCGACAAGCTGGCGCTCACCTTCGCGGCCAACGAGACGAGCAAGACGGTCACGGTCGCCACCTACACGGATGCCATCACCGAGGGCGAGGAGTATTTCTGGCTCGACCTCTACAAGAACTACAGCGACAGCACGTACGCCACCTACGGCAGCGGCTCGATCGCCGACGCCGCAGTGGCCAATTACACCTACACCGTCGCCAGCAATGCACCGGTCGGTGAGGGCGGCACGATCACCTTCACGATCACGCGCAGCGGCAGCGGTACCGCCTCCACCGTCTATGTGAGCACGCCGAATGGCAGTGCCGGGGACAGCGACTATCAAGATATCTTCGCCCAGGCCGTGACCTTCGCCGCCAACGAGACGAGCAAGACGGTGAACATCGCGACCTACACCGATGGCGTCACCGAGGGAACGGAGTATTTCTGGTTCGATCTCTATCGCACCTACGCCGATGCGCTCGACGTCAACTGGTTCACCTATACATCGGCCGACATCACGGATGCGGCGGTTGCAAACTACGGCTATAGCGTGGCCAGCAGTTCGCCTCTGGGATCGCCGGTCGGCGAAGGCGGATCGATCATCTTCACCATTACGCGCAGCGGCAGCGGGACGGCGTCGACGATCTATGTCGGCACGCAGGCCGGCACGGCGAGCGCCGCCAACGGCGACTACCTGCCGCTGACCGGCCTCGCGGTCGATTTTGCCGCCAACGAGACGACCAAATTCGTCGCCGTCGAGACGCTTCCCGACGGCGCCGTGGAAGGCAGCGAGTATTTCTGGCTCAATCTCTACAAGAGCTACGCCGACGCCAAGGCGTTCAACTGGTTCGACTATGCGACGGCCTACGTCGCCGACGCCGATGTCACGCCCTACATCTATTCGGTGACCAGCAGCACTCCCTTCGGCTCGCCCGTCATCGAAGGCGGCGCGATCACCTTCACGATTACGCGCAGCGGGACGGGCACCGCCTCGAACATCTATGTCGGCACGGAGGCGGGCAGCGCCAGCGCAGGCGCCGATTATGGCAGCGTCCCGAGCCTGGCTGTGTATTTCGCCCCCAACCAGACCACATCGACCATCACGATCGGCACCTTCGCCGATGGCCACGCCGAAGGCAGCGAGTATTTCTGGCTCAATCTCTACGAGAGCCTGGCCGACGCACAGGCCCTCGACTGGTTCGATTACGCCACCGCCTACATCGTCGACCCGGCCGGGTCGGTTGGCGGGACGGTCGACGGGATCATGCGCGGGGTCGGTGTCCCACCGGATGTGAATCCGGGCCTCAAGGCGAAATCATCGACCGTCAGCGTCACGCCGTTCCCCGGCCATTCGACGGGCGCGTTCGCCAACGATTACGCCTTCGCGGCGGTCGCCGCGGATGGATCGGTCGTCACGTGGGGCAACGGCCAGAACGGCGGCGACAGCAGCGCCGTCGCCGGACAACTGCACGATGTGGTCGAGGTCGGGTCCAACGCTTTCGCGTTTGCTGCCTTGCGTCATGACGGTTCGGTCGTCACCTGGGGCAACCAGAACCTCGGAGGCAACAGCGCGGCGGTGGCGGGTGCGCTCGACGGCAAGGTCGACGTCATCGGCCTGTTCTCGACGGCGACGGCCTTCGCTGCGCTCCGCGGCGACGGCTCGGTGGTCACCTGGGGCGATCCCGGCAATGGCGGCGACAGCGTTGCGGTCGCCGCCAAGCTCGATGGCGGCATCGACGTTACCGGCATGTTCTCCAACCTGTCGGCCTTTGCCGCGGTGCGTACCGATGGCTCCGTGGTGACCTGGGGGTTCCCTGTCCTTGGCGGAGACAGCAGCGCCGTCGCGGCTCAACTCGACGGCACTATCGACGTGGCGACTATCGCGGCGACCGGGTCCGCCTTTGCCGCCCTGCGCGCCGACGGGTCGGTGGTGACCTGGGGCAACGCCAACGACGGCGGCAACAGCGGTGCGGTCACGGCAGCGCTGAATGGAACGATCGACGTGCTCGGCATCGCCGCGACGACCTCCGCCTTCGCCGCCATCCGGGCGGACGGCTCGGTCGTCACCTGGGGCGACCCCAACAACGGCGGCAACAGCACGCTCGTGGCCACGGCGCTTGGCGGCGCGGTCGATGTCGTCGCCATCGCCTCGACCAACACCGCCTTCGCTGCGCGACGCGTGGACGGCTCGGTGGTGACCTGGGGCGATGCGGGCGGCGGCGGCTCGAGCGAGGCGGTGGCGGCCCAGCTCAACGGGACCATCGAGGTCACGAAGATCTACGCCAGCAGCTCGGCCTTCGCGGCGCTCAGGGCCGACGGCTCGGTGGTGACCTGGGGCTATGGACCGTACGGCGGCGATCACGGCGCGGTCGAGGCGCAATTGCACGACGTCGTCAGCATCGCCGCCACCGAGCATGCCTTTGCGGCGCTGAAGTCGGACGGCTCGGTCGTCACCTGGGGCGGCTTCCTGGGCGGCGGCAACGATACCGACGTGCAGGCCAGGCTCGACGGATCGATCGATGTCGTGCAGCTCTACGCGACCAGCGTTGCCTTCGCGGCGCTCAGGGCCGATGGCTCGGTGGTGACCTGGGGTGACCAGCAGTTCGGCGGCAACAGCGTTGGCGTGGCCGCGCGGTTGACGTCGATCGCCCAGCTCGCCGACAGCAGCCCGGTCGAGGCCGATGCGATCGTGTCTATCGCGACGACCTCCGCCAGCAAGTCCGAGGGCAATGCCGGGACCACGGCCTTCACCTTCACGGTGAGCCTTGCCGGGGATGTCTCCGTCGCGCGCAGCGTCACGTGGTCCGTCGTGGGCGAGGGGGCGAATCCGGCCAACGCGATGGACTTCGCCGGAGGCATCCTGCCCGGTGGGATCGTGACCTTCGAGCCCGGCGAGACCACCAAGACGCTCACGGTGAACGTTGCCGGCGACACCGCCGCCGAACCGACCGAGAAATTTGCGCTGACGTTGTCTAATGCCAGCACCGGGCTGGCGATCGGCACGGGCACGGCGAGCGCGACGATCCAGGATGACGATTCGCCGGTCGCGACGCACGACGACGCGTTCATCGTGCTGCAAGGCAAGTCGCTCGCGGCGTCGGCCAGCGTGCTGTCGAACGACGATGGCGCGACGGCCGCCACGCTGCTCGTCGGCGCCGCTCACGGCACCGTGCAACTCGCCGCCGACGGCAGCCTCGCCTATGCGCCGGCCGCAGGTTTCGCCGGCATCGACTCGTTCACCTATCACGCGACCAATGGCAACAGCGCCGGCGATGGCCACGCGCTGCTCTACGTCGTGCCGGTCCAGGTCGGGGCAGCGACGACGCTGAACCTGCTGGCGCTCACCGCCGATCAGCAGATCGCCTCGACCTATGCCGCCTTCTTCGGCCGTGCCGCCGATGCCGCCGGCTTCGAGTTCTGGGTCGGCCAGTTCGTCCAGAACCTGCCGACGCAGGGGCCGGCGGCGCTGTTCGCCAACATCGCGAGCTCGTTCGGCATCAGCGGCGAGGCCAAGGCGCTCTACCCGTTCCTGGTCAGCCCGTTTGGGGCCAGCGACAGCCAGATCAGCGCCTTCATCGACAGCGTCTACAACAACCTGTTCAATCGCTCGTCGGACGCCGGCGGGCTCGCCTACTGGACCGGACAGATCAAGCAGACGCTTGCGGCCAATCAATTCGTGGGCTCGGTGCTGATCAACATCATGAGCGGGGCACAGGATTCGGCAGCGGGCAAGGACATCACCACGCTGATGGGCAAGGTGGCTGTGAGTCTCGAGTACGTGCACGAGCAGCAGGCCCACCACACGAAGTGGGCCGGCGCGAGCGGCGTCGCAGCGGCGACGGCGCTGTTGGACGCGGTTGCAGCCGAGCCTCAAACCGTGCTGACAGGGATCAGGAATGCCGAGCTTCTGATCGCCGGACACGCCTGATCCGATGGCGCGAGAACGGAGCACGATGACGATCTGCTAGACCAGTCGACCTTGAACAGTCGCAACCGCGTAGTCATCGCTGCCGCCGCAGGCAACATCATCGAATGGTACGACTTCGCCATCTATGGCTATTTCGCCATCTCGATCGGCCGGACGTTCTTTCCGATGGGCGACCCGGTTGTCCAGGTCATGGCGGCCTTCGGTGTCTTCGCCGCGGGCTATCTGATGCGCCCCCTGGGCGCCGTCCTGACCGGGATCATCGCCGACCGGCGCGGCAGGCTCGCCGCGCTCAGCCTTTCCGCGGCGACGATGGCGGTTCCGACATTCGTGGTCGGCCTGCTGCCCGGCTACGACGTGCTGGGCGAGGCTGCGCCGGTCCTGCTGATCCTGTGCCGGATGGTCCAGGGACTGGCGGCCGGCGGAGAATGCACGACGTCGTTCACGTTCCTGATCGAGAATGCGCCGCCGCACCGCCGTGGGCTGTTCGGGTCGATCGCGATCGCCAGCAACAATCTGGGCATGCTCTGGGCTCGGCATCGGGTGCGGCATTGGCGAGCTTTCTCACGGTCGACGCCCTGCACGACTGGGGCTGGCGCGTACCGTTCCTGCTCACGCTGGCGCTGGGTGTCGCAGGCTACCTCCTGCGCCGGTCGATTCCGGAGTCGGGGCTGCCGGCGCATGGCGGCCACGTGCCGGTCGGTCGGCTCTTCGTCCTCCACAGGCGATTGATCGTCCAGCTCTGTGGCCTCGCCGCCTTTGCCTCGGTGAGCTACTACCTGATGTTCCTCTACGTGGTGAGCTGGCTGCAGATGGTCGATGGCCTGCCGCCGCAGACTGCCCTTACCGTCAATACCGAGAGCTTCGTCGTCCTGATCCTGGCGACCCTGGGCGCGGGGTGGCTGAGCGATCGCATTGGCCGCAAGCCGATGCTGCTGGCCGGCATGATCGCCGGATTGGTGCTGGCGGTGCCATTGCTGTGGCTCATGCATCATCCCGGCACTGGGTTGCTACTGCTGGGCCAGTTGGGCTTCGTGTTGATCATCGCCTGCGCTGTCGGCGTTCAGCCGGCGATGATGGTCGAATCGACACCGCGAGAGGTCCGCTGCACGGCGATCGCGCTGGCGTTCAACCTGAGCTACGGCGTGCTGGGCGGTTTGAGCCCGGTGGCCGCCGCCTGGCTGATCCATCGCAGCGGCCTCGATCTCAGCCCGGCCTTCATGATCATGGGCGCGGCGGCGATCGCCGTTATCGCGGTGCTGTCGCTCAGAGAGCCGCAGCGGCGGGCGCCGCTGTAGGCCGGCGGCCCGAGGCTAACGCGTTCCCTGCGGCAGGCCGGGCGCGAGGCCGGGCGCCTGTTGCGGCTGGCCGCCCCGCGGTGGTTGCGCTGGCCCAGGACGCTGCTGCGGCTGCTGTTGCGGCGGTGCTGCCGGTTGCATCGCTTGCAGGTAGGCGCGCACCTTCTCGGTCTCCCGCTCCTGTGCCTTCTTGCCTTCCTCCTCGTTGAGGAAGCGGTCCTTGTTGAGATCGCCTTCGAGGAACTGGCGCAGGGCGTAGGCCGTCAGCTCGACCCGGCTCAGCGTGCCGTCCTTGTCGGTGTCGATCTCCTGGAACTTGCGAACGATGATCTTGCGGCGGATATCGATGGGCAACAGGCCCTGCGCCTCCTTGCCGTCGGCAGGTCCAGCGAGCACCAGGTACTCCTGCTGCGAGATTCGACCGTTATGGTCCTTGTCGAGCTGGTCGGCATCGCGCAGGTGAATGTCCATCAGGTCGTTGAGCGCCGTGAGCCCTTCGCGTCGCCGAGCCTCGATCTGCTGGCGCTCGGCCGACTGGCGCGCCAGCGCGCGCTGGACGATCAGGCGAACTTCCGGCTCGGTCAGGCGATTGTCGCGGTCCGTGTCGTACTGGTTGAACTCGGAATGGACCAGGACCTCCGCCTCTGCCCGTTCGACGAAGCCGCTGCGGTTGGTGTCGAGGTTCTGGAACTCCGCCCGCGCACGGTTGCGCCGCTCCTCGACCGGCGGGCCGCCGGGCGTGTCGACGGAGTAGGGCGGCTCCGCCACCTTGGCATACTCCTCGGGCGACAGCTTGTTGTCCTTGTTGCTGTCCAGCTCCTCGAACGACTTCATGCGATACGCCAGGAACTGCGCCCGGGTGATCTCGCCCTTCTTGTCGACGTCGGCCTCGGCAAACCACGAGGGCAGGGGAATCGCCGCCGGCCCCTGGCCGGCTTGCGAAGGCTGGCTCGGCTGGGCAGGTGGCGTGGCGGGCCGGCTGGCGGGCCAGCCTTGCGTGGGAGGAGTCTGGGCGAAGGTGGAGGTCGCGAGCGCGAAGGTGGAGACCAGGACGGTAGAAAGAAGTCGCATCAATTTGATTCCGCAGTGCCCCAAGGTATCGATGACAACGCCGATCGGATAACAACGCCCAGTGCGTCGCACGCTGCACTGCAGTCCATCCTTGGACCGCAATCGCGTCGAAACCGTGGCGCGCCGTCAGTGTACCCGGTCTTGCCGCAGCGTGCCTGTCCATTAAAGTCGACGAAAGGGGCCGCGTTGGCCGGCCGTCGAGGGGGCGTGGATGCAGGCCAGCGGGAGCGTCGCAGGTCGTCGAAGGACGGGACGCTGGATCGTTTCGCTGGGACTTGCCCTGGCGACCTGGCTCGCCGGGATGGCGGCCTGGGCCAATGAGACCGGTTACACCTGGGTGGTCGATCGCCATGTCTACACGATCGACGCCGACGGGCGCTGGGTCGGTTTGCTCGAGGCCGAGCGCAAGGCGCACGATGCGCAGGCTGCCCGCGACGGCGGGCGCATCGACATCTCCTACCAGGCGAGTGTCCAGAAGATCGAGATCCTGGAGGCGCTCACGCTCAAGGCGGATGGCCGCCGTCTGGCGGTCGCAGCCGACAAGATCCTCGATATCGCCCCCCAGGTCGGCCGCGAGGTGGCGCTTTACACCGATCTCAGGACGCGCAGCATCGTGTTTCCCGATCTTGAGGCCGGCGATTCGATCCGCTACGTCTATCGCCTGACCTCCACCGAGCTCACCTGGCCGGGTTTTTCCTGGAGCTCGGCGTGGCGTACGACGACGCGCGCGCTACGGTCGGAACGGATCTTCGAGCGGCCGGCCGGCATGCCGCTGATCGAGGAGCATCACCACGTCGACTATCGCGTCGAGCAGGTGGCCGACGAGACGCGCCAGGTCTTTTCCTGGCACAACGCCAAGTCGATTGGCGAAGAGGCTGGATCGACCTCGCCGCTCGACTGGGCGCCGCGCTTCGCCGTCTCGACCTTCCGCTCCTATGCCGAGATCGGCGACCATTACGGCAAGCTGCATGAGGCGGCGGCGATGCCGACTCCGGAAATCGAGGCGCTGGCGGCGGAGGTCGTCGGCGCGGTGACCGACCGAGCCACGGTGGCCCGCAAACTGTTCGAATGGACGCAACGCAACGTGCGCTATGTCGCCGTCTCGATCGGCCACGGCAAGCTGATGCCGGTGGCGCCAATTGAGACGGTGCGCAACCGCTACGGCGACTGCAAGGCGCAGGTCGCCTTGCTTGCCGCCCTTCTGGCCGCCCGCGGCATCGCGAGCGAGCCGGCGCTGATGAACATCACGGCAAGCCGCTACGTGCTGTCCGAGACGCCGGTCGCCGATTTCGACCATGTGATTCTTCATATTCCCGAGCTCGATATCTATGTCGATCCGACCTCCCACTATTCGTCCTTCGGCTCGCTGCGCTGGAACCATTCGGACAAGCCGGTGCTGCACGCCGTCGTCGGCAAGTCGCACATCGGCCGCCTGCCGCGTGAGCACGCCGAGGACAATGTCGCCGAGACCCATACGACGGTGACCATCTGGTCCGACGGGACCATCAGCGGCTCGACGCGCGAGCGGGCGACCGGGGCCATGGCGAGCGATCTGCGCAGCCAGGCGGCCAGGACAGACGGCCCCCGCGCTTCCGCCCAACTGCGTTACTTCGGCACGCCGGGCACCGGGAAGTGGACGAAGCGGCCGGTCGACACGGCCGACGGGTCGGCCGAGATCGCGGGCGAGTTCAAGCTGTCGGATGCGATCGATCTCGGCGCCGGCGAGGCCCTGAGTCCGCCGCCTGGCCTGCGCTTCCTGCAGCGCCCCGGCGGCTTCCTGGTCGGCAGTCACGACGCGGCGCGCACCCGGCCATTCCCCTGCCATGCCGGCCGCCAGATCGAGACCATCGAGGTCATCCTGCCGCGCGGCATCAAGCCGGTGCGCCTGCCGGCCGACCGCCACTGGACCCTTGCCATCGCCGAGTACCGCTCGACCTACTCATTCCGCGACGGCACGCTCACCGTGCGGCGCGAGTTTACGGCCCATCCCGAGCGCCAGGTCTGCACCCCCGAGCAATCGAAGGAGCTGGTGGGCTTCCTTTCCAACCTACGGCGGGATTATCGCTCCGTGGTGGTTTTCGACCAGCAGCCCTGACTGCTGAGTCTCAGTTGACGTTTACGTAAAGGTAACCTACATCGCCAGCGCTGGCGGAGCAGCCGCCGGCGGCTCAAAGTCTCGCTGAGAAGACCCTCGAAACGAGATCGGAGGAAAGCCGAGTGACCGCGCTGGCTGCCCATTACACTCCCGAACACCAGATGTTCCGCGACACCTGCCGGCGCTTCTTCGACAAGGAGGTCGTGCCCTTCCACATGAAGTGGGAGGAGGAGGGCATGGTCCCGCGCGAGCTGTGGCGCAAGGCCGGCGATCAGGGGCTCCTGGGCATGACCATGCCGGAAGCCTATGGCGGCGCCGGCGCCGACTTCCTCTACAGCGCCATCCTGATCGAGGAGCAGGGCCGGGCGCTCGCCTCGGGGCCCGCCTTCTCGCTGCACAACGACATCGTCGTGCCCTACCTGCTGCATTACGGCACGGAAGAGCAGAAGCAGAAGTGGATTCCCAAGGCGTGCTCGGGCGAGCTGGTCACCGCCATCGCCATGACCGAGCCGGGCACCGGCTCCGATCTGCAGTCGGTCAAGACCAATGCGGTGATGGACGGCAATCACTGGGTGATCAACGGCTCCAAGACCTTTATCAGCAACGGCCAGCTCGCCGACCTCGTGATCGTCGTCGCCAAGACCGACGCCAAGCTCGGCGCCAAGGGCACCTCCCTGATCGTCGTCGAGACCAATACGCCGGGCTTCAAGCGCGGCCGCAATCTCGAGAAGATCGGCATGAAGGCGCAAGACACGTCGGAGCTGTTCTTCGACAATGTCCGCGTGCCGGCCGATCACCTGCTGGGCGGCTCCGGCATGGGCTTCATCCAGCTCATGCAGCAGCTCCCGCAGGAGCGCCTGGTCATCGCCATCCAGGCGATCGCCGCGATCGAGGCGGCGATGGAGCACACCATCGCCTACGTCAAGGAGCGCAAGGCGTTCGGCAAGCAGATCATCGATTTCCAGAACACCCGCTTCAAGCTCGCCGAGCTCAAGACCAAGTCGCATGTGGCGCGCGTGTTCGTCGACGACTGCATCGCCCGCCATCTCGAGGGCAAGCTCGACGTCGCCACCGCCGCCATGGCCAAGTACTGGACCACCGACCTGCAATGCGAGGTCGTCGACCAGTGCCTGCAGTTCCACGGCGGCTACGGCTACATGTGGGAGTTCCCCATCGCGCGCCTCTATGCCGACGCGCGCGTGCAGAAGATCTACGGCGGCACCAACGAGATCATGAAGGAACTGATCGGAAGGACGCTTTGATAGTCAGTGCCCTCCCCAGCTTTGCTGGGGAGGTGTCGCGTCATACGCGACGGAGGGGTCATGGTTTTCCGGACCGCGAGCGTCTCGCTCGCTCATGAGCTTGAGCGAGCGAGACGCTCGCGGTCCAGAAGAGTCCGAGCCATGACCCCTCCGCCCCCAGCGACGCTGGGGAGGAGGATTTGAAAGCAGGGATTGAGGTTCGAGGAGAACGACCATGACCGACGCATATATCTACGACGCCGTCCGCACGCCGCGCGGCAAGGGCCGCAAGGACGGGTCGCTGCACGAGGTTACCCCGGTGCGGCTGGCCGTCGCCGCGCTGCAGGCAATCCGCGACCGCAACAAGCTCGACACCCACCTGGTCGACGACGTGGTGCTGGGCTGCGTCATGCCGATCGGCGAGCAGGGTGCCGACATCGCCCGCACCGCCGCCGTGATGGCGGGTTACGCCGAATCGGTGTCGGGGGTGCAGGTCAACCGCTTCTGCGCCTCCGGCCTCGAAGCCACCAACATGGCGGCGGCGCAGGTCATGTCCGGCCAGAGCGAGGCGGCGATCGGCGGCGGTGTCGAATCGATGTCGCGCGTGCCGATGGGCTCCGACGGCGGCGCCTGGGCGATCGACCCAGCCGTTTCGCTCCCGATGTATTTCGTGCCACAGGGCATCTCGGCCGACCTGATCGCCACCAAGTACGGCCTGAGCCGTGACGACGTCGACGCGTATGCCGTCGAATCGCAGAAGCGCGCCAAGCACGCCTGGGATAACGGCTACTTCAAGAAGTCGATCGTGCCGGTGAAGGATCAGAACGGCGTGCAGCTGCTCGCGCACGACGAGCTGATGCGGCCCACCACCACGATGCAGACCCTGGCGGCCCTCGAGCCCAGCTTCAAGATGCAGGGCGAGATGATGCCGGGCTTCAATGCCGTGGCGCAGCAGCGTTATCCCGAGGTCGAGAAGGTGACGCACGTCCACCACGCCGGCAACTCGTCGGGCATCGTCGACGGCGCTGCCGCCATCCTGCTCGGCACCAAGGAGTTCGGCGAGAAGACCGGCCTCAAGGCACGCGCTCGCATCCGCTCCTTCGCCTCGATCGGCTCGGAGCCGGCGATCATGTTGACCGGCCCGGCGCCGGCCTCGGAGAAGGCGTTGAAGCGTGCCGGCATGAGCGTGAAGGACATCGACCTGTTCGAGCTCAACGAGGCTTTCGCCGCGGTCGTGCTGCGCTACCTGCAGGTCCTCAAGATGCCGCACGACAAGATCAACGTGAACGGCGGCGCCATCGCCATGGGCCATCCGCTGGGCGCCACCGGCGCCATGATCCTGGGCACGCTGCTCGACGAGCTCGAGCGACGGAACCTCTCGACCGGCCTCGCCACGCTGTGCGTCGGCGGCGGCATGGGCACCGCCACCATCATCGAGCGGGTGTGAACACCATGATCACCTACAACGTCGACAGCGACGGCATCGCGACCCTGACCTGGGATATGCCGAACCGCACGATGAACGTGCTGAACGAGGCGTCGATCACTGCCTATGCCGGCGCGCTCGACACCGCGCTCAAGGACGACAAGGTCAAGGGCATCATCGTCACTTCGGGCAAGGCCGACTTCATCGCCGGCGCCGATCTCGAGATGCTGTTGGCGACCGACACGTCCGACGCCGCCAAGCTGATGGACCAGTTCAGCCAGCTCCAGAAGCTGTTCCGACAGCAGGAGACGGCGGGCAAGCCGATCGTCGCGGCGATCAACGGCACGGCGCTGGGCGGCGGCTTCGAGATCTGCCTCGCCTGCCATTATCGTATCGCCGCGGCCAACCCCAAGGCCAAGGTCGGCCAGCCCGAGGTCAAGATCGGCCTGCTGCCGGGCGGTGGCGGCACGCAGCGCATCCCGCGCCTGATCGGCGTGATGAATGCCGCGCCGATCCTGCTCGAAGGCAAGGACCTGACGGTCGATGCCGCCAAGGGGCTGGGTCTGATTCACGAGGTCGTCCCGCCGGGCGAGCTGCTGGCCAAGGCCAAGGCCTGGCTGACCGCGCCGGCCGGCGAGCAGGTCGTCCCCGAGTACGCGGGCAAGGGCGCCAAGGCGATCGATGGCCGCGCCGTGCAGCCGTGGGACCGCAAGGGCTTCAAGACGCCGGGCTTCCCCGGCGGCCAGGTGTGGAGCCCGGTGGGTGTCCAGACCTTCATCGGCGGCTCGGCGATGATCCGCGCCAAGACCAACGGCGTCTATCCGGCGCCCAAGGCGATCATGAGCTGCGTCTATGAAGGCCTGCAGCTTCCGTTCGATTCGGCGCTCAAGGTCGAGACGCGCTACTTCGTCTCGCTGCTGCGCGACCCGGTCGCCAAGAGCATGATCCGCACGCTGTTCTTCGGCCTGCAGGAAGCCAACAAGCTGGTGCGCCGGCCCAAGGGCGTGCCGAAGCAGGACTACAAGAAGATCGGTATCCTCGGCGCCGGCCTTATGGGCTCGGGCATCGCCACCGTGGCCTCCCAGGCCGGGCTGGAGATCGTCCTGATCGATCGCGACCAGGCGGCGGCGGACAAGGGCAAGGCCCACATCGCCGACGAGCTCGACAAGCTGGTGAAGCGCGGGCGTCTCGCCAAGGACAAGCGCGACGAGACGCTCGGCCGCGTTCACGCCACGCCCGATTTCGGCGCACTGGCGGACTGCCAGCTCGTGGTCGAAGCCGTCTTCGAGAATCGCGAGGTCAAGGCCGAGGCGACCCAGAAGGCGGAAGCGGCGCTCCCGGCCAACGCGGTGTTCGCATCGAACACCTCGACCCTGCCGATCACCGGTCTTGCCGAGGCGTCGGTGCGGCCGGAACACTTCATCGGCCTGCATTTCTTCTCGCCGGTCGAGAAGATGCCGCTGGTCGAGATCATCGTCGGCAAGAAGACCTCGCCCGAGACCTTGGCCCGCGCCATGGATTTCGTGCAGAAGATCCGCAAGACGCCGATTGTCGTAAACGACAGCCGCGGCTTCTTCACCAGCCGCGTCTGCGGCGCCTTCATCAGCGAAGGCCATCGCCTGCTGAAGGAAGGCGTGCCGGCGGCGATGATCGAGAATTGCGCCCGCTACGCCGGCATGCCGGTCGGCCCGCTGGCGCTGAACGACGAGGTCGCCATCGACCTCTCGTGGAAGATCATGGACCAGACTCGGCGCGATGCCGAGGCGGCCGGTGAGAAGTTCGAAGGTGCGGGCACCGAGGACATCCTCGAGCTGATGGTCAAGAAGCTCGAGCGCTTCGGCCGCAAGAACGGCAAGGGCTTCTACGAGTATCCGACCGACGGCAAGAAGCGCCTGTGGCCGGAGCTGCAGAAGCACTTCCCGGCCGATCCCAAGCTGCTCTACGGCGAGGGCGAGGAGAAGCGCGCCAAGGAGGACGAGATCAAGAAGCGCCTGCTCTACGTCCAGGCGGTCGACACGGTGCGCTGCCTCGAAGCCAACGTGCTGACCAACCCGCAGGACGGCGATGTCGGCTCGATCATGGGGCTGGGCTTCGCGCCGCAGACCGGCGGTGCGGTCAGCCTGATCGACCAGGTCGGCGTCAAGCAGTTCGTCGCCGAATGCGACGCGCTCGCCCAGAAGTACGGCCCGCAATTCGCGGTTCCCAAGCTGCTGCGCGACATGGCCGACAAGGGGCAGAGCTTCTACGGCAACTACCATCCCGCCAAGGCGGCGTAAGCTTTCTTCTGGACCGCGGGCGTCTCGCCCGCTCATGCTCATGAGCGGGCGAGACGCCCGCGGTCCAGAAGAGTCTGAGTCGGGAGGAGTGAATGGACGCCAAGGAAATCGCAGCGCTTGCCGATCGCATCGCCGAGGGCCGGCGCAGTCGCAAACCCATGGATCTCGCTGGGGCCACCGCGTCACTCTCCGAAGCCGACTCTTACAAGGTGCAGTTCGCGGTGCACGACCGGCTGACCGCCGACGGCAGCGATCGCATGGCCGGCTGGAAGGTGGCGTTGACGCTGCCCTCGCAGTACGAGCCCATGAAGCTCTCGGGCCCGGTCTTCGCCGGCATCTACCAGAGTGGCGTGCGGCCGAGCGGAACGGTCTTCGAGAAGGGTTGGCCGATCAAGGCCGGCATCGAATGCGAGATGGTGGCGCGCCTGGCCAAGGATGTGACGGCCGGCCAGCGCTACACCGCCGACTCGATCAAGCCGTTCGTCGGCAATCTCTATTGCGGCTCCGAGGTGGTCGAGAACCGCTACACCGACGTCGCCAAGCTGAACGGCCCCGGCCGTATCGCCGACGATGTGTTGCAAGCGGCCTGCATCATCGGCACCGAGATCAAGGATTGGCAGTCGCTCGACTACGCCGCCGTCAAAGGCCGGTCCGAGTTCGATGGCAAGGAGATCGGGGCGGGGCCGGGCACCAACGTGATGGGCGGCGCGCTGATCTCGCTCGCCTGGCTTGCCAACAAGCTGATCGAGCACGGCAAGCACCTGAAGGCAGGCGACGTCGTGCTGACCGGCTCGGTCCATCCGCCGGTCTTCCTGCCCGGACCGGGCGTGGCGAAGACCGAGTTCGTCGGCCTGGGTGGCGCCAGCATCACGGTCAAGTAGCCCTCCGGAGGGCGTGCGGCTTACACGTCGACGCGGAGCGACGCGACGCGGTCCATATCCAGTTCAACACCTAGACCGGGCCCGGTTGGTATCACGATTTCGCCGCCCTGCGGTTCGATCGGGTTCGTCGCGACATCCACCGCGAGCGTTCCGCACCGCCCGACAGCGAACGGCCCTTCCATGAGCGGGCCCGGCCAGGCGGCACACACATGCGCGGCCGCCGCCGTAGCGATGCTCGTGCTCGGATGGTTCCCTGGAAAGATCCGCATGCCGGCGGCAGCGGCCAGATGCCAGAGCCGCATCACCCGATAGATCCCGCCATTCTTGGCAATCTTCGTCTGAACAACGGTCGCGGCGCGCCGGCGAATGATCTCGAGCAGCGAATGCTCGGTGGACACCGACTCGTCGGCCATGATTGGAATCGTCGTTGCCCGGCTCAGTGCGGCCAGGCCGTCGAGGTCCCAGATGGCAACCGGTTGCTCGGCCACATCGATGTCGTATGGCTCGATCTTGCGTAGGAGCGCCGCTGCCGCGTCGTAGGACAAGGCTCCGTTGGCATCCACGCGCACCACGACCTGGTCGGCGAAGCGCTTCCTGAGCGCCGCGACGTTCTTCTCGTCGAGCGCCGGATCGGCACCAATCTTCAAGCCGAAGTGGCGGAATCCTTGCTCGTAGGCCAGCTCGGCCGATTCGATCAGATCCTCGACCCGGGACTTCATCGACAGGATGGCGCCGATCCGTACACGACGTCGGCATTGGCCGCCGAGCAGTTGATGCACAGGCACGCTCAAGGCCCGGCCAACAATGTCGTACAATGCGTCACCGACGGCCGCTTGCGCGTAGAGAGTGTGGTACATCGCCTCGTTCAGGGCATGCAGGCTCCCGCTGATGTCGAAGGGTGAGCGACCCAGCAGTATGGGCTCAAAGTGATCGCGTATCGTGGTGACGAGACTGACGAGAGTCTCGGCACTGCCTTGCCGGCGCCACGCCTGAGTCTCCCCCACGCCGACGATCCCCTCGTCCGTGTGAATCCGCACAATGACAACCTCCAGCACCTCGCGGCCTGCCCCCTGCGAGATCTTGAATGGCGACGCGAAGGGAATGTGGAGGGGGATTGGCTCCACCCGGATGATCTTCACAGGACACCTCCATTCGGTAGCGCTAGCGTATCACCTGAGGCCTCAAGACTAGACAGGGCACTACCGTCGTTGACAGGACTTCGCGCCTCGCCTAACACTTAACTATTAGGTTAAGTGTCAGGGGGAAGCCATGTCGACCTGCAGCATCGTCAGCGTCGAGCGCCAGCTCACGGCGATCGTCAGAGCGAGCGTGCCGTTCGCCGGGATTCCCGATGCCCAGCGCGCCGCCCGTGCCAAGGTCGGTACTGCCCTGACATCGCTCGAAGCCGGCCCTATCGGCCGTCCCCTCACGCGCTTCCGGACACCCGCCGACGGCCGGCTCGACATGGAGATCGGCACCATCGTCGCGCGATCGTTCGCCGCCTGCGGTGACGTCCAGCTCTCCGAGCTGCCCGCTGGCCGCGCCGCGCATTTTCAGCTCAAGGGCCCGTTCGACGGCATGCCCGGCGCCTGGCAAACCCTGTTCGCCTGGTGCAATGCCGAGAAGCTCGCGCTCGCCGGCGTCAACTGGGAGATCTACAGCCCGTGGGAGGGTGTCGATCCGGCGAATCTGGAGACCGACCTCTACGCGCTGCTGGCGTGATCCTATCGCGGCGCGATGACGATCTTGCCGACCACCTCGCGGTTGGCCAGCGATCGCAGCGCCGTCGCCGCTTGCGCGAGCGGGTAGATCCGGTCGATCGGCGCCTTGAGCTTTCCAGACTCGAACCAGGAGAGCAGGCGGCGGAACTCGGCGCGTCCGTGCTCGGGTTCGCGCTTCATGTAGTCGCCATAGAACACGCCGATGGCATCGCAGCCTTTCAGCAGCAGCAGGTTGGCCGGCAGTCTCGGGATCTCGCCGGCAGTAAACCCGACGACGAGGAAGCGGCCACGCCAGGCGGTCGAGCGCAGGGCGGGCTCGCTCATCGCACCGCCCACCGTGTCGTAGACGATATCGACGCCCTTGCCGTCGGTGAACGAAGCGATCGCTTCGCGCAGGTTGCCCGTCGAATAGTTGACGACAGCGTCGGCGCCGGCCGCCGCGACCTTCGCCAGCTTGGCATCGCTGCCGCCCGCTGCCAGCACGCGCGCGCCGAGTAGCTTCGCCAGTTGCACCGCTGCCATGCCGACGCCGCCGGTGGCGCCCAGCACCAGCACGCTCTCTCCGGCGACCAGCCGTGCGCGGTCGGCAAGGGCATGCAGCGACGTGCCGTAGGCCGAGCCAATCACCGCGCCAGTGGTGAAATCGATCGCCGCCGGCAAGGGCACGAGCTGAGCTGCGTTGGCCACGACCTCTTCGGCGAAGCCGCCGGATCGCACCGAGCAGCGCACGCGGTCGCCGACAGCAACGCCGGACGCGCCTGGGCCGACCTCGATGATGACGCCGGCGACCTCGCCGCCCGGCGCGAACGGGAAGTCGGGCTTGAACTGGTACTTGCCCTGCAGCACCAGCAGGTCGGGAAAGTTGACGCCGCTTGCATGCACCTCGATGCGCACCTGGCCGGGCTGAAGGGGCGGGGAGGGGAGATCCTCCAGCACGAGGCTTTCGGGTGGGCCGAAGGCCCGGCAGATCATGGCTTTCAAGTCGGCTCCCTCATTCGGGCTCGATGCCGGCATCCTTGATGGCGGCGCCCCAGACCACGTACTGGTCGTTGACGAACTTGGCGAACGATTCCTTCGCGTCGCCGGCCGGCTCGAAGCCGAAATCGAGGATGCGTGTGCTGATCTCGGGCATGCGCACCACGCGACTGATCTCGGCGGCAAGCCTGTCGGCGATCGGCTTGGGCGTGGCCGCCGGCGCGAAGGCGCCAGCCCAGCCAGTCAGGCCGCCGAGAGGAAATCCCGCTTCGTCGAACGTCGGCGTTTCGGGAAAGCGAACGGGGCGGCGGCTGCCGCAGACAGCGACCATCCTGATCTTGCCCGGATGTCCAGACATGGCGCCGGCCGAACCGAAGACCGCGGCGACCTGGCCGGCCAGAAGGTCGGTGATCGCCGGCGCCTCGCCCTTGTACGGCACGTGGACGATGTTCATGCCGGTGCTGCGCTTCAAGTACTCGCCGATGATGTGGCCGCTCGAGGCGACACCGTATGAGCCGTACGACAGCTTGCCGGGCCGTTCCTTGACCAGCGCGACGAACTCGCCGAGCGACTTGGCGCCCAGCGACTCTGCGATGCCCAGCGCCGGCGGCAGGTCGGCGAGTTGCGTGATCGGCGCCAGCTCGGCGAGCGTGTAGGGCGGGTTCTTCTGCAGGCGGATGCTTTGCACGATGCTGCTGATGGCGAACAGGACGGTGTGGCCGTCCGGTTCCGCCTTGGCGACCGCCGCCGCGCCGATCATGCCGGTCGCGCCCGGCCGGTTCTCGACAATGATCGGCTGGCCCAGGGAGGCTGAAAGCTTCTCGCCGATCAATCGTGTCATCGCATCGACATTGCCGCCTGCCGCCAGCGGGACCACGATTCGAATCGGCTTGGAGGGGTAAGGTTTTTCTCCCTGTGCCGACGCAACCAGCGGCGCGCTCGCCAGGCAAGCGCCGCCGAGCAGCGTCCGATTCACAAAGTACCGTCTACGCATTCCTCCTCCGTATCGCCGGACGTTCCGCCGGCTTTGCATCGGCCGCTACAATGGCGGGCTCCCGAAGGAGGAGTCAATTAACTAACAAGTGTTAGATAAATCACAGATGGAATATTCGTGTCGTCCTGAGGAAGGCGCTTGCGAAGCAAGCGCCTTACGGCGCCGTGAACCGCGCTTATCCGCGATGACTGAGCGAAGAATTCAATCCGCTGCCTTGTCGAGGAAGGTCAGCATGCCGTCGCTGCGCTCGCCCTTGAGGTAGCGGAAGGTCCCACTGCCGGTGGCGATCAGGTCGCCTTTCTGGTCGTAGATCTCGGTCTCGGCGGCGAAGGTGCTCTGGCTGGTCGAGGGACGCCAGGCGCCGAAGATCGTCAAGGTGTCGCCGTCGCGCGCCGCCTTGATGAACTGCGTGGTGAAGGCCAGCGTCACGCTCAGTCGTCGCGCCGTCGCGGTGTCGTTGAACGTGCAGGCGAAGCCGCTCGCCGAATCGAGCAGGGTCATCAGGACGCCGCCATGCAGCAGGCCGTTGGCGTTGCACAGCTCCGGCCTGACGACGAGCTGCATCTCCACGAAGCCCGGGCGCCAGGACACCACCTCGTGTCCGATCAGCCCGTTGAAGCCGCGAAACTCGTGCGCGGCGACCGGCCGGGCATCGGCCGGTCGTTGGATCGGCATGTCGAAGGAACGCGTGCAGGTCTAGCGGCGAACCATTGCCGACAGCGGCGGGCGCTGGCCGTTGGTGACGGGGCGCATGGCGGCGGGTGCCGTCGTTGCCGGCTGGGCGGCCATGCCGGTGCGGATGTCGCGCGCCACCTTGACCAGGCGCGGGCCCCAATCCGCCTCCAGCCGGTCGCGGCTGATCTGGTAGATCGGCGCCGAGGCGTTGATCGCGTAGGCGGCGGTGCCGTCGGAGTTGCGCAGCGGCGCGCCGACGCCGCACAGCTCGGGCAGCCATTCACCCCAGGTAACGCAGAAGCCGCGGTCGGCGAGCTCCTTGAACGAGCGGTCGAGGCCGGTCTTGACCTTGGTCCAGTCGTCGCGCCAGCGGCGGCGGATCGCATCGAGCTGCTTGTTGCGCTCGGCCTCGGGCAGCGAGAACAGGTAGGCGCGGCCGATCGCCGTGCTCGCTTTCCAGCACATTGGGATCCTAAGCTTAGAATTCCACGTGGACAAGTTGTCGCGG
>JADMIO011070279.1_pt1 | contig 47563 bp, 35 predicted proteins | sample 8958161 | NCBI WGS metagenome assembly JADMIO01 (sample SAMN16585339, study PRJNA669376) | soil metagenome | isolation source: Crop rotation soil | place: USA: Cullars Rotation, Alabama | collected 2011
CCGCGACTTCAAGTCACGTGAATTCCAAGCTTCGGATCCCACTGTGCTGGAAAGGAGCTGTTCACCCTCGACGAACCGGCCGCTGCTGTTAACGAATCACTTTAACTTCGATGGCTTCCCTGACTGAGTACAAAAAGAAGCGCAGCTTCGACAAGACACCCGAGCCTGGTCCAAAGAAGAAGCGCACCCGCACCGGCCGCATGTTCGTCATCCAGAAACATCGCGCGACGCAGCTCCACTACGACTTCCGTCTCGAAGTCGACGGCGTGTTGAAGTCGTGGGCCGTGCCGAAAGGTCCGTCACTCGATCCGAGCGTGAAGCGCCTGGCGATGCAGGTTGAGGACCATCCGGTCGATTACGCGAAGTTCGAAGGAGTGATACCGGAAGGCGAGTACGGCGGCGGCACGGTGATGGTGTGGGACTACGGCACGTACAAACCTGAAGGCGATGAAGACGCGAGCGACGCGCTGGAGAAAGGCGACTTCAAGTTTGAGCTTAACGGCGAGAAGTTGAAAGGCTCGTGGGTGCTGGTGCGCACGCGAAACCGCCAGTGGCTGCTGATCAAGCATCGCGACTACTACACGACGGAAGAAGACGTGACGGAAATCGCGCCGGTCTCGATCCTCACGCGGCGTTCGCTGGCTGAGATCGCAGAAGACGAAGGCGGCAATGTGAAGAAAGCTGCGACCGGCGATCCGAAAAAGATCCCGCGCCGGACGGGAGTGAAGCGACGTAAGAAAGGTTCAAAGGCGAAAGTCTGGCACAGCAACCGCCCGAGCTAATCAACTCAATAATCCGCGATAAGACAACTCACCGTCGACAATGCGCGCCGCGGAAGTAAAGGGATGCTCCTGAGTTTTCTTCTCGTCGATGATATGAACGACTGTGTGACCTTCTGCTTTCAAGTAATCCGCGATCAAACTGCGATGACACTTCCACCAAACGGCTTCGGCACACATAACGGTCGTTCGAGAGCGCTGCGCAAGTTCAAGTAATTCTTTAATTCCAGCCGCGAATTCGTCTGTCTCCATGTGATCCGCATAGCCGCGAAACTGCGCATTTTGCCACGCAGTGTTGTGCGAGTCTTTGCGCGGCGTGCGTCTTCCGCCTAAGCGTGGTTCGTGTTTATAGACGATCTCCGCGCTGGCGAGCGATTTACTTAAAGCGGGTTTATTGAACTGCGGGTATCGACGCGAGCCGGGGAACGTGCGCACGTCAACCAGAGTCTCGATCTTGTGAGCCAACAGGATCGCACCGAAGTCTTGTTCACTGCGCGTGGAATGACCAACAGTCCAAATCTTCATTTCTTAAATCTGTGGTTTAGGTGTGGGCAGGCCGACGGTTAAAGATACGCTTCAAGTTTGAACCGTCCTTTCTTTTCCAACATCGGCTGCCAGAGATCGCCGAGACGCTTCACCCGCGCTGGCACGTTGTCGATGCGAAAGTCTTCGATCTTGATCCCGCGCTCGACTTCTTTCCACGTCACCGGCGTCGAAACTGAAGGTACTTCTTTAGGTCTCACGGAGTACACCGACGCGAGCGTACGACCCCATGCGTTCTGGTTGTAATCGACCAGCACTCTTCCCTTCGGCCGTTTCGCAACCTGGTAGATCGCCGTCAACAGTTTCGGCGAGTGCGATGCAAGCGCGTACGCAAACTCTTTCGCAAACGTCCACACTTGCTTCTGTGTCGGCCCACGCTGGATCGGAACGTAGACGTGGATGCCCTTCGAGCCCGTCGTCTTTGCGTAGTTCGGAATCTTCAACGAATCGAGTCCGAGCTTCACGAGCAACGCGGCTTCACGCACCTTTTCAAACGATGCGCCCGGCACCGGATCGAGATCGAAGTGGAGATAATCAGGCAGATCCGTTTCGTCGCAGCGCGCATACCACTCGTTCAGATCGATGCAGCCGAGATTGATCACCCACATTAACGCCGCGAGGTCCTGGATCATGGGAAACGGGATCACGCCCTTCGAGCCGTGATCGATCCGGCAGATCTCGATCCAGTCAGGACGTGGGCTGGGTGCGCGCTTCATGAAGAAGAAGTCTTCGCCCGCGCCGTTCGGATAGCGCTTCATCACCATCGCGCGGTCGCGCAGGTGAGGGAGCAGCACAGGCGCGACGTCGACGTAGTACTGGATCAAGTCTCGCTTCGTTACGCCGAGCTGCGGCCAAAACAACTTGTCGAGGTTAGTCAGGCGCACGACGCGATCGCCGATTCCAACGTCGAGGTTACGTTTGTCTTTTGGGAATTTTATGGAAGGTGTGCGGGGCACGAGCTAAGGCATCACTTTAAGTTTCTTCAATCTCTTCCTCAATTGCCTTCAAGCCTTTCAGCAACACACCGCGATGAGCCGGAAGTTTCGCGCGCTCGAGCTGTTGTAACAGCCGCGACTTCGAAAGGAGCAATGAATCGAGGCGCTGCTTTCGCGCTCGCTCTGCGGCGGAAGCGCGAGCGTCCTGGGCGTTCGCTTCGCGGAGCTCGGCGTCTTCGATCTGATCTGCGACGGACTTACTTTCCCAGCCACGAGCCATAACAACCTACACCACTGTGCCGTCGGGGATCACGGCGTTCTTGGGAACGATGATGATGCCGTCGCGAATGAAATAAGAACCACCCGGCCCGTCCACTTCGATCGCGCCCGCTTCGTTCAACAGCCTCGCGTTCTTACCGATGCGCGCGTTCTTGTCGATGATGGCGCGGCGCACAACGCTTCCCTCCCCTATCCCGATACGCGGCCGCCCGTTGCGCATGTCGCTGCCCATCTCTTCAAACGTTTGATAGACGTCGGCGCCCATCATGAACGATGCGTCGAGCTGCACGCCTTTCGAGATTCGGCTGCGCAACCCGACGACGGAGTTTGTGATCTTCGCGCCGTTGATGATGCAGCCGTCGCTGAGGATCGAATCGTTCACTTCCGTCTCTTCGATCTTCGACGGCGGCAGGTAACGCGCGCGCGTGTAGACCGGCGCCTCGGCGTCGAACAAATTGAACTTCGGAATCTTCGTCGTCAGATCCAGGTTCGCGCGATAAAACGCGCCGATCGTTCCGATGTCTTCCCAGTAGCCGTCGAACATGTGCGCCTGCACGTTGCGCGAGGAATGAATCGCCGCCGGAATGATGTGCTTGCCGAAGTCGATCCCCGTCGGGTCTTCCGCGAGGAGTTGCTCGAGATGATCGTATTTGAAAACGTAGATTCCCATCGACGCGAGATACGGACGCCGCGCGGCTTCTTTTGCGTCGAGACCGAGACGAGTCGTGTCGACTTGCATCGCCGTCAGCTCGTCGCCCTTCGGTTTCTCTTTGAACTCCACGATGCGGCCGTTCTCGTCAGTCTTCAACAGGCCAAATTCACTCGCCGAACTTGCTTCACAGGGAATCACCGAGACCGTCACGTCCGCGCCGGTTTCGTGATGGCGTTGGAGAAAGTGGCGATAGTCCATCCGGTAAAGATGATCGCCGGAAAGGATCAGCAACGTGTCGATTCCCCAATCGCGAATGTGCGGCAACACTTGTCGCACTGCGTCGGCCGTGCCCTGAAACCACTGCGGGCTCTCCGGTGTTTGCTCCGCGGCAATGATTTCGACGAAGCCGTTCGAAAACTGCGAGAAGCGATACGTTTGCGCGATGTGTCGATTCAGCGAAGCGGAGTTGTACTGCGTCAACACAAACGTGCGCAGGATGTCGGAGTTGATGCAGTTGGAGAGCGCGATATCGACGAGACGATACTTACCGCCGAGCGGGACCGCGGGTTTGGAACGTTGTTGCGTAAGCGGAAAGAGACGATTGCCGGCGCCGCCGCCGAGAATGACTGCCAACAATTTCGTATTCGCGGGCATGGTTGTTCATCAGTAAGATCCGTGTTGTGTAAACACGGATTTGCCGGCCGCCTCCTGGGCGATCTTCACGCCGACACTGGCGCCGATGCGCGTCGCGCCTGCTTCGACCATCTTGCGCGCGTCATCGAGACCCTTCACGCCGCCCGAAGCTTTGACGCCGAGTTCGGCGCCCACTGTGCGTCGCATCAAAGCGACGTCCGCAACGGTCGCGCCGCCTTTGGAAAAACCGGTCGAAGTCTTCACGAAATCAGCGCCGGCTTTCTTCGCGGCCTGGCAGGCGCGCACCTTCTCGTCGTCAGTCAGCAATGCAGTTTCAATGATCACTTTGCAAAGCGCGTCGTACTCATGGGCCACCTGGGCCACCGAACGAATGTCATGCTCGACGAGACAATCGTCGCCGCTCTTCAACGCGCCGACGTTGATCACCATGTCGACTTCCTGCGCCCCGTCGAAGATCGCGCGGCGTGCTTCGTAGGCTTTCACGTCGGGCAACGTGGCGCCGAGGGGAAAGCCGATCACCGTGCAAACCGGAACGCCGCTGCCGCGCAGGTTGCACGCGGCGACGCGCACCCACGTCGGGTTCACGCAAACGGAGGCGAAACGATAAGTGGCGGCTTCCTGGCAGAGCTTCTTGATGTCGTCGTCAGTCGCCTCAGGTTTCAAAAGAGTGTGGTCGATCAGGCCGGCCCATTCGCGCGCCGACCCGGTTTGGCCCAACACGAGGCCAATGCGCGCCGCGCCCGCGTCGACGATGCGATGCATCCGCTCGGGACAGCGATGAAAACATTCGGACGTGCAGCCGCACATCGCCGCCTGCTCGCCGCCGCCCTCGCCGTTCAGGCGCGCCACGATCGCGTCGGTAATCTGTTCGATTAGCAGTTCGTAATCGCCGTTATTCGAGTAGGCCATGTGCTGGAGACATTCTAGCAACGATCCGTGTTTGAAACACGGATCGGAGTCGCTAACGCTGATACTGTCGCTGGATGGCGTCGATTTTGGCGACGCGTTTGCGGTGGCGATCTTCGCTGATTTCGGTGGCGAGCCAGGCTGTCACAATCTCGCGCATTTCCGCGCTGGTGATGGTTTTGCTGCCGAGCGTGAGGACGTTCGCATCGTTGTGTTCGCGCGAGTTGCGCGCGACGGCGACTGAGTAACACGCCGCTGCGCGCACGCCGGGGACCTTGTTCGCCGTCATCGCACTGCCGACGCCGGCGCCGTCGATGACGATGCCCACGTCGGATGTTCCATCGGAGACAGCGCGTGCGACGGCGTGCGCGAAGTCAGGGTAGTCGACAGCGGATTCGGAATCGGTGCCGAAGTCCTGCACCTTGTGGCCCAGGTCGTGCAACAGCGCTTTCAGTTCTTCTTTCATCTTGAAGCCGCCGTGGTCCGCGCCGACCGCGACGTGCTTCGACGCTTTCGAACCGCGTCGCGAAGTGCGACGAATGATTTCGATCTTTCGTTCGTTGACGATGTCGGCGGCGAGTGGCGTCAGGCGGGCGTCTTCACCGATACGCAGGACCGCGCCCGTTTCGAGTCCACGCACGTCGTCTTCGGTGATCACGCTCTTCGCCGATTCGTCGCGCGTGAAGGCAGGCTCGGCTGTGGTTTCGGGAACTGTGTTTACGAAACGGCTCGGCGTGCTCTCAGGTGTCGCTTTCTCCAACACATCACGCACCAAAGCGCGGATTCGATCCCTGGCTTCATCCATTTTCGACTCTTAGATCAAGCAGCTTTGCTGAAGCGGCAATCAGCTTGCCGGTGCGGAAAGTGAAATCGACGCGGCCGACGTTGATACCGCTCTTGCCGACCTGGAAGATCAACGTCTCGGCGCCGCACGGTTGTTTCGTCTTCACCGGTTCCTTCATAAACGTGTGCGTGTGACCGCTGGCGATGAAGTCGATGCCGTCGACCTGCGACGCAACCAGCGAATCGCCTCGCTGGCCGTCGACGTAGTAACCAAGATGTGACATGCACACAACGAGCGCGCAACGTTCTGTTTCTTTCAACGTCTTCACAACGGCGCGCGCCGAAACGACGGGATCGTTGTAAGTCACGCCTTTGAAGTTCGCGGGCGTGATCAGCGCCACCGGACTAATCCCCAAGCCAAACAGTCCGACTTTGATTCCGCCAACGGTCTTCACCACGTAAGGCTTGACGCGGCCTTCGAGCACCGTGCCTTTCACGTCGTAGTTCGCCGACACCAGATCGAAGTTGGCAAACTTCAACGCCGCGGCCAGCGCTTCGACCCCGTTGTCAAACTCGTGATTGCCGAGCGTGCCGACGTCGTAACCGATCGCCGACATCGCCTTGTACTCGACTTCGCCGCGATAGAAATTGAAATACGGCGTGCCTTGCATCACGTCGCCCGCATCGACGAGCAAAGTGTTTGGGTTCTCCTGGCGGATTCGCTTGACGAGTGTCGCGCGACGAGCGACGCCTCCCTTCCCCGCGTTCGCGTCGTTGGGCGGCAAGGGATCGATCTGCGAATGCGTGTCGTTGGTGTGGAGGATCGTGATGATGGTGTCGATCGTGGCGGGCGCGGCTGCGCCGGAGATCAGTTCGAGGCCGCGCGGCAGGCCAAACAGGGTTGCGCCGAACGCCGCCGACGTCGTCAGGAATGCCCTCCGGCCAAGCAATAGCCGGTTCATTTCGGCTCCTCGGGTCCCTTGCGATCCGGACCGACCTGCACGTAACGGCCGTCGAGTCGCGCAGGGATGTTTCGGCCGGCGGCCGTTTCCGTTTTGACGTAATTCATGACCGCGTCGCGCAGGGTCACATTCAAGGGCGTCTTGCTCTTTGCTTCCTGCAACAACGCGTACGCGCCGCTGTTGAGGTTCAGGAGGTAATCGATGGTGACGATCGTGTAGATCTTTTTCGGATCGATCTCTTGTTCGCGGCCGCTCTCGTCGACGAGTTTGCCGCTCAGGAACTCGGCGCGGTTCTGATCGTTCCACTTGAAATGAATGCGCGCGCCTGATTGCGCGTCGCGAGTGGCGACCTGGAGTAGTTGCAGAAGTTGGGCACCGTTTACTTCAAGCGCGACGAGGGCGTTTTCGAATGGAAGCAACTCGAAGACGTCGCTGGCGCGCAGATCGCCAGCAGAGATTTCGCTCTTGCGCAAGCCGCCGACGTTCGTAATCGCCAGCGCGATCGGCTGGCCGAGTTTTGCTTGTGCTTGTGCGCGGATGCCGTCGGTGACGAAGTTACCGAGCGAACCGCCGCCGACGCCCGCTTTTTTGAGCGGGGCCTCGAGTTTGCCGATGACGAGAGTCAGCTCGCGGACTTTTTCACGGTACGGTGCGAGCATCTTCTCGACCGCCGGATCGTCCGGAATGCTCGCGTCGACGGTGATTTGCTTGACGCTGGCGCCGACCTTTGTGGCCGGCGCCGTGAGCGCGGGTTTGGCCGGCGCGGGAGTTGCCGGGCATGGTTCGATTACCGTTTGGCCCAGTGCCGGAACAGCAATTGTTAACGCGAATAAGAGAAGTGAAACACGAAACCTAAACACGGATAACACAGATCCTTTGCTGCGAGCGATTGACCTAAAGGAAGAGCTTGCATAGTATGTCGCACCACGCATCACCCATGCAAATTCATGCACTTTCTGAAGGAGAAACAAGTTGGCTACGTCTTCTGCTCAGTTCGCTTCGGAATTCAGCAATCCAAACCTCGACGTGCTGCTGTCTGAAGCGCAGATTCACGCGCGGATCAAGGAGCTGGGTGCGCAGATCACTCACGACTACGCCGGGCTCAATCCGCTGTTGATCGGCGTGCTGAAGGGCGCGTGCTTCTTTCTCAGCGACCTGATGCGCGCGATCGATACGCGCGTGGGGATCGAGTTCATGGCGATCTCGAGTTACGGGTCGTCGACGCGCACGTCTGGTGAAGTGCGAATCATGAAAGACCTCGACGTGCCGATCGAAGGGCGACATATTCTGGTCGTCGAAGACATCGTCGACACCGGTCTCACGCTGTCGTATCTGCTGGCGAACCTGCAATCGCGTGGCGCGGCGAGTGTGAAGCTGGCGGCGTTGCTCGACAAACACGAGCGACGGCAACGCGAAGTGAAGATCGACTACCTGGGTTTTCCGATACCGGATGAGTTTGTGGTGGGTTATGGATTGGATTTTGCGGAACGGTATCGGAACCTGCCGTTTATCGCCGTGCTGAAAGATCCGAGTATTTAGGTTTTCTGGTTCACTGACATCGCGCAAGCGGGCAACACATGGGGAAAGGGATTTTTAAAATCTCTTTTCAATGACCTCCCGCAGGCGGGAAACACACGGAAAAACGGATTATAAAAATCTCTTTTTCACTAACCTCCCGCAAGCGGGGAAACACGGGAAATAGGATTAAAAAATCTCTTTTTCACTGACCTCCCGCAAGCGGGAAACACATGGGAAAAGGGATTTTAAAAATCTCTTTTTCACTGACTTCCCGCAAGCGGGAAACACATTTCGTTTCGCCATTGGAGACTCATATGCGCCGACTCTTGTCGCTTCTTTTCCTTTGCTCGCTGCCCGTGGGCGCTGCTGCCCAGCAGCCCGATTATTCGAAGGTAGAAATCAAGGCGACGAAGGTCGCGGGGAATGTCTACATGCTCGAGGGCGCCGGGGGAAACATCGGTGTTTCGGTCGGCACTGACGGCATTCTGATCGTCGACGATCAGTTTGCGCCCCTCGCCGACAAGATCCGCGCCGCGCTCAAAGGACTGAACCAGGGAAAGCTGCGCTTTATCCTCAACACGCACTGGCACGGCGATCACACCGGCGCGAATGCGTCCTTTAGTCCGGAGGCTACGATCATCGCTCACGACAACGTGCGTAAACGGATGTCGAGCGAACAGCGGCTCGAGTTGTTCAAGCAGACGGTCCCTGCATCGCCGAAAGAAGCGTTGCCGATTATTACATTTGACAATTCTCTGTCAGTGCACTTCAACGGCGAAGACATTCGCGCCATACACTACCCTCACGGTCACACCGACGGCGACAGCGTCATCTTCTTTACCGGTTCAAACGTGGTCCATCTCGGCGACGACTTCTTCGCCGGCCGTTTTCCGTTTGTCGACGTGGATAATGGCGGGAACGTCGTGAGCCTCGCGAAGAACATCGGCGAGATCATTCAGAAGATACCGGCGGGCGCGAAGCTGATCCCGGGACACGGTCCCCTCTCGACCGTCGACGATCTAAAGCTCTACCACCGCATGCTCCTCGAAACGACCGACATCGTCCGCAAGAAGGTGGAAGCCGGCAAGACCCTGGATCAAATCAAAAGCGAAGGTCTGCCGGAGGAATGGAAAGCCTGGGGCGGCGGCTTCATCAAGACCGACGTGTGGATCCAACTAATCCACATCAGCCTCACGAAGAAGTAGGGTCTTCCTCTCGACGCTTACGGTTTCAATCTGTCTTTCAGCCGACTACGCTGGCGGTTTCAATCCGTCTTTCAATCGCTACGCTTGCGGTTTCACTCTATCTCTCAGCCGCTACGCTGGCGGTTTCACTCTATCTCTCAGCCGCTACGCTTACGGTTTCAATCTGTCTTTCAGCCGCTTCGCTGGCGGTTTCAATCCGCGTTTCCGCTAACCTCACGCAATCGTAACTGCCCGAGGAAACTCGTACCGGCCGTCAACTTCAAATTGAAATTCTCAGCAACACTCTGTCCGATGTCGGCGAGCGAGTCGCGCGTGCCGAGGTTAATACCCGAGCGAGCGGTGCGGCTGTAGACCAGCAGCGGCGCGTATTCGCGCGTGTGGTCCGTCCCAGGGAACGCAGGGTCGTTGCCGTGATCGGACGTGATGATCATCAGGTCGTCATCGCGCATGGCGGCTTCAATCTCCGGCAGACGTCGATCGAAATGTTCGAGGGCGCGCGCATACCCTTCGACGTCGCGGCGATGACCGTAAAGCATGTCGAAGTCGACCAGGTTTGAGAAGATCAGCCCGCGTGAGTCTTCGTTCAAGGCGACGACCGTTTGATCGATGGATTGTTCGTTGTTCTTGGCGGTGAGATCTTTCGTCACCCCAACCGAATCGTAGATCGACGCGATCTTCCCGATACACACCACGTCGAGCGCTTCGTCCGCGAGCGCCGCGAGCAGGTTCTCACGCGGCGGCGGCACTGCGTAGTCGTGCCGGTTCTCGGTGCGATAAAAAGAACCCGGTTGGCCCAGGAAGGGGCGCGCAATCACCCGCCCCACTTTGTGCTCGCCTTCGAGTATCCCGCGCGCGATCTCGCAGATCTCGTAAAGTCGATCGAGCGGAATCACCTCTTCATGCGCGGCGATCTGAAACACCGAATCAGCAGACGTGTAAACGATCGGCTTCTGCGTCTTAACGTGCTCCTCGCCGAGTTGCTTGATGATCTCCGTACCTGACGCCGGAAAGTTTCCAAGTATTCCGGGAACCGACGTTTCGCGCACGAAGCGATCGATCACAGACGCCGGAAATCCGTTCGGATACGTCGGGAACGCCTGCTTAAGAATGATGCCCGCGATCTCCCAATGTCCCGTGGTCGTATCTTTGCCGTTCGAACGCAAGGCGCAACGACCGTACGAGCCGGCAGGGTTGTCGAGTGGCGGCAGATCGCAAAGCGGCCTGATGTTGCCGAGGCCGTAACGCTGAAGGTTGGGAAGTTGGACCGTGCGCGACTCGAGAATGTGGCCGAATGTGTCTGATCCGGCGTCGCCCCACTCGGGAGCGTCAGGCATCGCACCGATCCCGGCGCCGTCGAGAACGATTAGTACGACTCGGTGGAACGGGGATGAATTAGGCATCTGGGTTGTAACCGATTACTGTTTCGGCGCGTAATAACCGTCGCGGGCCCGAATCTCCGCTTTGTCTTTTACGCCGCGCACTTCCAACTTGATCGCTCGATACTTGCCGTCGCGCGCCTTGTTCGTTGGATAGTAGCCGAGACTGTAGAGCGTCCCGATGTCAGCCGCAACGCGCGCGAACGCCGCTCGCGCGTCAGCCAGCGTCGCCGCGACAAAACTGCGCCCGCCCGATCCCTTCGCCAAATCGTTCATCTCACGTCGCGCAAGGTTATACAGTTCGCGGCTGATCGACATCCGCTCAAACGGTCCCATCTGGCAAAAGCTGTTGAAAGTTTCCGTCTTGGCTGAGGGAAAAAAGATTCGTCGATACCGCTCGATCTGTCGCTGCGAGAGCGAGAGCTGGCCGTCGTCGCGGCAGTCTTTCATCAAGCGGTCTTCGACGAAGTCTTCCGTGTTGACCTGAATGAAATAGCAGGCGACACCCGCACGCGCGAGTTTCATCTTGGCGGTTGCGAAATCGGAGTTGCTCGCGGAATCGACGCCGTCTGTTAACGCGACCACGGCGCGACGTCCCCGAACTTCATCACGCGGAGGTTCGCGGAAGATGCTGTCGACGACTCGTTCGAGCGCGTCGTAATAAGGCGTGCCGCTGCTGGCGCCGAGGTTGTCGATGGCGGTGCGCAAGGCGTCGCGATCGCCGGTGAGTGGCGTCAGCACTTCGACGGTCGCCACTGGATCGGCCACCGTTTGCGCCGTGTTGAAGGCAACGACGCCGACGCGATCGCCCGCTCGCAGCGCCTGTATGAAACTGTTTGCGGCCGAACGGATCAGCGCCACGTCATCGCGTGTCGATCCCGAAGTGTCGAGTAGCAGGGCGATCTCGAAAGGGGTTTCGGCGGTGCCGAAATTGGAGATGGTCTGCACCTGGCCGTCTTCGACGAGACGAAAGTTCTCGGGTTTGAGGCCGGAGATCGGTCGACCGGCGCTGTCGGTTACGACTGCCGGAACGGAGACGAGTTGAGTTTCGACGCGGACTACATCACCTTCGTCCACTTCGTCGCCGGCCGCCGGCGTGTCGGGTTTCTTCAACTTCATTTCCGGGGGCGGCTGGTCGGTGCTGCCGTTGACGCGGCGCGGGCGCTGCTTTTCCTGATCGTTGACCTGTTGGGCCTGCGGGCGCGTGGGAGTTAACCAGCCTGGCAAGAGCAGAGCGAGAGTGAGCAAAAGAATGGCCCGCCTGAGCAAACTACGGCGACGTTTCATAAGTCTTGACATGATGACAAATCCGGATGGGCTCTCTCGGGTGAAATATAAACCGTGTGGGTAGGAAGAGTAAAATCCGTGTTTCGCTTTATCGTGGGGTTTTGCGAAACACGGATTTAATTAATGGCTGCGATTTGATGAATAATGACAGCTTGACACTCCTCGGTGCTTCTCTTAGCATGACCACTCGCTTGCTGCGTGCGAACAGGATTCGCGACAGGGCGATCCTGGTTAGAGGCACGTACGTCAATGGTAGACGGCTTCCCTTACAAGGAAGAGGTTGGGGGTTCGAGTCCCTCCGTGCCTACCAAGCACTCGGTTCTGCGGAGTCGTAGTTCAGTTGGTTAGAACGCCGGCCTGTCACGTCGGAGGTCGCGGGTTCGAGTCCCGTCGGCTCCGCCACTTGCTTTACAAAGACTTACACTTCTCCTGTAACTTGAGCCATTAATTTGCCGCCGCGGCAACTTAATGGTTCCAATAGCGCCCGGCAATTAATTGGTTCCAATTTTTTCCAATTCTTCAAAAAGTACAAACTACCCTAATTCCTTCGTAAATTGTTACCCGCTCTCCTTTAGACGCACTTTCGGCAACTTAATGGTTCCAAAATGCCCGGCAATTAATTGGTTCCAATTTCCCGGAAAAGTACAAAAGGGTCGTGAACTACTGCTTACTAGAGATCCTTAACCGCTCTGTTAGTCCATTTCGCGACTCACGTCGCCAGGAAGGTAGGCATGTAGTTCGTCCTTCCATCATCAGCAATGACACCCTAAGATTAGCAATCGTCATGGCTAAACAAATCTCTAGGGTCCGAATTCTGCGAGACGCAGATGGCGACGTGGAAAACGTGACTGTCGGCGATTCTCTGGCGGAGATTCTCGATGTTGATGCAAACATCACCGCGCGATGCGACCTACCACAACTTGAAACTGTCACAGGTTACGAGTTCCCTGAGGACTTGATTTTACAGACAAGTTCCAGCGATGGATTGGAAATGCATTTATTCAACGAGATCGAAATAGTCTCAGATGATAGAGAAAGACGTAAACCGACAGGATGATGCAACCGTCGAAACCGCCAAGTCGAGCAGTCGAAGAATTCTTTTCTGCAAATCAGTAAATTTCCCGCGCAGATGATCCTCGTGATCGGGAACAAGATCGCTTAAAGCTTGACAACGTTTGATGTTGGGAGTAATTAGTGCTGTCGGACTGAACGTTCGCCTCGCTGCTCATAGATTCAGTCCAGAACTTTGCGTCATCAACAACCCACCAGGTGCTAACCGACGCCGCTTCCAAGTAAAGACTGGCCGCACGGTTTTGCACCAGCGGTTTTGAGAGTGCAAACATGCCTGACCCTACTCAGCCTCAGCAAAACAGTTCTTTATCTGACCCGGCAATCGAAAAGTATTCAGCGACAGGAATTTCGAATTCCAAAACCGCGCCAAGCGTGGAATCCGCACCTTCTGCATCGACTGGGGCTGCTACTTCCGAGCACCATCCTTCAGTCGATGAGGTAAGCGGCAACGCTTCTGACAAAAAAACCGGCAAAGATAGCGGTGCTGCGCCTCCATTTGCCAAAATGATTACCGGAGTTCCACCTGCCAACCTGATTCCTACGGTTCAGCTATTAACGGACAAGATCGGAATCGAAATCCACTCACCTCCTTATCCGAAGGGTTTTTGGCGTAAATGTTTAAGGGTTACCGAAACGTTGGCCAAGGACTACGGTGCATTGATAACCGGATTAGCCTCTCTTATCGTCACAGTGGTCATCGCCTTTGTTGCAAGTAGTATTAGCAACCAACAGAACAAAATTCTCGAGAAACAAGCGGAAGCCGAACGTTTACAGGTTTCGACCAGCCAGGAAGAAATCAACATAAAGTTCATTGAGGAATTTAAAAATCACCTTAACGATTTAACCCTGAAAAGCACTTCAGAAGACCTGAGGAAGAAAAGACTGGCCGCAATTACACTCGCGCAATACGCCGAACGAGCTTTGCCGGCGCTCAAAATTTCGCTTGCTGCCAATGAGAAAGACATCAGAAGCGGGGCGGCAGTTGTTGTTACGCAAATGCTTTCCGACAAGTCAGTGCGAGGGACCGCTCTCAAACCCGAGAAGTCATTGCGTGCGAGTGTTCTGTCTAAACTCCAGGAATACTTCGATGAGGACAATGCACCGTTGCGAGTTGGTGTGCTCGAATGCTATGTCACCATCAACACCGGTCTCACAGATGATGAGTTTGAGGAAGCGCGAAGCAAAGTGAGCCAGTACGTCAATCCCTGGGCGGACTATACCAACAAGCCCGAGCAACAGGGAGTGCTGCTCGGCGCCGTAAACTTCTTCAGCTCGTGGAATAGGCGCAGCTCGAAGAATTTTCTCCTTGCGGTTGTCAGCAATACTACGTGCGGCGACGAGGCACGTCAGGGCGCCTCGATTTATCTTGATGATGTGACCTTAGGCGCCACGGATATTAATGACGAAGAGCGAAAGATGATAATCCAGGATGTATCGAAGACATTACAAGCCCTAATACCTTCAGCTTCGAAGAAGCTTCGGGCGAACCTCGAGGCAGTTATAGCAAACCTCAAGAATCCATGATGTGAGAGCATGGCCTCTAGTCGTTACAGCTTAAGGATATCAACAATCCTCCTGTTGATTTCTATCATCGCCTTAGGTGGTTACTTGTTGGTCAATCCGACGAGTTCGGCATCCTCAGCACATTCCGCGGAAGCCAGCATTGAGGGACACGTCAGTATCAAGGGCAGTACGGGAGGACCGGCACCGAAGACCTATATCAAGATATTTAAGAAGGGAACCACAACGGTACTGAAGTGGGCAGAAACACAAGGCTCGAGTGGCTTTTACCGAATCTCGGGAATCGAGCCGGGCATTTACGATTTGAGGGCGAAGCCCGAAATACCGTATCGGGAGGCGAAGATAGAAGGTAAGAAGATAGATGAAGGAACCAATCCTGTTGACATCGTCGTCGAGCATTCAGTTTCCAGCCGCTTGGATGGCACGACACGTTCAGAGACGGGTGAGTTCTTGGCTAAAACGGAGGTATGCGTTTTCGACACTGAGTGTGACGAGTGCAACCTCGGCTGCACCACTAGCGGTGAAGATGGTGCTTACGCTCTGCAAGTGGCTCCGGCTCGTTATCTCGTCCGCATCCGAGTGAAAAATGCTACTGGCGTTGAAACTGTTTCTTTCGCTACCAAAGAAGTAAACGTTCTGCCGAACGAACCTTTAACTTTCAACTTGAAAGCAAGCTGGCGTGGATCGGAACTAACAGTCACGGGAACCACACCCGATTACGACCTTCGCATAATGCCACGTATAGTTGCCGCATTGACAACAGCCGGTAAGTCAATCTCCGGGAAGATTCTCTTTGATGACAAGCCGGTTCCAGGTGTCGCTGTCACGGTGACTGGTGCAACTGGCATTCCTCAAACACAAACCACTGACAGCGATGGGGCTTATATTTTCCTAAACCTGGAGCCAGGTGCTTATACCTTGACAGGTACGCCTCCGACGAGCTTTGCGGCGTTCTTGCCGGCCAAGGTGCAGGTGAATGAGACTGAGCCTGCTGCCGTTTTTGTTCATCTTACCCCGGCCGGTTCCGGTCAACTGGCGCAAGTGTTAGTAAGTGACGTTACAAATGATCTGCCTATTGCCAGCTCAAGGAACATATATAATTTGGCCCTATCAGCACCAGGGGTATCTCAGCTTGGATTTGTTGCAGGTGGTCGCCGCGATCAATCCAACATCACTTTAGATGGAGTCGATGTAAATACTCCCATTGATCCAAGCATCAATTCGAACCGGATGGCAATTGCTGCTTTTCAAGAGTTCGCATTTGTAAGTCAGCGCTTTAGTGCAGAGCACGGAAGGAGTGTGGGAGGCATTCAAACTGTTGCCACCGCGAGCGGCACGAACGACGTTCATGGGGACCTGTTTGGTTACGGAACGACTAAAGGTCTGGTTCGTGAGCTAAAGAACTTTCCCTTCAAGGGAGCGGCGTTCAATGACTATTCCAACGTGGATATCGGAGGCCAAATTGGCGGTCCAATCGTCAAGAGTAAACTCTTTTACTTCGGTGCTTTCAATCCACAACGGCGGACAAATGATTACCTAACGCAATCCATCCGTCGACCCGTTTCTAACCAGATGATTGTTCCGTTCTATACCGGCAAGATAGACTGGATTGTCAGTCCTAATCACCACATAACATTCTCTACGTTCGGAGATTTCACCAGGACCAGAGGCTTCCTGGCTACGTCCGACTTAAACAACATCAACGGGTTCGGTGACGACCCTGCCGCTTTTGAGGGGCGCCAGGAAAGCGGAGGGCACAGCTATGTTTTCCGTCTCGAGTCTGCGTTCACCAGCCATTTTACAGGCGAGTTCTCCACCTGGCTGAACTTCCAACGACAGAATACGATTCCTTTAACCTTTAACCAGTCACGGATCACCGACAATTTTGCAGTCTTAAAAGGTGATAACGTTTTGGCGCCTGTTCGAAGCGGCGTCAATTTTGGCTCAGGTACTGGTTTCATCGACTATGTCGATGGTCGCGGTGGTACGTTGCAGAGTAACTTCGTGCGCGGTCCCGGCTTCGGCATTTTTTCAAATCAAAATCGTAATTACTACGACTTTAAGGCGCGGCTGCTTATTGTGAAGGGACCGCACACCATCAAGTGGGGTTTTCAGTGGAGCCAGAATCGTTCGGACGCGGATATGCGCTCCACTGGACCATCCCTTATGTACGGCTTCACGCCGGGGGCAGTGAACGCGGACGGAACGCCTTTGCGAAATACAAATGGCAATTCTAATGTGACTAACGGGTCACTCATCACCAACAACTGGCTCGTGTGCACTGTCCGGAGCACCGTAATCAACTGTCCCGACGCTGCCAGTGTCGTACGCGTGCAGGCTATTCCCAATGCGCAGTTGGCGGCCCTGGGATTGACGGTGAATCCAGTGCCTAATGCGATAACCACTGGCGAGGCGTTCAATAGACCGTTTTTGATTCGCAACACCACTCGCGTACGCGATTTTCAGATAGTGGGTGAAACTCACACCAACCTGGAAAGCTTCTATGTTGCCGATGATTTTAGAGTGACGCGAAACTTCACAGTGAATCTTGGTCTAAGGTGGGACTATCAACAGGCCTACGCAAACAATCGAACCTCGCTCAAGCTCAATAACCTTATCGACAATGCTGCGCCGCGCCTTGGGTTTGGTTGGGGTTTTACCCGCAATGGTAGAGGCAGGCTCTACGGCAACTATGCGAAGTTCGTCGAAGTCCCACTTTCCTGGGAGTTGAGTGTACGTGCAGCGGCCGGCCGCATCCACTCGGACAAGCATTTCAACGTCGACAGATTGAACGCGCCTGTGGGCTCTTTGATCGTTCCTGGAGTTAGCACTGGAGCTACCGATTTGGGTGCCGGTGGAGCGCCGCCGGATCAAGGATTAAAACCACAGAGCACTCGAGAGTTTGTATTGGGCGTTGAGTATGAGCTCGGCAGAAATTTTATCATCGGAAGCCGCGGGATCTACCAGAGCATGATCAATGTCATCGAGGACGCTTCGTTTGATGATGGCGATACTTACTTCATCTTCAATCCGGGTCGAGTTGGACCAGGGACTACCGAACAAGCTGCGTGCGCCGGCGATCCAATCACAGGCCGCGCGCCCCGGTGCTTCGGACGCGCCCAGCGCTTTTACCGAGCGCTCGAATTTACCGCTGCCAAACGGCTCAGCCATCACTACCTCTTTAACGCTTCATATGTTTTCTCGAGCTTGATTGGGAACTATTCTGGCTTGCTTCCGATCGATTACTGGCAGTCAGACCCAAACTTCATTTCGTTATTCGACTCGCGCAGTCTGCTCGAAAACACCTACGGGCGCTTGCCCTTTGATCGGCCGCATAGCTTTAAGTTCAACGGATCTTATGAAACTCCATTCATGCTCACGATCGGCGGGACCTTATCGGCGCAGTCAGGCGTACCATTCAATGCCCTGATCCCACATCCGATCTATGGGAACAACGTGGGCTTCCTCGGGCCGCGTGGGACTGCAATTGTCCCTGCAGTCTCTCCTGTCGAACCGGGATTTCCAAACGTTGTTAACAGCACAGGATCGCGTCGAACACCTGCAATTATCAAATTGGATTTAAATCTGAACCAGAGGTTTCAGCTGGGTGAAACCAAGGATCTGTACCTGTCCGCAGCATGGTTCAACGTATTCAACAGCCAGCGCGCCACTTCGTTGGATCAAACTTTCCAGATTAATAGCGGGGTTGCGGGAGTTCCGAATTTGTCAAACCCGTTCTTCGGATCGGCGTTGCTGAGCCAAACACCCTCATCATTCAGGTTTGGCGTCAAGTTTACATTTTAAGAATCCTTCCCTCACTTCTCGTCCACACAGTGCGCCTGAAAAATTCTGAAACTGGTTACCATCGCTTACCGAGAGAAGTTTTAGACTAACTTAAGTTTGTGGCAAAAGCACTAATCCTTTGGTGAGAAATAGCAACGATCCCTTGTCAATGCTGATCGCATTCGCTCGAGGGTCAAACTAGCCGCGTAAACTCAACCGTTGACGGCTACAGTTCAATGATTTCGCAGGATCTCAGGACGCATATGCGTTGCGAGTTACGGTTGCTTTCACCTTTGCACTTTCGGCAAGGTTTATCTTCCAATTTGCACTTCGGTAATTTAATGGTTCCAAAATACGAATCGCAAACAAGTTGAGATGCGAAATTGCTCGGTTTTATTTGAACCCACGGCAAGTAATTGCTTCCAATCGCGGCAAACAATTGGTTCAAGTCACACCACCACCACCACACATTAAAGATCAATCCCGATCGATTACGTGGATGCCCTTCTTGTCTAAGTATTCCTCCAGTTTTTCAGCCAGCTTTGTTCTTTCTGGTGTATTGGAACAACAGTAAACTCTCATGCTTGGCTTGTTTTGTTCCTTGGCAATCTTATCAATTGTTTTGTGAAACTCTTGAACGCCAGCCTCCGTCTTCGGTGTTTAGTCAAGATGCTCGCGTCGGCCAGGTAAAGACAGTCCCACGCGAGGGGCTCGCCATTCTCTTCCCTCTGTTTTACTTCATCGAACATTTTTTTCTCATGCTTCTGTTGCTCCTTCTCATCTTGCTCCCCCGCCTGAGCCATAAACCGATCGATAATATCCTGAGGAACGGGGAAGAGAAACGTGCTGCCGATTATTCGCGGTCCTAGTTTGACGACTCTCCAGCACCCAGGGATTTTGCCGAGTACCCATGGTATTGAATCTGTGTCGATGAATGAATATCCAGAATACTTTCGGGCCAGATCATTTGCCTGATAAATATCTTCCACTCCGACCGCACTAAGGACCGCTGAGCGGCACGCACTACTTCAGGGTGTTTAAACCGCCGATTTTCTTTCTCCCACTCACGCAGCCGCCGTATTTCGATTTCCATTGATACTTAATGGTTTCGCTGATCTCGTGCTCGCGACAAGACGGCGTCCTTAATCGAAGAAAAGAACTAGCTTAAGGAGCAAACCCAAGTGGAGCTTATCCCGAGACTCGTTGACGCGATCAGAAAAGCCAACTACTTTTGTAAGTCTCCCTCAAAAACGATCCATTGAAAAATAGAGGTTTCCGGGCGAGTATGACGCGAGGAGGCCTCAATGCGGAAGAGCAAATTCAGCGAACATCAGATCATTGCGATCTTGAAAGCGGTGGAAGCGGGACGCACCGTCAGAGATGTTTGTCGGGAACACGAGATCAGTGAAGCCACCTATTATCAATGGAAGTCAAAGTATGGTGGCATGGAAGCCGCAGACATTCGACGGTTGCGGGAGCTGGAAGAAGAAAACCGGCGTTTAAAGGCCATGTATGCCGAGCTCTCTTTAGAACATCGGATCTTGAAAGAGGTGCTCACAAAAAAGCTGTAAAGCCAGCAGTCAAAAGGAAGCTGATTGCCGGCATCCGTGAGCAATTCGGAGTGAGCGAACGCCTGGCCTGCCGCGTCTTGGAGTTGGGCCGTTCGGTCTATCGATACCAGCCACAACCAAATCGCGATGGTGAAGTTATCCAGTTGCTACTGGAGTTGGCCCATGGACGACCAGAGCAAGGATTCCCGAAGTTATTCAAGCGCATGCGGCGTTTGGGTTATGGTTGGAATCACAAACGCGTGTACCGCATTTATTGCGGCCTGAAATTGAACAAACGACGCAAAGGCAAGCGGCGACTGCCAAACAGAAGTCCGGCGCCACTGTCCGTGAGTCAGAAGATGAATGAGTGTTGGTCAGCGGACTTCATGAGCGATGCGCTGTGGTGTGGTCATCGCTTTCGCACCTTCAACGTCGTGGATGACTTCAATCGCGAGGTGCTGGCGATCGAGGTGGACTTCAACTTACCCGCCGCGCGCGTGGTGCGGACGCTTGAGCGAATATCCGCTACGCGCGGCTATCCACTCAAGCTGAGATTGGATAATGGACCAGAGCTGATATCGGTGATGTTGGCAGAATGGGCTGAGCAACATAACGTGTTGCTCGAGTTCATCAAACCAGGAAGGCCCATGCAGAACGGGTTCATCGAACGATTCAACCGCAGCTATCGTGAAGCGGTGCTCGACATGTTTGTGTTTCAAACGCTGCAGGAGGTACGTGATCAAACGGAGCAGTGGCTGAAGGAATACAACGAAGAACGACCACACGACGCTCTGGGGGACCTGACGCCCAGAGAATTTTCGTTAACCCACAAACCCGAAATCTCTATTAATTCGTGGTAATAGACGCGGGATACTTACACTTTGGCCCGTTCGTTGCTGTGGTTTCGGATTAGTTCGGCGTCGCGCGTGGGGTTACTCAGGTTGAAGAGGGTAGAAAACGTCAACCAGTGCTTGCAGTCCAGTTACTAACGAAGAGCAAATCACAAAACAAAAGACAGACTCTTCAGATACAGGAACAGGAAAACATGGCGTTAATTCAAGAGACGTGGCAGCAACTTCGCGATGATGGATTGGATTTAGGTGATCCTCTCTCACCTGAGACGCCTGCCGCCGACGGACGCGGAAGTTTCACTCACTTTCAACACGGCTCGATTTACTGGTCGCCCGAGACTGGCGCGCACGAAGTGCATGCCGGCATCCTGAATCACTGGGTAAAGTTCGGCCTGGAGCGTGGCCATCTGGGTTATCCGCTCACGAATGAGACGAGCACGCCCGACGGTATTGGCCGTTTCAATCACTTTCAAGGTGGTTCTATCTACTGGACCCCCGAGACAGGTGCCCATGAAATCCATGGCGGCGTACGAAATCAGTGGGAAAAACTCGGCCGGGAGAAAAGCTTTCTGGGCTATCCGCTGACGGATGAGACCAGCACTCCCGACGGCGGCGGCAGATTCAATCACTTTCAGGGCGGGACAATTTACTGGAATCAGCAGACTAATGACACTTATGTGCTCAAGTTAATCACACCGCTCATCGGCCAGCCGGCACTTGTAGGGTTAGACCTCGACGGCAATCGCTTTTCATCGCGATTGATATTCACGTGGGACGCCAGTACACCAATCCCAAACTTCTTCCTGCGCATGCAACCGGACATCTTTCGACAACTCTGGGGCGAACGCCTGTTTCTTCGTAGCGTCTCAAAGGACGACGATGTTCCTCACGAGGTTCCGCTCAAGGTCCAGGCCGTGACAGAGCAGGAAATATTTACTGCATCGCAGCAAACTGGGTTCGCCCTCCTCGCGGACGGTGTTCTGCTACGCGACCGGACCCTTTACGACCTGTGCTTTCGCGGACCGGATAGTGGAGTCGTAGTTATTGCCTCGCATTGCGTTTACGCGAAAAGTTCGTGGGACAAGTTCGGCTTTATTCATGCCACTGACACACACGTGAGCCGGCGCATTGATTCGTTTCGAGGGCTGCTTGTAAATCTTGGAAAAGATGAAGGCGCACGACGCCTTAATAGCTACAACGATGCGTTCCGTGACTTCGTTAGCTATGCGAACTATTTGTACGCCGCGGGCGAGCTCGATCTGATTCTCGCGACTGGCGATCTCGTGGATTACCTTTTTGAGGACGACGACAATCGCAACGGGTCGGGAAACTTCGGCTTCTTCGAGAAGCTTATCCTCGGTACCTCACCCTATCCCGATGGGCGAGCAACCGAGGAATTGCGCGTTCCGATCTTTATGTCTCTCGGAAATCACGACTACCGTGCCAACTCTTATCCGCTGATCTTTGTACTGGTTGTGGGACTCGCCGACTTCACGGGTGAGCTTGATATCGTTGGCGACGTTCAACGCGCGATTAAATCGTTACCGGGTGTCAGCACTATACTCGGATGGTTCGGGCGAGCAATACCGACAACGACTGGTCTGCTTTTTCCACACTATGAACCGCTCAACCTCAAGAAAGAAGAGGCTCATGCGCTTGTTGGCGGTCTTCGAGCAGTCGGAGGTCTCCCTGTTTATCCAGCGTATGGAAAGAACCAAGCCAACAAGTTCTTGAAGGTCAGTCAGGAAATGCGCGACAGAAAGTCGTACTACTTCCGCCGGATTAACCGCGATAAATCATATATCGTCCGTGCTGGTGCAAACCGTTTCGTAATGCTGGACACCGGCCCGGATGTTGGCATCGTTCAGGGAGCCTGGGAGGCAGTTTGGGCCGAGTATGGCGCGGCGCCAGAGGACAAACGCACGTTTGTTGGAGGAAGTCCGAACTCGGAAGGCATTGATGTTGATGAAGTAAACCTGGTCAAGCGAGCGCTGGCTGAGGCAGGTACTTCGGGCTTAGTGATTGTCGGACTTCATGCTCCCCCGATCAATATAGAGGGAAACGAATACGCGCACTACTTTCGCGAGACAGAACATCCGACCGCCGACCGCAAAGAGATCCAGGGATTCTTATTCAGACATTTTCCCATTCAAATCCTCGAATCACGTCCCGAGCTTGATCCGGATTTAGTCCTGGAGCATCGCGACTGGATTCGAACTGGGACCAAACACTTCAAGCAAGGTTCGGTGCTGGATCTTTTAGACGACGGCATTTCGCGCGGCAGTACCGACGCTTTCCTTTCGGTCTGTGCAGGTGCGAGGGCACCTCGAAAGGTTGACCTGGTGCTGGCCGGACATAAGCATTGTAACGTCGAATTCAGTCTCGGTTTTGATTCCGCCAGGCAAAAGCTTCTCTTCTTTCACGACTATTACACGGAAAACCCGAGCGAGTACTACCCATCAATCGGAATCCAAGACCGCAGAATAACGCGGAGCAAGACAATCCACATCACGATCGAGTCACAAGCGTCTCTCAATTTGTCGCCTGTGAAAGTTGTAGATCCTGGCTTTAAACCATACTTTCTGCTAAACATTCCCCCCTTCCGGCAGTCGCTGGCAGTTACTAGAGACAAGGCCACTTGGTGGAATGAACACCGGCCATTGGTGATACAGACAGGAGCTATCGGCCCGTTGGAACATAATCAGCGCTCTGACGGACCAGCGCTCCGAACACGGCTAAGCCCCACCTTTCAGGGCTTCCGCTTCATCTCCGTTGAGAACAACGTAATTTCTAATATCCGCTACGTGCGCCGGGTGGAATCCGAGCGGTTCGATCTGATCCGAAAGTCATTTCGGGCGGTCTTCGGACGCGACCCTGGACAGACGGAGACGGCTTTGTGGGGGAAAGTCGTGAATGACGCCAATCTGAGCCTCGATGATCTCGTCTCGAGGCATAAAGACTTTCTGCTCACTCTCGATGGCGCTCAGGAAATGCGAAGTATGATCTCAAGATCATTTCAGGAAGTGTTCGGGCGCGAGCCCGGTGTAGACGAGATTACAAACTGGAGACGGGCTGTTGAGACCGGACGTATGGCCTTCGCCGAGATTGTCGTCGCCCTCACAGCGTCCTTGCTCACTGAGCGTGGGGCGCAGGAACTGATCGACTTGATCATAAGATCATTCAGAGAAGTGTTGACTCGTTTTCCCAGCAATGAGGAATTGGATCTGTGGATGAGTGAGACCAAGAGAAGGCGGTTAACGTATCGCCAAATAATCGGAGCGCACAAAAGGTATAAGGCATCTGGCGGACAGTAACGATAACTACTTTTGGGTTACTCAGAAAACGGGGTGCCGTATTCGGAGGGTTGCCCTCGTGAAAGTTCTCTGGACGAATTCCTCGCCTGTGTTCGCGGGCGTACGTTGGCAGTTAAAATGCTCAACGCTATTGACCCGCCGCGCTTTTTGACTAAAATCCCCTCAACGGTGAATGTGGTTGCCGGGGTGAGGACGGTGACCAATCGAGGCTGAATGTCTCCGCCAACCTTGAGAGGCCGGTCCAAAACCGGCCTTTCGGTTTTTTAGCCCCAAGAGGCACAAAAGAAGAATGATTTCGGTAGCGGAAGCAGTTCAAATCGTACGGCAACACGCGAAGCCACTCGGCACGGAGAAAGTCGATCTGCCAAGCGCGCTGGGACGCGTGTTGGCCCAGGAGGTTGTCGCCGACTCCGATCTTCCGCCCTTCAATCGTTCGCAGATGGACGGTTACGCCGTCCGTGCGGCTGATACCACGAACGCCCCGGTGAGTTTACGAATCGTCGGCGAGTCGGCAGCCGGAAAAGGCTGGCACCAGCAAATGAACGCCGGCGAGGCTGTGCGCATCATGACCGGCGCACCTGTTCCCGCCGGCGCCGATAGCGTGCAACAAGTCGAACTCACTCACGAATTGAAAGACGGCACCGTCGTGGAACTGCTCGCGGCCGTCGAAACCGGCAAATCGATAGTCAAACGTGGCGATGAGATAACAGCCGGCGAGATCATCCTGCGTCCGGGCGTCACGATCAACGCCGCGATGATGGCCGTGCTCGCCGCGTTTGGTTACGCGCAAGTCGAAGTAGCAAAACGTCCGCGCGTCGCAGTGGCCGCAACCGGAAGCGAACTCGTCAGCGTCGACCAACAACCCGGACAGGACCAGATCCGCGATTCGAACAACTATTCGATCAGCGCCTGTGCAGAACTCGCCGGCGCCGTGGTCCAACGTCTCCCACCGACCCGCGACGAGACATCATTGCTCAAACGTCAGATCGCCGAAGCCGCCGGCAACTTCGACGTAGTGGTAACGTCGGGTGGCGTGTCGATGGGCGTCTACGACGTCACCAAGAACGCGTTGAAAGAACTAGACGCGGAGATCTTTTTCGAACGCGTTGCACTACGACCGGGCAAGCCGATCGTCTTCGCACGACTTCCCAGCGGCGCCCTCTTTTTCGGGCTGCCGGGAAATCCCGTCTCAGTTTCCGTAACGTTCAACTTATTCACGCGCACTGCGCTCCTCACGATGCAGGGGGCGAATGAACCGGTGTTGAAACAGGAAACGGTGGTGCTGGCGCGCAGTGTTAAGGGAACGATGGACCGTGAGAGTTATCTGCCCGCGCAGTTGATGACCAACGACGACGGCGAGCTCATCGCGTTTCCGCTGAAGTGGGGCGGTTCGTCAGACTTCGTTTCGTTTGCACTGACAACCGCGCTCGCCATCATCCCCGCCGGAGTTAAAACGGTAGAAGCAGGATCGCTCGTGAAAGCCATCCGCCTGCCGTGACCGCGGATCAATCAAACCTGCACGATCGGCGCGACGCGCTCAGTCAGTCCCTTGAACCCGAAAAACCCCGGCAATCGCTCAATACGACTTCCAATCTTCCGATCGAACAGTTCCAAGCCTTCCTTCCCGGGAAACAGCGTCGCCATAACATAATTCGCTTCGCCCGCAGGCTTCGCACCCTGGCCCACCGGCGCCCAGAACTGCCCGATAATAAACCGCGCGAGATTTCGCGAAAACTTCGTCTCCTTCAGCTTCACGCGCGCGACGTTCCAGTAAAAACTCGAATGGATCGACTCCTCCTGCACGATTCCTATCAGCAACTCCTGCAGCACCGGATGGCCCGCCAGATCCGACAACCGCCGATACGCGTTCATCGCCGTGATCTCGTTGATTGCGCCCCACACCATGTGGGCGCCATGAAAATACTTGCCAAACGGTCGTGAAGCATGGTCGACCAGGTAACTTCCCATCGTGTAAAGACGCGGGATCTTTCGCGTCGCTTCTGCTTGCCAGTTCTTCCCTTGCGGCACGCCCGCTTCTTCAAGAAACCGGTTGAGCAGGTTGCCGTGATGCAGCTCTTCGATGCTCCAGCGGTCCATAAACTTTCGAATGACCGGATCTTTGCCCGTGGGTGTGCGCCGCAGTTCCCGGTAATACATGTCGGTGAAATACTCGATGTCGCGCATGTAGGTCAGCACGGGCACAAATGCGGGATTGAGTGGATAGTTTTTGATCTCATCCCAGCGAATGCTGTTCACGTACTCTTTCGATAGAGCGCGTGGCTGCCGCTCATACCAATCAAGGACTTCGTGGTCCGTCTCAAACACGCAGGAAAACCTCCATAGGGGTATTAAGTCGTCGCTGAAACTACGATCACAGAGTGCAAATCAGATTCTTAAAAACGATACCCAGGCTCGAATTGGGTCGAAGTGGTGAGACCAACTCGAATGAGGCCTTCGTCCCGGTCGCCGCGCAGGATAGACAAAAACGCGGTCAGATGTCGAGATCTACTTGCTGCGAGGCCCGTTTTTGTTATCTACTTCCGAATCATGAACCAGCTTTCGCACGTCGACGAAGACGGCCGTATTCGCATGGTGGATACCAGCGATAAGCAGATCACGCAGAGACGAGCCGTCGCTTCGGCGAGAGTTTTGCTGAACACAACCACGCTGGCTGCGCTGCGCGAGCATCGGACGCCAAAAGGCGATCCGCTCGAGGCAGCACGTCTGGCCGGGATCATGGCCGCGAAGCGGACCGCCGACTTAATCCCGCTGTGCCATCCGCTGCCGCTGACGCACGTAGAAATCGAGGCGACAGTGGTAAACGACGGCGTGTCGCTGACGGCGGAAGTCTCCACTAACGCCCAAACGGGAGTAGAAATGGAGGCGCTGACGGCCGTGTCCATTGCCGCACTGACGATTTACGACATGTGCAAGGCCCTGGAAAAAGGGATCACCATTACCGAAATCCGTTTGGAAAGTAAGACCGGCGGCAAATCAGGTGATTACCAGGCCGGGCGACTGCCGTAGGAATAACCCGGCGGAGGGTTCCGGAACATCCTGTTGCGGTTGTGCGTTATTGATGGCGACCTTTAGAATACGCCCAGAATCCGCCGATTTACCGGAGAGTTGAAATGAATTTAAGGCTTTCAAACGATGCGCGACCCCAGGCGATGACGCTGCTCGCCGCTACCGCAATCTCGCTGCTGCTGTGGTTCATTCCGTTCGCCTGGCTCCTTTACTACCCTTTCGAAATCTTCGTCACGTTCATCCATGAGGGCGGTCACGCACTCGCGGCCGTGCTCACAGGCAACTCCGTTAACTACATGTGGGTCGCAACGAACACGGAGGGTGTAACAGCTACGACGGCCGACGGCCGCTTACTCGCGCAGATGTTTGTCTCGAGCGCGGGCTACCTGGGCGCGATGGCTTACGGAGCGTTGTTGCTGGTGTTGATTCGGAAGGCAGTGGCCGCGCGCATCGTGTTGCTGGCTTCGGGTCTTTACATCTTCGCGCTGACGATGATCTTCGGCGTCATCAAGCCGCTTTGGTCACTCGACGGTTTATCGGGGATTCCTTTCACGCTCGTGTCAGGCATCGTGCTTTCGGTGGCGCTGGTGTTGATAGCGAGGTTTGCAAGCGCGCGCGTGGCGACTTTCTTCATGAGTTTTCTGGCAGTGCAGTGCGTGCTCAACGCGCTGTTCGATCTCAAAGACCTCTTCGCGTTGTCATCGCCGTTTGGCTCGGCGCTGGTCCACACCGACGCCGTCAACATGGCGAACGCGACCCACATTCCGGCGATCTTCTGGGCCGCTTTCTGGATCCTCCTCGCCCTCGGCATCTTGTGGTTTGTGATGCGGCTTTACGTCGCCGGACGCGACAAGAGTTTTCAACCGGACCTGCCGTTTGAAGAACCGTCTACGATCTAGTTTTTCAGCAAAGGGTTAAAAGACCAGCCGCGCCTGGATCTGAAACATGCGCGGCGGGTCGATGTTTGCAAACGCCGGAATCGCATTCGTCGACGTTCCCACACCGCCAACAAACTGGCCAAACGTCGGCGCCGCTACCGCCGCATCGCCGTAAGTCGTCACGCCACGTCCCAAAAAGTTTCCGTGATTGAACAGGTTGAAACCTTCCAGGCGCAGCAACAGTGCGACGCGTTCCGACAGTCTGAGCCGATGCTCCACGAACGCGGCGATGTCTGAAGTCGCCGTGCCGCGAAACGCAGATTTGCCGATCACGACGCCGTTGATAATCGGACGATCGTTGTTGATTCCGTCGCCGTTGTTGTCGATGCCCGTCGTCGAGTTGAACGGACGCGCCGAAGCAAACATCGACACGGTACCGGCGGTGATGTTCCACGGGAAGTGATAGTTGAACGTGATTACCGCCCGATGACGTTGATCGACCACGCTTGGTCCACGCTCGATTTCGCCGAGTTGTGTGATGTTGCTTTCGTTTGGCCCAATGCCGTTGCCGTCCGGTTCGAAGATGTTTGTCGCTTTCGACAACGTGTAGCTTACCGAGGCGAACATTTTGCGGTTGCCGCGATAAGTGATCTGCGTCTGCAATCCGTCGTAGTCGGCGACGCCGAGGTTCATGATTACGTTGACCTGACGCACTCCGCCGTTAACCGGCAGGATCGGCCGCGTTGCATTCGCCGCCGCCACGCTCCTGACCTGCCCGGGCGCGGTGCGCGCGAAAGGCGCCGGCGCGTTCAAGTCGACCGTGCGATCGAGATTGCTCCAATGTTGATGAACGTAGTCGCCGCCAACAAACAAGCCCTTGAAGAACTCGCGTTCGACGCCGAAGGTAAAGACCTGGCTGCGCGGATTCACCAGCTTGTCCGGGTAGTTTGGCAGACGATCGAAATTCAACCCGAACCTCGCAAACTGCTCGCGGTAGAAATCACGAAGGCCGGCGCGAATCGTGATATCGCGCGCCGGGAGTTGTGAAGCCGGAATCGTTCGGGGATCGACCGCGACCGGAAGGCATGGACCAGTCAGGCACGTGGGAAAGCCTGTTTGACCGGCAACGGCGGTGTAGGTGGTCAATCCATCCAGGCCGTTGACCAGGTAACCCGCGACTGCGTTCGAGCGGATCTGCGTGTAGTACATCGCATAACCACCGCGTACCGAGAGGCGCGCGTCGCCGCCGGGCCGCCAGCCAAAACCAATGCGTGGGGCGAAGTTGTTTTTTGCGTCCGTCAGCGTCTGGCGGTCGTAGCGCAAGCCGGCGTCGAGCGTGAAGTCATGGCGCAAGTGGATGCTGTCCTGGACAAACACCGTGTTGAGCCACTGTGGGAGTTCGTAGCTGCTGATGCCGAAGTTGATCGGCTGCGTGTAACTCTGCACGTCGGCCAGCATCAGTTGGCCGAACGGGGCGGTGGTGTTGTTTCTAAACGTGAACGTGCCGAGGATGGCCGTGCCCGGCTCGCTGCCCGTGCCGCCGGACGTGTGATGAATCACGCTGCCGCCGAAACGAACGTAGTGCATGCCATGCGACCACGAGAGCGTATCGGAAAACTGTATCTGGTGGCCCCAGAGATCTGACGCGCGTGATTGTCCGATCGTGAACGGCACTGCACCGCCGCGCGTGTAAGTCGTCGAAAGGTCCTGTGCTTCCCACAGCGTGACCGGATCGCCGTGCAGGTAAGAAACCCGCGCTTCGTTCAGAAGTCTCGGGTTGATCGTCATGGTGTGATTGACCTGGGCCGTCCACGAACGACGCGAATAACGGCGCGCAACGCTCGGCGCGTTCGTTCCGCCTACGGCATCCTGCGGGTTGTCGTCGAAGAAGCGATCGACATTGGCGCGAAACATCAGGTTCTGATTTGACGTGAGCTTGTGGTCCACGCGGGCGTCCAGCAGGAACTGGCGATAGTGGCCCGTGAAAGCGAGATTGCCGTCCGCGGGCAAGAGAAACGCCGGCAGCGTGCTCGACAAGAACGTCGTGCGGTTCTGGCGCGTGTAGTCAGCCGTGACGAAGAAGAACGTGCGGTCGCCGACTATTGGTCCACCGACCGTGCCCGAATACTGTTGCAGCGCATCAGGAATATCTACGGGGTTGATGAATTGAAGCGTCGACGGCGTTACGCACGTTGATACTGACGGCGGGCAGAAACCGCTTGTCGAAAACGTTTCGGCCTGCCAGTCGCCCGGACGAATCAGGAAAAGTCCTTCGCCGTGGATGTTGTTGGTGCCCGACTTGGTGACGATGTTCAACGCCGGACCGGCGGTCCAGCCGTATTCTGCGGAGAACGCATTCGAGATAACGGCTATCTCCTCGATCGCCCCGAGTGGAACGGTGGCGACAGCAGTCTGACGTCCCCACGCTTCGTCGTTGTTTGCGCCGTCGAGCGTGACCGTAGTCGTACGACGCGAACCGGCGCCGGTGATGAAGTAGATCTGGTTGACGAAGAGGTCTCCGGTCCCCTTGCCTTGTCGGAATGCGGAGTTGAGCAGCGGCAGTGCCGACGCTTTGCGGCCGAGGATGGGCGTTTCGTCGATCTGTTCTGCGCGCAGCGGCAACCCGATCTGCGGATCGGCGCGTACGCCTTCGGCTGTGCCGTAAACAGTGACCTCTGCGCTCTGTGACCCGGGCACGAGGGTGACTTTCACACTCGCGGTCTCGCCCGATCGCAGCGTCAAGCCAGTGCGCTCCTCGTTGCCAAACCCTTCTCGCGAGATCGTTACGGTGTAAGTTCCGGTAAGCGACAAGGCGGGAAAAGTCGCATTGCCGTCGTCGCCGGAAACTGCCTCGCGCCGGGCGCCCGTGGCCGTATTCGTCAGCGAGACCTTCGCGTCTTTAACGACCGCACCGTTTTGATCGGCGACCATCACGATAATCGTCGCCGTGTTGGGCGATTGCGCAAAGGCCGGCATTGTCATGAAGACAAAGAGAAAAAGCGGCAAGGAAACGAGAGTCTTGAGGCTCATGTCGTATCACCCGGGTGGTTTGAAGTTTGAAGGCGCCCGAATTGTGCGGGCAGAAGACAATTACTACCACTGAACGTAGTTTGCCGACCGTTGCTATTTCGTCACGGTGTACTGGTCGAAATAACTGACACTGTCAGTCTTTGACCAAACGCCCACCCGGCCGGACACTGCTTCGTTCAACGTGTAGTCGAGCAGGTGCTTGCCGTCGAGCGACGCCTGGAGCGTCGTGCCGTGCACCTCGATCTCCAGCGAGTGCCACGTGTTCATCTGCAGCGGCACGTTCTCGGAACCCTTCTTCACAAAGCTGCGCTTGCCCTTGACGAACGTCCAGAGCACGACGTTGTCTTCCTTGCCGTTGAAGCGGACGGTCAGGTAGTCGCCGTTTGGTTTCAGGTTGAACAGAATGCCGGCGCACTGATCCAACTGGCCGGCAACCAGCTTGAAGCGCATCGTGATCTTGCCGTCATGAAACTCGTCGATGTCTTTCGCCACCGCGTACGGGAAGTAAGCAAATGCTTTTACATTGTCGATGAACTCTTCGTGCCGCGAGCCGTAAATGGCGCGCGCTTTTTGCGCCAGACCGCCTGCCGGCTGGCCGCGCAGCCACTGGCGTCCGTCGACGCCGAGCACCTTCGTTCCGCCGTCGTCGACGATGGCCCAGTTGCCGACGACGCCCAGAAACTTCGCCGATTCTTTTCCCGGCTTCTCTTTCGACAAGTCGACGTGAATTACTTTCGGCTTGGCCGGGCGTTGGGCCATCACCGGACTGGCAAATAGAAATATACCGATTGCGAGAGTTAAAAGAATCCGTGGTCCCATCTTGTTGTCCCCCAAATAAGAATTACGAGCACCGGCCAGCAAAGATAAAAAACGGCGGCTGCCCATCTCGGTTGGGCCGCGAGCGGATAACCCGCGAAACCATCTTCGGTCGAGCGCGCCGGTGGATCGATGTTCGCCAGTTTGTAAATCTGATCGAGTACGACCTCCTCGATCGTCGACGGCTCGATCGCCTTCTGCCCGCCGAGTTCGTACCAGATTTCGCCGTAACGATCCGTTTCGAACAGGCCCGTCGAGCTGGTGGCCGCGTAATCGACTTCGAGCGTGCCGATTGTGCGTCGCAGTTTTCTGACGACGTTCTGTTCGAAGTCTGTCAAGCGCGGATCTTCCGGTGACAGGAACACCGTGATCTTCAACGGTCGATCGATTTGTTTCAGCAGCGCTTCGTCTGCCGGTGAAAAAGAATTGCGACGGTTCTCGCTCAAGTCCCAACTCGCGTTCGCCTTTGCTCCGCCCCAGACGACTGCTGCCAGCACGACGACTAATATCGTTAGTTGCACCGCTCTTGTGCGTACGGTTTGACCCGTGCGCAGCCAGATGATCGCCACCGCAAAACCGGCGCAACTGATCGCCAGCATCACCAGCAGGACGTTCAAACGCAGCAGGCCTTGTTCGAACGAGCGCAGCGCTGCCGACGGCGTGTAACTCGCCAGTTGCTGCAAGAGTCCGCCACGGCCGGCGGCGATGAAGTCCAGCGCCCAGGCGCCGACTGTGATCCCCAGCGTGACGATCGCCGCGCTGGCGGCACTCTCCGCGAGCGCGCCGACTGCGACGGCCAGGCCCGCACTCAACAAACCGCGCACCAGGTGGCCCAACAGCAGGTTCCATGTCTCGGCGGCGTAAACGTGACCGCCGTAACTGCGCCAGAGAACAATTGCTATCAAACCCGGGATCCACGCCGCCAGCCAGGTGCAGACCAATACGAGGCCCTTGGCGACGATCTTGGCGCCGAACGCGCCTGGCAGTTGCAGCAGAAGCTTGAGTGCGCCTGTTTCTTTTTCGACTGCGATCAGGCGAATGGCGACGAATGGAAACAATAGTGTCGCTGCCAGGTCGTAGGCGCCCCACGTCGGGACGAGTATGCCGTCGAGTGGCGTCAGGCCTTGAGGCAGCGCGGCGGGTCCTGTGCCGCTACCGCTCACCTCCGCGTACAGACCGACGGCAGTTATGAAGCCATGCCCCACCAGCGCGCCGATGATCAGCAACATGATCCAAAAAGCGCGCGACGCGAACAGTTCGCGAAATTCCTTGGCCAGGATTGTTGGAAAAATTCTTTTTTCTATGTGCGACCCGCTGGCGTTCCTCACGCGGTTGGATAAGTTAAAAAAATTTCTTGTTCTAAGATTTTCTTTTCTATGAGCGATCCGCTGGCGCTACTCACATGGATTTAAGAACGATGCATAAAATTCTTTTTCTATGAGTGATCCGCTGGCGCGACTCACATGGAGTTTTAAAAAGATACATAAAATTCTTTTTCTATGAGTGAGCCGCTGGCGCTACTCACATGGATTTAACAACGATGCCTACAATTCCTTTTCCATGAGCGATCCGCTGGCGCAACTCACATGGATTTAAAAACGATGCATACAATTCTTTGTCTATGAGTGTTCCGCTGGCGCGACTCACATGGATTTAAAAACGATGCATAAAATTCTTTGTCTATGAGCGATCCGCTGGCGCTACTTCAGAATGATTAAAAAACCGATGCATTAAATTCTTTTTCTATGAGTGTTCCGCTGGCGCGGCTCACATGATTTAAAAAAGAAATTTAAAATTTTTTATTTTCCATGTGTGATTCGGCTAGTGCTACGTGAGCGCAAGAAAGATTTCCTCGATACCACCTTCACTCAAACCAGCGCGACCGCGCAGCTCGTCGAGCGTGCCTTCCGCCACCGTCTCTCCATGATTCAATAGCACCAGCCGATCGCAAACCCTTCCCGCGTCGACAAGCTGATGAATCGAAAGCAGCAACGCACGCCCGCCTGCCGCCTCGTCTCTCAACAGAGTCATCAGGTCGCGAGTCTGACGGAGATCGAGTCCATCGAACGGCTCATCGAGCAGCAAGAGCGGATGCGGCGTCAGCAGGCCAAGCGCCAGCATCAATCGCCGGCGCTCGCCTTTCGAAAGCGTCCCGAGCCGCGACCTCCGTATCTCATCAAGCCGCAGCGGCACAGACAGCGCTCGCAGCTTCTCCTGCGACTGGCCATGCAGTTTCTCGTGCAACCCGCCCTTCTCGTGCGACTGCGCGTACATCTTTCGAAAAAACTCCAGCACCCAACTGACCCGCTGCTCAGCCCACGGAACAATCGCGTCCGGCATGTAAAACAAAACCTCCTTGCGCCGCCGTGCCGAGAGGTGATCGCCACCGTGCTCTACAACACCTGAGTTCGCCGGCGCCAAACCCGCCAGACACTCGAAGAGCGTCGTCTTGCCTGCCCCATTCGGCCCAATCAATCCCAACACCTCGCCGGCGCGCACCGTAAAGCTGACGTCGGAAAGCACACGTTTACGACCAAAGCTCTTCGTCAGGTTCTGTACTGTCAGGAGTTCGCTCAAGAAAACTCAGAAGCGGTGCTGATAACGAACGGTCACGCCGCGTCCCGCGCCGTCGATGCCCCAACTGATTCCGCGATACGACTTGTCGAAGATGTTTTCGAAGTCGACAAAAATCTCCGACCGCTCGTCAAACTTGATCCCGCCACGAACACCAACCAACCCGTAACCCGGCAGATACGGAAACAGCGGCACAGGCGTGTCGTTGTTTGCGACGAACACGCCGTTGATCGTCGCGCCGAGGGGCAGTAACCGATTCTGCACCTGGGCCAATGTCTCGCCGGTCGGAATAAGAATGCCCCCGGCAGAACCGCAGCCCGTCGCACCCGGCGTCGTCAGCCCACGAACGCAGGCGCCGCGGCGAAAGAAATTTTGAATGTTTGCGCGGGAGCGTGCGGCGCCGGTGCGGCGATCGGCGAGGTCGAGTGACGAAAGTCGATTCTGGCGCGCGGCGAGTGTCGAATAACCTTCAAGGTAAAAACGCGAACGCGGCTGGTAGCGCAAACTCACGAAACCCGTCGCCGGCGGAATGCCGCCCTCGATGTTGGGCGGTAAGCCGTTGAACAAACTATGCGCGCGGATGTAAGTGAAATTCGCGTTGGCGCTCCACTGGTCCGTAAAGCGCGCGCGCCCGTTCAGTTCAACGCCATTCAAACGCGCATCGTCGAAGTTGACGCGCACGAGCACGGGATTCGCCGGCGCAGCGGCAACGAACACGAGCCCGGCGGCGTTCTGCGCAATGATCTGATCGCTGCCGAGAAACGTCCCCGTAGAACCCGGCGGCAACACCAGCGCCTGATCGAAATAGACTTCATTTAATTTGGTCGTGAAACCCGTCGCGTCAAAAGCAACACGCCGGCTGTTGTAGCGAAAGCTGAGATCGAAACTGTCGCTGCTTTCCGGTCCGAGTTTGGTGACGGGAATGCCGGTTGAAACCGCATCGCCGCCCGCGGTAGTGCCGATAAATCCGCCGCGAGCGGCTGCGGTAGTCGCGTCGACTTCGAAGCCCGTGCCCACGAGACCAATGATCCCCAAATCAGTGGTGTTCGGAGCACGAAAGCCATGCGTGTATTTCGCTGCAATATCGAAGCCGCCGCCGACACTCACCACGCCTCCGAACCGTCCCGAGAGCGCACTGAACCGCGCGTCGTCGTCAGGAAACAGCGGCTGTCCGTTTGGACCAGGCGCCGAATTCGCCGCGCGCGACTCGTAAGACGCGACGTTGTACCGGACCGCGCCGTTCAACCGCAGGCGATTGGGTATGACCGTGAAATTGTCTTGCGCGAAGAAACCGTACGAAAGATAGCGCGCGCCGTGCGGAATGCGCGGCCGTGAGTTCACCGTCGTTCGAACGACAGGATCAAAAGTAAACGCCGGCGCGTGAATCTTGTCGCGATAGACGTCCGCGCCGACGAGGAAAGTATTGTTATCGCCGATCTGTTTATCGAGATAGAAGTTGAAACCGAACACGTTGGTGCGTTCGCGTTGATTAGTGATCGTGCCGGCGGGATTTCCCTGCCCGCCCTGGTTCACCCGTTCCTCACGCTGGCCGTTGTAAGAAACTGTGAACGATGCGTTGTCGAAGATCCAGAGGTCCTGCCGAAACAGGCGCGCGTAGAACGTGTCGGTCATCAAGTTTCGCAGGTCGGCGATGTTGTTGCCGTCGCCGCCGAGCAACTGGTCGTAGCGTTTGCCGTTGTCCTGTTGGTTGCGCGAGTAGCTGAAGAGAAGCTGCGTGCGCTCGTTGACGTTGAAGCTGGCGCGCAGCAGGGCGCCGTACTGCGTGAATCCCGTATCCGGAAGACGCGTGCCGAAGATGTCGGACGGAAGACCGAGGAAGCGCGTGATTGCGGCGTGGCGGTCGAGCCTGTCCGCCGGTCGCAACGTGCTGATGCGGCGTCCGTTTACGTTGAGCAAGAGACCGTAGTTCCGCGTGCCGTAACTCAACAACGTGTTGCCGCCAAAGCCGTTCGTCGGCGAGGTGTAGAAGATGTTTGTGTGTCCGTGAAATTCGCTGCCGGCATTTCCGTATCGCGGCGCTTGCGAGATGAAGTTGACGACGCCGCCGTGCACGTCCGATCCGTATTGCGAACTGTTTGGACCACGCAAAATCTCGACTGTCTCCAGGCTCGACGGCTCGATCAAACTGAAGAACGTGCCGACGCCGCCACGTTGCGCGCTCGTTGTGTAGCGCACACCGTCGACGAAGACGGCGACGTTGCGCCCGGTTAGTCCACGCACGAAGACGGCGCTGAGCGATGGGCTCGTTCGTTGCAGGTTAACGCCCGGCTCTTCGTCGACGACCTGGGCCACCACTTCCGCAGCGCGTTCGAGAATTTTTCTTTCGCTGATGACGTTGACGGCGGTGTCGACGTCGCGAGTGCTCGCGATCTGTCCGGCTTCGGCTGTGATTGTCACGAGTGCGCTGACGGGATTGAGTGCCAGCACGATTGACAGATCTTTCGTATCGCCGGGCGTGATCTGCACGGCCTGGCGATACGTCACGAAGCCAGTGCGTTCGACGACGATCTGATACCTTGCGGGCGCAATCTTATCGAGAGTGAATTTTCCGTCTGCATCCGTGACGGCGGCGCGCGCGACTGCCTGGTTCGGCAGGACGAGCAAAACGGTTACGCCGCTGACCACCGCGCCGTCCTCGTCCTTGACCGAGCCCGTGATCTTGCTTTCCGATTCCTGGGCCGCCGCGCCGAACGACATCGCGAGGGTAAACACAAGTCGAACGATGAATTTGTGGATTGGTGGTGGGGTCATAGAGCGCACGACTGTATCGCCCGGTCTTAACTACTACCAGCCGTCGTAAATGGTCTATTACGGAAATTAGCTGAGAAAAGCGACGACGTGCTCGACGAATTGATGCACCGAGGCAAGCACTTGCGGGCGGCTCTCGATCGAAATGCCAAGGACGACGATCACCGTCAAAACAAACCACGGAATGAAGCGGACCAGCGGCGCGCTGCTGACAAGCTGGCGCGGATCCGTCGCCGCGAGTTCAACCAAACGACTTACCCTGACTTTGACTCCCGGCGCATCGTTGCCCATCAGGAACCCTGACACCGCCGCCGGCAACGTTTGACCTCCGGTCGCGTAGGGACCCGCCGGGATCATGCGCGCGATGCGCACCAGCGCGGAGGCGAGATCGAGCGCGACCTGCGAACTTCGTTGCGCCGCGTGTTCGTCTGCGGCCGATTCCGACGCTTCGCTCCATGTGCGATCCAGCCAGCGGCCGCACGGGATAATCAACAGCGCCGCGCGGCTGATGCGCATGACTGAACGTTTGAAGTTGTCTTGCGCCGCGAGGTGACCGTACTCGTGCGCAATCGCCGCCGCGAGTTCTTCTTCACTCAACGACTCGAGCACGTGACTTGCGATGAACAAGCGCGGACGAAACGCGCCGACAACGGCGATGACGGGAAACTTGTGTTGCAGGACAAACGTCGGCACCGCAATGGCGTCGAGATGGATCGGCGTGGACGCGTGTAACCACTGTCTCAGCAGGGAACGCGTCGCGAGCCACGAACGAAGCCCGCGCCAGATTGCGAGCGCCACACCGACAGCCGAGATCGCCGCCAGCGCGCCGAGTTTCAGACTGACGGTTTCCCTGGTCGCGTATGGTTCGTAGATGAGATACGACGGGATCATGAAAGCGGCGACGGCGACGATGGCGATCACCGGAGGGCCGATGCGCATTACGAACAGGATCTCTGCTCTCGTTCGAGCGGAACACTTCCACAGGGGCCGTTTACACGCGCGCGCCATGCCGGCAGCGACGAGCGTGGCGGTGGCGTTGATAGTCAACAGCAGCGCCAGCACCAGTGTTATGCCCAGCAGTTCGTACATCAATTACTCACTACGGCGCAGCTCGCGCTTCTTTTCCTGCACCAGGCGGTCGAGCTCGTCGAGCAGCTCGCGGTCCCGTTCGCTGATCGTGTCGACGATGCAGGCGAGAATCGGCTCGACTCCGTCGGCGCCCTGGCCCAGCAATCCATCCACGACGTCCTCTTTGATACCGCGGTCGAGATCTTCGCGGGATACGCGCGCGGCGTATAAAAAGGCGCGCCCGTCTTTGCGGCGGTCGAGCAGGTTCTTTTTGAAGAGACGATCGAGCGTGGTCATCAGGGTGGTGTAGGCGATCCGCTCGTCAAAAGCGCGAAATACGTCCCTGACGCTCACTTCGCCGAGGCGCCAGGTCTCTTCCATGACCTGGCGTTCGAGTTTTCCGAGCGCGAAACAGGCTATCTCGCGTGGGCGGCGAAAACCGCGCAACAGGAATCGTGAACTATTCATGTCGACCAGCATTCTCCGCCGCGTCTATTCATGGTGTCAAGGCACTGTCCTACTCTCAAATCCGTGTTGTTGTCATAAGATTAGCTAACGCAGCACTCATAGGAAACACGGATAAGAACCAACCCTCGAGTACGGCCTACTTCCTACTCCTCAAATCCGTGTTTCCGTGGGACTCGGAATAGCACTTGTGCCGGGGCCAGTAGGAACACGGATTATCCAATGGTATTATTCGCAGTTTGCGAACTTAGCAAGATTCGGATCTGTATGCCTGTAGAAGCTATTGAAGTCAGGGGAGCACGCGTTAATAACCTCAAGAACGTTTCCTTCTCTATCCCGATTAATCAGATGACGGTGGTCACCGGCGTCAGCGGTTCCGGCAAATCGTCGCTCGCGTTCGATACGATTTACGCGGAGGGTCAGCGGCGCTACGTCGAATCGCTGTCCGCCTACGCGCGCCAGTTCCTCGAGCGGATGGACAAGCCGGACGTCGACGAGGTCCACGGCATCGCGCCGGCCATCGCCATTCGCCAGAAGAACTCGACCCGTAATCCTCGTTCGACCGTCGGCACTCAGACTGAGGTCTACGATTACCTGCGCCTGCTTTTCGCGCGCGTCGGCCAGACTTTTTGCCGGGTTTGTGGGCGACAAGTAACACGCGATTCACCGGAATCCGTCGCGGACGAAGTGCTCGGCACGCTGGCAGAAGGAACGCGGTTTTACGTCTTGTTCCCGGCCGGCGCCGGACAGCGAGAGCCGCAAGACGCAAAGCAAACGTCGTCACGAAAGAGCCGTACGGCGTCGCGGCGACAATCGATCACGGCGCATGTCATGAGCCTGATGCAACGAGGCTTCACGCGTCTCTTCTTTAACGGCCAAACGATCGACCTCAGCTCGCCCGATGACTTCGTGCGCGACGACTTCGATGACGTTTACGTGCTCGTCGATCGTCTCACCGCGCGTCCGGACGTGCGCCAGCGGCTCGTCGATTCGCTCGAAACCTGCTTTCAGGAAGGTCACGGCAGCGCCATCATCGAAACCGCCGGCGACGAATCACAGAGGGCTCGCCGGCGACTGCCGTTTTCCGATCGTTTCGAGTGCAAGTACGACGGCACTGTTTACGCGACACCCGAACCGCGTCTCTTCAGTTTCAACAACCCGTACGGCGCGTGCCCGACCTGCCAGGGATTCGGCAACACGATCGGACTCGATCTCGATCTCGTCATTCCCAACCCGGGCTTGTCGCTGAAAGACGGCGCGATCGAACCGTGGACCAAGCCGCAGCACGAGTGGGCCATGGCGGAACTGAAACAGTTTTGCCGCGCGGAAAAGGTTTCGCTGACCGTGCCTTTCAACCAGCTTTCGCGGTCGGACCAGCAGGCGGTCATCGAAGGCCGCGGCGACTTCGGCGGCGTGCGCGGGTTTTTCGATTGGATGGAGACGAAGAAGTACAAACTTCACGTCCGCGTCTTTCTTTCGAAGTATCGCGGCTACACGCTCTGTCCCGACTGCAAAGGCGGACGCCTGCGCCAGGAAGCGCGCGACGTGAAAGTGAGCGGCCGCACGCTGGCCGAGATCTGCGGCATGTCGATCCGCGAAGCTGCAGACTTCTTCGACTCGCTGCAACTCTCAACTGAACAAACCGCTATTGCCGATCGAATACTTTTCGAAGTCCGCCGGCGGCTGCGGTTTCTCGTCGAAGTCGGACTCGACTACCTGACACTCGATCGCCTAGCCTCGACGCTTTCCGGCGGCGAAGCGCAACGCATCCAGCTCGCGACCAATCTCGGATCGTCGCTCGTCGGGGCGCTCTACGTCCTCGACGAACCTTCGATCGGACTGCATCCGCGCGATAACGATCGTCTAATCCGCCTGCTCAAAAACCTGCGCGATATCGGCAACACGGTGCTCGTCGTCGAACACGACGCCGAGATGATGCGCTCCGCCGATCACATACTCGACATCGGCCCCGCTGCGGGTGAACTCGGCGGGCGCGTGATGTACGAAGGCGACTTCGCCGGCCTGCTGCGCGACGAGACGTCGTTGACCGCGCGTTATCTGCGCGGCGACGCCGAAATCAAGGAACCAAAGCAACGCCGAGTCGCGCAGAAACGAAGACTGACGATCGAGGGCGCTTCGGAGCACAACCTGAAATCGATCGACGTCGAAGTGCCGCTCGACATGCTCGTTTGCGTCACCGGCGTCAGCGGTTCCGGCAAGTCGACGTTGATTCACGACTGCATCTACGCGGGTCTGAAGAAACAGCGCGGCGAGTGGACGGGCCATGTCGGCGCGTTTACCAGGATCGAAGGCGCGCAGTTAATCGACGACGTAATTCTCGTGGACCAATCGCCCATCGGCCGCACGCCGCGTTCGAATCCGGTCACTTACATTAAAGTCTACGATGCGATTCGCGAAGTGTTTGCCGGCACGCGTGAAGCACAGGCGCGCGGGTTTGAGCCGTCGCACTTCTCGTTCAATCTGCCGGGCGGACGTTGCGAGGTTTGCCAGGGCGACGGCACGGTCACAGTCGAGATGCAGTTTCTCGCCGACGTCGAGCTGGTTTGTGAAGAGTGCAAAGGGACGCGGTTCAAGCAGCAGATCCTCGACATTCGTTATCGCGGCCGGAACGTTCACGAAGTGTTGAGCATGACCGTGCGCGAGGCGATTACGTTCTTTCGCGAAGTGCCGAAGATCACGAACCGTTTGCGCGTGCTCGACGACGTGGGGCTTGGTTACCTGCGGTTGGGCCAGTCGGCGACGACGCTGTCCGGCGGCGAAGCGCAACGCATCAAACTGGCGGCGCACTTGTTGAAGCGGACGGGCGCGAAGACGCTTTACATCTTCGACGAACCGACGACGGGTTTGCACTTCGACGACATCAACAAGCTGCTCGCGGCGTTTCGCGCGCTGATCGACGCCGGCGGTTCGCTGCTGGTCATCGAACACAATCTCGACGTGATCAAGACCGCGGACCACATCGTGGATCTCGGCGCCGAAGGCGGCGACGCGGGTGGGTATATCGTCGGCGTCGGGACGCCGGAAGAGATCATGCGGCTGCCGGAGTCGCATACCGGACGTTTCCTGCGCGCCTACCTCGCAAAATCCAACGGAGGATCTTCCAAATGAGTTTGAGTGAACAGATCGTTTCGGACCTGACGGCGGCGATGAAAGCGCAGGACGCGCAACGGACGTCGACGCTGCGCATGGTGAAAGCCGCGATGATGAATCGCAAGATCGAGCAGGGTAGCGAGCTGACTGACGACGACGTACAGAAACTACTACGGTCGCTGGTGAAGCAGCGGCGCGATTCGATCGAGCAGTATGAGAAAGCGGGCCGTCAGGAACTCGTCGACAAGGAAGCAGCGGAGATCGCCGTCATCGAAACTTACCTGCCGCAGGCTGCTTCGGCAGCCGAGATCGAAACGGCTGTAGCGGCGGCGATCGCGGAAACGGGCGCCACCTCGATGAAAGACATGGGCAAGGTCATGAAGGCCGCGCAGGCGGCTCTGTCCGGTAAAAACGCGGATGGCAGGCAGGTCAGCGAGATGGTGAAGTCGAAGCTGTCGAGTAGCTGAGACTCATGGTTTTATAAAAAATGTGAGGTCCGCCAGGACCCCGGCCGACTCCCAGCGGAACGTCAATCTCAACCGGCCTTCGCAAGTTGCCTCTATATAGTGGTTTCCGTATAATCCTCAGCTTGCTCGAAGGCAACGGGGTCTCGTCCGGTGGGTTTCGCGCCCACTTTTTTCTTTGGGCGACACAACCTGCGAAAGAGGGAACCATGGGAAACGATGCGATTGCAGGGCGAGTTCAGGAACTGGCTGAACGAGTAGCAATCGACCACGGACTCGAACTGGTTCACGTTGAAGTCGCCGGCCCCGATAACAAGCCCATCGTTCGGGTGTTTATTGATAAGCCGCAGGGTGTGACCCACGACGATTGCTCCGCAGTGAGCACTCATCTCGGGACGATTCTCGACGTCGAAGACTTCATCCACGCTTCCTACACATTGGAAGTATCGTCGCCCGGGTTGGAACGTGGGCTTTATAAACGCGCGGATTACGAGCGCTTCTCGGGCAGCAATGCGAAGCTGAAGACGCGGCAGCCCATCGGCGGACAACGCAACTTCCGCGGCCGCCTGCTGGGAGTCGAAGGCGACGAGGTGATTTTCGAGGACCGGACCAACGGCCGGGTGCAGATCCCGGTGCACTTGATTACGAAAGCGAATCTGGAAGTAGACGTAACTGGGGAACTTCGCAAGTCAGGACAATAGTTTAGGACACGGATTACACAGATGAGTTCATCGATCGCACAAAACATCGAGGCGCTTTGCCAGGAACAGGGTATCGATCGCGATCTGGTAATCGAAGCGATGAAGGAAGCTGTCCGCGCGGCGGCCAAAAAACAGTTCCGCTCCGGCGAAGACATCCAGGTCGACTGGAACGCCGAAACCGGCATCGAGCTCTCCGCTTCGAAAGTCGTCGTCGACGAAGTGGAAAACCCGGCAACGGAACTCTCGATCATCGAAGCCCGCGAGTTGGCCGGCGACGAAGTTGAACTCGGAGACGCGCTGCTGCTGCCGCTGCCGATGGAAGAACTCGGCCGCATCGCCGCGCAAACAGCCAAACAGATTCTTTTCCAGAAAGTCCGCGACGCCGTCCGCAGCAACGTTTACGAGCAGTACATCGACAAGATCGGCGACCTCGTCAACGGCTACGTCAAGCGGTTCGAACGCGGCAACATCATCGTCGATCTCGGAAACCTGGAAGCGATCCTTCCGCGGTCGCAACAATCGCGCGGCGAGCAGTGGAACCAGGGCGAACGAATTCGCGTCGTAATCAATAACGTGTCGAAAGAATCGAAAGGGCCGCAGGTCGAAGTCTCGCGCACCTCGCCTGAGCTCTTACTCCGGTTGTTCGAAATGGAAGTGCCCGAGATTTACGACGGCACTGTCGTGATCAAGTCTGCCGTCCGCGAACCCGGCGAACGCGCGAAGATCGCGGTCATGTCGAACGAGCGTGACGTCGATCCGGTCGGCGCCTGCGTCGGTATGAAAGGCTCCCGCGTGCAGGCCATCATCCGCGAGCTGCGCGGCGAGAAGATCGACATCATCGAGTGGTCCGACGAGCCTTCAGTATTTGCTGCCAACGCGCTCTCTCCCGCCAAGGTCAACCAGGTCAGAATCACCGACATCGAGAACCGCCAGATGGAAGTCATCGTCAACGAAGACCAACTCTCACTGGCGATCGGCAAACGCGGTCAGAACGTGCGCCTGGCTACCAAGCTCGTCGGCTGGAACATCGACATCCGCAGCGAGGAAGAGATCAAACGCGAGGTCACCGAACAGATGGGCGCCTTGATTGCTTCCGGCGAGGCAGTCCCGCTTTCAGTGATCGAGGGTGTGACCGCACAGCAGGCTGAAGCGCTGGCTGAACACGGCATCAACGACATTGACGCGTTGTCTCAAACGTCGGTCGACGATCTCGTCGAATTCCTCGACCTGAGTCTTGACGAAGCGGAAGTCATCCTGAGTGCCGCGCAAGCCGTCGTCGCATTGCGCGACCGCAGTCTCGGCGAAGGCGAAGGCGAAACCGAGGGTGAAACCGAAACCACGGATGAAGCCGAATCTGAAGAGAGCTTCGTGCCGGAAGAGCAACACGCGGTTTCAGCCGAAGCCGACGACTCGATCGAAGCGTCTGACGTTGAGCCAAACGACGAAATGACGGCAGCCGGTTACGACGAGGCAGTCGAAAACGGTGTTCCCTTCACTGCCGAACAGGACATCAAGGCGTGGGATTCAGCCGATCCGGTCCCCGTGACCGAGGCCGAGCCCTTTCCGTCTGACGAGCTAGCTTTGCTGGAATCCGGCCGCGACTTGCGTCCGGACACGATCACGCCATCACCTGACATCACGTCCTCGGCCGTCGAAGGCTATCAGAACATCGAGGAGCACGTGGCGGAAGTGCTGGCGTCTGACGAAGAGTTTGCTTCCGAAGCTTCGGCTGAAGAAGCAGAAACAACAGCTCCCGCAGTTTTGGAAGATGCTGCATCAGGCGGGAGTGCGGATGACGAGAAGCAATGATGCTCCAATGATGCAGCAAAAGAGGAACAACACACAGCCGGTTTATTCGGGCCGTTTGTGTTGCCCGCTACGCCCCTACTGTCACGCGCCGAACTTCTGATTCGACGTTCTGAAGCGGTTGGGGCGACGGCGTTCCTAACCACTATCAAGACCGTCAGGACGCACGAATAAGCGTCGAGAAGGAGTGCATGACAGTTACTTCCTCGAAAGTTCGTATTTACGATCTCGCCAAAGAATTAAAGCTCGACACTAAACGTCTCATCGAAGAGGTCCGTCGCGAGGGCGTCGACGTCAGTGTTCCTTCCAACTCCGTGTCCAAGGAACTGGCGGAGAAGATTCGCAACAAGTACTTCCCGAAAAAAGAGACGGCGGTGAAGCGCGTGGTGAAGGTGGTCAAGCGCGCCGCGCTGCCCACGCCGGAAGCGCCGGTGGCCGAAGCGGAACTCGAGGTCCACGAGCCTGAACCGGCCGTTGCCGCGGCGCCGGTCGCCGTTGCCGCCGAACCGTCAGTCGACTCTCCGGCCACGCCGGCGACGATGCCCGCCGCGCCACCAAAGCCCGCTGCGCCAACGAAGCTCGTCAAGCGATTGACGCCGGCAGCGCGCGCCGAAGCGCCGGCCCGCAGGTCCTCGACGAACCGCCGCCGTTGGTAGAACTCGAGCCTGCTGAACCCGAAATGCCGGTCGTTCAGGAAACCATCGCGCCAATCGTGGAAGCACCTGTTGCACCCACTGCACCACCTGCCAACGGCGCGCCGGAAGCAAAGCCCGCCGCGTTTGTTCCGTCTCGACAAGTCAGGGTGTTGCGTCCAACCGCTGCTGCCCTGAATGCCGGTATCAGACCCGGCGAACGTGCACCCGTGCCGACGCCGCCCCCCGCGCCTGTCACACCGGCGAGAGATCGAAGCGCGGATCGCAACACCCGGCTTCGCGAACGGCCTTCCCTGCCCCGCTCGGAGCGCATGGGGACGCCCGGCGAGACCGCTACGCCGCAAACCACCTACATTCCGCCTCCTGACGCCGGACGCCGTCGTTCGCGACGCAGCAGTCCGCGCGGTGGCCGGAAGATCGAAGGCAAGACCGGGAGGTTCGACCGGGGCGATTTCATTCCGCCGCCGAAGGCGCTGTCACTCGAAGACCGCATCGCCGGCCGGCTCGAAATGCCGGGCTCCGGCGAGCTGAAATCCGTGCGGTTGATCGAAGGTTCGACCGTGAAGGAGTTTGCCGAAAAACTCGGTATCAAGCCGAAGGACGTCGTGACGTTGCTGCTGCAACGCGGTGTCTTCGCGACCATCAATCAACCGTTGATGGACGACGTCGCCGCCGATCTCGGCAAGCGCTTCGGTTACGACGTCTCGTTCGTGCCGTTTGAAGAGATGGTGGCCGAGGAAGAGTTTGAAGAACTGATCGCCGCCGACGCTGACGACGTCGAATTGCCGCGCGCGCCCGTGGTCACCGTGATGGGCCACGTCGATCACGGCAAGACTTCGTTGCTCGACGCGATTCGTACGACTGACGTCGCCGGCGGTGAGGCAGGCGGCATCACGCAGCACATCGGCGCCTACAGCGTCCAGGTGCCCAATCCCGACAACCACGATGAGACTCGTCGCGTCGTGTTTCTCGACACGCCGGGCCACGAAGCGTTCACGATGATGCGCGCCCGCGGGGCGAAGGCGACCGACATCGTCGTGCTCGTCGTAGCCGCTGACGACGGCGTCATGCCGCAGACGATCGAAGCGATCGAACACTCGCGTGCAGCCGGTGTTCCGATCATCGTCGCCATCAACAAGATCGATAAACCTGACGCCAACGCCGACCGCGTCCGCCAGGAACTCGCGAAGCACGGACTGTCGCCGCTCGACTGGGGCGGCGAGACGGAAATGGTCCAAGTCTCGGCAAAGAAACGTCAGAACCTCGACACCCTGCTCGAAACGATCCTGCTGACGTCAGACATCTTGAATCTGCGCGCCAGTCCGACGCGCCTGGCGTCCGGCGTCGTGCTGGAAGCAAAACTCGATCGCGGCCGTGGCGCGGTCGCGACCGTGCTGGTCCAGCAGGGCACGCTCAAGATTCACGAACCGTTTATCGTCGGACAGATCTCCGGCCGCGTTCGCGCCATGTTCAACGACCGCGGCGAGCCGATCACGGAAGCCGGACCGGCAACGCCCGTCGAAGTGCTGGGACTGCAGGGCGTGCCGCAGGCTGGTGAAAGCTTCCAGGTCGTTTCCGACATCACGAAGGCGCAGTCGATCTCGCAACATCGCCAGATGTTGAGCCGGCAAGCGGCGCTGCTGCAGACGACCAAGCGCGGTATCGAAGCGCTGGGTGAGAGTGAAGTCAAGGAACTGCTCGTCATCATCAAGGCCGACGTGCAGGGCTCGGTCGAAGTGCTGAAGTCGACGCTACAAAAGCTTTCGACGGACCGGGTGAAGGTGAAAGTAATTCGCTCCGGCGTCGGCGCCATCTCCGAATCGGACGTGTTGCTCGGCACGGCTACGCAGGCCGGCTCGTCGTCGTCGGCCGTGGTGATCATCGGCTTCAACGTGCGTCCCGAAGCGCGTGCGGCCGACATCGCGAAGCAGGAGGGCGTCGACATTCGTCTCCACTCGATCATCTACAAGGTCGAAGAAGAGATTCGCGCGGCCATGATCGGCATGCTCGAAGCGATCGAGAAGGAGAAGATTCTCGGCAAGGCGGCAGTGCGCGAAGTGTTCCGTGTGCCGAAGGCCGGAACGGTCGCCGGTTGCATGGTGATCGACGGGACCATTCGTCGCAACGCACGCGCGCGTGTGATTCGCGACGGCGTCGTGAGTTGGGAAGGCAACATCCTTTCCAGCACATTGGGATCCTAAGCTTAGAATTCCACGTGGACAAGTTGTCGCG
>JADMIO011216341.1_pt1 | contig 47558 bp, 52 predicted proteins | sample 8958161 | NCBI WGS metagenome assembly JADMIO01 (sample SAMN16585339, study PRJNA669376) | soil metagenome | isolation source: Crop rotation soil | place: USA: Cullars Rotation, Alabama | collected 2011
CGCGACAACTTGTCCACGTGGAATTCTAAGCTTAGGATCCCAATGTGCTGGAAAGAAATCGGCGAAATGCCGCAGGCGACGGCCGCGCGGTCGCGAACGTTTTCCGGCACGCTCGGCGTGATGAAGCTCAGCGTCAAAGCCGAAGGCGGTCACTACACCTTTGTCGAGGTGCAGACGGATCAGATGGGCGAAAGCCGCCTGGATCGCAACGTGAAGCGTTTCTTTGTGTCGCTCCACAAGACGGAAGACCCGCGGCACGTGTTGGATGCCGCCTACTGAATCGGCGTCGGCCACCCGCCGTTCCCCGTCCGCGGCGCTGAAGAAGGAGCAGCTGCTCGAGCTCTACTACTGGATGCGCCTCACGCGCACGCTGGAAGAGAGGCTCGTGGCGCTGTATCGGCAGACCAAAGTCGTTGGGGGTCTCTTTCGCTCACTCGGGCAGGAAGCGGACGCCGTCGGTGCGTGCTTTGCGCTGGAGCGCCGCGATATCATGTCGCCCCTCATTCGCAACATGGGCGCGATGCTGGTGAAAGGAGCGACGCCAGTCGAAATCCTCAAGCAGTACATGGCGAAGGCCGATTCACCGACCCGTGGGCGTGAGCTGAACATTCATTTCGGCGATACGGATCGCGGGTTCATCGGCCAGATCTCGCCGCTGGGCGACATGGTTCCGGTAATGGCGGGCGTGACACTGTCGTTCAAGATGCGCGGTGAAGATCGGGTCGGACTGGTGTTCGTCGGCGATGGCGCGACGTCGACCGGCGCATTTCACGAGGGTATCAACTTCGCCGCGGTGCAGCGTTGTCCGCTCGTCGTGATCGTCGAGAACAACGGCTACGCGTATTCCACGCCCACGGCCAGGCAAACCGCGGCGAAACACTTTGTCGACAAGGCTATTGGCTATGGCGTGCCCGGCGACCAGGCCGATGGCAACGACGTGCTCGCGGTGTACGACGTCACGAAGCGGGCCGTCGATCGCGCGCGCGCGGGCCAAGGAGTGTCCCTCATCGAGCTCATGACGTATCGCCGCAAAGGACACGCGGAGCACGACAACCAATCGTACGTCCCCAAGGGCGAGATCGAACGGTGGGAGCGCGAGAACGATCCGCTCGATCGCTACATCCGGCGCCTGGTTGAAGAACTGGGCTTCACGCCGAAAGACATCGAACGAACTGATGATAGCGTACGCGACGTCGTCGATCGCGCGACGGACGAGGCCGAGAAATCGGGATTCCCGGAAGCGCTGGATGCGCTCGAAGGCGTCTATGCGCATCCAGCGCGCGAGAAGCCACTCTGGTTTCGGGACGGCGGCGCCGTGGTGAAAGACCACGAGCGCGCGGAAGGCTGGGGAACCTTCGCGAAGAAGGCCGATGCCTGAGATCAGCTATCTCGAGGCGATTCGCGAGGCGCACTTCGAGGAGATGGAGCGCGACCCGAATGTCTTTTGCCTGGGCGAGGACATTGGTGCGTACGGGGGCGCGTTCAAAGTCACCGAGGGCTTGTCGGCGAAATTCGGCGAGCAGCGCGTGATCGATACGCCGATCTCCGAAATTGCCATCGTCGGGGCGGCCGCAGGTGCGTCGCACATGGGAATGCGTCCGATTGTCGAAATGCAATTCATCGACTTCATCGCGAATGCGTACGACATGCTCACGAACTACGTCGCGACGGCGCGCTACCGCGCGTTTCTGCCCTGTCCGATGGTCGTGCGCGGGCCCAGCGGCGGTTACGTCCGCGGCGGCCCGTTCCATTCGCAGAATCCGGAGGCGGGATTCGTTCATACCCCGGGGCTGAAAGTCGTCTATCCCGCGACCGCGGCCGACGCCAAGGGACTGTTCAAGTCGGCCGTGCGCGACAACGACTGCGTGCTCTTCTTCGAGCACAAGTATCTCTATCGTCGCATCAAGGAGGAGATGCCCGCGGGCGATCACACCGTGCCGATCGGAAAGGCGCGGATTGCGCGCGAGGGCAAGGACCTCTCGATCATTACGTACGCGGCGACGGTCTGGAAAGCGCTCGAGGCCGCGGAACAGCTTGCGAAAGAAGACGGATTGTCGGTCGAAGTGCTCGACCTGAGGACGCTCAGTCCGCTGGATGACGAAGCCCTCGTCGCGACGGTGAAGAAGACCAATCGCGTCCTCATCGTGCATGAGGATACCCGAACGGGCGGCATCGCCGGGGAAATCACGGCGCGTCTCAACGAGACCTGTTTCGAGTGGCTCGACGCGCCGATTCTTCGCGTGACAGCGCACGACGTGCCGCTCCCGTACGCGCCGCAGCTCGAGGATTTCGTGCTGCCGCAAACCGCCGACATCGTCCATGTCTCCAGAAGACTCGCCGCCTACTGAAACGCCAGAATCGACAATCTGGCCGTATATTGGAGTCGGTTGCCTGACGATGGTCGTCGGTTTCTTTGGCGGTGGCATGATCGCGATGCTCATCGGTCGGATTACCGATGCGTTCTCGGGCTGCCAGCCTGCCGAAGGTATGCCGGTCTGTGATTGGTGGCAGTACTGGTTGGCTGGATCGCTGTTGGGCATGATCGCACTTCCGTTCTTCGCGGTCCGGCGCCTGCGCCAGGCTCGCAAGCCGGAGTCGTCCGATACTCGTTAAGGAGGAGACGTGGCTCGCGTCGATGTCGTGATGCCGCAGATGGGTGAGTCCATCGCGGAAGGCACGCTATCCAAGTGGCTGAAGAAGGTCGGCGATACCGTCAAACGGGATGAGCCGATCTTCGAGATTTCGACCGACAAGGTCGACGCGGAAATTCCGGCGCCGAGCGGTGGCGTGTTGGCGGAGATCATCGTCACGGAAGGTCAGACCGTGCCGGTATCGACCGTTGTCGCGCGTCTCGAAACCGAAGTCGGTGCCGCGGTGACCGCGCCAGCGGCACCGAAGGCCGAGCCGGTAAAGGCGGCCGCGTCCGCGCCTGTCGCGGCGTCCGTCGCGAAGGCAGCCTCGCCTCCCCCAGCGGCGCCCGCGAGCCATTCGGCATCCGGGAACGGTCACTCGCTCGAGGAGCGCCTCCGTACGAAGTCATCGCCGTTGGTGAGGAAAATTGCCGCCGAGCACGGCGTCGAGATCGCCGGCATGCAGGGAAGTGGAATTGCCGGACGCGTCACCAAGCGCGACATCATGCAGTATCTCGAGTCCGGCTCGGCGACCATGCGTCCGTCGATGCACGCGCCGGCCGGCGTTCCCGCCGTCCACGGCGTCAGCGTCGAGCCATGGCCGGGCGACAAGGTCGAGCCGATGTCGAAGATCCGTCAGCTCACCAGCGACCACATGGTTGTTGCGCGACGACACGCGGCCCACGTCACATCCTTCTTCGAAATCGATCTCACGCGCGTTGCTCGCATCCGGCAGCAGGCGCGGGCCAAGTTCGAGCAGCAGACGGGCCAGAAGCTCACCTTCCTGCCGTTCATCATCAAAGTCGTTGTCGATGCGCTGAAGCAGCATCCGGTGCTCAACGCGGCGCATACGGAAAATCAGATCATCTACCGCAACCGCTACAACATCGGCATCGCGGTGGCGCTCGACTGGGGACTGATCGTTCCCGTCATCAAGCACGCCGAGGACTACTCGCTCAGCGGCCTGACGAAGGCGCTGAACGATCTCGCCGATCGCGCGCGAACCAAGCGATTGAAACCCGAGGAAGTCCAGGAAGCGACGTTCACCATCACGAATCCTGGGGTTTTCGGCTCACTCGCGGGCACGCCGATCATTCCGGCGGGGACGGCTGCCATCCTCGGGCTGGGAGCCATCGAGAAGCGGCCCAAAGTCGTCGCCGGTTCGGATGGCGAGGATGTCATCGCGATCAGAACGTGCGCGTACTTCTCGCTGTCGTTCGATCACCGCATCGTCGACGGCGCCGACGCCGACAAGTTCCTGGCGACGGTGAAGCGTGGTCTGGAGACGTATCCGGAGGACCGCTGAGCATGCCGCGCGCCTTGTCGATCAAGCATACGGTCGTCCCGTCGGCAGATCGCGAGGCATTCAGGAAGCGGGTGCGCATCGCGAAGTCGCATTACACGAGCGCCGGGTGCCATTATTGGCTGTTCGAAGAACAATCGCTGCCCGGGGCCTTCGTCGAGTTCTATGAGGCGCCCGACGCCGCAATCCTGTCCGCGGCGCATCGCGATGCGCCGAATGCGCTCGTGGATGCCGCGCGACTCTATGTCGAAGTGGAGCTGACCTGACTTCAATGCCAACACGTTCCGTCACCATCAGCGGCAAGTCCTGGCGCGTATTTCCGTCGGGGCGCGTCACACAGTACGACCGCGACGAATTCGGCGTGCTGTTCGTGACCGACGCCGGCGGCAAGCGCGAGGTGCGCGTGACGCGGTATTCGCCAGTCGGCGTGCGCTCGCGCGAGCAATCGCTTGCCGAGATGAGCGACGCGGATCTCGCCAGACTCTTCGAGACGTCACAGCCCGGCGAAACATCGCCCGAGGCCGACTACACGTCGTGACGGGTTCTCCGCCCGTCGTTGGTGGGTCGCAACACGAGTTCGTCGACTTTCACACGCACTCGACCGCGTCGGACGGCTCTCGCCTGCCCGCCGACGTCGCTCGCGCCGCGAAAGCGGCCGGCCTTCACGCGTTCGCCCTCACGGACCATGACACCGTTGCGGGCCTGCCCGAGGCGCGCGCGGCCGCCAGCGAGATCGGCATTCGGCTGATCGACGGCATCGAATTGAGCGCCGTGGAAGGCAGCACGGAGACTCACATCCTTGGATTGCACCTGTCGGATGTGGACGCGCTCGAGCATGAATTGGTCGCGCTGCGCGAAATGCGGGTCGCGCGCGCGATCAAGATGGTCGAGCGGCTGAATGCGATCGGGGTCGCCGTAACGATGGAGGGCGTACTCAAGGAAGCCGCCGGCGGCGCCGTCGGGCGACCCCACATTGCGAAGGCCGTCGTCGCCGGCGGGTGGGCGCGGGATCTCCGCGAGGCATTCGACCGGTACCTCGGCAACGGCAGGCGGCCTTCGTCGCAAAAGACAAATTGTCGATCGTGGATGCCTTTGCATTGATTCATCGAGCCGGCGGTCTCGCCGTGCTCGCGCATCCTGCCGGCCTCGGTACGCGCGATCGCATCGCGAGTCTCGCCGCATCCGGCCTCGATGGACTTGAGGTGCTGCATCCAAGCCACAGCTGGGACGATTCTCAGCGGCTCGATGCGCTCGCTTCGGAATTCGACCTGGTGCGAAGCGGCGGGTCCGATTGGCATGGCGCGAATGACGGCTCGCGCTCCCTCGGCATGATGCGCGTGCCGGCGCTGTGGCTCGGCGACCAGGAGGCCCGCGTTGCGGCGCGACGTGCGTGCCGCGTTGCGTGACACGACCATGGAACTTCGCGAAAGGGTCGCACTCGTAACCGGCGCGGGTCGTCGCGTTGGCCAAGCGCTCGCGATCGCGCTCGGCAAGGCGGGCGCTCAGGTCGGCGTGCATTATGGCAGTAGCGAAACGGGCGCTCGGGAAACGGTCCGACTCATCGAAGAAGCCGGCGGGCGTGCGCGTGCATTTCAGGCGGATCTCTCCGAGGGAAATTCGGGCGCGACGCTGGTCAGCGCCGTCGCCGCTCACTTCGGTGGGCTCAACGTCCTCATCAACTCGGCCGCTGTCATGATTCGAACCCCGTTCGGCGAGATCGCGAGCGCCGAATGGGATTCCATCATGGCGCTGAATCTGAAGGCTCCATTATTCCTGGCGCAGGCAGCCGCGCCTTATATAAGGAAGGGGCCGGGTGGCGGGTCGATCGTCAACATTGCCGACCTCGCGGCTTTCGAAACGTGGCCCGCGTATGTCCCGCATGGCATTTCGAAATCAGGCGTCGTGCACCTGACCCGATCACTCGCGAAAATTCTCGCGCCCGACATTCGCGTGAACGCGATCGCGCCGGGCACCGTGCTGTTGCCGGACGACTGGAGCGAGCGCGATGCTGAGCGTCTCGATGCGACGACACCGCTGAAACGCCAGGGCAGCCCTGCCGACGTGGTGCAGGCGATGATGTATCTCCTGAGCGCCGATTACGTCACCGGAGAAACGATCATCGTTGATGGCGGGCGGCATGTTCGTACCTAGCACTGGCGCCGACATCTACATTTAGGAGCATGGGAAAGACGTTCGAGCACGAGGTCGTCATCATCGGCGCGGGGCCGGCCGGGATGTGCGCGGGCATGTACGCTGGTCGCGCGATGCTGAACGCGGTGATTCTCGAGCGCGGATTTCCCGGTGGCGAGCTCCTCAACACGGAGCTGATCGAGGACTATCCGGGCTTCGAGCATATCCTCGGCTCGGAGCTGGCGCAGAAATTCAGTGACCACGCGGTGAAGTTCGGCGCGCAGATTAGAACGGGCGTCACCGTGACGACGTTGCGCAAGCGCGCCGATGGAAAATTCGAGACGATCGCTGATAACGGGGACACTTACGTCTCCCCGACGGCCATTATTACGGCGGGCGGGACTCCGGTGAAGCTCGGTGTCCCGGGTGAGATCGAATATGCCGGAAAGGGTGTCTCGTATTGCGCGATTTGCGACGGAGCATTCTTCCGCAACCAGACGATCGCGGTCGTCGGCGGTGGCGATGCTGCAGCCGAGGAGTCGGACTTTCTCACGCGCTACGCCGACAAGGTCTATCTCATCCACCGGCGCAACGAGCTGCGTGCCTCGAAGATTCTTCAGCGCCGCGTCTTCGAGAATCCCAAGATCGAGCCGATCTGGGATACCGTCGTCGAACGCGTTGAAGGCAACGGGCAGGGCCTCGTGGATCGATTGCATCTCAAGGATGTCCGCACCGATCAGAAGCGTGAACTTGCCGCGACGGGAATGTTCGTATTTGTCGGGTTCCGTCCGAATACCGGTATCATCGAAGGTCATGTCGAGCACGATGCGATGGGCTATCTGACCACGGACGCGAACATGCAGACCTCGATCCCCGGACTGTTCGCGGCTGGTGATGTTCGCGCGCAGCTCACGCGGCAGGTGACCACGGCGGTAGGCGATGCTACCACCGCGGCGATTGCCGCCGAGAAGTACCTCAAGGCACTGCACGATGGTCAAAAGGTGCCGCAAATCTCCGGAACCGGCGGCTACACCGCATGAAGATCGATTGGGTGACGGTGGGTCCGTTTCAGGAGAACAGCTACCTCCTCATGGATCCGGTCTCCCATCGCGGCGTGCTGGTCGATCCGGGCTATGAAGCGCAGCGCATCGTCGCAATGGTGAACGCCGCTGGCGCCACCATCGATGCGATCTGGCTGACGCACGCGCATCTCGATCACGTGGGAGCTGTCGCCGAGATCAAGCGCATCTGGGATGCGCCTGTCTTTCTGCATCCCGCCGACCTGGTGCTGTATCGACGGGCCTCCGAGCAGGCGGCTTTTTATGGCCTGCCCCTGGAGCAGCCGGCCGATCCAGAGCAGACCCTCGCGCAGGGCGATGTACTTACGATCGGTGACACGCGATTCAGTGTGCATCACACACCAGGGCACTCGCCCGGCCACGTGATCTTCGTGAGCGAACGCATCATGATCGGCGGCGATCTGCTGTTTGCCGGTTCGATCGGGCGCACGGACCTTCCGCTGTCCGATCCCGAGGCGATGGAATCGTCGCTGCAACATGTCGCCGTCTTCGACCCTGACACTGCTGTCTATCCTGGTCACGGACCGCCGACACAGATCGGTATCGAGGTGGCCACCAATCCCTTCCTCGTCACGGCGAGGACATCCATATGACGACAGGCTTTCGCGCTGAAAAAGACCCCCTCGGGGAGAAGCAGGTTCCTGACTCGGCGCTCTACGGCGTGCAGACGCTGCGCGCGACGGAAAACTTTCCCATCAGTGGTCTGCTTCCCCTCGAGGCGTTTGTCCTCGCCCAAGTGTGGATCAAGAAGGCGGCGGCGCTCACGCACAAACAGACGGGGCGCCTCGACCCCAAGCTGGCGGATGCGATCGTCAAGGCGGCCGACGAAGTGATCCAGGGCAAGCATCGCGATCAATTCGTCGTGGACCCGTACCAGGCGGGCGCCGGCACGTCGCACAACATGAACGCCAACGAAGTGTTGGCCAATCGCGCGAACGAGATCCTCGGAGGAAAACGGGGCGAGTACAAGCCCGTGCATCCGAACGATCACGTCAACATGGCACAGAGCACGAACGACACGATCCCGACCAACATCCGGCTCGCGTGTCTCGCCCGCCTCAAGCCGCTGACCGAAGCGTTTGGCGCGCTGCGTGACGCGTTCGCCGCAAAGGGGAGGGAGTTCGATGACGTCGTGAAGGCGGGCCGCACGCACCTGCAGGACGCCATGCCCATCCGTCTGGGTCAGGAATTCACGGCTTATGCGGGATCGATCGAGCGCGGCCTCAAGCGCGTGACAGAGGCCGCCGACTACCTTCGCGATCTCGGGATCGGCGGTAGCGCCGTCGGAACTGGAGTCACGGTCGAGAAGGAATACCCCGCGCTCATGAACAAGTACTTGAAGGACATCACGGGGCTGGATCTCCGGGTCGGCGCAGATCGCATTCAACTGATGCAGAGCATGGGGGATGTCGCCGGTTTCAGCGCGGCGCTCCGAGTGCTCGCGATCGATCTGAGCAAGATCGCCAGCGATCTGCGGTTGATGGCGATGGGACCGCGAACCGGCATTGATGAGATCCGATTGCCGGCCGTGCAACCGGGGTCGTCGATCATGCCGGGCAAGGTGAATCCGTCGATTCCGGAAATGGTAAATCAGGTCTGCTTCCAGGTCGTCGGCTGTGACACCACCGTGTCGATCTCGGCGGAGCATGGGCAGCTCGAGCTGAACGTGATGATGCCAGTGATCGCGTTCAACGTACTGCTGTCAATGGAGATCCTCACGAACGCCGCGCGCGTTCTCGCGGATCGCTGTGTGCTGGGGATCGAGGCCAATCGCGAGATGAACGAGTACTGGGTGGAGCGCTCCGCGGCGCTGGCCACCGCACTCGCGCCGCAAATCGGCTACGCGCGCGCCGCGGAAATCTCGAAACGGTCGGTGAAAGAGGGCACGCTGATCCGCGATCTGGTGAAGCAGGAAAAGCTGCTTCCTGAAGATCAGATCGATGACGTGCTCGATTTGAAGAAGATGACGGAGATCGGCGTTCCTGGCGGCCGCCACGGCGCCGTGGCGGCAGGGTAGCTCCCGGGTTAACGTGAAATCGTGCGGATAACCACGCTCGCCGAGTACGGCGTCATTTGTGCGCTCCATCTCGCGAAGCGACTGGGCGAGGGACCGGTTACCGGTCGGGACATCGCCGAACGCGAGAAGCTGCCGGTCGACTATGTCGAGCAGATCCTGCTTCGCTTGCGCCGCGCCGGCATCGTGAAAAGCACGCGCGGCGCTCGTGGCGGATACGCGCTCGCGAAGAAGCCGGACGACGTCTCGGTGCGCGATGTCATCGCGGCTTCCGAGCTGCAGACGTTCGACTTGCATTGCGTAACGCATCCGGTGGAGGAAGAGCGCTGCTCCGCGTCGCACGCCTGCAGCATCCGGCCCGTCTGGGTGATGCTGCAACAAAAAATCGATACGGTGCTCGATGGCGTGCGCCTCGCCGACCTGCTTCACGAGGAGAATGAAGTGCGAGAGCGTGTCGGCCTGAGAGCGGACGACGCACGGATCGAGTCGCGCGGGCTTCCGGTCCTGCAGCTGCGCTGATGCAGCCTGCGTGACGCTCTTCAAGGAGTGGCGCGCCGCGCGTCAGCTGCAACGCAAGGCGGATCAATACGTCCTGCAACTCGTGCTCGAGCCCGACTCGGCGGACGTGGAATGGCTCGCGCGCACGGCGACGCGCGGCGATGAGGATCACGCCCGCTGGGAGTTGCGCTACGCGCGTCGCGCGATTGGCCTCCTCGTGGCGCAACGCGACGCACTCGATGATCGCACCGCGTCGCTCGTCGCCCGCGCGGTCGGTGACGCATTCGAACGCGATCAGCGCATCGATCGCGATCGCCGAGCATTGGCCGAGCGGCAATTCAACGCTCGTCTGAGCGCCTATCGCGATGCGATGGGCGCGCGCGGCTCGGAATCACCCGTCCGACTCGGCCAAACATTGTTGGCGTTCTCCGGCGGGTCCTTCCGGGAGGTGGACACGAACGTCCGGCGCGCGGGCGAAGTGCTCGAGGGCTACGTGAAGGCCCTGAATGAAGCCCTCAGGACCAGCTTCGGAACCGCGGCGTTGCCGGAGCACATCCCCCCGTCCGCGATGCCGGCCGCGGGAGCATAGGGACAAAAAAGCGGCCTGCCTGAGGGCTCGCCGCATTCCAAGTAGTCAGTGCCGAAGGGGGGACTCGAACCCCCACGAGCTTGCGCCCACTGGCTCCTGAAGCCAGCGCGTCTACCAGTTCCACCACTTCGGCAGGGAAAGGCAACGTAGTTTTCAAGTGAGCTAAAGTCAACGCGCACCGCACTTTGAAGCCCAAAGACGACGCAAAAGACGCCACCCAAACGGTCGCGCGAAACAAGCGCGCCCGGTTCGACTACCACATCCTCGAGACATTCGAGGCGGGCTTGGTCCTGCGTGGTACCGAGGTCAAATCGCTACGCGACGGCAAGGTCTCGATCGCCGACGCGTATGGCATCGTGCGGGACGGGGAGGTGTTCCTCCTGAATGCGCACATCCAGCCGTATGAGCGCGGCGGCTACGTGAATCACGAGCCGACCCGTAGCAGGAAACTGTTGCTCCACCGCAAGGAAATCCGTCGTTTGATTGGAGCGGTCGAGCGGCAAGGGCTCACCCTGATCCCATTGGAACTGTACTTCAAGCAGGGAGTAGCCAAGGTGGCGCTGGCACTCGGCAAAGGGAAAAAGCTTCACGACAAACGCGACGCTCAACGTCAGCGCGACGCTGAGCGTGAAATCGCGCGCGTGGGACGCAGATAAATGCTGCTCGAAGTCATGTTGGTCGCTGCCCTTCAAGCGGGCGCGCATCCGGCTCAACGCACAATGCGCGAAGCGCCCAAGCCACGCGCGTCGGTGAAAACGCCGGCGCGCAAACGCCCGGTCAGGAAAGTGAGTCGCAAGACAGGGCCACGGGTCGTGATCGACGCGGGACATGGTGGGCCGGATGGCGGTGGGCCGATTCAGCTGAACGGCAAAACGCGCGAGAAGGACATCACCCTGCAGGTCGCGCTGAAAGTTGGCGAGCTGCTGAGCGCTCGCGGCGTGGACGTCATCTACACGCGAACGCGCGACACGCTGATCGCGCTGGCCGACCGCGGGAAGATCGCCAATCAGGCGAATGCCGACGTCTTCGTTTCCATTCACGTCAACGCGGCGAACCCGCATTGGCGCGATCCGGAAGCCGCCCGGGGATTCGAAACCTATTTTCTCGCGGAAGCGAAGACGGAGGACGCCCGTCGGGTCGAGGACATGGAAAACGAATCCGTGCGCTTCGAAGCCGACGCTGACGTTTCCGCGAATGATCCGCTTAGCTTCATTCTCCGGGACATGGAACAGAACCAGTATCTCCGGGAGTCGTCGGACTTCGCCGAGATCGTTCAGCGGCGACTGGCGCGCATTCATCCGGGCCCGAATCGCGGCGTGAAACAAGCGGGTTTCCGCGTGCTGCTGACGGCATTCATGCCCGCGGTGCTCGTTGAAATTGGCTTCGGGACGAATCCGACAGAGGCGCAGTACTTGGCCTCGCAAATCAAGCAGCAGCAGATCGCTCGCGCGGTCGCGGACGCGACGACGGAGTATCTCGAGCGGTACCAACGCCGCGTCGGCGGATCGGCGGGAACTGCGCCCGGAACGCATGAGTGACGGTCGGCTCGCCGTCACCGCCGCCGCGCTTTCCTTTCGAAATCCCGTTCTTCTCGCCGCCGGCACCGCTGGCTACGGCGCCGAGCTCGAAAACGTCCTCGACCTCGATGCGATCGGCGGCTTCGTCACCAAAGCCGTCAGCGCCGAACCGCGCCAGGGTGCGCCCGCGCCACGCGTGGCCGAATTCGAAGGCGGCATGATCAACGCGGTCGGCTTGGCGAATCCGGGTCTCGCGGAAGTCGCCCGAGTCCAGGTGCCATGGCTCTCCGTCCACCATATGGAAACGCGGAAGCTGGTGAACGTCGTTGGGTTTACCATCGAAGAGTTCGCCGACGTCATTCAGGGGCTCGATGCCGCCGCCGGACGGGGGGGCGCCATCGACGGATATGAGCTGAACGTCAGCTGCCCGAACACAAAAAAGGGTGGCATGGAGTTCGGCGCCGATCCGGCATCGTTGCGTGCCGTCATCGAAGGTGCGCGCGGCCAAACGAAACGCCCGCTCTTCGTGAAGCTGAGCCCCACGCTGCCGAATGTGGCTGACGCTGCGGCGCTGTGCGTGGACTCGGGCGCCGATGGAATTACCGTGGTCAATACGATTCCCGGACTCGTCGTCGATGTGGAACGCCGCCGACCCGCGTTGGGATTCGGCAGTGGAGGCGTCAGCGGCCGTGCCATTCTGCCGGTGGGGGTCCTCGCGACCTGGCGGGTGGCGCGCGCGGTGAAGGTGCCGATCATCGGTGTGGGTGGGATCGGCAGCGGCACGGACGCCATCCAGTACATCATTGCTGGCGCGACGCTCGTCGGCATCGGGACGGCGGCGCTACAAGATCCTGGCGCCCCGACGCGGATTGTTCACGAGATGGCGAGATGGTGTGATCGCCATGATGTTCGCGCATTGGCTGACGTCAGAGGGTCACTCGAATGGCCCCATTGAGCTGCACGCCGATCGTTGCGCTCGACGTTCCGGATTCCTTATCGGCGATGCGGATTGTCGAGGAGCTCGGCGATACCTGCCGCTTCTACAAGATCGGGAGCGAGTTGTTCGCCGCCGAGGGGCCCGCGATCGTGCGGTCCGTACAGGCGGCGGGCGCTTCGGTGTTTCTCGATCTCAAGTTTCACGACATTCCGAACACGGTCGCGGGTGCCGTCCGCGCGGCGGCGATGCTGGGCGTCCGAATCCTCACGGTTCACGCGAGCGGCGGTCACGCGATGATGCAGGCGGCCGTACGCGCCGCTCGGGACGCCGCTGCCGCCAAAGGCGCCGACATTCCCGCTGAATCCGTATCCACCGGCGTGTGGAAGCAGGTAGTCGAGAGCGCTTCAGTCGAGATTTTTGCGGTCACAGTGCTTACCTCGCTGAGTCACGCGGACCTGGGCGCGGTCTGGGGTCGTGAGATCGAGGCCGTCGAACCCGAGGTATTGCGTGTTGCCCAGCTTGCCATGAAGGCAGGGGTCGGCGGCATCGTTTGCAGTGGTCTCGAGGCGGCAGCAGTGAAGGCCAGGTTCGGCGCCCTGCTGCCCACGCTTGTTCCCGGCGTTCGGAGACCTGGTGATGCAGCCCAGGACCAGGCACGCGTCGTCACGCCGAAGGCGGCGGCGCAAAGTGGGGCGAAATACATTGTGCTCGGACGCACCGTGACCGCGGCTAAATCGCCGCGGGATGCGATGGAAGAGGTACTCGCAGACTTGCCTTAAGTGACGGCCTGGGCTATCGTTAGAGTCTGTCTAAAATCCGGACCGAATGTGTTCCGGGAGTACCGAAGAGGATTCCGTGAAAGTTCGCACCAGCGTGAAGCCGATCTGCGAGCACTGCAAAGTGGTGAAGCGCAACGGCGTGACGCGAGTCATCTGCAAGCGCAACCCTAAGCACAAGCAGCGTCAGGGCTGATCATGGCACGTATTTCCGGCGTGGATCTTCCACGCGAAAAGAAAGTCGAAGTCGGGCTCACCTACATCTACGGCATCGGCCGTCACAACGCGACCGACATCATGCAGAAGGCGGGCATCGATCCGGCGCTGCGCATCCGCGATCTCTCGGACGCCGACGTCAACCGTCTGCGCCAGGTGATCGAGCGGGATTATAAGGTCGAGGGCGCGCTCCGCACCGAAGTCGCGATGAACATCAAGCGTCTGATGGACATCGGCTCGTATCGCGGCACGCGCCATCGCCGCGGTCTGCCGGTTCGTGGACAACGGACGCATACGAACGCGCGCACCAAGAAGGGCCCGCGTCGCGCGATCGCCGGCAAGAAGAAGGTGACCAAGTAATGGCTACGGGAAAGAAGACCAAGCGGGTGGTGGAGCCCGAAGGCATCGCGCATATCGCGGCGACCTTCAATAACACCACGGTCACGATTACGGACATGCACGGCAACGCGATCTCATGGGGCTCCTCGGGCAAGGCGGGCTTCAAGGGGTCGAAGAAGAGCACACCCTTTGCGGCGACCGTGGCCGCGGAGCAGGCAGCTCGTGAAGCGCTCACCGCGGGCGTGAAGCGCGTGCATGTGCGGGTGCAGGGACCAGGAAGCGGACGTGAGTCCGCCATCCAGGCGTTGGCCGCGGCGGGTCTGCAGGTGAAGTCCATCAAGGACGTCACGCCGATTCCGCACAACGGTTGCCGCCCGCCGAAACGTCGGCGCGTCTAACAAACTGAAGTAGCAGTCGGTCGGAGCCTTCACCTCCATTCGAGCCTGCCGCGCGTGAAGGGCGGGGCAGGGCGATGCCGAGCCACATCGGCAAGACCCCATCATCAATGCCAACTATCGATCTCCGCGGACTCGTTCGTCCGCAACTCGTTGAATCCACAAAGCGCGACGACAATCCCAACGTCGCGGAATTCCGTCTCCAGCCACTCGAGCGCGGGTTCGGACACACCCTGGGCAACGCGATGCGGCGCATGCTGCTCTCGTCGTTGCGCGGGTCCGCCGTGTGGGCATTCCGCATCGACGGCGTCGTGCACGAGCATCAGACGATCCCGGGCGTCGTCGAAGACGTCCATCAGATAATCGGGAACCTCAAAGCGCTGACGCTCACCCTCGACGAGGGTGTCGAAGATGTCGTGCTTCGGGTCTCCAAGAGCGACGCCGGCGCGGTGACGGCTGCCGACATCCAGCAGGGGGCGGCGGGAGCCAAGGTCGTCAATCCATCGCAGCATCTCTTCACGTTGCAGGACGACAAGGAGATTTCGATGGAGCTGTACGTGAACAAAGGCCGCGGCTACGTGGAAGCGGATCAACATCCGCTCGATCGTGGCCTTCCGGTCGATCTCGTTCGCGTCGACTCGATCTACAATCCGGTCCGCCGCGCCAACTTCTCGGTGGCCGAGACTCGCGTGGGCCAGCGCACCGACTACGATCGCCTCACGTTGACGGTCGAGACCAACGGCACCATCTCGCCGGAAGAAGCCGTGAGCTACGCGGCCGCGCTCGCGCAGACACACTTCCAGTACTTCGTGGAATTCGGCACGCACGCGTCCGCCCCGCTCGGACTCGCGATGGAGTCGGGTGACGGCGACGCGGGCAAGATGGCGCACAAGCTTCGCACGCCGATCGACGATCTCGAATTGTCCGTTCGGTCGGTCAACTCGCTCAAGAATTCCAACATCAGAACGCTCGGCGATCTCGTTCGTCAGACCGAGAGCCAGATCCTGCAGGTCAAGAATTTCGGCAAGAAGTCGCTGCAGGAAATCGCCGATCTTCTCGAGCGCGAGCGTCTGAACTTCGGCATGCGCTTCGAAGAGGCTGATGGCGGCCTTCGCGTGCTCGATTGGGGAACGCCGCCCAGTCAGGCTGCCGCCGCGGCGCCTGACGATATGGAGGAGTAGGCAGATGGCTCGTCATCGTCAGGTCGGACGGCAGCTGCGCCGCACCAGCGAGCAACGGCTCGCGTTGCTGCGCAACCTCGCGTCCTCGCTCATCGAGAACGGCGCGATCGAAACGACCGAGGCGAAAGCCAAGGAGCTTCGCCCGTTCGTCGAGAAGCTGATCTCGAAGGCCAAGACCGGCACGCTGCACGCGCGCCGGCTCGCGGTCCGACACGTTCACAAGCGCGCGACGGCGGACAAGCTCTTCCGCGAGATCGGCCCTCGGTACGCGAAGCGCCCGGGCGGCTACACGCGCATTCTCAAGACCGGACATCGCAAGGGCGATGGCGCCGAAATGGCGCGCATCGAACTGGTGGAGGAGTAACATGGCCATCGATCGCAGCCGCTGCTATTCGTGCGGCAAGGGCGTCGCGTACGGCAACAACGTGTCGCATGCGAACAACAAGACGCGCCGTACCTGGAAGCCCAATCTCCAGGTCGCGCGCATCGTCGGACCGGAAGGCAAGATCATCAAGGTCAAGGTCTGCACCGGCTGTCTGAACGCCGGCAAGATCACACGCGCGCCTCGGGGTTCGGCAGTCGCGTGATTCGTTCCACGAAGGCCTAAACTTGAGGGGAGCTTCGTGCTCCCCTTTTTCTTAGCCAATGCCTACTGCGCTCATCACCGGAATAACGGGGCAGGACGGTTCGTACCTCGCCGAGTTTCTACTCGCGAAGGGCTATCGCGTCGTCGGCGTCGTACGGCGCAGCTCGACAACGCCCTATGAACGGATTGCGCATCTGGTCGATCGGATCGAGCTGGTGTCCGCCGACCTGTTGGACCAAACGTCGCTCACCGAAGCGGTGCACGATTGCGCGCCGGACGAGATCTACAACCTGGGCGCGCAGAGTTTCGTGCAGGCGTCATGGTTCCAGCCGGTGTTGACCGGCGAATTCACGGCGTTGGGCGTCACGCGCATTCTCGAGGCCATGAAGAAAGCGGCGCCGAAGGCGCGTTTTTATCAGGCCAGCTCGAGCGAAATGTTCGGCAAGGTCGTCGAGACGCCACAGCGCGAGAGCACGCCCTTTTATCCGCGCAGTCCCTACGGCGTCGCCAAAGTCTACGGGCACTGGATCACCGTGAATTACCGCGAGAGTTTCGGCCTGTACGCGGTGTCCGGTATTCTCTTCAACCACGAGAGCCCGCGCCGTGGGACCGAGTTCGTCACGCGCAAGGTTTCTGATGCGGTCGCGCGCATCAAACTCGGGCAGCAGAAGGAGCTCAAGCTCGGAAATCTCGACGCGCATCGCGACTGGGGTTTCGCCGGCGACTACGTCGAAGCGATGTGGCTCATGCTGCAGCAGAAGGAGCCCGATGATTACGTCATCGGCACGGGCGTGAGTCACTCGGTGCGCGATCTGTGCGAGGTGGCCTTCAAGCACGTCGGGCTGGATTACCGCGACTACGTGACGCTCGATCAGCGCTTTTTGCGCCCGGCGGAAGTCGATCTGCTGGTGGCCGACCCGACCAAAGCCAAACAGCAGCTGAAGTGGTCGCCGAAAGTGTCGTTCGAGCACCTCGTGAAAATGATGGTCGATGCCGATCTCGAGCGGCATCGCACGGCGAGCTAAGCCCGCGTGACGCGTCGGATTCTGATCACTGGCGGCGGCGGATTCGTCGGTCAGTGGTTGTCTCGCGCGTTACTCCAGGAAGACTGGACCGTGTTTGCGGGCGCGCTCGAGGGCGCGCCGACCGCGAATGTGCTCGATGCAAAAGAGCGCGCCGCCGTGTGCTGGACGCCGCTCGACGTCACATCGGACAGCAGCATCCGCGTGGCGCTCGAGACCAGCGCGCCCGAGCGGATCGTGCACCTCGCCGGGATCGCGTTCGCGCCCGAGGCGAATGCGTCACCGGTGCGCGCGTTCGAGATCAACGCGCTCGGCGCCATGCGGCTGCTCGCGACGCTCGACGGCGCGCGCGATGTCCGAATCCTGATCGTTGGAAGCGCCGAGGAATACGGAGCCCAGGAAGCGAGCGCCTACCCCATCCGGGAAACGGCGGGGCTGCGCCCGCTCACGCCTTACGCCGTGGCAAAAGCAGCGCAGGAGATGATCGCACTCCAATTCCATCGAGCCCAGGGGCTCCACGTGATCTGCACTCGAAGCTTCAATCACTCGGGAGTCGGCCACGGTGACAGCTACCTGCTTCCAACTCTCGTTCGGCGCGCGCGCGAACTGCCCAGGACGGGCGGCTCACTCAAGATCGGAAACGGCGCCGTCATCCGTGATTACACGCACGTGGCGGACGTCATTCGCGCGTATCTTTCGCTCTTGGAGCAGGGCAAACCAGGCGAGGTATATAACGTGTGCAGCGGGCAAGGGACGACCGTTCGCGAGCTCGCCGAGCGCGTCTTGAAGCGCGCGGGCGTCTCCGCGGAGATTTCCAGCGATGCCACGCTGCTCCGCTCGATTGACGTCCCGATTCTGATTGGGAACAACACCAAGCTCCGCGAGACGACCGGTTGGAAGCCCGTGCGGACGACTGACGACATCATCGACGACCTGATTCATGCCGCGTCGCACTGATCTTCATCGCATTCTGGTCATCGGCTCGGGGCCGATCGTCATCGGCCAGGCGGCGGAGTTTGATTATTCGGGAACGCAGGCCGCCAAGGCGCTCCGCGAGGAAGGCTACGAGGTCATTCTCGTGAATTCGAATCCGGCGACGATCATGACGGATCCTGAAGTCGCCGATCACACGTATATCGAGCCTGTCACGCCGGAGTTCGTCGAGCTCATCATCGAGAAGGAAAAGCCCGACGCATTGCTACCGACGATGGGTGGACAAACCGCTCTCAACGTCGCAATGGCGCTGTCGCAATCGGGAGCCCTGGAGCGACACGGCGTCGAGCTCATCGGCGCGAGCGCTCGGGCGATCGCGATCGCCGAAGATCGAAAGTTGTTCGCGGAGGCCATGAGGCGGATCGGCCTGGCCGTGGCGGAAGGCGGCATCGCGACAACCCTGGACGAAGCCGAGACGATTCTCGAGCGAACCGACTTTCCCGCGATCATCCGACCATCGTTCACGCTCGGCGGGAGCGGAGGCGGGATCGCGTACAACCGCGAGGAATTCGAGGAAATCGTTCGGCGCGGTCTGGATGAATCACCAACGACGCAGGTGCTCGTCGAGCGCAGCGTGCTTGGCTGGAAGGAATTCGAGCTCGAGGTGATGCGGGATCAGGATGACAACGTGGTCATCGTGTGCTCGATCGAGAACATCGACCCGATGGGCGTCCACACGGGAGACTCCATTACGGTGGCGCCCGCGATGACGTTGACCGACCGCGAATATCAGGTGATGCGCGACGCGGCGTGCGCGGTGATTCGGGAGGTCGGCGTCGCCGCCGGCGGATGCAACATCCAGTTCGCCGTGAATCCGCGCGACGGCGAGATGATCGTCATCGAAATGAACCCGCGCGTCTCGCGGTCGTCCGCTCTGGCGTCCAAGGCCACGGGTTTCCCGATCGCGCGCATCGGTGCCAAGCTCGCGGTCGGCTACCGGCTCGATGAGATCCCGAACGACATCACCAAGACGACGCCGGCGTCCTTCGAACCGGTGCTCGACTACGTCGTCGTGAAGGTGCCGCGATTCGCGTTCGAGAAGTTCCCGAATGCGAGTCCGTTTCTCACGACCCAGATGAAATCTGTCGGCGAGTCGATGGCGATCGGCCGCACGTTCAAGGAGGCGTTCCAGAAAGGCCTTCGCGCGCTCGAGATAGGCCGTTCGGGATGGAGCGTGAGCGCGCGTCCCGCCGACGACCGACTGCCGGATGACAGCCTCGAAGCGCTGCGCGGCGCGCTTCGCCAGCCGACGCCGGAGCGGATCTTTCAGGTGAAGCGGGCACTCATGCGCGACATCAGCGTTGAGGAGCTCTACGAGCTGACCGCGATCGATCCCTGGTTTCTCGAGCAGTTGCGCGAGCTGATCGATGCCGAGCGGTGGTTTGCCGGGATCACCAGCGTCGGCGCTGACGAGATGCGGCGCATGAAGCGGATGGGTTTCTCCGATGCGCAGCTGGCATCCTTAAGAGGGGAGCAGGAGCGCGACGTCCGGGCGCTGCGCTGGAAGTTGGGCGTCCGTCCCGCGTACAAGATGGTGGACACGTGCGCCGGCGAGTTTCCCTCGGCGACGCCCTATCTGTACGGATGTTACGACGAAGAGAGCGAGGCGCCGAGATCCGGAAGGAAGTCGGTCATCATTCTCGGCAGTGGTCCGAACCGGATTGGCCAGGGTGTCGAGTTCGACTACTGCTGCGTGCGCGCGGTGATGGCGCTGCGCGAAGCGGGATACGAGACGATCATGATCAACTCGAATCCCGAAACCGTGTCGACGGACTACGATACGAGCGACAAGCTGTACTTCGAGCCGCTCACGCTGGAGGATGTGCTCGAAGTCGTCGACCGCGAGCAGCCGGTTGGCGTGATCGTGCAGCTCGGTGGGCAGACGCCGCTGAAGCTGACGCGGCCGCTCGAAGCGGCAGGCGTACGAATCCTCGGAACGTCTCCGGACGCCATCGACATCGCCGAGGATCGTCGTCGCTTCGAAAAGGTCGTGCGAGACCTGCAGCTGGCGCAGCCGCCCAACGGCACGGCGACGAGTGTCGACGAAGCGCTCGAGGCGGCGGAGCGCATCGGATATCCCGTGCTGGTCCGGCCGTCCTACGTGCTTGGCGGCCGTGCGATGCAGATCGTCTACGATCCGGATTCCCTGCGAGGCTACTTCGCCACCGCGGCGCGCGTGTCGGAGGAGCGGCCCGTGCTGATCGACCGATTCCTCGAGGACGCGTTCGAAGCCGACGTCGACGCGATCTGTGACGGCACCGACGTCGTCATCGGCGGCATCATGCAACACATCGAAGACGCCGGCATTCACTCCGGCGATTCCGCGTGCGTGCTGCCCCCATACCTCATTGGCGAAGAGGCAATGGCGACGATGCGGGTCCAGACGATCGCGCTGGCCAAGGCGCTTGGCGTGGTCGGACTCATCAACGTGCAATACGCCATCAAGGACGGCGTGGTCTACGTGCTCGAAGTGAATCCGCGTGCCAGCCGCACGATTCCGTTCGTCTCGAAGGCGATCGGGGTGCCGCTGGCATCACTCGCCGCTCGCGTCATGCTCGGCGAATCACTCGCGGACGTCGGGCTCACCGAGGAGATCGTGCCCGGGTACGTCTCGGTGAAGGAGGCCGTGTTCCCGTTCAACAAGTTTGTCGGGACGGATCCGGTGCTTGGCCCGGAAATGCGCTCGACGGGCGAGGTGATGGGAATCTCCGACTCCTTCGGCTGGAGCTTTGCGAAGGCGCAGCTGGCGGCCTCCAACGGCCTCCCGCTGGAAGGGACGATTCTCATCACCGTGAACGATCACGACAAACCCACGGTGACACCCATCGCGCGGCGCTTTCAGGAGCTCGGGTTTCAGATCCTCGCGACGACGGGAACGGCCAAGTATCTCCGCGCGCGCGGCGTGCCGGTAACGCCGATTCTCAAGGTGCATGAGGGGCGACCGAATTGTCTCGACTACGTCGTCAACGGCGACGTGCAACTCCTCATCAATACTCCGCTCGGCAAGCACTCGCAGGTCGACGACTACGTGCTGCGCGAGGCCGCCCTGAGAAACAAAGTGGCGTACACCACGACCATGTCGGCGGCGAACGCTGCCTGCGACGCCATCCTGGCGCTGCGCTCGCGTAAACCGGGCGTGAAGTCCGTGCAGGAATGGCAGCGCGAACTCGGGGTCGTCGCGTGACGAAGGCGGATTACTTCGTTCATGAATCGTCGTTCGTCGATGACGGCGCGCGCATCGGCGCGGGCACGAAGATCTGGCACTTTTGCCATATCATGCCTGGCGCCGTCATTGGTGAGCGATGCAATCTTGGCCAGAACGTCGTGGTGATGAACGGCGTGACGCTCGGGAACAATGTGAAGGTGCAGAACAACGTATCGATCTATGAAGGCGTCCAGATCGAGGACGATGTGTTCTGCGGACCGTCGATGGTGTTCACGAACGTCATGAACCCGCGCAGTCATGTGTCGCGCAAGGACGAGTATCGCCGCACGCTCGTGAAGCGCGGCGCGTCGATCGGCGCCAATGCGACGATCGTATGCGGCGTGACGCTCAACGAATTCGCGTTCGTCGGAGCCGGCGCGGTCGTTCATCGGGACGTCCCCGCGTACGCGCTGGTGGTTGGCGTCCCCGCGGAGCGCATCGGCTGGATGTGCCAGTGTGGCGCGCGACTATCGGATTCGGGAGTTGGGACCTGCGCCTCCTGCGGATCGTCTTACGTGCGCGACGGCGACGGAATCCGGCGCACGACCGAACCGTGACCATGTCAAAAGGCTCAGGCGGAAAGGCCAGCTTCGATATCGCGCTCGTCGGCTGCGGCCGGATCAGCAAGAACCACGTTGACGCGATCCGCAAAGTCGATGGCCTGCGTCTCGTGGCGGTCAGTGATACCGACGAATCCCGCGCCCGCGCCGTGGGCGACGAGTTGGGCATCCCGTGGTTCGGCGACTACGCGACGATGCTCGTCCAAGCGCCGAGCGACATCGTCACGATCGCGACGCCGTCCGGTCTGCATTCCGCGCAAGGCATCCTCGCCGCGAAGGCGGGGCGACATGTCATTACGGAAAAGCCGATGTCGATCACGCTCGACCAGGCGGATGCGCTGGTCGACGCGTGCGACGCGGCGGCCGTGAAGCTGTTCGTGGTCAAGCAGAATCGGCTGAATCCTTCGATCCAGCTCTTGAAGCGCGCGGTCGACAAGGGTCGCTTCGGCAAATTGTACATCGCCAACACGACCGTTCGCTGGAATCGCCCGCAGGAGTACTACGACTCGGCGCCGTGGCGCGGGACCTGGGAATTCGACGGCGGCGCGTTCATGAATCAAGCGTCGCATTACGTCGATCTCATTCAGTGGCTGATGGGACCGGTCGAGAGCGTGATCGCGAAGACGGCCACGCAAGCGCGAAAAATCGAAGCCGAAGATTCCGGCGTCGCGGTGCTGAAATTCCGCAGCGGCGCGCTGGGCGTTATCGAGGTCAACGTCCTGACGCATCCGCGCAACTGGGAAGGGTCCATCACGCTCATCGGGGAAAAGGGAACCGCGAAGATCGGCGGAACAGCCGTGAACAAGGTGGAACACTGGGTGTTCGCGGACTACGACGACGACGACAAGCTGATCGACGCCGCGGGGACGAACCCGCCGAGCGTGTACGGCTTTGGTCACGAAGGGTATTACCGCAACGTCCTGGCAGTGCTGCGGGGCCAGGCACAGCCGGAAACGGATGGGCGCGCGGGCCGAAAATCGCTGGAGCTGATTCTTGGTATTTACGAGTCCGCGAAGACGGGTTGCGATGTGCCGCTTCCTCTGCGCAGCCCGCTATAATTGAGCATGCCAGTCCCACTGTTGGACCTGAAGGCGCAGCACAAACACATTCGCGACGAAGTTGTCGCCGCGATGATGGACGTGGTGGACGCGCAGCTGTTCATTCTTGGCGAGCCCGTGGCGAAGCTCGAAGAGGATGTGGCGGCGCTGTCGCATACCAAACACGCGATCGGCTGCGCGAGCGGCACGGACGCGATCTTGTTGGCGCTCCGCGCGCTCGATATCGGCCGCGGCGATGAAGTCATCACCACGCCGTTCACGTTTTTCGCGACAGCGGGCACGATTCACAACGTCGGCGCGACGCCGGTGTTCGTCGATATCGAGCCGCGCACGTTCAACATCGATCCCGCGCGCGCGAAGGCAGCCGTCACGTCGAAGACGAAGGCGGTCGTGCCGGTCGACTTGTTCGGCCAGATGGCGGCGATCGAATGCATCCGCGACATGATGCCCGGCATCCCAATCATCGAGGACGCGGCGCAAAGCATCGGCGCCACGCGGAAGATCGGTGGCAAGGTGCGAATGGCGGGCGAAGCGGTGACCATCGGCACCTTCAGCTTCTTCCCGTCGAAGAACCTCGGCGCCTATGGCGATGGCGGAATGATGGTGACGCAGGACGATGCCATCGCAACGCGGTTGAAACAGCTGCGCGTCCATGGGGGCTTGAAGACGTACTACCACGACGAAGTCGGCTTCAACAGCCGGCTGGACGCGCTGCAGGCAGCCGTGTTGCGGGCGAAGCTGAAGCATCTCGACGCGTGGAGCGCGAAGCGCCGCGAGAACGCCGAGTATTACTCCAAGGCGCTTGCGGACGTCGCCGGTGTCGTGACCCCGTTCGTCGATCCGAACAACGTCTCCATTTTCAATCAGTACACGATCCGGGCGGAGCGGCGCGATGAGCTGCAGGCCTTCTTGAACTCGAAGAAGATCGGCAACTCCATCTATTATCCCTTGCCGCTGCATCTCCAGCCGTGTTTCGCCTACCTGGGATACAAGGAAGGCCAGTGTCCCGAAGCGGAGCGCGCCGCGAAAGAAGTGATTTCGATTCCGGTGTTTCCGGAATTGACGCGCCCCCAGTTGGACGAAGTCGTGGACGCGATCCGAACGTTCTACAAACGATAGGCCGAGATGACGACGAAGGACGCACTGCTCGACAAGATCAAGAATCGGAAGGCCAAGGTCGGCGTGATCGGCCTGGGATACGTCGGCCTACCGCTCGCGGTGGAATTTGCGCGCGCGGGCTTCAAGGCGGTCGGATACGATGTGAGTCAGCGCGTGGTCAAGCTGATCAACGACGGCCACTCCCACATTGCCGATGTCCCGGCGACGGCCGTCGCGGCGCTCGTGAAGGAAGGACGGCTCGAGGCGACCGCCGATGCGTCGCGATTGAGCGAGCTCGATGCGATTTCGATCGCGGTGCCGACGCCGCTGGCGAAGACGCGCGATCCGGACATGTCGTACGTTCTCTCCGCGACGGAAACAGTAGCCAAGGCTGCCCGGCCGGGACAGGTGATCGTGCTCGAGAGCACCACATATCCCGGAACGACCCGCGAGCTTTTGCAGCCGGCCATGGAAGCTCGCGGGTTGGAGATCGGCAAGGACGTTTTTCTCGCGTTCAGCCCGGAACGAGTCGATCCCGGCAACGAGCGCTGGACGACGAAGAACACGCCGAAAGTCGTGGGCGGGATTACGCCGGCGTGCGTCGACGTCGCGACGGCGCTCTATGGCGCCTGCATCGACCGCGTGGTCCCGGTCTCATCACCTGAGGCCGCGGAGCTTACCAAGCTTCTCGAAAACACATTCCGTTCCGTAAACATCGGGCTCGTGAACGAGATGGCGATCGTCTGCGACAAGCTCGGCGTCGACGTCTGGGAAGTGATCGAGGCGGCCGCGACCAAGCCGTTCGGCTTCATGAAGTTCACGCCGGGCCCCGGCATCGGGGGCCACTGCATTCCGCTCGATCCGCACTATCTCGCGTGGAAGATGCGCACGCTCAACTACAAGACCCGGTTCATCGACCTCGCGAGTGAGATCAACAGTGAGATGCCCGCGTTCGTCGTCGAGAAGGTCGCCGATGCGCTCAACGACGAGCGAAAAGCGGTCAATGGCAGCCGGATTCTCATCATCGGCATCGCCTACAAGCGCGATATCGATGACGTCCGCGAGAGCCCCGCGCTCGATGTGATTCGTCTCCTCGAGGAGCTCGGCGCTGATGTCGCATACCACGACCCGTACGTGCCGCAATTCAAGGAAGACGGCGTCGCACACGACAGCGTCCCGCTGTCGGACGAAGAGCTCAAGCGCGCCGATGCCGTCGTCATCGTCACCGATCACACGAGCGTCGATTACCAGCGCTTGGTGAATCGCGCGGCGGTGATCGTCGATACCCGGAATGCGACCGCGCGTACCCAGCCGGGCCGCGCGCGCATCGTTTCGCTCAGCTCGCGGTCGGTCGAGGACGAGCCGCGCGTGCAAGTCGGCAAAGTGGTGGCCTGATGAACATTTCCGTCGTCGGCACCGGCTACGTCGGTCTCGTCGTCGGCGCTTGTCTGGCAGAGACGGGCAACGACGTCATTTGCGCGGACGTCGACGCGCAGAAGATCGAGGGCCTGAAGAAGAACGAGCTCCCGATCTATGAACCCGGACTCGAGGCGTACGTCGAGCGGAATCAGCGCGATGGACGATTGTCCTTTACGACCGACGTCGCATGGGCGGTCGGCGAGGCCGATGTCGTCTTCATTGCGGTTGGAACGCCGCCGGACGAGGACGGGTCGGCCGATCTCCGGCATGTGCTCGACGTCGCGAAGACGATCGGTCAGTCCATGCGCCGCGAGCTCGTGGTCGTCACCAAGTCCACGGTTCCGGTCGGCACCGCGTCCCGGGTGGCCGAGGCGATCAGCCGCGTCGCGCAGCATCCCTTCCATATGGTGAGCAATCCGGAGTTCCTGAAGGAAGGCGCCGCCGTCGACGACTTCATGAAGCCGGATCGCGTCGTGTTGGGCGCCGAATCGGATCACGCCCGAAGCGTGATGGCTGAGCTGTACGCTCCCTTCGTTCGTACGGGTCGACCGATCATCTTCATGGACATCGCCTCGGCGGAGATGACGAAATACGCGGCGAACGCCATGCTCGCCACGCGGATCTCCTTCATGAACGAGATCGCCAACTTGTGCGAGCGCGTCGGCGCCAACGTCGATCTCGTCCGTCGCGGCATCGGCAGCGACGAGCGCATCGGCGCGTCCTTCCTGTTTCCCGGGCCTGGTTATGGCGGGTCCTGTTTTCCGAAGGACGTGCAGGCGCTGGCCAAGACCGCGCGCGACCATGGCGCCTCGCTCGAGATTCTCGAGGCGGTCGAGGCGGTGAATGGCAGGCAGAAGCATCGCGTCGCCGACAAGCTGCTCGCCGCGCTCGGCACGAAGGCGCGCGGGGCGCGGGTCGCCATCTGGGGACTCGCGTTCAAAGCCAATACCGATGACATGCGGGAGTCGCCCGCGTTGACCGTCATTGAAGACCTTCGGGCCGCCGGTTGCGCGATCGTGGCGCACGATCCCGTCGCGATGTCCGAAGCCAAACGGCGTATCGGGACCGTGGTCGACTACGCCGAGAGCAGCTACGACGCCCTGCGTGACGCGGACGCGCTCGCGATTCTCACGGACTGGAACGAGTATCGGCATCCGGACTTCGAGCGCATCCGGACCCTGCTGCGACGCCCGTTACTGGTGGACGGACGCAATCTGTACTCGCCCGCGAAGATGACGCAGCTCGGCTTCGAGTATCACTCGATCGGCCGCGTTGGCTCCGGGAGCGAACCCGGTGTGGCGACGTCCCGTCCCGCGAAGGCGAACGCCTAGATCACGGTGCGCTCGGTGGAGCCGACCTCGGATTTTTTGACGGTCGCGCGGGAACGCTTCGGCGCGCGCGACTATCGTGGTGCCGCGGTTCTTCTGGCGTCGGCCATCGACGCGGGGCAGGGCTATGCGGACGCGCACCACATGCTCGGCTTGTGCTACGCGCTCACGGAATGGCCGGATCAGGCTCTCAAGGCGTTCGACGAAGCCATCCGTCTGAATCCCAGGTACGTGGAAGCGCATCTCAATCGGGCGATCGTTCTGTCGGACATGGGGCGTCGATCCGAAGCGGAGGAGTCGCTGGACCGGGCCCGCGAGCTAGGTCGCCCCGATGCGACGGGCTTTCCGACCGTCGTGGCGAATCGACTCGCGAACATGCACGCCGAACTCGGCCGCGCCTATCGCGCGGCCGGAGCGCTGGCGTCGGCGGCAAGCCAATTTCGCAGCGCGCTCGAGATTCGGCCCGGCTTCGCCGATCTCCGACTCGAGCTGGCGATGAGCCTCATCGACGCCGGCAACCCGAAGGAGGCTGCGGAGGAACTGGAAACGATTCTGAGGGATCGACCCGATTGGGTCGAGGCGATGCTACTTCGGGGCCTGGCCGCTTATCTTGCAGGAGACTTGGATCAGGCAAAGTCGGTCTGGGATCGCGCGACCGCGTTGTACCCGGAAGAGCCGCGCCTGGAGACGTATCGCTCGATGCTCGCCCGGAAGGTGGGCGACAAGCGCTGAACCCGGCGCACGACGTCGGGTATTCGATCCCTATGCAAGCACGGACTTGGACATGCGTCGCCATCGCGGCGGCCGCCGCGATGACGGCGTGCCGCGGCTTTAAGGTCAACAAATTTCCGACGAACGAGTCGCTGTACGTCGCCGGCCTGCATGAGTACGAGAGGCACCACTGGGGCAACGCGGCGGTCGCGTTCGAGAAGTTGACAAACGACTTGCCGGCGCGCGACACGTTGTTGCCGCGCTCGTACTGGTATCTCGCCCACGCGCACGAGCATCAGCGCGACTATCTGCTGGCAGCGCAGAGCTACACGCGGCTTTACGAGTCATTTCCCGACGATACGCTCGCCGACGAAGGGGCGATCCAGGCGGCACGGTCGTACCGCAAACTCTGGCGAAAGCCGACCCTCGATGCGACGTACGGGGAGACCGCGCTCGCGACGTACAGCACCGCGCTCGGCCTCTACGGAACGACGATGTCGGCCGCGCAAGCTGATTCAGTGAAAGCGGAAATGGCCGATTTGGATCAATGGTTCGCGACGAAGAACTACGAAACCGGCATGTTCTACATGCGCCGCAAGGCGTACGACTCCGGCATTCTGTATTTCAAGTACGTCGTCGAGCGCTGGCCCAACGTTCCCCGCGCGCGGGACGCGCTGATCCGGCTGGCGGAGTCGTACAAGGCCATCCGCTACCGAGAAGACCTGTCGGATACCTGTGCCAAGCTTCGGACGGGCTATCCGGGAGATCGTGAGATCATCGACGTCTGCGGCGCCGCAACCTCCCAGGGAGACGCAAAGCCAGCGCCGGTCAAGCGCTGAGCATCAGATCGTGCGCCTCGGGATCTTCGGGGGCAGCTTCGACCCGCCGCACGTAGGACATTTGCTCGCCGCAACGGACGCGTGTGAGCATTTGTCGCTCGATCGATTGCTCTTCGTCCCGACCGGGACACAACCGCTCAAGACGGGGCGCCAGGTCGCGGCCGCCGAGCATCGACTGGCCATGGTGCGCCTCATGGTGGGCGGTGACGAGCGGTTCGAGGTTTCCGCAGTCGAAGTCGAGCGGGAGGGCTTATCTTTCACCGTCGATACGCTGGAGCACCTGGCTGCGGCGTATCCGACCGCCGACCGCGTGTTGCTGGTGGGCGCGGATGTGCTCGAAACGTTGCAGCAGTGGCGTCAGCCGGAGCGCGTGATGCAGTTGGCTCGGATGGCCGTGCTGGAGCGACGCGGCGAGCATGTGGAATTGCCGGCCGGTGTGTCTGAGACGACGATTCAGCGCCTGCCGACGCGTCGGATCGACGTTTCTTCCACGGAAATTCGCGAGCGCGTTCGGCGGGGCCAACAGATTCGGGGATTCGTGACGGATAGCGTCGCGGCATATATCGAACGCAACGGGTTGTACCGGTAGAGATCGGATGCTCAAGCGCCTCATTACAGCCGTTGTCGGGTCCCGGCATGATCGGGAACGCCGCCGCATTCAACCGATCGTCGACCGCATCAACGAATTCGACGCGAAGCTGCAGCAGGTGTCGGAAGACGAGCTGCGGTCGCAGACAAAGAAGTTTCGCGAGATCATCGCCACGCGCACGGGCGAGCTCGAGAAGCGCGTCGCCGAGCTTCGACAGCAGAAGCGGACGGCAAAAGACGGAACGGAACGCGAGCGCATCGACAACGAGCTCAGTGGCGCCGATGGCCGCGGTGGCGCGGAAGGGCAATTGCGCGACGCCATCGCGGAGACCCTCGACGACATTCTGCCGGAGGCGTTCGCCACCGTGCGGGCGGCGGCGCGCCGGTTGATGGGTACCACGGTGACGGTGACGGGACAGGAGTTGACGTGGGACATGATCCCGTACGACGTGCAACTGATGGGCGGAATCGAGCTGCATTTCGGACGCATCGCCGAAATGGCGACGGGCGAGGGTAAGACGCTCGTCGCCACGCTGCCGCTCTACCTGAACGCGCTTCCCGGCAAGGGCGCGCATCTCGTGACGGTGAACTCCTATCTCGCGCGGCGCGATTCACAGTGGATGGGCCATCTCTACCGCTACCTGGGGCTGACAGTCGGCTGTCTCGACGACACCGAGCCGGGCTCGCCCGAGCGGCGTGGCGCGTACCTCTCCGACATCACGTACGGGACGAACAACGAGTTCGGCTTCGACTATCTGCGCGACAACATGGTGGTGCAGTCCGATCAGCGGGTGCAGCGCTCCCACGTGTTCGCGATCGTCGACGAAGTCGACTCGGTGCTCATCGACGAAGCGCGAACGCCGCTGATCATCTCGGGCCCGGTGGGGAACGAGAACGATACGATGTTCTTCGAGCACAACGCGGCGGTGCTGCGCCTGGCCCGCCGCCAGACGGAGATCGCGAACCAGCTGGTCGCCGACGCGGAACGCGCGTTGGAGCAAGGTGATACGCAGACCGCCGCGCTGAAGCTGTACAAAGCGCATCTCGGCAGCCCGAAGAACAAGCGCTTGATGAAAATGATGCAGGAGCAGGGCAACAAGATGCTCGTGCAGAAGACGGAGCTGGCGCACATCGCCGATCGGCGGTTGCCCCCATCGAAGCAGGAGATGCGGGACGTCGAGGAAGACCTGTTGTTCGTCCTCGATGAGCGTGGGCACTCGGTGCATCTCACGGATCGTGGGGTCGACTATCTCTCGCCCAACGCGCACGACGCATTCGTGCTGCCGGACATCTCGATCGAGATCCACCGCATCGATCACGACGCCTCGCTGTCGCCGGAGGAGAAAGTGGAAGCGCGGCGCGCGCTCGAGATCGAGTACGCGTCGAAGTCCGAGAAGCTCCACATCGTCCATCAGTTGCTCCGCGCGCACGCCCTGTATGAGCGCGACGTGAACTATGTCGTTCAGAACGGCGAGGTGCTGATCGTCGATGAGTTCACCGGCCGCACGATGGTTGGGCGCCGCTGGTCGGAGGGCTTGCATCAAGCCGTGGAAGCCAAGGAAGGCGTGACCGTCAAGGGAGAGACCCAGACGCTCGCGACGATCACGATTCAGAACTACTTCCGGATGTACGAGAAGTTGGCAGGAATGACGGGCACCGCCGAGACCGAGGAGACGGAGTTCTTCGAGATCTACAAGCTCGAAGTCGCGGTGATTCCGACCAACCGACCCATCGTCCGCGACGACCGGCACGATCTCGTCTATAAGACGCGGCGCGAGAAGTACAATGCGATCGTCGAGGAAACCAAGCGGCTTCACGAGCTCGGCTATCCGGTGCTCGTGGGCACCGCGAGCGTGGATTCCTCCGAGACGTTGTCGAAGATGTTCCAGCGCGCGGGGCTCAAGCACAACGTGCTCAACGCCAAGTACCACGAGCGCGAGGCGCAGATCGTCGCGGAAGCCGGCCAGGGCGCCGGAATCACGATCGCAACCAACATGGCCGGCCGGGGAACCGACATCAAACTCGGACCCGGCGTGAAGGACCCGAAGCCGTCGGTCATCAAGGACATGGACGGCAATGACGTCGAGGTGACCGAAGTCGGCGGCCTGCATATCGTCGGCTCTGAACGCCACGAGGCGCGTCGCATCGATCGCCAGCTGCGCGGACGCGCGGGCCGCCAGGGCGATCCCGGCTCGTCCCAATTCTTCCTGTCGCTGGAAGACGATCTGATGCGGCTGTTCGGTTCGGATCGCATCGCGAAGCTCATGGATCGTCTGGGCGCAAAGGAAGGGGAAGTCCTGACGCATCCCCTCATCACGCGGTCGATCGAGCAGGCGCAAAAGCGTGTTGAGCTCCAGAACTTCCAGGCGCGCAAGCGTCTTCTCGAGTACGACGACGTGATGAACCAGCAGCGTGAGGTCATCTATTCGTTGCGCTCGTTCGCGTTGGAGGGCGGAGAGGAGCTCAAGGGCGAAGCCATCCGCATGGTGGAGCGCGCGGTGAGCGCGCGGGTCGACGCCGTCCTATCCGAGTATGAGTCGGAGCTCGACTGGGACATCGACCTGCTGCGTCAGGACCTCCTGATGCATTACATGCTGCAGGTGCCGCAGCTCGAGAGTCACGATCTGCGGCCGACCACGATCGCGGATGCCCAGAAAGCGGCGACCGAGGCGGCCAAAAAAGCCTTCGACGCGAAGCTGCAGAGCCTGGACGCCGTGAAGGACGAGTTGGGCCAGGGCTATGGGGACCGGTTGCTTGCCCTCGTGACGCTCAATGTGCTGGACGAGAAGTGGAAGGATCACCTGTACGATCTCGACCAGTTGCGCAACGCCATTCACTACCGCTCGTGGGGGCAGAAGGATCCGCTGATCGAGTACAAGCAGGAGGCGTACACGATGTTCGTGGATCTCATGAGCGACATCTACAGCACCTTTGCCGATCGTTTTCTCAAGGTGCAGCTGCAATTCGGGCCGCCGCCACAGGATGGCGACGGTGGCCGGCCAGCGCGTTCACCGGCGCCGCCGGCGCGCCGCTTCAACGCCCTCGGCGTACTCGAGGACAGCGGATCGAATGGCGATTCCCCTGCGGGCGAGGAGGCGACCCTCGATATTGCGCCGGATGAGCCGCCGAAACCCGGCGTGCTCGCGAAAAAGGATCCGGTCATCATCGGCGCCGGACGAACCCGTTCGCTGAAGACGCCGGCACCCGCGGACGTCGATTGGTCGTCCGTCGGACGCAACGATCCATGTCCGTGCGGATCCGGAAAGAAATTCAAGAAGTGCCACGGCGCGACATTATGATGCGACGCGCGGCCGTATCGACGGCGGGTTCGGCTCGGTAGCGTCATTCTGGGCGGAGCGAAGCATCTGCGTGATCGTCTGCCGATCTTTTACTCCGCTGGAGATGACAACGAGTCTCACGATACGGGAACTTCCCCGGAACGATCGGCCGCGCGAGCGGTTGGTCGATCACGGAGCTGCCGCGCTGTCCACGGCGGAGCTGTTGGCGATTCTCGTCGGCGCCGGCGGGCGGGGCCGGTCGGCAATTCGGATCGGCCAGGACGTCATGTCACTGTCGCATGGATCATTGCGTCGTCTGGCGATGCGCTCCGTCGCCGAGCTGACGACGCACGCCGGCATTGGACGCGTGAAGGCCGCGACGATTCACGCGGCGCTCGAGCTCGGCAGACGCATGGCACTCGAGGGAAGGGATGAATCCACACCCATTCGTTCACCGCGCGACGTCGTGGCACTCTTCGCGCCCCGCCTCGAGGACCTACCGGTCGAGGAATTCCACGTGGCCGTGCTCGATGCGCAGCACCGTCTCGAGCGCGACATCACGGTAACCCGTGGTATTCTTAATTCATCCCTCGTGCATCCACGGGAAGTCTTTCGGGAAGCAATCGCGGAACGCGCGGCGGCGATCATCCTGGTGCACAATCATCCCAGCGGGGACCCCGCGCCGTCGTCGGACGACCGAAACGTCACCGATCAGATGGTGGCGGCCGGTCGGCTACTGGACATACCGGTGCACGATCACGTAATCATCGGGCGAGGCAGATACACGAGTTTCGCGGAGGCAGGACTGTTGTGACGGCCACGGCGCTCAACGAGAAGATTCCCGGATGGGAGGACGCGTTCGAGATTGCTCGACTCGATCGCGATTTGCTCGCGCGCGCCTACAAGTTCAGCGACGACGCGCACCGCGGCCAAACCCGGCTCTCTGGTGAGCCGTTCGTCTCGCATTGTGTGGAGGTGGCGAAGATTCTCGCCGCCCTGCAACTCGACTCCGTCACGGTCGCCTGCGGGCTGATTCATGACGTGGTCGAGGATACACGGATCACCGTTCCCGATGTCGAGCGCGAATTTGGAAAGGAAGTCGCGGCGATCGTCGATGGGTTGACGAAGATCGCCAAGCTGCCGAGCGGCGGAACAACGGAAGAGCGTCAAGTCGAGAGCTACCGCAAGCTGCTGCTCTCGATCGCGAAAGATGCGCGCGTGATCATCGTGAAGCTGGCGGACCGGTTGCACAACATGCGGACGCTGGATGCGCTGCCGCCCGAGAAGCGCCGCCGGATCGCGATGGAAACACGCGACCTCTATGCGCCCCTCGCCCATCGCTTCGGAATGGCGAAGATGCGCTGGGAGCTCGAGGATCTGGCCTTCAAGCACATCGAAGTCGACGAGTACAAATCGCTGGCGCGCCAGGTGGCGCAGAAGCGCGGCGAGCGGGAACAGCTCATCGGGCAGTTCCGTGAGCCCCTCGAGAAGGCGCTGAAGGATGCCCTCATCAAGGATTTCGAGGTCACCGGGCGGCCGAAGCATCTGTGGTCGATTTACAAAAAGATGCTCCAGCGGCAAAAACCGTATGAGGAGATCTACGATCTTCTCGCCATTCGCGTGCTCGTAAACTCCGTTCCTGATTGCTACCACGCCCTCGGCATCGTGCACGATCGGTGGACGCCGGTACAGGAGCGCATCAAGGATTACATCGCGCAGCCGAAATCGAACGGTTATCAATCGCTGCACACCACGGTATTCGGTCCGGGCGGACAGCTCTACGAAGTGCAAATCCGAACGCGCGAGATGCACCGCACCGCGGACTTTGGTATCGCCGCCCATTGGCTCTATAAGGAAGAGTCCAAGAGTGCGGACGAGCTGGATCGGCATCTCACCTGGTTCCGCCAGGTCCTCGAGTTGCAACTCGACGCCAAAACGCCCGATGAATTTCTGGAATTCCTGAAGCTCGACCTGTATCAGGACGAGATCTTCGTCTTCACGCCCACGGGTGATGTGATCCAGCTCCCGAAAGGAGCCACGCCCATCGACTTTGCTTTCGCGGTGCACACCGAGATCGGGCTCCACACCGCGGGCGCAAAGATCAATGGACGAATTGCGCCGCTCTCCCGGCCCCTGCGAAACTCCGAGACGGTCGAAATCATCCGGTCCGCGACCGCCAAACCGACTCGCGACTGGCTGGCGCATGTTCGCACCGGCCGCGCGCGCCACAAAATTCGTCAGGTTCTCAAGCGCGAGGAGCACCAGTCCGCGCAGAAGATCGGACAGGAAATCTTCGAGCGGGAGCTTCGGCGCCGGCGTTTGGCGAAACCGACGGACGATGCGCTGAAACAAGCAGCCCGGGCGCTCAATCTGACGGACGAAACGCATCTGATGGCGTCCATCGGCCAGGGCGATGTCCAGGTGCTCGCCGTGCTACGCCAGTTGCATCCAGAGCTCGAGACCGCCGAGCCGCCAAAACCGCCCACGATCGTGGAGCGACTCGTCGACCGCGTCGTTCGCGGAAGTAAAGGCGTTCGCATTCAGGGCGTCGACGGCGTCATGGTGCGTTACGCGCAATGCTGTCAGCCGGTGCCCGGCGACGCCGTAGTCGGATACGTCACGCGCGGGCGCGGCGTAAGCATCCACCGCGCCGACTGCCCGAACCTCCTCCTCCTGGCCCATGAGCCCGAGCGTCGACTCGAAATCGATTGGCAGGAGGCGGAAGGCGAGCGCTTCGTGGTTCGCCTGGCGCTCGAAGCGTCCGATCGCCGGGGCCTGTATGCGGACCTCGCGGCCGCCGTTACCGGAACCGGCACGGACATCCGGAGCATGGACCTGCGGACGAACGATGGCCGAGTGAACGGGTCCATGGTCGTCGACGTCGAAAACCTGGCGCACCTCGAGAAAATCATTAAGGCGGCTCGCCGGGTGAAAGGCGTCAGCGAGGTCGCGCGCCGGGAGCACCTCACGACGGAGTCCTGAGTCGTACCGAGCAAAAACCGAAGCGCCTTGGTAGATTCCGGCATGTCGCGCGCGAGCTTCGACCTCCAGGCTCCTTTTCAGCCAGCCGGTGATCAACCCAAGGCGATTCGGGAGCTGAGCGCGGGGCTGGAGCGCGGTGATCGTTTCCAGACGCTCCTTGGCGTGACCGGCTCGGGCAAGACGATGACGATCGCCAACGTCATTCGCGAGCACAAACGGCCGACGCTCGTTCTCTCGCACAACAAGACGCTCGCGGCGCAGTTATATGGTGAGCTCAAGAGCTTCTTCCCTCGCAATGCGGTCGAGTATTTCATCTCCTACTACGACTACTACCAGCCGGAAGCGTATGTGCCGTCGTCCGACACGTACATCGAGAAGGATGCCTCGATCAACGACGACATCGATCGGCTGAGATTGCGCGCGACCTCGTCGCTGATGGAGCGTGACGACGTCGTGATCGTCGCGACGGTATCGGCGATCTATGGGTTGGGTGATCCGCAGCAGTACCGCGCGCAGATGGTCACGATCGAGAAGGGACAGAAAGTGCCGCGCGACGAGATTCTGCGATCGCTGGTGATGATCCAGTACCATCGCAACGATATCTCGTTCGAGCGTGGAACCTTTCGCGTGCGCGGCGACACCGTCGAAATCCTGCCGGCGTATGAAGAGCAGGGCGTTCGCGTCGAGCTCTGGGGCGATGAGGTCGAGCGCATTTCGAAGATCGACGCACTGACGGGCGAGACCATCGCGACGCTGGACCGCGCGGCCATCTATCCCGCCAAGCACTTCGTCACGCAACGCCCGACGCTCGAGCGCGCGGTGAAACTGATTCGTGCCGAGCTCGAAGATCGGCTCAGAATCCTGCGCGAGGCAGGCAAGCTGCTCGAGGCCCAGCGGCTCGAGAGCCGGACCAATTTCGATGTGGAGATGATGCTCGAGATCGGCACGTGCGCCGGCATCGAGAATTATTCCCGGCATCTGGCCGGTCGCGCGGAGGGCGAGCGACCGGCATGTCTCTTCGATTATTTCCCGGAAGACTTTCTCGTTGTCGTCGACGAATCGCACGTGTCGCTGCCGCAGATCAGCGGCATGTTCAACGGTGATCGCGCGCGAAAATTGACGCTGGTCGAATACGGATTTCGTCTGCCGAGCGCGCTGGATAACCGGCCTCTGATGTTCGACGAATTCCTGGCGCTGACGCCGCAGGCGATCTTCGTCTCCGCCACGCCAGGAGAGCTCGAGCTACAGCTGTCCGAGGGCGTGGTGGTGGAGCAAATCATTCGTCCGACGGGCTTGATCGATCCTGTCATCGAGGTCCGGCCGGTGCGCGGACAGGTCGACGACCTGCTCAACGAAATCCGCTTGCGAGAGCGTCGCGGTGAGCGCGTGCTGGTCACCACGCTGACCAAGCGGATGGCGGAAGACCTGACCGATTACCTGCAGCAGGTGGGCGTTCGCGTTCGCTACATGCACTCGGACATTGACGCGATCGAACGCATGGAGATCGTCCGCGGCCTGCGCCTCGGCGAATTCGACGTGCTCGTGGGCATCAATCTCTTGCGTGAAGGGTTGGATCTTCCCGAGGTATCGCTGGTCGCGATCCTGGATGCCGATCAGGAAGGATTTCTGCGGAGCGACCGGTCACTCATCCAGACCGTCGGGCGCGCCGCGCGGCACATCGAGGGCAAAGCGATCTTCTATGCCGATCGCATCACCGGATCGATGCAGCGGTGCCTGGATGAAACCGCTCGGCGGCGGGAAACGCAGGTGGCATTCAACACGGAGCATGGCATCACGCCACGCTCGGTCAGTAAGAGCGTCGATCAAGTGCGGTTCATCACGCGCGTCGCGGATGCCCGGACCGAAAAGGCGGCGAAAGTGGCCGAGCCGGCGCGCCAATACGCCGTGATGGATCACGATGCGTTGGCGAGAATGCTGGAGGAGCAAATGAAAGAGGCGGCGGCGAACATGGACTTCGAGCTCGCGGCCACGCTCCGCGATCAGCTGTTCGAGCTCAAGGTCGCCAAGTGACGCGTTTCGATCTCGTGCCGCCGCTTGCGGCGGACGGACACCTCGCGCTGACGGAGCGCGAGCTCACGGATTGGGGACGGCGGTTGGGCCGCCAGATCGATCCGCCCTTGGTCATCACGATCGATGGCGATCTCGGTGCGGGAAAAACGACGCTCGCCCGCGCGATTTGTGAGGGGTACGGTGTCACGGAGGAAGTGACGAGTCCGACCTTCGCCATCGTGCATGCGTACGATGCGCCGAAGTCGCCCGTGCATCACGTGGACCTGTATCGCCTCGACGATGCGAAGGGACTGCAGAACATCGGCTGGGATGATCTGGTGCAGGCGGATGCGCTCTTGATCATCGAGTGGCCGGAGCGGGCCGGCCAGCTTCTTCCTCCGCACCTGCCCATCCAGTTGCGGCAGGTCCCGGGTGACGCATCGCATCGAGTGCTGATCGCCGGCGGTCAGACCGAGTACCGGAGCGGCACGCCGTGATCACGCTGGCGCTCGACGCGTCCACCTACCAGGGAACCGTCGCGGTGCTCGAGGACGACCGCGTCCTCGTGGAGCGCGCGACCGAGATGCGCGGTCGCGATGCGGAGCGTCTCATGCCCGCGGTCGACAGTGCGCTTCGCGACTCGGGTCTGGGGATCGATCGCGTCGAGCGGATTGTTTGCGGGGGCGGGCCGGGAAGCTTTACGAGCCTGAGGATTGCGGCATCGATCGCGAAGGGAATCGCCGTTGGGCGATCCATACCGCTGTACGCCGTGTCCTCTCTCGCGCTTCTCGTCGCGGGCAACGTGAAGGACGGTCCGCGCGGCTCGCGACGCTACCTCGCGGCGCTCGATGCGTTGCGCGTTGAGAGCTACGTGCAGGAGTTGGAGCATCTCGATGGGCGAATTCGCATTACCGGAGAACCACGGCTCATGCGGTCGGATCAGGTGACGACAGCCGCGGAGGGACTGGGGGCTCGGGCGGTGGGTCCGGACCTGCCGGAGCATTGGTCGCCGCACGCGCGGGGCGTCTCCTTGTTGCTCGAGGCCATTTTGTCGGGAAAGCCGGTGGATCTCGACCGGTGGGAGCCAATGTACGGCCGCATGGCCGAAGCTCAGGTGAAATGGGAAGCGGAGCACGGACGGCCACTGCCGGCGTGAGAGTGGCCTTACGGCCGGCGACCGCCTCGGACATTCCCGAGGTGGCGGCGCTGGAACGGGTCTGCTACTCGGATCCCTGGCCCGCGACCGCGTTCGCGTCGTTACCCGACAACGACCAGGTTTTCTTCGGCATCGCGCGCGACGAGGGCAGCGGGACATTGCTCGGCTATGCCGTGGCGTGGTTCGTCCTCGATGAGGGCGAGCTGGCCAATCTCGCCGTCGCTCCCCAGGGTCGGCGTCATGGGATCGGGTCGCGGATCCTGGCGCAAGTCATCCGGGATGCCGAGGAGCGCGGCACGCGTAACCTGTATCTCGAAGTTCGGGAATCGAACGCTGCCGCGCGCCTTTTGTACCAGGGACGCGAATTCAAGGAGGTCGGCCGCCGGAAATCGTATTATCGTAGTCCCACGGAAGACGCGTTGATTCTGCGACGCACGCTCAAGCCATAGCTCATCGTGTGTAGTGTGTGCAACAGAAATCATTGCGACGAAATCGTTTGGTTGTGTGCAGTTCAACGGAGTTCTTAGGATGACGGCGAGTCAACGAACACTCGCCAGGAGGCAAAAGTGAGCCGGAGCTTGAACAAGGTGACGTTGATCGGGAATCTCGGAAGCGATCCGGAAGTCCGGTCGACGACTGGTGGCAATCGCGTGGCAACATTCTCACTCGCGACCAGCCGCTCGTGGAACGACGCCAGTGGAACGAAGCAGGAGAAGACGGAATGGCATCGCTGCGTGGTCTGGAACTCGAAGGCCTCGACGCTGGCCGACATCGTCGAGCGCTACGTGAAGAAAGGCGACAAGCTGTATGTCGAGGGCCGGATCGAATACCGGCAATGGCAGGACAAGGATGGTCAGACGAAGTATTCGACCGAGATCAACGTTCGCGAGCTCATCATGCTGGGCTCCGGACGCGGCAATGGTGACGGCGCAGGGGCGAGGCCGCCAGCGGCTGCGAAAGCCAAGGCGGGTGCGGCTGCCGGCGGCGCGTCGGGGGGCGACGATTTCGAGGAGTTCCCAGGTGCGCTTCAGGACGAAGACGACGACCTGCCGTTCTGACCGGAAAGTGCCTGTTTGAGGGCCTAACGGGGCCGGAGCAACCTCCGGCCCCGTATCCTATTCCTGGGCCCGGTCGTCCAATCTGTTGCAATGCGCATCCTTAACCGCTGCATTCCGTTGGCGCTTGCTGCCGGTTTTGTCTCCGCGCAGCTCGGCGCGCAGGAAACCACCGCCAAGCCGACGACCCATACGGTCGTTCGGGGCGACAATCTTTGGGACCTCGCGCAGAAGTATCTGGGGAATCCGTTTCTGTGGCCGGAGATCTATCGACTCAATCGCGACGTCGTCGAGGATCCGCACTGGATTTATCCGGGGGAGGTGCTCCGTCTGCCAGGTGAAACGCCGTCCGCGCCGACTGTAAGCCAGCTGCCAACGGGCCAGCAGGTCGCGGCGCCGCAGCCCGCGGCTCCCACGCCGACGCCGACGCCGACACCGGCAGCGCCTCCGAGCCAAACCGTCTTCGCCCAGAAGGGACCAGTCAGGACCGCGCCCATTTCCAACGTGACCGGCGGCGCGACGAGCGGCGCGTTGGAGGAGATCCTGATGCCAACGGTCCGGACCGGAGAAATTCTCACGGCTCCGTATGTCGATCGCGAAGGCGGACCGCGTGGCGCGGGCTCCATCATCAAATCAGGCGATCTGCCAGGTATCGCGGAGGCGAGTAATCGCAACCGCTTCCAACAGTTCGATCGGCTTCTGATCGCGCCGCCCGTGGGTCAGGTGGCGCCCGAAGGCGAACGTTATCTCGCATACAAGCTCGGGCCGGTTCTCGAAAAGCAGGGGCAAGTGATCATTCCCACCGGGATCGTCGAAATCACGCGTGCCGCGCGGGCGAACGAGGCGGCCATTGCAAAGGTCGTGAAGGCATTCAACGAGCTAACGATTACCGATCGGCTGATTCCGATCGACACATCGGGCGCCGGCAATACCACGCGTCCGACGCGGGTAGCGAATGGCCCTTCGACGAAGATCACGTGGATTTATGGCGAGCCGGTGCTCTCCAGCGTGCAGAATTTTATCGTGCTCGATGTCACGTCGAAGAATGGCGTGCAAATGGGTGACGAGTTTCTCATCTACGAGCCGCGAAAGGACAACGAAGGGCAGATTGATTCTCCCGACATTCCGATCGGCAAGGCGCAGGTGGTTCGCTCGACGCCGTATGGCGTCACCGCCGTGATCGTCGGCCAGGCGCAACCGCTGATCCGCGAAGGCATGACCGCGCGCGTCACCGCCAAGATGCCCTGACGCGTCGAGCACAAGCTGAGCTGCCGACGCCGACTGACGGTACGTCCAACGCCAGTCGGCGTTTAGATTTGCACCGCGACACACCTCACCTTCGCTCGGAGAGTCATTGGCCAAACGCGTGCTGGTCACCGGCGGTGCGGGGTTCATCGGCTCTCACGTCTGCGACTTCTTTCGCGACAACGGTTGGACGGTCGAGATCGTCGACAACTTCTCATCCGGTCGGCGAGAAAACGTGTCCGCCAGCACCCGTGTCCACGAAGTGGACATCCGATCGCCCGAGGCCGCCGACATCGTGCGCCGCGGCCAATTCGATTGCATCGCGCATCTGGCGGCGCAGATGGACGTTCGCCGCAGCGTCGCGGATCCGGGATACGATGCGAGCGTGAACGTGCTGGGCTCGCTCAACCTGCTGGAAGCGCTGCGCGCATCGGACCGACAGACGCGATTCATCTTCTCTTCGACCGGCGGCGCGCTCTATGGCGATTTCGTCACTCCACCGAACAAGGAAACGTTCGAGAAGGACCCGGAGTCGCCCTACGCGATTTCGAAGCTCAGCGTCGAGTTCTATCTCGCGTACTACGCGCGCGTCCACGGAATGGATACCGTCGCGCTGCGATTTGCCAACGTGTACGGGCCGCGTCAGGATCCGCACGGAGAAGCGGGTGTCGTGGCGATCTTCTGTGGGCGGATTCTCGAGCAGAAAGCGCTGACGATTTTCGGTGAGGGGCTGCAGACTCGCGACTATGTCTACGTCGCCGATGTCGCGAAATCGGTATTCGCGGGCGCGACCCGCGAATTGCCCGCGGCCGCCCGGGTCGACGCGCGCGGCTTCAACATCGGCACGGGAAAAGCGACGTCGGTGAACGATTTGGCGCGCATCCTTCTGAAGGTGTCGGGGACGCGACCGGCCATCGAACATGCGCCACCCCGTCCCGGTGAGCAGCAACACTCCTTCCTCGACGTTTCCAAGGCCGCGAGTGGGCTTGGGTGGAAGCCAACCGTCGGGCTCGAGCAGGGACTGCGTGAGACCTTCGAGTGGTTCGCCGCCCGCGCGCGCGGCGAGATGGCCAGCGTATGATCGCTTACCCCGTGGTCGCGCTGCCGCAGGGAGCGATCCCCATGACGCCCGTCGAGCTCATTCGACAGGCAACGCCGGTTACCCAGGCGGTACTGATCGTGCTCGCGCTGTTGTCGTTGATCAGCTGGGCAGTGATCTTCGGCGTCTGGATTCAGCTATCGATCGCGAACCGCCGTGCCCGGCGCTTTGCGCTCGAATTCGACAAGACGCGCAGACTCGACGAAGCCAACAGCCTCGCTCGGCGTCTTGGCACCAGCGCGCTCGCGGGCCTCTTTCTGCGTGCCGCGCACTTCATCGTCGAGAGCCGAGGCGCCAGCCTGCGGATCAAGGAAACAGTCACGGAGGATACGGGTACCGCACCCAATGTCACTCTCACAGGCTCACAGCTTGAGGCGCTGCACCTCCTGCTCGACGCGGAAGCCGACGAGGAGCGAGAGCGGTTGGGTCGGTCGATTCCGTGGCTCGCCACGATCGGATCGGTCAGCCCGCTTCTGGGATTGCTTGGCACCGTGATCGGAGTCATTCAGGCATTCATTGGCATTGCGACGAAGGGGAGCGGCAATTTGTCCGCCGTTGCGCCGGGCATCGCCGAAGCGCTCATCGCGACGGCCGCCTCGCTCGCTGTCGCCATCCCGGCGACGTTCGGCTACAACATTCTCGCCAATCGCCTGAATCGATTCGATTCGGCCATGGATCGGTTCAACGCGGCCGTCATCGCCCGCTTCGTCCGCGAGGGCCAGATCTAGGTGCCGCGGCGTCGGCGCGAACGGCTCGAGCTCAACGCCGACATCAACGTCGTCAATCTGATCGACGTCATGCTGCTCCTGCTCGTGGTCTTCATGATCACGGCCCCAATGATGACCGGTGGCGTCGACATCTCGCTCCCCAAAGCCGATGCACGGCCGCTCGAGTCGAAGAGCGGACTGACGGTCACGATCACGCGCGATGGCGGAATTCTCGTGGATCAAACCGCGATGTCGTTCGGCGAATTTCGCGGCGCATTCAAGGCGCTGGCTGCGCAACGCGGGAAGCAGGGCCTCTATCTTCGCGCCGATGCGGGCGTCCCGTACGGCACGGTCGTGCAGGTGCTCGCCATCATGCGCGGCGCCGGTGTCGGTGACGTCGGACTCGTCACGGAGCCCGAGGAGATCCCACAGTGAGCGTCGCGGCCAGCCGCCATCGTCGATCTGCGGCAGCAGCGACGTCGATGATCGCTTCGATCGCGATGCATGCGGCTCTGATCGCCGCATTCCTCGCGATTCGACCCGCCCGTCCTCCAACGCTGCCGCCGATTTATCGCGTGAACATCGTGGCGGCGGCGCCCGGGGATCCGACGGCCGGGCAACTGAATCCAACTGCGCCTCCGCCGGACGATGCGACCAAGACGCCGCCGCGGCCGAAGAGCGACGAGGTCGTCAAGACGCCGGTGAAGACGCAAACGAAGCGCGTGCCGAAAATCGCGACACCCAGCGTCTCCACGAAGAAGGTGGATCGGAACACGCCGGCCCCGTCCGCGGCCGGGGGTGACGCCGGAGGCAAGGGAACGGATGTCGCGACGATCCGCACCGAGGGCATCGATTTTCCGTTTCCGGGATACCTCGAGAACATCGTGCGTCAGATCGCGCTTCGCTTCCGTCCGCCACGGGGTTCGCCCCTCAAGGCCGAAGTCATGTTCCTGATTCGACGCGACGGAACGATCGACGCCTTTCGGTTTATTCAGCGGTCGGGCTCGTACACGTTCGATCTCGAGGCACAGGGAGCGGTGGAATCCGCCGCCAAGGCATTCGGTCGGCTCCCGACGGGTTTCCGAGACGACGTGCTGCCCGTGATTTTCAACTTCGACCCGCGACTCATTCGTTGATGCGAAGCTTTCGCTTGTGGCCGTTCGTCGCGTTGGGCGTTGCGCTGATTCACACGCCGGCCCGGGCACAGCAAGACAGCTCCAAGGGCGTGCGCATCGGACTGCGGTACGATCCAGGAACGAAACCGGGCGTCGCAGTCCTTCCGGTATCGGGCAGCTGGGGTGATTCGATTCGTACCATGCTGGAGCGTGACTTCGATTACTCGGATCGGCTTGCGGTGATTACGCTGACGGCCGCCGACGCGCAGCTCTTGAGTGGTGCCACGCCGTCGGGCGCTCCCGTTCCGCTGAACTACGCGGTGTTCGCGAAGCTCGGCGCCGCCGCCGTCGTCCAGGTGTCGCCGACGCCAAAGGGTTTGCATGTGACGATGCACGATGTCGGTAATGCGAAAGTCGCCAGCGTCGACGAGTTCGCGGTCCCGCGTCCGGAGCTCAGTCGCGAATGGCGAGCAGCGATTCACGGCATCGCCGATTCCATCGAGGCGCTGATTACGAGCCAGCGAGGAATCGCGCAGTCGCGTATCGCGTTCGTGCGCGGCAGCGTGATTCGCGTCATCGACTCCGACGGCGAGGAGGATCAGGCGATTCCGGTGGTCGGGGCGGCGATGTCTCCGTCGTGGAATCCGGATGGAACCATGCTCGCCTACAACACCTACGGTCCGGAGTCGCGCATCGTTCTCTACGACATCAAGTCGGGCAAGGCGCGCGATCTCGGCTCACAGCGCAACACGACGCATGTCACGCCGGTATTCACGCCCGATGGGAAGTCGCTCGTGTACTCGCTGAGCACGGAGAGTGGCGCGGATTTGTATCTGATGCCGCTGGACGGGGAATCGTTTCCGCGCCGTGTCACCGCCGGCCGTGGTTCGATGAACGTGCAGCCATCGTTCAGTCCGGACGGCGGGCGGATCGCCTTCATGTCGGACCGCTCCGGGCACCCTGAGGTGTATATTATGGACGCCGACGGGACCAACGTGGACATTTTCACGGCATTCGATTTTGGTGACCAAAATTACAGAGCGAGTCCGGACTGGTCCCCCGACGGAAGACAGGTAACGTTTCAGACGCGCATCGATGGGCGGTTCCAGGTCTTCACCATGACCCTCAGAGACCGTCAGCCGAAGCAGCTGACGAGTGAGGGGGAAAACGAAGACCCGGCCTGGGCGCCGGATGGCCGGCACCTGGTCTTCTCGTCGACGCGCAGCGGAACACGACAGCTGTGGATACTGGATACGGAGTCGGGCCGCTTACGCCAACTGACGCAGGGTGGCGGAGCGCGACTTGCGGCGTGGTCGCCGAGATTGCTGGCGAAGTAGTGGTGACGTCGCCGAGGCGTTAACGTCTTCCTGTTGGACTGCAGTGCCACGAACCCATCAACCCAAAGACCGATGACTGCTTCAACTCGTGCGTTACCCCTGGTTCTTGCGCTGTGCTCCATCGCGGCGCTCGACGCGTGCAAGAGCGCGCCGCCGGCGACTCCGCCGGAACCAGCTGTCGACACGGCGGCGATCAACAGAGCGCGTCAGGACTCCATCAACGCGGAGAACCAGCGCGCCGCGACGGCCGCAGCCGAGGCCCGCCGGCGCGCGGCGCAGGATAGCATCGATCGCGCTCGCGCCGCGGAAGAAGCCATGCGGCGTGATTCGGACATGCTGCGCACCACGGTGACGTCGGTGATCAACTTCGAGTTCGACAAGTCCGATCTGCGCGACGACGCCAAGGCGACGCTCGACGCCAAGATCCCGATTCTCATGGCGAACTCCAACGTGACGATCCGCATCGCCGGTCACGCGGACGAACGCGGCTCGAGCGAGTACAACCTCGCGCTCGGCCAGCGTCGCGCGGCTGCCGCCAAGCGGTATCTGGTGGAACGCGGCGTCGCGGATTCGCGCGTCGAGACTACGAGCTTCGGTGAAGAGCGTCCCATGTGCACCGAATCGAACGAGACGTGCTGGGCGCAGAATCGTCGTGACGAATTCGAGATCACGGCGGGCGGCCCGATGCTGACGAAGCCGCGCTCCTAATGAGACGGTGGCAGTACCTGGCTCCGGTGGCGGTGATTGCCGCCACCGGATGCTTTGCCAGCAAGAACGACGTGCGATTGCTGCAGGACGAAATCCGCACGTTGCGCGCGATGCAGGGGCGCGCGGATACCGCGCGCAAAACCCAACTCGACTCCGCCATCTCGATGATGGCGCGCACGAACGATTCGGTCCGCGCGCTGACGCAGCGCGTGGCGGGGTTTCAAGCCACCGTGGGTGGCGAACTGTTCGAGATGGGCAAGCAGCTCATCACGATCCAGGAGCTGGCCGGCATGAGCTCCAAGCGCATCATGGAGTTGCGTTCGACCATGGAGGAGCGCGCCCAGGCCATGACCGCCACGGATTCGACCGCCGCGCCGGCAGCGCCCGGTCCGGCTCAGCTCTTCCAGACGGCGTCCGACCAGCTGCAGCGGGGGAGCTATGGAACGGCACGCGCCGGTTTCGAGGAGCTGCTCAAGCGGTACCCCGACTTCGAGCAGGCGTCCTTGGCCTATCTCTACATTGGCCAGACATTCGCGCAGGAGCGACGGACCGCCGAGGCCGATTCGGTGTACGCACTGGTGGTCACGAAGTACCCGCGCACGCCTGACGCGGCCACGGCGCTCTACAAGTACGGTGTCTCGCAGTTGAACCAGGGGAAGACTGCGGCGGGGCGGACGGCGCTCCAGCGCGTGGTCCGGGAATTCCCGCAGAGCACCGAGGCCGAGCTCGCGCGTTCGCGACTGCAGACGATCAAATAGCTTCTCCGGATGGCAAAAAGCTCGAGCGGTGAAATGCCATTCCTCGACCACCTCGAGGAACTGCGCTGGCGCATCATCTGGGCGCTCGGCGCGCTCGCCATCGGGCTGGTCGCCGGATTCATCATCGTCACCAAATTCGAGCTGCTGCATTTGTTGCAGCAGCCGATCGCCCCATATCTCGCCGGCCACAAGCTCGTCTACACGCACCCCGGCGACACGTTCTCGATCACACTCAGCGCGTCGCTCGTCGTCGGGGCCATCATCGCTTCGCCGGTGGTGATCTACCAGGTGTGGGCGTTCCTGTCGCCCGCGCTCTACAAACACGAGCGCAAAGTGGTGATTCCGGTCATCGGCGGCGCTGTCCTGTTGTTCGTGCTGGGCGTGGCGCTCGCGTACTATTTCGTGCTGCCGATGACGTTGCGCTTCCTCATGAACTTTCAGGTGGAATCGCTCGAGCCGATGATCACCGCGACGGACTATTTTGGCTTCGTCACCATCCTGGCGCTCACCTTCGGAGCGGTGTTCGAGACGCCGCTCCTCGTGCTTGCGCTGGCCGCGCTGGGACTCGTAACGCCCCAGTTTCTCTCGAAGTTCCGCAAGTACGCGTTGCTCCTCTCGTACCTGGTCGCGGCGATCATCACGCCGGGCGATCTCTTCATTACCACGCTGGCGCTCACGGGTCCGCTCTACCTGTTGTATGAGCTGAGCGTGTTACTCACGTGGATCATTTTCCGGAAGCGTCAGCGCGCCGCGTTCACGGCCGAGCAAACGGCGGCTGGAGATCTGGCGTGAAGGTGCTGTGGCTGGCGTTCGGTGTGTTGGTAGCAGCACCGAGCATCGGCATCGCGCAGGTTCGGGATACGCTTGCCGGCACGCGGCTCTCGCGGCCGCTGAGAGATTCGACGGCGAAGGACACGGCGGTCAAATGGGCGCCCGCGGATTCGGTGATGGGGGCGCTGCTGAAGCGCCAGGGAGTGACCGTCACCCGGTATCAGGGCGGTGTCGTGACCTTTGATGCCAACAACAAGGCGCTGGCCATCGGACTTTCCAGCACAGTGGGATCCGAAGCTTGGAATTCACGTGACTTGAAGTCGCGG
>JADMIO011285609.1_pt1 | contig 47553 bp, 54 predicted proteins | sample 8958161 | NCBI WGS metagenome assembly JADMIO01 (sample SAMN16585339, study PRJNA669376) | soil metagenome | isolation source: Crop rotation soil | place: USA: Cullars Rotation, Alabama | collected 2011
GCCGCGACTTCAAGTCACGTGAATTCCAAGCTTCGGATCCCACTGTGCTGGAAAGATCTTGTCACCGGTGGTTCCGGCTTTGTGGGCTCCAACATTGCGCGCCGCCTGGTGGCGCGCGGACAACAGGTCCGGGTCCTGGATATCTGGCGGTCGGCCGAGCTGCCGCCGGAAGCCGAATTCATCCATGCCGACATCAATGATGCGCCCGCGGTCGCCGCCGCGATGAAGGGCGTGGAGTATGTCCATCACAATGTCGCGCTGGTGCCGCTCAACAAGGCCGGCTCGCGCTACTGGACCGTCAATGTCGAAGGCACCCAGATCGCGCTCGATAGCGCCAAGGCGGCAGGCGTCAAGATGTTCGCCCATATGTCGTCCAGCGCCGTGTTCGGCCTGCCCGACATCATGCCCATCACCAACGACACGCCGCGCGAGCCCATCGAAATCTATGGCCGCGCCAAGAAGGCGGGCGAGGATCTGGTGATGGCCGCCATGCAACAGGGCTTCCCCGCCTGCATCATCCGGCCGCGCACCATCATCGGCACCGGCCGGCTGGGAATCTTCCAGATCCTGTTCGAATGGATCAAGGACGGCGCCAATATCTACACCATCGGCAAGGGCGAAGGCCTGTTCCAGTTCGTCCATTGCGATGACCTGTCCGACACCAGCATCATCGCCTGCCTGGATCACAAGCCCGGCGTCTACAATGTCGGCACCGACCGCTATGGCACCCTCAAGGGCGACCTGGAATTTCTCTGCGCCCATGCCGGCACCGGCTCGCGGGTGAAAAGCCTGCCGGCGGGCCTGGCCATCGGCTCGCTGCTGATGCTGGACAAACTGGGCCTGTCGCCGCTCAGCCCCTGGCACTATCTGACCTATCACAAGCCCTTCTATTTCGATTCCGAGCCGGTCTATCGCGCCCTCAACTGGCGGCCGCAATACAGCAACCGGGAGATGATGACCTCTTCCTATGACTGGTTTGTGCAGAATGCCGCCTCGCTGAAGGCGGCCAAGGATTCCTCGGCGCACAAGAGCCCGGTGCGCCAGGGCGTGCTCAGGATCCTGAAGGCGATTTCGTGACAGCAACAGGGGGCGGGCCTTGTCATGTCGTTGTGGTTCCTGACGGCCTCGCGGCCGAGAACGACGGCAACGCGCTTGGCGAGCCCAGCTTCGTCTATCGGGCGGTGTTGGACGCCGCCCTGGCGCGGCCGCAAAGTGACGTGATCGTCCTGGCGCCGGCCAACACCTTTGGCGGCCCCCTTACCGAGGAAGAAGCCGCCGAACGCTATCTGCGCGCGCGCGGCTGGACGGGCGCGATCCTGCGCCAGCCGCCCGTCAGCGGCGGCTATGTCGATACCAGGGGCAATGCGCATCACCTGCGCCAATGGCTCCAGGCCCGCGGGCCCTGGCCCTTGCCCAACGCGATGCTGCTGGTGGCTGAACGTCATGCCGCCCGCGCCCGGCTCTGTTTCGACCGCGAAGGCTTCCGCTTTGAGGCGGTGCAGCCCGTCCCCTATGCGATTCCGGCCGGCGAGGCCGTGGTGCCGCGCCTCTGGTACTATCGCCATCCGGCGATTCATGCCCTGTATGAATGTCTGGCCCTGGTGCGCGATCGTCTGCGGCCGGCCTCCCACTGAAAGACGAAGACATGCCCTCTTCGGCGTTGATCCTGATTTTTCTGGCCGCGGTGAATTCCACCATCGGCAACATGCTGCTCAAGCAGAGCCGGCTGGCCGTGGCGGCCGGCCTGCCCTGGTATGAGAAATTCTTCTCGCTCTATTTTGTCGGCGCAGTGCTTTTCTATGTCGCCAACCTGGCCTGCTTCGCCAAGGCCCTGGACCAGGTTTCGGTCTCGATCGGCTATCCGATCCTGGCGGCCGGAAGCTTCGCCATGCTGGCCATCGCCGCCAGCATCCTGTTCGGCGAGCGTGTCGGCCCCTGGCAGATCTTCGGCCTGTTGCTGGTGGCGGGCGGCATCTTTGCGCTGGCGCAGGGACGCTAGGCGCCGGTGTCGCTGGACAGGACCATCGCCGCCCTGATCCCGGACTGGCCGCCCTTGCCGCCGGCTGAGCGGGCCGACGTCGTTGCCGAGTGCACGCGGTTCGTGCGCGCGCAGCTTGGTCTGGCACCGTTCCATATCCGCTTTGGCTTCCGGGTGCTGTTCATCGCCTTTTCGCTGTATGCGTTATTTTCGTCGGAGCCGGGACGCGCGCTGACGTCTTTCTCGGCGCTGCCATTGCCGCTGGTGGCGGGACTGGAACGGCTGCTGCGCGCCTCCACCATGCTGGCATTTTTCGAGCACCCCCTGGTGCTGAAGGCGCTAGGTGAGCCCACACCGGCGGAACGGCAACAGACATTCCGCGCTGTGCGCCAGGCGGGAGGCGCGCCATGAACGTGCTCGCCATCGACGGGCCGCAGAAACTTTCCTGTGAGGTGTTGGTGATCGGCACTGGCGCGGGCGGGGCCAGCGTGGCGGCGACCCTGGCCGCGGCCGGCGCCGATGTGCTGATGGTGGAAGAAGGCCCCTATATTCCGGCGGCTGAAGCACCGGCCGGCCTGTCCCGCAGCATGCCGAAGATGTGGCGGGGTGGCGGGCTTCTGACCACTCTGGGCAGTCAGGTGGCCTTTGCCGAAGGCCGCTGCGTGGGCGGCGGCACCGAAATCAACAGCGCCATCTTCCAGCCCACGCCTGACAGCGTGCTGCAGCAATGGGCCGCCGCCAATAGCATCGGCGATTTCAGCTCCGCCAGTTTGAAGCCCTATTTCGATCGCGCTGCCGCGGTGGTGAATGCGTCACGGACGCCGGGGCCTGCCAGCCCGCCCACCGCAATTCTGGCCCGCGCCGGCCAGGCCATGGGCTGGCAGGTGTCCGAGCTGGAGCGCGGCCAGCGCGATTGCGTCGGCACCAATCTCTGTTCGGCCGCCTGCCCCACCGGCGGCAAGCAATCCATGACCGCGACCTTGATCCCGCAGGCGCTGGCGCAGGGCGCCCGGCTGCTGGCCCAGGCGCGAGTGCGCAAACTGATCACCGCGGGTGCACGGGTCACCGGCGCAGAACTGCGCGTGACCGGTGGCGATGGCAAGCACCACAGCGTGAGTGTTTCGACGGAGACAGTCTTTGTCTGCGCCGGCACGACCCAGACCCCCGCCCTGCTGGCGCGGAGCGGCATCCGCAGCGAGGCCGGCCGCAGCTTCCAGCTTCATCCCACCATCCGGCTGCTGGCGCGCTTTGCGGACCCGATCAACGCCCAGCGTTATCGCCTGCCGCTGGTCGCCATCACCGAATTCATGCCCGAGCTGCGCTTCGGCGGTTCGGTCTTCACTTTGCCGACCTACGGCATGGCGTTGGCGGAAGACTGGAAGAACCGGGCGGACCGTCTGGCGGATTACGGCCATCACGCCATCTATTACGCCATGATCAAGCCGGACGGGGTGGGGCGCATCCGCACGCTTCCTGGCATAGACGAGCCGGTGACAAGCTATGCCCTGACCGAGCGGGACCGCCGCCGGCTGTGGCGGGGGGCGCAGACCCTGGCGCAGGGCCTTTTCGCCGCCGGCGCCGAGCATGTGACGCCCTCGGTCACCGGCCATACCGGCTGGGCGGATGCTGGCCAGGCCGCCCGCGACGCTGGCGTTCCGCCCGCCGCCCGCACCAACCTTATGACCATTCATCTTTTTGCCAGTTGCCCCATGGGAGAAAAAGCTGGCATTCATGCGGTGGACTCCGTGGGATGCCTGCGCCGCTATGAGAATGTCATGATCGCCGATGGCAGCGTGTTGCCGGGTGCGCCGGGGGTTAACCCGCAGGCGACCATCATGGCGCTGAGCATGCGCACCGCCGATGCGTGGGCGAGCCGGAGGCGCGCATGATGGCGCTGCTGGAGCTGATGCGTCCGCGTCAGTGGGTCAAGAACGGCTTTGTGCTAGCGCCGCTTTTTTTCGGCTTCAACCTGCTGCACCGTGTCGCGGTGCTGCATGCCCTGACCGCCATGGCCGCCTTCTGCCTGGCCTCCAGCGCCGTCTATGTCTTCAACGACTGGCGCGACATGGAAGCCGACAAGGTCCATGTCCAGAAGCAGCACCGGCCTCTGGCCTCCGGGCGCGTATCCGTCGCCACGGCGCTGTCGGCCATGCTGGCGCTGCTGGCCGGCGCCGTGGCCATCGTGCTGCTGGGCGGCTTGCCGCCCGCGTTCGGCCTGATCCTGCTTCTCTATCTCGCCATCAATCTGGGCTATTCGCTGGGCCTGAAGCAGGTCGGCGTGATCGAACTGTTCCTGGTGTCGTCGGGCTTCATCCTGCGCCTGTTGGGCGGCGGCATCGCCCTGGCGGTCCCGCTCTCACCCTGGATCGTGATCGCCACCGGCACCATTGCGCTGCTACTGGCCACCGGCAAAAGACGCGGCGACATCGCGCGGCGCAATGATGTGCAGGGCGCGCGCAAGTCCCTGGCCGGCTATACCCTGCCCTTTCTCGACAGCGTGCTGTCGGCGCTGGCCGGTGCCACCCTGGTGGTCTATCTGCTGTTCTGCGTTTCCGATTATGCCGTCGGCCGCTATGGCGCCCATGTGCTGGTCACGGCCATTCCAGTGGCGGCGGGCCTGATCCGCTATCTGCAGCTGATCATCGTCTACGAAGACGGGGATTCGCCCAGCGACCTGGTGCTGCGCGACCGCGGCCTGTTTTCCACGGTGGTCATCTTCATCGCCATTTTCGGCATCATGATTTATCTGCGGTAGCCCAAGGTTTTCAATGTCAGACAGGTATTTCGTCACCGGAGCCACGGGCTGGCTGGGCCGCCGTGTCGTGCGGGCGCTGATCAGCGGCCATCCCGAAATGGGCGCCGTGGGCGCTGGCGGCCGCAAGGTCCATATGCTGGTGGCACCGGGCGAGGCCTGCGACGACCAGAAGGCGCTGGGCGCCGAGGCCTTCGCCGGCGATCTGCGCGATGCTTCTGCGATGCGCAGCTTCCTGGCCAAGTCCGAAGGCGCGACGGTGCTGCATCTGGCCGGGCTGATCCATCCCGCGGGCCGCACGCGCGACTTCATGGAGGTCAATTTCAACGGCACCCGCAACATCGTGGAGGCCGCACCCGCCGCCAGGCGCGTAGTGGTGATGTCGTCCAACTCGCCGATCGGCGCCAGCCATAACCCGCACGAAGTGTTCGACGAGGAATCGCCTTATAAGCCTTACATGGGCTATGGCCGCTCCAAGGAAGCGTCCGAAAAATGGATGCGGGCGCGCATCGCGGCAGGCACCGGCCCGGCCCTGACCATCGTGCGCGCGCCCTGGTTCTATGGGCCGGAACAGCCCGCCCGCCAGACCCTGTTCTTCTCCATGATCAAGGACGGCAAATTTCCCTTGATGGGCAAGGGCGAAAACCGCCGCTCCCTGGGTTATGTCGACAGCCTGGCTTACGGCATCCTGCTCGCGGCCGGCGCCGAGGTTGCCGCCGGGCGCATCTATTGGCTGGCTGATGAGCGGCCTTACCCCATGTACGAGATCATCGACACGGTGCGCGCCGTGCTGCGCGATGAGTTCGGCTTCAAGGTCAGCCCCGACACCATCCACGCGCCGGCGGTGATTTCCGATCTGGCGCGGGTGGCTGACGGGACTTTGCAGGCGCTGGGCCTGTATCACCAGAAAATCCATGTCCTGTCGGAAATGAATTTGACCATCGCCTGCTCGATCGAACGGGCAAGGAAGGAGCTGGGCTACCGGCCGCTGACGGATTTGCGCGAAGGCATGCGCCGCTCCATCGCCTGGGTGCTGGACCACGGGGGCAATATCTGATGGGCTGGTGGCTGGTGGTGCCGGTGGCCTATCTGCTCGCAGGAGCGAGCAAATTCGCGATCAATTCTGCGAAAGCCCGCAGGCTGGCGTTCGACCAGATCGGCCTGGGCGGCCTGCCCAGCACCCATAGCGCGATTGCTTCGTCACCAGCCTGGATCCTGCTGCTGAACGGCAAGGCGCAGTCGGAGATGTTCGCCATCGCACTCGCGCTGGTGGCGGTGGTGGTGATCGACGCCATGGATCTGCGGCGCAAGATCGAGCGGGTGCATGCGGTCCTGAAACAGGAATTTCCGCAAAGCCCGGGGGCGCAGAAGCTGCGCGAGCGCGTCGGCCACCGCCCCATCGAGATTCTCGCGGGCCTTGCCGTCGGCGGGATCGCGGCGCTGCTGGTCCACGGCCTGCTGCCGGGCTAACCCGATAATTACCCCAGGCCCTTCACCGGCCGGTGGCGCAGGATATAAGCCACCAGCGACTTGGGCAGAATTCGCTTCACGGGGCTGGCAAAAATCACCCAGGCGATCAGCCCGGCATAATGCATGGCGGTCTTGAAGGAGAGCAGCCGGCGGCGGCGCAGGATGGAAATGCGCTGCCACAGAATGGTGAGGCGGCTATTGTCGCTGCGCCCGCCGACCGAGGCCACGGCCACCACGCAATCCACCGCCTTGAACCGGCGGCCGTCCATATAGGCGTTGAGGATGGCGTCATAGTCGGCCGCCAGCAGGGTGAGGGAAAAGGGGCGGTCCAGCAGGATCTGGCGCCGCATGAACAGGCTCTGGTGCGAGCAATGCATGCGCAGCGGCAGCACGTCGGGCGTTTCTGCGTGGATCACGCGGTCGATGCCCTGTTCGGGATAGCGGCGCACATGGTGGCCATAGAGCGCGTCGGCGTCGGCATGGTCTTCCGCAAACATGGCGGAGAGGACGTGCGGATCCGCGAAGCGATCGCCCGAATTCATGAACAGGATCCAGTCGCCGGTGGCGGCGCTGACGCCCTTGTTCATGCCGTCATAGAGATTGCGATCCTTTTCGCTCACCCAATAGGCCAAGCGGCTGCTATAGGAGGCGATGATGTCCCGGCTGCCGTCGGTGGAGGCGCCGTCGATCACGATGGATTCGAAATTGGGATAGTCCTGGCCGAGCACGCTGTCGAGCGTGCCGGCGATCTGGTCCGCCATGTTGAAGTTCACGGTGACGACCGAGACTTTCGGACGGCTCTGGGAGGGCATGAATGTGTGCATGGAAACCCTTGCCTCTATAGGCAAGTTCCCGCCGTCAGGCCAGCCCGCTCTTTATATTCCCGATGCTCCAGGCGATCAGCTTGTCCACCTGTCCGGCAGCTTCCTGGCGCTCGGCTTCGAATTGCCGGCGCGCGCGGCTGCCCCGCCCTGGCAGGTCGCCGGCCTGGATCCAGTCCGCGGCGCAGGCGGCATAATCGGCGCCGGGCGCAACAAGCAGCCCGCCCTCGCCAACCACCTCGCCGACAAAGCGGTGATCATGGGCGATGACGGGAACCCCGGCCGACAAGGCCTCGGGCACCACCAGGGACTGGGTCTCATGCGGGTAGAGCGAGGGGAACAGGAAATAATCCAGTCCAGTCAGAAACGCATCCTTGTCCGCGCCCTGCACCACGCCTCTGACGATCAGCGCCGGACCGAAGGCATCGACGGCCTTGTCGAGCATATCCCGCGCGACGGAATCACTGACCGCACCGGCCAGCGCAAGTTCGGCAGCGACGCCACGCTGGCGCAGGGTGCGCAAAGTGTCGATCGCCCGCCCCAGCCCCTTTTCCAGACTGAGCGCGCTGAGAAAGCCCAGGCGCAAACGGCTGTCGTTGCGATCTGCCGCGCCGGATACCGGCCTCACCCAGGCGGCATTGTTGATGATCAGAACGTCACCCTGGGGTCCGTAGCGATCGAAAAAGAGTTGCGCCATTTTCGAGCTGCAGAAAATCTGCGGCGCGCGGCCGGCGGCCTTCAATAGCACACGCATCAGCGCGCTGTCGGCCAGCACATAATGCGAGCTGTGATGATAGAACATCACCGCCTGGCCGGTGACACGCAAGCTCAGCGCCAGGGCGATGTTGTAGATCAGTCCTGCCCCGCCATCGAGATGCATGACATGACGCCGCCGTGCCCCCGTCAGCGCGGCGCCCAAAATGCGCAACACGCCCAGGAGCGTCCGCGCCGTCCGCACGGCATGATAGGCCAGCCCGCGCGTGCGAAAGCCCGGCGACAGGTCGATGATCACGGGTGCAAGGCCGCGCTGCGCCATCAGGGCGCGCAAGGCGTTGTTGATGACACAAACCCCGTGCACCGGTCCGGACAGAGGGCCGATCAACACGGGAAGAACGCTTCTACCCCCCATGATATCCAATCATTGCGCGGAAGGAATGGGGCCGGACAATAGGGGAGAGGCCTATCCGGCGTCCATCGACAATCGTTTGGCAATCCGCGGGGGGTGGTGACCGCTTTCATGCTAACTTTCAGCGGGTGCGCGGCCATTAACGTGCGCGCGTACCCCGTTTGTTCCGACTGAGCCTTTCCTAGAAATGGCAGTTTTCACTGTACCAGTGAGCAAATTCGAAAACGATCCAACCCGACATTGCGCTTAGGCCTCTGGCTGACCGCTCGACTAACGCCACGAAATGCTCTGATCCGGCCTCGATTACGCCGCCCGGGGTAAGAAAGCCCGCGGCGGCAAGCGTGCTTGACGCGTCGACTCTAACCACACTTCTGCCATTTGTTGGGCACGGGGCTTGCGTCATCAGCGATGGGAATGGTTGAGCCTTGCGACCGGCGCAGCAACATCCCGTGTTCACACCCGGGAACGTCGCGCGGCGTATGAATCGCGCCGGTACGGGCCGCGCCATCGGTCGCATTTACGCGTGAAAAACGATATCACGTCATTGGGCGCTGCGAGCTTGGGTTGCAAAAATCAGTCCTGGCGCGAATTTTTCGGCCCAACTCACAAGCCGGCGGCCCAGCCGCAAAATCCACCCCTTTGCCGGAATCTCCACCCATCTGAACAACGCAAGCGCCACTGCCATCATCGCAAGCAAAACGCAGACAATGGCCAAGAGATAGGGCATCCCGGCGTCGACCGCATATCGCAACAATATCACACCCATATTTTGGTGGATCAGATAGAGCGAATAGGAGGCCTGTCCAACCGCCACCAGTGGCGCCCAGCATAACGGCCGCAATAAACGACTGTTGAATAGGAAAAGCATCAACAGAATGATCATCGCGGCGTTGACGACTATCATTGTCGCCACGTCGGTGCCGCTGAACACACCAGCCTGCTTCACGATCAAGGCCAGAAGCCAGGCTTCTGTAACGCCCAAGCCGATCCAGGCCAACAGTGACCATTTTCCACGCGACCATATCTCATAGGCGAACACGCCCAGGGAAAAGAAAGGGAAATAGCTTATCTCGATAACAGAGCAAATGAGGTAGCTCGCGATGCCAAGCATATGGACGGGAAAATGCCAGAGCAGCAACGATTGAAGGTGGTGATAAACGCTGTTGAATGGGATCGCCGCCATGGCGATGATCCAGACCACGACTAGATTCTTGCGAAATATCCAGAAGAGCGTTCCGGCAGTCAGGTAGAACCGCAACTCCTCGCGTAACGACCAATAAGTCCCGTCCACCCATTTGAGCCCCGGTATGCCCACAATCCTCGAAAAAATATCGGGATCCATGAAAAAAATGCTGGTGAGATAATCGTACCGGCTCAGCTGCCAGTCCCGGGGGCCGGCCCAGGCGATAAAAAACATAGAAAGGGTGGCGGCCACAAAAAGCGCCGGCCGGAGCCGGGCGAAACGCCGGACGAAGAAATCCGCGATGCTGTGGCAACGTTCCAGCGTCATGAGGATGACGAAGCCCGAGATCATGAAAAAGAACTCAACGCCGATCCAGCCATACTGCAGCAGGGTGCCGTTGAACATCGCGCCAGGGGGCAGATGCTGCATTGGGTCATGGGGTGCGGCCCAGCGCACCGTGTAATGGTAGGACATGACGCAAACGATCGCGAGCGCCCGAAAACTGTCCAGGACCTTGAGCCGCTGCAGTTCACCCGGCAGTGCTTTAACAGATGTGATCGGCACGCCCGCGGGCGTCTCGCCTTGAATGACCATGCCGAGCCCCCTTGTCCGACGTCATGACATATTTTCAATCGGCCCGAAGAGCAAGCAGGCATGGCCATAGGAATAGAACGGTAGCCGGCCGCGCGCCCCGGCGTAGCGCGCTGCGTCGTGGTCGCTACCGTTCGTAGCCTCTGACCTCACGGCACGCGGACTTAGCGAATATCCACCAGGGTGAAGGAATACCGGCGCAGGCCGACGAACGCGGGCAGCAGCGCGCCAAGGTTCCGACTGAATTTAAGCATCATAGCCAACTCTCGCGTGCGAAAAGCCCGGCGACAGGTCGATGATCACGGGTGCAGGGCCGCGCTACGCCATCAGGGCGCGCAAGGCGTTCTTGATGACACAAACCCCGTGCACCGGTCCGGATAGAGGGCCGATCAACACGGGAAGAACGCTTCTATACCCCATGACACCCGATCAATTGCGCGAAAGCGGCGGACAATAGCGGCTGGGCCATCCCGCGTCCATCGGCCCCCTCGGCTGTGTCATTGACCCCTCATGCAAAATAGCGTTCATCTTGCCCCGGTCCTCATGAACATCTTCGTCCACGACTATCCTGGTCACGCCTTTCCCGCCCAACTGTCCCGCGAGCTGGCGCGACAGGGCCACACCGTGACGCACGCTTTTGCCGCGGCGCTGGAATCGCCGCGCGGCCCGGTGGAACCGCGTCCCGACGATCCGGCGGGGCTGACCATTCTTCCCATCGTCACCGGTCACGGCATGGACAAATACGCCCTGTTCCGCCGCGTGCTGGACGAGCGTGCCTATGGCGCGGCGCTGGCGGCAAAGGTGGCGGCCGCCATGCCCGATCTTTTCATCACCTGCACCACGCCCAATGACGTGCTGGATGTGCTGCGCCGTGTCCTGCCGCCCAGGTTGCGCGTGGTCTGGTGGCTGCAGGATATCTACAGCGTCGGCATCCGCAGTGTGCTGAACCGCCGCCTGCCCATGGCCGGTACCGTGGTCGGCGCGATCTATCGCGGCAAGGAACGGCGCTTCGCCTGGCGGGCCGACAAGATCGTTTCCATCACCTCCGATTTCGTGCCCTTTCTGCGCCGACTGGGCGTGCCGGCCGATAAGATCACCGTGATCGAGAATTGGGCGCCGGTGGATGAGATCGTCCCCCGGCCGCATGACAATGCCTGGAAGCGCGAACAGGGCCTGGCCGGCAAGACCGTCATTCTGTATTCGGGCACGCTGGGTTTGAAACACAATCCGGCCTTGCTGTCTCATACCGCCCTCTACTTCCAGAACCAAAAACGCGACGACATCGCCATGGTGGTGGCGACGCAGGGGCTGGGCGCGGAATTCCTCAAAAAGGAAGTCGCGGAGCGCGGCATTCGCAATCTCAAAGTGTTGCCCTGGCAGCCTTATGAACGGCTAGCCGAAGTGCTGGCCACGGGCGACATCCTGACCGCCATCATCGAGCCGGATGCCGGGCTGTTTTCCGTGCCGTCAAAAATCCTCAGTTGCCTGTGCGCCGGCCGCCCCGTCGTGGCCGCCATTCCGGCCGACAATCTGGCCGCCCGCACCATCATGAAAGCCGGCGCCGGCCTGGTGGTGCCGCCCGGCGACGAAGCCGGCTTCATCGCCGGCCTGGAAGCGTTGCTGGCCGATCGCGACAGACGGGAGCAGCTGGGCGCGTCGGGACGCGCCTATGCGGAAGAGCATTTCGACATTCACAAGATCGCGGGCCGCTTCGCAGCGTTAGGCTTCTGACCGCAATTTTTCGGCCAGGGCGGCGATTTCCCCCACGCGGCGGTAATAGTTCTGATGGTGGATCGCTTGCTGCTGGCCGGCCGCGGCGATGCGCTGGCGGGTGGCGTCATCCGCCAGCAAAGCGTGAACCTGGGCGACGCAATCCTCGGCGTCCCGATAGGCGGCGACATGCTCGCCCGGCACGAACATCTCGTGCAGGTTCTTCTTCCAGTCGGTCAGCAGCAGTGCGCCCATGCCGCTGGCCTCATAAAGGCGCATATTGTTGGCCCAGCCTTCGGCCAGGTCGATGTGGAAATTGAGGGTGATCTTCGAGCACCGGATCACCTCATACATGTCGCGGCCCCAGGCTTCCCCTTGATAGCAGGCATGCAGCGGCGAGGATCGGGGCAGCCGCTCGATGCCGTTGCCCCAGACTTTCAGCGGCGTGCGCGTGGCGACATGTTCCAGGAAGGCGATACGGCTGACATGGTCCGGCGAGAGGCTGCCGACAAAGGACAGCGGGATGTCGCGCTCGGGCTGCGGCCCCAGCTTCTCGAGCACGGAGGGTTCGAACGCCAGGCGGTTCAATTCCGATCTCACGCCGCGGCCCCGGAACCATTCCACCTGATTGGGCAGGGAGGAAATCACCAGATCGTAATTCCGGAACGTGTCCTGCTCGGGCAGGGACGATGCGATCTGACCGATCAGCAGCGAACCGGCCGGTTTCAACCGGTCGAAAACAGGGCTGCGCAGATAGGCCAGGTCATGGTTCAGGATGACATCCGGCCGGAAGGCGGCGATCTGCGCCCGCAGGATCTTCAGCTCCCACTGCTTCTTGAGTCGACGCCGCAACACCTGGATCGGGCGGCTGAAGGGCCGAAAGACGGGTTTGAGGACGGGTCTTGCCAAGTCCCGGAGCCGGTCGAGCAACGCGGCTTCATCTTCTGCCGGATCGTGTTGCGCCTCTCCCTGCGGCGGCGCATCGCCGGGGGGCGATGGCGGCGGGGAGGGAATGCGCGCGAGATGGCGGGCCGCGAACACATTCGGTGATCGCGGCTGGATGACGCTGACGCCATTTTCGCGGGCCCAGGCATATTGCAGCCATGGATTGTTGATGTGCACTTCCATCGCCTCGTGGCCGTGCGCCTGGAAATTGCGGGAATAGAAGTCGGCCACGCCGAACAGGCTGTCGTTGCGGGCTGCCATCTGCTCCGCATAGCTGCTTCGGGCCAGGCCGGGATGGCAAAAATAATGCTCGACCAGGAAGCCGGGATAATCGGCGTTGAGAATGAGAACGCGCATCACGGATTCCGGCGTGCCGCTCGCCGCGCCATGCGGTCCAAGCGTATCTGCGTGATCAGGGGCGCCAGAAATCTTTTCCACACCACGGCGATGCTGCGGGGTGCATGGCGCAACGGACAGGCCATCAGAATGAAGCTGGTCCAATAGACCGGATTGTTGGCGGATTTGATGGAAAGCCCTTTGCGCAGATATTCGCGCCAGGTGGGCTGTTGCGGATTGCGGATGCCGGTCAGCTGATCGTTGTACCGCAGTTGGACGCGTGCATCGGAGAACAGAGCGAAACCCTTGCGCCGCGCCCGCATGGTGAACTCATAATCGGACAGATAATGCGGCAGCAGGACGGGATGAAAGCCGCCGATCTTCAGGAAATCCCGCGCCCACAGGAACAGTCCGCGGGTGGAAAAGCAGTCGATGCCCTCGCCGGTCTTGACTCCCTTCCAGTCGAACCTGGCCCAGTCCCAGGCGACGCCCGCTTCCTCGAATTGGCCCGCCAGCGTGTAGAGCTGCGCCAGCATCAAGGCATGCGGGCGCATCGCGGCCACGGCGTTGGCCAGGAAATTTGGCTCGAACTCGGTATCGTCGTTGATGATCAGGATAAGATCGCCCTGATGCTCAGGGTGGCGCTTCAGCCAGCGATAGCCCTGGTGCAGAGCCCCGCCCCACCACCAACTGCCGCTTCCGCGCAGCACCGTCAGCGACGGCACCGACGCCCGCACCATCTCGGCCGTCCCGTCCGTCGAGCCGTCATCCATCAGCAGCAGATGCCAATTGGGATAGCGCTGGGCCAGCAGGCAGCGCACGAACAGTTCGGTTGTGGCTTTCCGGTTGTGAACCGGCAGCATCACCAGGATGCGCGGCGCGGCCTCGCCAATCATGGCTTTTCGAGCACGAAGACGAAATTGTCGCCTTGCCCTAGCGCATCCAGCACCCTGCTGATCCAGCGCTGCAGATGAAGGCGCCGCGCCAGCGCGATCAGGACGCGCGCACGCTCATGCTCGGGGGCCGTGGCCTGGCCGGGCGACCAGAAGGCCGAACGCTGTCCGGGGGCCTGCGGAAATTCCAGGCTGTGCAGCCACTGATAATATTGCCATTCCGACGCCGTGGTGGTACGGGCACTGACCAGCTTCAGGCCCGCAGCTTCCGCAACTCGCTTCAGAGACCGCCGGGTATAGAACTGAATGTGATAGGGCGTGTGCCAGTTCAGCCAGCGGCGGCCGAAGAAGCGCGCGCCGAAACTGTCGGAATTGGGCGTGGTAATCACCACCTTGCCGCCCGGCTTGAGTACCCGCGCCACGCCGCGCATCAGCGCCAGGGGATCGGTCACATGCTCGGCCACCTGGTCGAGGGTGACATAGTCGAAAGAATTGGACTCGAACTGGCTGCCGTCGAAAATGCCCTGCTGGATGTTCAGGCCATGGCGCTTGGCGATGGCCTGGACATTGCCGTCCGCCTCCATGCCGAAAGCCTCGCAGTCGCGATTGCGGTGATAGGCCAGGGTCGCGCCGATGCCGCAGCCAATGTCCAGCACCCGCACATTGCGCGGCACATGACGGAAGGCCGATGCGCCCTCGCCCGCGAACCATGCGGAGAATCCGTGCTTTTCCTCTTCGGCACGGAAAGATTCGATGTCGAAATTGCCCCGCGGATAATAGCGCGTGTAGAGGCGCCCCAGATCCTCCGGGGTGAAGGCGGTCGGAATGTGGCGATGGCCGCAGGATTTGCAGCGATAGAGATCGAACAGATCGGGATAGCCATAGCGGTCGTCATAAAGCCCGCCCAAGATGAGCTCGGTTTCGCCCTGGCAAATGGGGCAAGTCACCTTCAGCGGTGTGGCCAGATTCATGCCGTCCCCGAACGCTGGAGCAGCATGCCCCTATAGTGCGCAATCCTGTCATCCACGACGATCTCGGTCCCGATATGGGTCTCGAAGCGATAGACCGGCCGGTAGGCCGGCGCCAGCCATGCTTCGATGGCGCCAGGCGCCAGAAGACGGCAGGCATAGCTGGCGGGATAGATGCTGGGCGGCACCGTCTGCACCACGATGCGTTCGCATCCGGCATCCAGGATCGGGGTGCGGTCCACCAGAATATAATCGGGCGCCAGTTTCGCGATCTCGGCCAAGGTGATGACGGGATCGTCCAGATATTGCAGCACGCTGGAAAGGATCACCACGTCGGGACGGCTGGCAGCCGCGCTGTCGGCCATGGTGGAGAAGAAACGCAGCTGAGGGGTCTGGAATTCCGCCTGCCCCGCGGCGACGAAATGGCCCTGCTCCACCACATGCCACGCCAGGTCTTCCAGATGCAAAAGCAGGCCGCGATTCTGGTAATAGCTGCTGCCCAGCGCGCCGCCGAAATCCAGCACCGAAAGCCGGTTCTTCTTGCGCGAGGCGATCAGCAGCAGTGCCGCCAGGGCCGGAAAGAAATATTCGATCTCGTCGAACAGGACGGCGTCGCGTTCATAGACCGCCTCGCCGTCGCGAACCTTGCGCATCGCGGCGCGCTGGATGTCCAGGATATTGGCGGCGTCATACCCGCCGGCCGCCGCTTTCGCGCTGGCCCAGTCGGGATAATTGCCGCGATGCCAGCGCGGCGCGCCATTCGGATCGGTGCGATAGCCGGGCCGGAAAGGCAGCAGCACAATCGGCGGGAGCAGCCATTTGGCCGCCTTCTTGACCTGCTTCATCATCGGATCCGCCCCAATCGGCCCCGGCCCGCCCTTCGTGCCGGTTTCTTGGGAAAAAAGACAAGGCGCCCCAGGGCTGGAGACCATGCCATATCGTCAACGCAATTTTTCTTGAGCTACCACGCCGGACCAAGCAGGGTCAAGCACTTGCACCTGATACGTTCACCTTGTGAACACCTTGACGGTGGGGGATGATGGCCATAAAAGCAGCCGGACTTTCAAGCGGTTCCCATGACCCCGCCCTCTTCCAGCCGCGAGCGCGTAATGCTTGGCCTGCTCCATAGCGTGGAGCAGGACGCGACCCAGTCCCAGCGCAGCATGGCCAATGAATTCGGCGTCGCACTGGGCCTTATCAACACCTGCCTGCGCTACTGCGTCCGCAAGGGCTATGTGAAGGTCAAGCGCATCCCGGCGCGCCGCTATGCCTATTTCCTCACGCCCAAGGGCATGGCCGAGAAATCCCGCCTCACCGTGGCCCATCTCAGCTATTCGCTCAGCTTCTTCCGCCAGGCGCGCGAGGATTGCAGCCAGGTCCTGGAAACGGCTCAGGCGCGCGGCTGGCGCCGCTTTGTGCTGGTGGGCACCGGCGAGCTGGCCGACATCGCCTTTCTGTGCGCCGCCGCGGCCGGCGCCGAACTGGTGGGCGTGCTGGATGCCGCGTACGGCAAGGAGCAGTTTCGCAATCTTCCCGTGGTGCCCGATCCCTCGCTGTTGCCGGCCCATGACGCCCTGATCGTGACGGACATGACGGCGCCCCAGGCCGTTTACGACTGGCTGGCCGCGCAGGTCGATCCCGACCGCATTCTGCCGCTGAACGTCCTGCATGTCAGCGCCGCGCCGCCGCGGATGGCGAACTGATGCGCTGGTTCGCCATTCACACCCGCGCCCATGCCGAGAAACAGGCGGCGGCGCATCTGCGCAACCAGGGCTTCACCACCTACCTGCCCTGTTATCGCAAGCGCCGCAGCCATGCTCGGCGGGTTGAAATCGTGCAGGCGCCCGTCTTTCCCCGCTATCTTTTCATCCAGATGGACGAACAGAGTGCCCCCTGGCGCGCCGTGCGCTCCACGGTTGGGGTGGTTGACATTGTGCGGCTGGGTGAGCGGCCCGCGCCCGTGCCGGAGGGTATCGTGGAAGCAATCCAGGCGCGCGAGGGCCGCGACGGGCTGGTTTGCCTGGGCGCCGAGACCATTTACGGCAAGGGCGAAAAGCTGCGCATCGCCGCCGGCATGTTCCAGGGCCAGACCGGGCTTTTCGAGGGCGCCACCGAGGAAGACCGTGTGATAATTTTGCTGGAGCTTCTGGGCCGCGGCGTCCGCGTCAGCGTGCCCATGATGGACGTCGCCCGCGCCGCCTGATGCGGCGGGCATTGGACCGAAGGTGCGGGTGGCATTCACCCGTACTGCGGTAGCGTGAGAAATCTGGAGAAGGGTTTGACCGTCGAGACTGCAAAAGACAACAAGACATGGGACACGGTGGTGACCCCATCCCAGGGCTGGCTCGACTTCAACCTGCGTGAAACCTGGCGCGGCCGCGATCTGATCTTCATGCTGGTCAAGCGCGACTTTGTCAGCGTCTACAAGCAGACGGTATTGGGCCCGCTCTGGTTTGTGATCCAGCCCGTGGCCACCACCATGGTCTTCGTGCTGCTGTTCGGCACCATCGCCCGGCTGCCGACGGGCGGCACCCCGCCCTTCCTGTTCTATCTCAGCGGGCTGGTGATGTGGAATTTCTTCGCCACCAGCTTCACCAAGACCTCCGACATTTTCGCCAGCAATTCCGGAATCTTCAGCAAGGTCTATTTCCCGCGCCTCACCGTGCCGATCTCCTCGCTGATCAGCACTTTGCTGACCTTTGCCATCCAGTTCACCCTGTTCCTGGTCTTCGCCATCGGCTTCGGCTACCTAGCCGATCCCCTGGTGATCGCCAAGGCCGCAATCCTCACCGTTCCGCTGATATTCTACACCGCGATGCTGGGCCTGGGGATCGGGCTTTGCGTCTCCTCCCTGACCACTCGCTTCCGCGACCTGGGCTATCTGCACGGCTTTGCACTGCAACTCTGGATGTATTCCACCCCGGTGATCTATCCGATCTCGCTGCTGCCGATGCGCTGGCGGATCATTTCTATCATCAATCCTATGGCGGCGCCGGTGACCGGATTCCGCAATCTGTGGCTGGGCACTCCCGCGCCCGAACCCATGTCCTGGATTGTCGGCGTCGCCATCACCGGCGTTCTGCTGCTGCTGGGGCTGTCGCTGTTTTCCCATACCCAGCGTCTGGCCACGGACACGATCTGACCATGACAAACAACACGGTCATCAAGGTTGAAAGCCTGGGCAAGGATTATCGCCTGGGCGTGATCAACCACGGCATGCTCTATCGCGACCTGCAAAGCTGGTTCGCCCGCTGGCGGGGACGGCCCGATCCCAATGCCAGGCTCAGGGATGTCTCGCTGCACCAGCAGGAAGAGCATCGCATGCGCGACGGCAACTTCCTGGCGCTGGATGATGTTTCTTTTGAGGTGAAGCAGGGCGACACCTTGGGCATTGTCGGCCGCAACGGCGCCGGCAAATCCACCCTTCTCAAACTGCTGTCGCGCATCACCCAGCCCACGCGGGGCTCGATCAAGATGCGCGGCCATGTCGCCAGCCTGCTGGAAGTGGGCACCGGCTTTCACCCCGAACTCACCGGACGGGAAAACATCTTCCTCAACGGCGCCATCCTGGGCATGAGCAAGGCCTCGATTCAGCGCAACCTGGACGCGATCATCGACTTCTCCGAGATCGAGCAGTTCATCGACACGCCGGTGAAACGCTATTCTTCCGGCATGTATGTGCGCCTCGCCTTCGCCGTCGCCGCCCATCTGGAGCCGGAAATCCTGATCGTGGACGAAGTGCTGGCGGTGGGCGACATCGCCTTCCAGCGCAAATGCCTGGGCAAGATGCAAAGCGTGCATGACAGCGGCCGCACGGTTCTGTTCGTCAGCCACAATCTGACCGCGGTGAGCAAGCTCTGTTCCCGCTGCATCCTTCTGTCGGGCGGACGGCTGGTCGCCGATGGATCGACCCCCGAGGTTCTGGGCGAATATGTCTCGGCGACATCTTCCGATCGGCAATCCACCCGGAATTATGCCCTGCCCAACAGGCCTTTCGATGCCAAAATTCGCAGGATTTCCGTGTGCGATGCGGCAGGCAAGCCGAGCTCCAACCTTGAGATGACGGAAGGCTTCACAATCGAAATCGATTACGAACTGGCCAGCCCTATTGAGGGGTTGTCGGTTGGATTGCAGATCATCTCAGTGGAAGGCGACTTGACGCTGATTTCCCTGTCCGACCCGGAGCTGGATTTGTCGCGTCTGGAATCGCGCGAACCGGGATATTACACCAGCCGCGTCAAATTTCCGGCGGGCTTGCTAAATACCGGCCTGTACCAGGTCCGCGCGGGAATGTCGTCAAAGTTCAAGATTTTTGACGTGATCGAAGATATCCACTTCGAAGTCCTCGACAATGTCGGCATCGTCGTACCGCTGGGTTACGAACGCAAAGGATCGCTATTGGGGTTGCAGCTCCCTTGGGAAGTTGCAACGAAATGACGAAGGCGAGCGTCTTCGCGCGATTGCAGAATGTCGTGCGCGTCCATCGCCTGCGCCGAAGCGGCTGCATTGTCGGCAACAACGTCAAGCTGGGCCGTCACATCGCGGTAACCAAGGGTGTTGCCATAGGTGATGGCACGTCGATCGACGACGGAGCAGCTTTTTCCGGTAGTGTCCAAATCGGTAAAAACTGCCATATCGAAAAGCTGGTGCAAGTCATCGGCAATGTGCGCATTGGCGATGAAAGCGTCGTTGGCCGTTGCACTTATCTTTCCACCATGCCTACCGGACAAATTGAGATTGGACGCGATGTATTGGTAAATAGCTTTTCCGTAATAGGCGCTGCCCAACGCGTGGAGATCGGCAATCACTGTATTTTCGCAGCTTATGTGCAGATTACTGATGCCACGCATAGCGTGGATGAGCCAGAAACGCTCATCAAGCACGCACCGCTCAGCAGCTCCCCGATCATTATCGGAGAAAATGTTTGGCTGGGAAGCGCGGTCATGGTCATGATGGGCACAAAAATCGGAGACGGCGCCGTTGTTGGCGCAAAATCCTTGGTGAACAAGAATATTCCGGCCATGTCTGTCGCTTATGGCACGCCTGCTCGCGTGGTGCGTGAACGACGCTCTTCAAAGGCTTCCGCATGAAGATTTCCGGATCGAAGATTTTGGTCACCGGCGCCGATGGATTTATCGGCTCCCACCTGGCTGAAACTTTGGTCAAGGCCGGCGCAAGCGTGCGCGGCCTGGTCTATTACAACAGCTTCGGCAGCAAGGGCTGGCTGGATGGCTCGCCGCTCGCGAAAGACATGGAGCTGATCAGTGGCGACGTCCGCGACGGGGCCCAGATGCAGGCCCTGGTCACGGGCGTGGATGTGGTCTTCCATCTCGCCGCCCTGATCGCCATTCCCTATTCCTATCGCGCCGCCGCCAGCTACGTGCAGACCAATGTCGAAGGCACCTTGAACATCGTGCAGGCCGCCCGCGATCAGGGCGGGGTGCGGGTGCTGCACACCTCCACCAGCGAGGTCTATGGCACCGCCCGCACCGTGCCGATCGCCGAAGATCATCCCCTGCAGCCGCAGTCGCCCTATAGCGCCAGCAAGATCGCCGCCGACGCCATGGCGATGAGCTTCCACCTGGCGCATGAGCTGCCGCTCACCGTCGTGCGGCCATTCAACACCTATGGCCCGCGCCAGTCGGCCCGCGCCGTGATCCCCACCGTTATCACCCAGATCCTGAAGGGCAAGCGCAAGATCAAGTTGGGCGCCCTCACCCCGACGCGCGATTTCAATTATGTCAGCGACACCTGTGCCGGCTTCCTGGCGCTGGCCGAGTGCGACGCTGCCCTGGGCAAGACCGTGAATATCGGATCGGACACCGAGATTTCCATTGCCGACACGGCGCGGCTGATTGCAAAAACCATTGGCGCCGAGATCGAGATCGAATGCGATGAGCAGCGTCTGCGCCCCGCCAATAGCGAGGTCGAGCGCCTGCATTGCGACAACAGCCTGATCCGCACCCTCACCGGCTTCGCGCCGAAGGTCGCCATCGAACAGGGCATGGCCAAGACGGTCGAATGGTTCCGCGATCCCGCAAATCTCGCCCGCTATGACGCGGATATCTACAATGTCTAAGCGCGCCGTCATTCTCGCCGGCGGCCGCGGCATGCGCCTGCGGCCCTATACGGTGGTGCTGCCCAAGCCGCTGATGCCGATCGGCGACTTTCCCATCCTGGAAGTAATCGTGCGGCAATTGAAGGCGCGCGGCTTCGATCACATCACTTTGGCCGTGAACCACCAGGCCGAGCTAATTCAGGCTTTTTTCGGCGACGGCGGCAAGTGGGACCTGAAGATCGATTATTCCCGGGAAGACAAGCCGCTGGGTACCATGGGGCCGCTGAGGCTGCTTGCCGACCTGCCGGACAATTTCCTGGTCATGAATGGCGACACCCTAACCGACCTGGACTATGCCGCCTTCCTGGACGCGCACATTGCGGCGAAAAGCATTTTCACCATCTCCTCCTTTGTCCGCGAGCATCGGATCGATTACGGCGTGCTGGAACCCGATGCCAGGCGCCTGCTGGCGGGTTTCAAAGAAAAGCCGGTGCTGACCTATGAAGTCAGCATGGGCGTCTATGCCCTGTCGCGCGACGCCGTCTCGGTGATTCCCCCGGACCGGCTCTATGGCTTCGACAATCTGATGCTGGACCTGATCGACCGCAAGACGCCGGCCCGGATCGCGCGCCATGCCGGCTATTGGCTGGATATCGGCCGCCCGGACGACTATGCCCAGGCGATCGAGGATTTCGACAAGATGTCGGCGCAACTGCTGCATGTCTGACAGGGTCCTTGTCACCGGCGGCACGGGCTTCATCGGCGCGGCGGTGACGGCGTCCTTGCGCGCGCAAGGACGCGATGTCATTGCGCTGGGCCGCGCCGATGGCGACATCGCCCTGCCGCAAAGTCTGAGCCGCCATCAAGGCCAGGGGATCGCCAGCGTGATCCATTGCGCCGGCCGCACTTTCGTGCCCGACAGTTGGGACGATCCCGCCGGGTTCCTTGAGACGAATGCGGTTGGCACCATGCGGGTGCTGGAATTCTGCCGCGGCGAAGGCGCCCGGCTGGTCCATCTCAGCGCCTATATCTATGGCCAGCCGGAAACGCTCCCCATCGCGGAGAGCGCGCCCATCCGCGCCAACAACCCTTACGCTTTCTCCAAACATGCCGCGGAACAAGCCTGCCGCTTCCATGCCGAGCACCGGAATGTGCCGGTCACCATTCTGCGGCCCTTCAACATCTACGGCCTCGGCCAGCCCAGGCAGTTCCTGATCCCCACCATCCTGGCCCAGTTGCGCGGGCCCGCTATCGAGATGCTCGACCTGGAGCCGCGCCGGGACTATGTGTTCCTGGCCGATCTGGTGGATGCGATCCTCAGGGCCGAGGCACCGGCCGGGCCTGGTTGCCGCACCCTGAACATCGGCAGCGGAACGTCGGCCTCCGTCGCCGAAATCGTCGCCGCGGCCCAAACTGTGGCCGGCACGAAGTTGAACGTAACCAGCCGCAACAGAAAGCGCGTCAACGAGCTTGCCGATGTTGTGGCCGATATCCGCGCCGCCGAGGCTGAGCTGGGATGGAAGCCCCGCACCAGCCTGCCGGATGGGCTGAAGCAATGCTGGCAGGCGCTGAGCCCTGCGCTGGAGCAGACGAGATGACGGTCAAGGAAATACCCATCAACAAGGGTAACTATTCGATGGACACGCCCGAACGCGAGGCGCGCTTCCATCAGTATCTCTCCGAAGGCTGGGAAGACGGCTACAAGACCTATCGCCAGAACTGGACCCTGTGGGCGAAGACCCAGCATGTCGCGGACTATCCGCTGCTGGTGGATCTGGAGCTGGCCTCCATCTGCAACCTGCGCTGCCCCATGTGCTACACGATATCCAAGGAGTTTCGTAAGCACGTCGACGCCAAGGTGATGGACTTCGACCTCTTCACCAAGGTGATCGACGAGATTGGCGGCAAGGTGCCGGCGCTGCGCCTGTCGCTTCGCGGCGAATCCACCGTCCATCCGCGCTTTGTGGACTGCGTGCGCTATGCCAAAGAGCATGGCATCCAGGAAATCTCCACTCTCACCCATGGCGGTCGCCTGACCCTGGATTTCTTCAAGCAGATCGAGGAAGCGGGCATCAGCTGGATCACCGTCTCGATCGACGGCACCGACGAGGTCTATAACAAGATCCGCAAGCCCATCACCTTCGAGCAGACCTATGAGCGGCTGCGCGCCATCGCCGAGTACAAGAAGGAAAAGGGCCTGCACAAGCCGGTGATCAAGGTGCAGGGCATCTGGCCGGCGATCGAGAAAAGCGGCGCCCAGGACTATTACGACCGGCTTTCGAAAGTGACCGACCTGGTCGCCTTCAACCCCCTGATCGACTATCTCTGGAAAGACACCGACATCGACTATCTGGACGATTTCGCCTGCCCGCAACAATACCAACGCCTGGTGATCGGCGCCGACGGGCTGGTGATGAAATGCTCCAATGATGAGGAAAACCAGGACGTCGTCGGCAATGCCAACGAACAGACCGTGCATCAGATCTGGCATGGTCCCGGCATGCAAAGAGTGCGTGACACGCACAAGCAGCCGCGCGGCTTCCTGAGTAATCCCGTCTGCCGCAAATGCTACTTGCCCCGCAAGACCCAAGAAGATCATGGCTGCGTCGACGGCAGAAACTTCACCGTTTTGAATTACACCAAGCGCACGCAGTTGATCGGGCAATAGGGTGAAGGAAGCCCAAACAGCCCTGACCGACCGGGCGTCGTATCGCAACCGGGGCGGCATGCTTGTCCGGCTTGTCTCGGCATACAAACTGCACCGCTATTTTTCCCGCTGGGGCCTCAAGAACAAGATTTCGCCCAAAGCACAATTCCAGATTACCGACGGCAGCGTTCTGGAAATTGGAAACGAATGCTCGGTACTGGATTATGCATTCTTTCAGCTGACAAAACCCCATCCCAAAGTCAGGATCGGAGATCGTACGGTCATCGGCCGCCACACGATGATCACCGCCAAGAATTCCATACGCATCGGAAATGACGTCTTGATCGGCGCGTATGTCCAAATCATCGATCATGGCCACGGCATCGAACCCGGAAGGCCAATTCGCGAACAATCTGCCATCATCGGCGAGATCGAGATCGGCAACGACGTCTGGATTGGCGCAGGCGCTAAAATACTGAACAATGTGAAAATCGGCGATGGCGCCGTGATAGGGTCAAACGCCGTGGTAACCAAAAGCGTGGAACCGAACTCCGTAGTAGGCGGCGTTCCCGCAAAACTCATAAGGATGCGCTAGGATGTTTGCCCGCTATCGCAAAGACCGTTGCTACATCATCGCGGAAATCGGCGGAAACTTCACGACTTTCGAAGACGCCGCCAACCTTATCGATGCGGCGAAGGCGTGTGGCGCGGATGCCGTCAAGCTCCAGACCTATCGCGCGAAAACCATCGCGAGCCGCGAGGCCATCTTCGACATGGAGAATACCGGTGTCGTCTCCCAGTTCGAGCTTTTCCAAAAATACGAGATTGACGAAGATCTGCATCGCAAGGTCTTTTCCTATGCGGAGGAACGCGACCTGGACTGGTTTTCCACCCCATCGCATGAAACCGACGCGGACATGCTCGACCGCCTGGGCGTGGGCGCCTACAAGATCGGCTCGGATGACGCATACAACACCCCCTTCCTGAAAGCGCTGGCACGACGGGGCAAGCCGATCATGCTGTCCACCGGCATGTGCACGCTGCAGGAAGTCAAGGAATCAGTTGCCGCCATTCGCGAAACTGGCAATCAGCAAATCATCCTTCTCCATGCCATCACCAACTACCCTACCCATCCCGAGAGCGTGAATTTGCGCGCGATGCAGACGCTGGCAGAGACTTTCCCGGACATCGATGTGGGCTATTCGGATCACACGCTCAATCCAGTTGCCTGCATCTGCGCCGCCGCGATGGGCGCTCGCGTCCTGGAAAAGCATTTCACGACCGATAAAAATGCCGACGGGCCTGACCATATGCTGTCGGCGGACCCCGCTGAGATGAAGACAATCATCGAGAGCGTGCGGCTCTTCGAGCGCATGAAGGGCGATGGCGTGAAACGTCCGGCCGACAGCGAGGCGGGCACCCGGCGTAACAACCGCAAGAGCATCGTTCTGGAGAAAGCCCTGGCCGCGGGGGAAAAGATCACTGCTGCGCACATCGCCATCAAAAGGCCGGGATACGGCATCCCCCCCAAGCACTTCGACGAGTTAATCGGTCGTTCCGTTCGCCGAGATATGACCGCCGAGAATGTGCTGAACTGGGAAGATCTCTCATAAGCCTTGGCGTCGTCATACAGGCGCGGATGGGTTCAACCCGCTTGCCGGGCAAGGTGCTGAAGCCCGTTGCTTCACGCCCTCTGCTTGGCCATGTGGTGGGCCGGTTGGAGATGCTCACGCATCCGCACAGCGCCGTGGTGGCCACTAGCGACCTGGCTGCCGACGGCCCCATCGCCGCTTGGTGCGACCGGGCAGGTGTGGCCTGCTTTCGCGGCAGCGAGCAGGACGTCCTGGCACGCTATGCCGGCGCCGCCGCGGAATACGACCTGGACCCCGTCATCCGCCTGACCGCCGACAACCCCTTCACCGACATGGTGGAACTCGACCGGCTGATCGACCTCCATCTGTCGGAAGGAAACGATTTCACACAGTCCCTTGCCGTCCTGCCCATCGGCGTCGGCGCCGAAATCTTCACCCGCGCGGCGTTGGAGCGCAGCGTCCGCGAGGGCCACGCACCGCACCACCGCGAACATGTCGACGAATATATGATCGAGAATCCACAGATCTTCCGCACCGGCACCTTGGCGGCCGCGGCCGCGAAAAACCGCCCCGATGTGCGGCTGACCGTGGATACTGAGGAAGATTACCAGCGCGCCTGCTTCATCGCCGAACGAGCGCGCGGTAAATGGGCCACCACCATCGAAGCGATCGCCCTGTGCTCGCACTCTGCATAGAAGCCTCTCATGCCCGTGGCATGGGTCATCTTTTCCGCGCCCTGGCGCTGGCGGAAGCCTTGGCAAGCCTGGGCGGAACAGTCCATTTCTATCTGAACGCATTCGCGCCGGCACAAGCGCTGCTGTCCGGCCGGGGCCATGCTTTCACCACGGTGACACTGGATGATGGCGATTGGGCCGCTGATCTAGTCCGCAAGGACGGCATCCATACCTGGATCAATGACAGGCTGGACACCGGCGCCGGTCATGCCCGCTCGGTGCGCGAAGCTGGCGCCCGGTTGGCCACGTTCGATGATCGCGGCGCGGGCGCGGAGTGTGCTCAGATCAATATCGTGGCATTCCCGGCAAGCGACGACGAAAAGTTACCCGGCGACCGCATACTTTCAGGTCCCAACGCCATGGTGCTTGATCCCGCCATTGCGGCCTTGCGGCGACACCGCACCGCTCTGAACAGCCTGGTCGTGAGCATGGGCGGCAGCGACACCTATGGCGTGACGGTGGATGTCGCGAAGGCGCTAAAACAGCGCGGCATGGCGGCGACAGTCACCTTGGGCCCCGGCTTCGCCCATAATGAGGCGCTGGCGGCGGTGGGGCATGACGGCCTGACGATCCGGCGCAATGTGCCGTCGCTGGCCGAGGAACTCGCCCGGCACGATCTGGCGATCACCGCTGGCGGTGTCACACCCTGCGAAGCCAACGCTGCGGGCTTGCCCTGCATTATTATCGCGACGGAGAGCTGGGAGACGCGCACGGGCGAAGTCCTGGAGCGTTTGGGCGGCAGCAGATTTGCCGGAGACCGTCAGAAAATCGATTTTGGCATTCTGGATCAGTCCCTCCCCATCGCTGCCATGAGCGAAGCAGCCATGCGCGCGGTTCCTTGTGACGCTGTTCAAACGATTGCCCGAGAAATCCTCGCCCTATGACCCGCACTGCCGTCATTCACCAACCTGACTTCCTGCCCTGGCTCGGCTTCTTCGACCGGTTGCTGAAATCGGATTTGTACATCGTGCTGGACCATGTGCAGTTTGCGCGACGGGGCTGGACACATCGCGACTCGATCAAGACCAGCAACGGCGCTAGCTGGGTTACACTCAGCATTCAGAAAGCGGCCCGTGACATAGCAATTAACGAAGTCCAGCTGATGCCGGATGCCGCCTGGCGGCAGAACAACCTGAACCTTATCCGGCAAAACTATCAGAAAGCCCCTTTCTTCGCGGACCTGTTCCCGAAGCTGGAAGAGCTTTATACCCGGGGCGATGAAAAAATGGCGGACATGAATGTTGCCAGCCTCGATCTTCTGGAAGACCTGCTGGACATCCACACGCCGCGTATGATCTCGAGCAACATGGATCCCCAGGGCGCCAGCACCGAGATGCTTGTGGACCTGCTTAAGAAAGCCGGCGTCACCCGCTACCTCTCCGGACAGGGCGCACGCGCCTATATGGACGAAAAGCTCTTCGAGGATGCCGGGATCGAGGTCGTTTGGCAGAATTTCACCCATCCTGTATATCCCCAGCTTCACGGTCCCTTCCTCCCCATGCTTTCCAGCATCGACGCGATATTCAATTGCGGCGCTGAAGGGACAAAGAGTTTGTTGAGGAACAGCTGAATGAACATATTGGCGATAGGCGCGCATTTCGACGACGTAGAACTGGGGTGCGGCGGCACCATTGCCCGCCACGTGGCCGCGGGGGACAATGTCACGATTTACGTCTCCACCGTCTCGGGCTTTTCCAACCACAAGAGCCTGGAAGTGCGCTCCAACGATGTCGCACAGGCCGAAGCCCATGCCGCCATGAAGGTGCTGGGCGTCACCGACCTGGTCTGCGGCCAGTTCAAGACCCTGGAGGTGGAATTCACCGACGCGCTGAACATCGACATCCTCAGGCTGGTGGACAACCGCAAGATCGATCTGGTCATCTCGCACTGGCCCGGCGACATCCATCACGACCACCAGGCCGTGGGCCGAGCCGCGATCCATTCCTGCCGCCATGTGCCGCGCCAACTCCTCTATCGCAGCAACTGGTACCATTCGACCAGCGACTTCCGCGGCAACTTCTACGTCGATATCACCGCCACTTGGGACGCCAAACGCCGGGCCATCGAAGCGCATAGATCCGAGTTTGAACGCACCGGCCGCAAATGGACCGCTTTCTTCGAGAATGAAGCGGAAAATGCCGGCCAGCGCATCGGCGTGCAATATGCCGAGGTGTTCGAAGTGCTGAAGTGGCTGACATAGCGGGCTAGGATGTCATTGTTCTGGAGATCCGCCGGCTGGATTCTGCCCTATCGCATCTACAACGTCCTGCAAGACAGGCGCACAAAGCAGCTTGAGGCCGAGAGGTTCGAGCGCGACTTCGGCACTCTGCAAAGACTGGCCGCGCCCAATGCCGCCCTGAAAGGCCGGCATGACGGCAAACGGGGTTTCATTCTTTGCAATGGGCCCACGACACTCGAACAGAACTTGTTGCCGCTCGCCGACGAGATCGTCTTTTCGGTATCCAGCGGCTATCTTCATCGCGATTATGACAGCATAAAGCCACGCTACCACTGCGTGCCGCAGGTCACATACGGGCGCGTGACGGAAGACGATGTCGCGGCCTGGTTTCGGGAAATGCACGCCCGCATCGGCGATGCCGAGCTTTTCCTGAGCGCCTCGGAAGAAGAGATTGTTCGCAAACACGGTCTGTTTCCCGGGCGCAAGGTGCATTACGTCTTTTTGAACGATCACTTCGACGCTATCCCTCACGACCGAATACCGGACATGGCGAAAGCCTTTCCGCAACTGCAGTCGGTGGCGGTCATGGGACTGTTGATTGCGCTTTATATGGGCATCAAGGATATCTATCTGCTGGGGACCGAACATTCGGATTTCCTCACGCGGACGTATCGCTACGCCTTCGAGGCGACCGTTCTAAAGGGCAAGGATCTATCGATTGATGCCAGCGGGAGAACCCTGACGAGCCGCTACGAGGATTTTCACGGGCTCGGCCGTCTCTGGCGACACTACCGGGCAACGCGACAGATCGCCGAGGCCAGTGGCGCGCACATCTGGAACGCCACGGCTGGCGGCGAGCTGGACGAATTCCCGCGCGTCCAACTGGAAGCGGTGCTTGCCGGGAAAACGGACCACAGCGCTGGGGCCGGCACTGGCACAAAAGGCCAGCAGGAAGTTCCGCAAAGGAACGCGCCATGACGTTACGGAAAATTGTCAAGGCGATTACTCCGCCCATTCTCCTCGATCTCGTGCGAGGCGCGTCGAAGCCGCATGAACCTGAACAATCTCCCTCAATGTACCGGGGAAATTACGCCTCCTTCGAAGAGGCTGCGAAAAACGCCGTTGGTTATGACGATCCCAATGCAGGAGGCGCAGCAGCCAATCGACTGACCGAACAGTTGTCGCGACCGAACCCGGTGGAAATCGACGGGCGGTTCCAGCAAGTTCATTCGGCGCTCTGCATTGCACGCGAGAAGCTAAATCGCGGGCGGATGTCCGTGCTCGATTTTGGAGGGGGTAACGGGGGCTATTATTTCCGCCTCAAGGGCTATTTCCCGGAAGCATGTTTGGATTGGACAGTGGTGGAAACGGCGAGCATGGTGGAAGCCTGCGCCCCGGTCGCTGCTCACCATGTTTCTTTCGCAACCGAGATTCCGGCCGGAAAGAAATACGATGTCGCGATCGTGAGCGGAACGCTGCAATACCTACCAGATGCATACACCTGGCTGGACCGCATTTTGGATGCCGCCCGATGGGTTATTTTGACTCGATTGCCGGTGATTGATTCACCAGAAGACCGGTTCATGGTGCAAATTGTTCCCGCTCACATTCATACCGGTTCAATGCCGGTGATGATGTTCGGCGAAGCGAAAATACGGGCAGCTATAGAGGCACGTGGCACGATCGAGCAGTCATGGCTGGTAGCGCTTGATGAAGGCTCACTGGCCTACGTTCCCGCCAAGCCGGTCGGTTATCTCATCCAGACGAGCGAACAGGTCGCGGGCTGACCTTGGAGGCAATCTAGCTTGAAGATCGGCCTTTACACCCGCTACCAGCCGCCCAGTCTTGGCGGTGGCTTTGTTCTGCGTGATGACGTGGAACGGGTCGCCCTTGCCGCCCAGGGCAGGCACGAATTCCAACTGGTGCCCACCGGGCCGCTTGTCCGCAGCCTGCCGCCCGTCCAGCGGCGGATAAATCGTTTTCTGGGCCGGCCCACACAGATACCGATTCCGGTCGCGACCGTGCTGCGCCAGGAAGTGGAACAGAAAAAATTGGACCTGCTGTGGTTCAACCATTTCGAGCCGGTCCATATCGATGTTCCTTACATCCTGACGATCTTCGACCTGCAGCACCGGCTGCAGCCCTGGTTTCCGGAAGTCAGCGCCAACGGCCAGTGGGAGTGGCGGGAGGCGATCTGGGCGGACGGCATTCGCCGCGCCGCCATCGTCACGGTCGGCTCGCCTGAGGCGAAGCAGCAACTGTGCCACTTCTATGGGGTGCCGCCCGGCAATGTGAAGGTCCTGCCCTTTCCGACCCCGCAAAAGGCGATCGATCTGGCCACCGGCAAAAGCCAGATGCCGGAAATGCAGGACGTGCGCTCCAAATACGGCATCAAGAACGATTTTCTATATTACCCGGCCCAGTTCTGGCCGCATAAAAATCACGTCAACCTGATTCACGCCCTGAGGGTGCTGAAGGATCGCGGCCGCGACGTTTCGCTGGTCCTGACCGGCGCCGACCATGGCAACCAGCCCCATGTCGAAAAAGCGGCGCGGGAGCTTGGCCTGGCCGATCAGGTGCATTTTTGCGGCTTTGTTCCTTACGAAGATGTGCTCACCTTCTACCGGGAAGCGATTGCGCTCTCCTATGTCAGCCTGTTCGGGCCGGAGAACCTGCCGCCGCTGGAGGCCATGGCTTTGGGCTGTCCGGTATTGCTGTCCGATATTGAAGGGGCCGAAGCCCTGCATGACGGTATCCCACTGATGGTCGACCCGCTCAATCCCGAATCCATCGCGGACGCCGTCGAACGGGTCCGGTCCGATCCGGGGGCGCTGGAACAGCGCATCGCCGCGGGCCGCGATTTCGCCGCAGCAAACAGCAGTGCACGCTACCTGGGCCAATTCCAGGACATGCTGGATGAATTCGTCCCGATCCGGCGCTGCTGGCCCTGAGAGCTTAAACCGGGCCGCCCGTTTACACGAGACAGCCAAAAGTTGACCCCATAGGCCAGCTTGGATATATGGTTCGCGCTGAAAAACGCTGAAAAATCACACATTTTTAGAGCCCCAGATGGTCCCGACGAAGATCACGACTGACACCGGAATGCAGCCGCTGAAGAATTGCCGCATGTGCGACAGCAGCCGGCTGACCCTGTTTCTGGACCTGGGCACAACCGCCCTGGCCGACAGGTTCATGCGCGAAGAACAGCTGGCTCTGCCCGAATATGAATATCCGCTCGAGGTCGTGATGTGCGAGGACTGCGGCCTGGCGCAGCTCAGCACCGTGGTCGACCCTGAAATTCTCTATTGCAACGAATATCCCTATGAGTCCTCGATCACCAAGGCGGGCGGCCGCCATTGGGACGAGTTCGCGCGCTCGGCGACCAAGATGCTGGGTCTTGGCGGCAAGGACCTGGTGGTGGATGCCGGCAGCAATGTCGGCGTGTTGCTGAAGATGTTTCAGAACCAGGGCACGCGCGTGCTGGGCGTCGATCCCGCCGACAATATCGCGCAGATCGCGCGCGACAACGGCATCGACACGATGAGCGCCTTCTTCAACTTGGAGACGGCCAAGAAGGTGGTTGCCGCCCATGGTCAGGCATCGGTGCTGACCGGCACCAATGTCTTCGCCCATATCGACGACCTGGCCGGCTTCGCCGCCGCCGCCGACCACCTGCTCAATCCGCAGGGCGTGATCATCGTGGAGATGCCCTATTTCGGCGAGCTGCTGCAGAATCTGGAATATGACACGGTCTATCACGAGCACCTGTCCTATGTTTCGCTGGCGCCGGCCGTGAAGTTCTTCGCCCGCTACGGCTTCGAAGTGTTCGAAGTGCAGCGCCGCGACATCCATGGCGGCTCCTTCCGCATCTTCGCCCGCCGCAAGGGTGCCCATGCCACGCCGGTGGCCAACATCGTCGGCCAGCTTCTGGAGATGGAGAAGGTGGAAAAAATCCATGATCTGTCCCGCTTGAAGGTCTTCGCCAAGGCGGTCGAGCAGAACCGGTCCGACATCCGCAACCTGATCGGCAAGCTGCGCGCCGACGGCCGCCGCGTCGCCGCCGTCAGCGCCCCGGCCAAGGGCATGACCTTGCTGAATTATTGCGGGCTGGACAGCAGCATGCTGGATTTCGTCACCGAGAAATCCCGCCTCAAGATCGGCCGGTATACGCCCGGCACCCGCATCAAGGTCGTTCCCGACGACGTGCTGGTGCAGCAGCGCCCCGATTACGCCCTGCTGCTGGCCTGGAATTTCTCGGAAGAGATCATGAACAACCTCAAGGCCTATTCCGACCTGGGCGGCAAGTTCATCATCCCGGTCCCCAGCCCGCGGATCGTCGGTTAAACAACCCTTCACAACCCATCTGAGTGGCATAGCCGCGAAGGCAAGGAGATCGTCATGGAAGTTCAGCGTCGCAAAGTTTCGTTTGAAGATGCCCGCGGCAAGATCATAGACATCATCGCCAATGAGCCCGTCGAATATGCGACCCTCATCACCAGCGCCAAGGGCGCGGTCCGCGCCAACCATTATCACAAGGACACGTTCCAATTTCTCTATGTGCTGAGCGGCAAGCTGCGGGTCGTGGGGCAAATGCCCGGCAAGGAGCCCACCGAGGCCATCATGACCGAGGGCGACCTGATCGTGAATGTCCCGGAAGAACGGCACGCCTTCGAAGCCCTGGAAGATTCGGCCTTCCTGGTGCTGACCCGCGGCCCCCGCGGCGGCGAAGACTATGAAAAGGACACCTACCGGCTCGAAACCCCGCTCATTCCCCGCAAGTAATGAGCGACACCGATTTCATTCCCGTATTCGAGCCCCTGATCGGGGATAACGTCCTGCCCCTGGTGAGCGAGTGCGTCACCTCGGGCTGGGTATCTTCCGAAGGCCGCTTCATCACCGAGTTCGAGAAGAAGTTCGCGGCGGTCTGCGGCGCCGAACACGGCGTCGCCGTCAGCAACGGCACGACCGCGCTACAGGTGGCGGTCTCCGCGCTGCGGCTGCCCGCTGGGTCGGAGATCATTCTGCCCTCCTACACTATCATCTCCTGCGCCATCGCCATCATCGAAGCCGGCTGCAAGCCCGTGCTGGTCGACTGCGAACCTGACACCTGGTGCTTGGACATCGACCAGGTCGAGGCGAAGATCACCCCCCTCACCCGCGCGGTGATGCCAGTGCACATGTTCGGCCATCCCGCCGACATGCGCCGGCTGGAAGCCCTGGCCAGGAAGCACGGCCTGCACATCATCGAGGATGCCGCGGAATCGCACGGCGCCGAGGTCGAGGGCCGCCGCGTCGGCGGCATCGGCGACATGGGCTGCTTCAGCTTCTATGCCAACAAGATCGTCACCACCGGCGAAGGCGGCATGGTCGTCACCAACAATGCCGAATTTGCCGAACGCCTGCGCTCGCTGCGCAACCTGGCCTTCCGGCGGGACCGCCGCTTCCTGCATACCGAAATCGGCCACAATTACCGCCTGACCAACCTGCAGGCCGCGCTGGGCGTCGCCCAGGTGGACCGAATCGAACAGCATATCGAAAAGAAGCGCTGGATCGCCGCCAAATATCGCAAGCGCCTGGGCGATATGCCCCAGCTGATCCTGCATGTGGAAAAGCCCTGGGCCCGCAACGTCTACTGGATGTGCGGCATGGTTCTGGCCGATAATGTGCCGTTCAATGCGGCGGAATTCGCCAGCCGGCTGCGCGCGGTCGGCATCGACACGCGCCCCTTCTTCTTGGGGATGCACCAGCAGCCGGTACTGCACGACATGGGGCTGTTCAAGGACGAACGCTATCCCGTGACCGAGCGGCTGGCGGAACGCGGCCTCTATGTGCCCTCGGGCATGAAATTGACTGAGGCTCAGATCGATCGCGTCAGTGACGCGATCCGTAAAATTCTGGGCTGATGCGGGATCCGGATCGGATATGACCTTCGGCTCCGAATATGCGGGCATCTATGACGCCCTATATAAAAGCAAGGACTATGTATCCGAGTCGCGGTTCGTATTGGATCAGGTGCGCGATACAATCCCGCCGGCGGCCGATCTCCTGGACCTCGGTTGCGGCACCGGCCTGCACGCCACCGAGATGGTCCGCAGCGGCTATTCGGTGACCGGAATTGACCGTTCGCCGGACATGATCGCCCTTGCCCAGGGCCGCGCCAAAGCATTGCCGGAAGACCTGGCGAGGCGGTTGCGGTTTGAAGTGGGCGATATGTGCAGTCTGGATCTGAAGCAGAACTTCGATGCCGTTTTTTCGCTGTTTCATGTCATCTGTTACATGACCGACGACGAGATGCTGCAGGCGGCGCTGGCCACCATGCGGCACCACCTCAATCCCGGCGGCGCTCTTCTTTTCGATTTCTGGTACGCGGACGCTGTCCGCAGCAGCCCGCCCGAGCAGCGCGAACGTCTGATCGAAGCCGAGGGCCAGCGCATCAGGCGCATCACCAAGCCGCGCTGGGAACCGGAAAAGTCCCTGGTTCACATCACCTACGAGGTCGAAGTCACCCGGGACGACGGCGGCGGGACGGTCCATGACCAGGAGACGCATTCCATCCGATACTTTTCCCGCCCGGAACTGGAAAACAGCCTGGCCAAAGCCGGATTTTCCACGGTTCGGTTTGGCGAATGGCTGACCGGCGCGGCGCCTTCCGAGCAAAGCTTCGGCGTTTATTGCCTGGCGCGCGCGAATGGCTGACGCCGCCTCAAGCCTCTTGCGCCCAACGCAGCAGCATTTCTTTCTGACCAAATCCGATCAATTTCTCCGCGCTCAAATCGGAAAGGCTGAACCAGCGGAAATCGAGCGCTTCGTTTGCGGGTCCGATCTTTCCGCGGATTTCGACCGGAAACGTCCAGCTGATGGCGTGCTTTCTGGGATCGAAAAGCGCCTTTCCTTTCCGAGCGGAGAAATACTCAACCGCGAAGGGCTGCGGGAACGTGCCGCCGACCCGCACGCCGGCGCCGAGAGCGGACCGGATTTCGCGGCGCACCGCCTCGCGCAGAGACTCATTGAGGCGCAGCCGCCCTCCGATAAGACACCAACGCCGCCCCTGGTGAGGGGTCTCGCGGTAGATCAGCCCCACCTGGTTGCCGGTTTTGATGCGCCTGACCGGCATCACGTCGACACAGGCAATGGGAAGCATTCCGGAGATGGTTTTGAACATGTCATCCGGAATCCAGTTGCGAGATGGCTTCATGCCAGACCTTTACGTGCCGGCGCCGGCGGTTTCCGCCATATTCCCAACCTCCGCCCGGAAGGCAAGCGGCTGGCGGCTCCATGGATAACCGCCTGCGAAGCGGTTAGAAAAAGACAGTTCACAGGCCTTGAATCCTGCCGCTGACGACGTGGTGGCATTACGAGCAAATAAAGTGGCACGCTACAATTTCTGCACCCTTTTCGACCGAAACTATGCAACCCGCGGCCTGGCGCTTTATCATTCGCTTGAGCAGCACTGTGTGGCGGACTTCACCTTCACGGTCCTGTGCCTGGATGCGGAAACGCGGGACTTTCTCGCCAGGATGGCGTTGCCGCGGGCGAAATTGTTGCTGGTGGAGGACCTGGACGATCCGGAGCTGCTGGACGTCCGCAAAGTGCGTGGCAGGAGGGAATTCTGCTGGACCTGCAGCGCGCCCCTGATGCGCTATATGCTGAAGCAGGCGGCACCCGGCGAGATCGTCACCTATATCGATTCGGATCTGGCTTTCCTCAGCGATCCCCAGCCGGTGTTTGACGAAATGGGGACCAGGGATATCGCGATCCATGAACATCGTTTCTCACCCCGGTACCGGTCCTATCAACGGGCGGCGGGCATTTTCAATGTCGGCCTGATCGCCGTTCGCGCATCACCGGAAGGCATGGCCTGCATCGAAAGATGGCGGATGCAGACCCTGGAGATATGCGAGCTGGACCCCGACCGCGGCTATTGCGGCGACCAGAAGTATCTCGAGGAATGGCCCTCGCTTTATAAGAATCTTGTCGTGTTGCAGCATCCCGGCGTCTGTGTTGCACCATGGAATGTCGATAACTATGTGCTCGGCAAGGAGCGCGGCGCGATAACCGTCGACGGCCAACCCCTGATCTTCTATCACTTTCACGGCCTTGTGCCGCTCACCATGAACCTCTTCGGCAAGTCCGTGATCATGCCCGCGCGCGGCTATGAATTGACGCGCCAGCAATGCCGGTTAATCTACAAACCCTATGCGCGTCTGCTCCGGCAGGTCCAGGCCGAGGCCGACCGCAAGGCGCCTGGCGCCCTGGAAAAGCCCAGGCTTAACCGGTCCGCCATCAAGCCGATCCTGCGCGGCCTTCTGCGCTTCAAAAACCTGGTCTGGGTCTAAGAGAACGGACGTCCGCGGTACGCGTGCAGGATCAGCGCGCTTCCGCGGCGATCCGCAGCAGATACTGGCCATAGGCGTTCTTGGAAAGCGGTTCGGCCAGCTTGACCAGCTGATTCACGCTGATGAACCCCTGCCGGAAGGCGATTTCCTCCGGGCAGGAAATCTTGAAGCCCTGGCGGCTTTCGATCACGTGCACGAATTCCGACGCCTGCAGCAGGCTTTCATGCGTGCCGGTATCGAGCCAGGCGATGCCGCGCCCCAGCCTTTCCACCGTCAGCTGGCCGCGCTCCAGATAGATGCGGTTGACGTCGGTGATTTCCAGCTCGCCGCGCGGCGAGGGCTTGAGCGAGGCCGCAATGTCCACCACCTCGCGGTCGTAGAAATAGAGGCCCGTCACGGCATAGTGCGATTTGGGCTTGGCCGGCTTTTCCTCCAGCGACACCGCGCGGTTGGCGCTGTCGAATTCCACCACGCCATAACGCTGGGGATCGGTGACGGGATAACCGAAGACGGACGCGCCCTGTTTCAGGCTGGCCGCCTGCTTCAGCATCACCGGCAGACCTTCGCCGAAAAAGATATTGTCGCCCAGGATCAGGCAGGACGTGTCGTCGCCGATGAAGTCGCGCCCGATGATGAAGGCCTGCGCCAGGCCGTCCGGCGAGGGCTGCGGGGCATAGGAAATATTGATCCCCCAGGCGCTGCCATCGCCCAGCAGGGCGCGGTACCGGGGCACGTCATCGGGGCAGGTGATGATCAGGATATCGCGCAACCCGGCGAGCATCAGGGTGCTCAGCGGATAATAGATCATCGGCTTGTCGTAGACCGGCAGCAGCTGCTTGTTGATCGCGTGTGTGACCGGATAAAGCCGCGTTCCGGAGCCGCCCGCCAGGATGATGCCTTTCATGGCAGCAATATCCCCAACCGGACAGGGGAATGCAAGGTTGGCCGGCTGCCGCATGGCGCGTGCAAAAAACCGCGGTTCGAACGCAGCGAAACAACCCGTCAAAGCCGACAACATTTCTGTTGCCGCCCTTCCGTCAGACCTTATAACAGCCCCTAAAATGGGCTATTTACGGCCCCTCCACGCCAGCCCGATCGTAAACCATGCATGTCCTGATCATCGGCCTTTCCTCGATCGTGCAGCGGCGCGTCCTTCCGGCGCTGGCCGCGATCGATGCGGTGACCGCCATCGATGTCGCCAGCAAGAGCAAGACTGCCGATCCGGCGCAGGCCAAGCTGGGCGCGACCTTCACCGACTATGACCGGGCGCTGGCGGGATCGCGGGCCGACGTCATCTATGTCTCCCTTCCCAACAACGACCACCGGCATTGGATCGAAAAGGGCCTTCAGGCCGGCAAGCATGTGATCGTGGACAAGCCGGCGGTCCTGTCCTTGCAGGACGCCAGTGCCTGCGCGGCGCTGGCGGCCTCGCGCAAACTTCTCTTCGCCGAAGCGACCGTCTTCTCCTATCACACCCAGTTTCGCGCCCTGGCGGACTTCTTCCGGCAGAATGGGCCCCTCACCCATATCTCGGCCCAGTTCATTATCCCGCCGCTGCCGGCCAGCAATTTCCGCAACTACAAGGACATGGGCGGCGGCTGCCTGACCGATATGGGCCCTTACGCGGCCGCCCTCGCCCGCCTGTTTTCGGACCAGCCGCCGGAGGCGCTTCATGTCGAGCAGGCGCCGCCCGACGCGAAGCTGGACATCGACATGGGCTTTTCCTTCCTGGCCCGCTTTCCGGGCGGCCTGCGCTACAGCGGCCATTTCAGCTTCGAAAGCGAATATCAGAACAGCCTGCTGCTGGTGGGCAAGAAGGGCTCGGTCTCGGTTGAGCGCATTTTCAGTCTTCCGGCCGACCAGGACGCGGTCTGGCAGGTACGTCGGCAAAACAAGGCGGCGGAAGAACGCCATGGCGCCTCCGACAGCTTCCGCAATTTCTTCGAAGCCATCATCGCGGCCCTGGCCAGCGGGGATTTCAGCACATTCACCCAGGACCTTTTGCAGGACGCGGCCTTCCGGGACCGCCTCCATCACTCATGAATGACAGGATCGATTGACATGGCGGACCAGGATATCCCGGTTTGGAGCTACCACGACGAATATGCCGAGCATCGCGACGGCATCCTGGCGGCCTGCGACCGCGTCTTCAAATCAGACCGGCTGATCTTCGGCGAAGAAGGCAAGAGCTTCGAAAAGGAAATGGCCGGCGCCCACAACATGACGGGCGGCGTCGGCGTCAACAGCGGCACCGATGCGCTGCGCATCGCGCTGGAGGCGTTGGGCGTGGGTCCGGGCGATGAGGTCATCACCGTGCCGAATACCGCCGTTCCCACCATCGCCGCCATCGCGATGACCGGCGCGCGGCCGGTTTTCGTCGATATCCGCGAAGACGATTTCCTGATGGATGTGAGCAAGGTTGAAGCCGCCATCACGCCCAAAACCAAGGTCGTCCTGCCGGTGCACCTGTACGGCCAGTGCGTGGACATGGACGCCCTGCTCGCCATCACGCAGGCCCGCGGTCTCAAGGTCCTGGAAGACGTGGCCCAGGCGCAGGGCGCGTTCTACAAGGGCAAGCCCGCCGGCTCGATGGGCGATGCTTCGGCCTGGTCCTTCTATCCCACCAAGGTTCTGGGCGGTTACGGCGATGCCGGCATGATCCTGGCGCAGGATGAAGAGGTGCTGGCCCGCTGCCGCAGCCTTCGCTTCTACGGCATGGAGGGCGTCTATTACTCCGAACGGCTGGGCTACAATTCACGCCTGGACGAAGTGCAGGCCGCCATCCTGCGGCTGAAGCTGCCTTTGATCCCCGCCTGGGTGGAACGCCGCCGCGCCATCGCCGCGCGCTACCAGGCCGAACTGTCCAGCAATTCCCTGACGACGCCGCTGGAACAGCCCTACGGCCGCCACTGCTTCTATATCTATGTCGTCGAGCATGGCGAGCGCGAGCGGATGATGAAGCACCTGGCCGACCGCAGGATCCTCTGCAACATCTCCTATCCCTGGCCGATCCACATCATGCGCGGCTATGCTCACCTGGGCTACAAGCAGGGTGATTTCCCGGTGGCGGAAGCCAAATCCAGCCGCATCTTCTCGCTGCCCATGTATCCGTACCTGACCGACGCCCAGGTCGGCCGCGTGATCGCCGCCATCAAGGACTTCAACTGATGGCGAGCCGAGAACATCTGGACTGGTTCCGCAGCCGCCTGGCCGCCAGCAAGGCGAAGGAAGCGGTCGACCCCGCCCCCATTCTGGCCTGGCGCGAAAAACTTCAGCAGCAGATCGCGTTCAAGTCCTGGCTGATCCCCGTCAACGAGCTGCGCAAATGGAAGAGTGACGAAGGCGGCAACATCCGCCATGACAGCGGGCTGTTCTTCGCCATCGAGGGCGTGCGGGTGGAAGCGGGGGGCTTGCGCGAAGTCGTGGGCTGGGACCAGCCGATCCTGACCCAGGTGGAAGGCGGCCTTCTGGTGCTGGTCTCCCGCGAGCATCCCGAACAGGGCGTGCAGTTCCTGCTGCAAGCCAAGGCCGAGCCGGGCAATATCGGCATCCTGCAGCTGGTGCCCAGCATGCAGGCGACCTGGTCGAACCTGAAGCGCGCCCATGCCGGCAAGAACCCGCCCCTCACCGAAGTGACCCAGGCCAGCCAGGGCGTGCGCTGGATCTATCGGGCCGAGCACAATGAGGAAGGCGGCCGCTTCTGGCAGAAGTCCAACGAGAACATCATCATCCATGTCGAGGATGAAAGCATCATCACCAGCGACCTCACCATGTTCTGCTGGGCAAGCCTGTCCCAGATCCGCGAGCTGGCGCTGGTCGATAATGTGCTCAGCACCTTCGTCAAAGCCATCATCGCGCCGCTATAGCCATGGCAAGCCCGACGCAGGTCCTGAAAGCCGCGCTGCGCAGGGCCGCCAACGCTCTGGGCTATGACATTGTCGGCTATGACGGGGCCAATCCCCGCCGCCGCCTGGCCGAACTCATCCCGCGCCACCGCATCAATGTGGTCCTGGATGTGGGGGCCAATGAGGGGCACTTCGGCTGGGACATGCGGGAACTGGGCTACAAAGGCCTGATCGTGTCCTTTGAGCCGATGGCCGACGCCTTCGCCCGGTTGCAGAAGGCGGCAGCCGGGGATGCCGCGTGGCGGGCGGTCCATTGCGGCCTGGGGGCGCGGGACGAGCAGAAGACCATCAATGTCGCCGCCAATTCCCAGTCCAGCTCGTTCCTGCCCATGCTGGAGGCCCATCGCCAGGCCGCGCCGGAAAGTGTCTATCAGCGGCAGGAACAGGTCACCGTGCGCCGCCTGGACAGCGTGCTGCAGGACCATTGCAGTCCTTCGGACCGGATGTTTCTCAAGATCGACACCCAGGGCTTCGAGCGGCAGGTGCTGGAAGGCGCCGGCAACGCGCTGGCCCAGGCGCCGCTGATGCAGTTGGAATGTTCGCTGGTGGCTCTCTATGAAGGGAGCGACACGATCGAAGAGCTGATCGGACTGGCGCGGTCGCTGGGATATGATCCGATCGATATCCAGCCCACCTTCCATCACAAGGACAGCGGCCATCTGATGCAGGCCGACATGCTGTTCGTGCGCCGCCCAGGTCTGATCTAGACCCCTGTCAGGCCCAGCCGCTCGGTGCGGTAGCTGCCCGACAGAATCCGCTGCCACCAGACCTTGTTGTCCAGATACCAGCGCACGGTCTTGGCCAGGCCGCTCTCGAAGCTTTCCTGCGGCCGCCAGCCCAGTTCGGTCCTGATCTTGGTGGCGTCGATGGCATAGCGCAGATCGTGACCGGGCCGGTCGGTCACGAAGCTGATCAGCTCGCGATGCGGGCGGCCCGACGGCGCCATCTCGTCCAGCAGGCCGCAGATCGCGTTCACCACATCGATGTTGCGGCGCTCGGCATTGCCGCCGATGTTGTAGACCTCGCCCAGCCGGCCCTGCTGAATCACGGTGATCAGGGCGCGGGCATGATCCTCCACGAACAGCCAGTCGCGCACATTCTCGCCCTTGCCATAGACCGGCATGGGTTTGCCATCCAGGCCGCGCAGGATGTTCAGCGGGATCAGCTTTTCGGGGAAATGGAACGGCCCGTAATTGTTCGAGCAGTTGGTGATCAGGGACGGAAAGCCATAGGTGTGATGCCAGGCGCGCACGAAATGGTCGGACGCGGCCTTGGACGCCGAATAGGGCGAGTTGGGCTCGTAGCGGCTGTCCTCGCGGAACAGGCCCTCGGCCCCCAGCGAGCCATAGACCTCGTCGGTCGAAACATGATGGAAGCGGAAGCGCGATTGCGCCGCCGCCGGCAGGGTGCGCCAATATTCCAGCGCCGTCTGCAGAAGGTTGAAGGTGCCCACCACATTGGTTTCCACGAAAGCCGCCGGCCCATCGATCGAGCGGTCGACATGGCTTTCCGCCGCCAGGTGCATGATGGCGTCGGGCTTTTCGGCCTCGAAGAGCGCCGTCACGCCCGCGCGGTCGCAAATATCGAGATGAGCGAAGCTGTAGCGGGGATTGCCGGCAACCGAGGCCAGCGAATCCAGATTGCCCGCATAGGTCAGCTTGTCGAGATTAACGACCTTCCAGTCGGTATCGGCGATCAGGGCGCGCACGACGGCCGAGCCGATAAAGCCTGCCCCCCCGGTGACGATGATCTTCACGTGTCTGCCACCCCGTGGCGCATCAAAAAGCCGAATTGGCTTACAATAGGCCCCAATCCCCTGTCCATAGCGGTCGAAAGCCGCCGATCTGGTCATTGCGGCCGGGGCTGGATATAGAGAAACGGGCGCCGGCGCGGGCCCCGCAGAGGACAGGATGCAGCAGCCCGAATTCGATCAATTCTCCCAGAACTATTCCGCCGATATCGACAAGGTCATCGGCGTGTTTGGGCAGAGCCACGACTTCTTCATCCAGGTGAAGGCGGAACTGCTCATTCCCATCTTCAACCGCCTTGCGGCGGGCAAATCCGGCGCCCGGGTTCTGGATATCGGCTGCGGCGTCGGCCTGCTGCATCCCCATATCGTGGGCGCCGTCGAAAAGCTGGCGGGCGCGGATGTTTCAGGCTCCTCCATCGAGATCGCGCGGAAAAACAATCCCGGCGTCGAATATTCCGTCTATGACGGAACGACCCTGCCCTATCCCGACGCCAGCTTCGACTGCGCCCTGGCGGTGACGGTGATGCATCACGTGCCGCCGGACCAGTGGCCGGCCTTCATGAAGGAAGCGGCCCGCGTGGTCCGTCCCGGCGGCCAGGTGATCGTGATCGAGCACAACCCGCTCAACCCGGCAACGGTCTGGGCCGTCAAGCGGGCGCCGATGGACGAAAATGCGGTGCTCCTGGGCGCCGGCAAGGTGCGCGAGCTGATGTCGGAAGCCGGGCTTCGCGCGCCCGCGACGCGCTATTTCCTCTTCACACCTTTCAGCGGCGGCCTGTTCCGCACAATGGACGGATGGCTGGGCGCGGTACCGCTGGGCACCCAATATATGACCGGCGGCTCTGTCTAGGCGGGATGTCACGCAGCACATGCGAAGCGCGGCGCCGGAGTCCATATTTTTCTTGTGGACACTAGGCCATAAACGGGGTTTGGCGCCGCGCAGAACGGTCCCGGCAGGGACAATCAGCGATAGTATGAAATGCCGCTGACCGGCGGCAGACAGGCATGAAACTCCCGCAAGGATCAGCCCCTTGGCGCATGACGGCAACCGCGCGGTATTCCTGGACCGGGACGGCGTCATCAACCGTGCCGTCGTGCGGGGCGGCAAGCCGTACCCGCCGGCCAGCCTTGCCGAGATGGAATTGACGCCAGGCGCCCCGGAGGCCCTGGCAGCCCTGCGCCAGGCGGGGTTTCAGCTGATCGTCGTCACCAACCAGCCCGATGTGGCGCGCGGCACCATGCGGCGCGAAACCGTGGACGAGATACACGACCATTTGCGGCGGACCTTGCCCATCGACGACATCAAAGTGTGCTGGGATGCTAGCGAGACCGGCAGCCGCTGCTACAAGCCCGCGCCCGGCCTGCTGCTGGATGCCGCGGCCGAACATGGCATAAACCTGACACGCAGCTTCATGGTGGGCGACCGCTGGCGTGACGTCGGCGCCGGCAAGGCGGCCGGAACCTTTACAATATTCATCGAATACGACTATCAGGAAACGCTGAAGGACCGGCCCGACGCCATCGTCAGGTCCCTTGCCGAAGCCGTCGAAATCATACTTTCCCAAGTGACATCCGGAGCGACCGCATGACGCCGAAATCCATCAAGGACCTGAACATCAAGCTGTTCGCGGATGGCGCCGACCTCAAGGGCATGCTGGAAATGTATCCCCTGGATTACATCAAGGGCTTCACCACCAATCCGACCTTGATGCGCAAGGCGGGCATTCAGGATTACAAGGAATTTGCGCTGAAGGTCATTGCGGCGATCCCCGACCGGCCGCTGTCATTCGAGGTCTTTGCCGACGATTTCCCGACCATGGAAAAGCAGGCCCACGAGATCGCCCGCTGGGCCGCGAACGTCAACGTCAAGATCCCGATCATGAACACAAAGGGCGAATCATCCGCCCCCCTGGTGGGGCGGCTTTCCAAGGCCGGCATTGTCTGCAACGTCACCGCCATGTTCACCCTGAAACAGACGCGGGAAATCTGCGACGTACTCGATCCCAATACGCCGGCCATTCTTTCGATTTTCGCCGGCCGCATCGCCGACAGCGGCGTCGATCCCATCCCCCTGATGGCCGAAGCGGTGAAGATCGCCAAGTCCCGGCCCAAGGCGGAGGTGCTATGGGCCAGCCCGCGCGAGCTGCTCAACATCGTGCAGGCCGATCAGTGCGGCTGCCACATCATCACCGCCACCAACGACATCCTGAAAAAGCTCAGCGGGCTGGGGAAGGATCTCACCGAATTCTCCCGCGAGACGGTTCTGATGTTCTACAAGGACGCGCAGGCCGCCGCCTATTCCATTTCGGTCTGACCCGCCGGGCATTCGCGTGACGATATATTTGCTGCGGCACGGCCAATCGGAGGGCAATCTCGCCTCCCTCTTCAGTGGCGTGAGCGATCACGCGCTGACCGCGCTGGGCCGCGAACAGGCGCTGGAAGCCGGACGGCAATTCGGCAAGCATCACTTCAGCCGGCTTCTCACCTCGCAGCTGTCGCGCGCCATCGAGACGGCGGACCTGTTCCTGAAAGCCTCAGGCTCTACGGCCGATGCGCGCGAGGCGCGCGTTGAGTTGAACGAGCGTAATTTCGGCGTCTTTGAAGGGCGCAAAGAGCTGAAGGAAGGCTGGGCCGAAGGCGATCCGTCCTGGCACGTGTCCCGCAATGTCGATTTTGTTCCCGAAGGCGGCGAATCCATGCGGGACGTCCATGCCCGCGCCGTCGCCTTCCTGGATGAAATCACCGCTGGCAAGAATGGCGACGTCCTGATCGTCGCCCATGGCAATGTGCTGCGATCCATGGCGCTCCACACGCTGGGCTGGCCGGTGGACATGCTGCCGGAGATGCCGTCCCGCAACTGCCTGATTACGCGCCTGCGCACCTGACGCCCCGCGGCGTCACCAGTGGATCGGCCCCCGCGACGAGATGAACAGGCTGCCGTCGCGATGGCTGGTCGGCATCTCTTCCAGCTTTTCGACCTTCTTCCAGCTGGCCTTCTGCGCATAAAGGGCGACGCCGATCTTGCGGAAATGCTCGTGGATGGCCGCGGCATTCTGTTCGTTTCCGACCTCGATCATCGCGTCGAAATTCTTCCAGGTGCCGGCATCCGTCGTGACCAGGATGGTGGCTTCGTGCCCTTCCACGTCCATCTTCATGAAATCCTTGCCCTGGATGATTTCGGCAAAGGGAACGACATCCACCGGGAACACATCGGTCCCGCCATAGACATTGGATTTGGAGCCGGCAATGTGGCTTCCGGTGGTGTTGCCCAGCACGCGCACGAAATCCATGGTGCCCTTCTGGGTGGAGACCGCCGCATTGACCGGGGTGACGGTCCTGGCGTCGTTGAGCTTCAGATTGCGGTTCAGCCAGTCCCAATGGCGCGGATCGGGCTCGAAGCAGGTCACGTTGAAGCCGGCCCGCGACATGACGATGGAATGCAGGCCGATATTGGCGCCCAGATCCAGCACATTCCTGTAACGGGTGCGGTTGGCCCAGTAGAAGGCGAAGATCACCAGCTCGTCGATGCCGAACAGGTCGAGCGAGTCGATATTGCCCATTTTCTCGTACGGGAAGTTCAGCGCGCCGAAGGGGCCGAAAGGCTGGGGCGTCGCGTCGGTCGCGGCAAACATGGCTTCGATTTCCCGGCGCGCCACCAGTCGCAGCAGGCCATAGGCAGGGTCCGTGGGGGCGTGAAAATCACGGAGCTGCGGGATCGCCTCGAAAAGTTGATCCAAGATTTTGCTCATTCCGATATCTCCTGCAGTCCGTGCCCTGACGGGTCACACATAGGTCCAGTAATAATCGCCAGTATAGCCGGCTTCGGCAAACACGCCGCGCCAGACATCCGGATAGTCGTGAAATTTCGCCGTCAGCACCCAGTCCTCGAACAGCTTGCGGCCTTCCTCGTCGGTATAGGAGTCCACCTGCACATAGGCCCTGCCGCCCGACAGGCGCTGGATTTCCCTCAGCGCCGTGATCAGCTCCGGCCGCTCCAGATTGTGCAAGGTGTTGATCGACAGCACCGCGGCAAAGCTTCCGTCGGGAAACGGCAGGCTGACCGCGCTGCCCAGATGCAGGCGTCCGACAACTTCCGGCTCGCAATGCTTGAGCGCATAGTCCGACACATCCAGCCCGAACACTTCCAGCCCAGGGCAGACTGCCATCAGGTCCTTGACCAGAAAGCCCTTGGCGCAGCCGACATCCAGCACCCGGTCGCCGGCCTTCAGCCCGAAATGCCGGACAATGTCCTTGGCGACCGGCACCCAGCGGCCGTCATAACGATAGCCGCCATAGCCGGTATCGCGCGAACCATCGAAATAGGCCCGACCGAACTGGCGCGCTGCGGCGACGTTTTCGGGCGACTTGGCGGTGGCGCGGGCGGTGACGTTGCGTTTGGTTTGCGGCAGGGCCGCCAGAAGATTGATTTCCTGTTTCATCGCGCACGTCCCCGCGGGCGCATGCGTTCGCCATTGCCGTGCATCCACAGCGCCATTTCGTCGTAAGGAACCAGGCGCAGATCGTTCAGCGCCTCGATCAGGGTGAAGGCGCCGAAGGCGCTGCCCTCGCCCAGAACCGCCGATTGCATCTCGGCCTCGGTCAGGTGCACTTCGTAGAACATGCGGAACATCTCGGTCCGCCCGCAATAGCGGAAGTCGAAGGTCATGCGGGTGAAGACCGTGAACCGCTCCTCCGCCACATCGACGCCGAATTCCTCCTCAAGCTCGCGGCGCATCGCCGCCTTCGGATCGCCATCGCTGCTTTCGACGCCGCCGCCGAACAGGCCCCAGTGATCGGGAAAGAAGATGCCGCGCTTGCGGTCGCGCAACTGGAGTACATAACGGCCATCGGGCGTCAACACGACCGCGGCCACCGCATCGCCCGGATTGAGCGGCAGATCGTCTTCCAGAACCGGCAGCACGGGCTTCATGCGCCGGCTTGCGCTTTCGCCAGACCTTCGTCCAGCGATGTGATGCGGAAGCCGGGGAAAGCAGCGCGGATGGCCGTGGGATCGAACGGGCGATAGCCATTGTGCGGCATCGGCCCGCTGCGCGGCGTCGGTTCGATGGCGATACTTTTGCCCGACAGCGCCACGACCTTTTCCGCGATGTCCCGGAAGCTGGTCACCGCGCCGCTGACGGCATTGATCGCGCCCATCGATTTGTGCAGCACCACCTGATGGACCAGCTCGGCCACGTCGCCGACATAGACATGGTCGCGACGTTCCTCGCCGTTGCCGAACAGGGTAATGGTCTTGCCCTCGGCGGCAAGGCGACGAAAGCGGTTGGGGCCGTAGCCATTGTGCGGATCGCGCGCGCCATAGATCAGCGTGGGACGGACAAAGGCCAGCGGCGCCGGGATGGTGCTGCGGAACATCACCTCGCGCGCGGCATGCATGATGCCGTGCAGATTGTCGGGCGCCGTGACGCTGTCTTCGGTCAGCGGCTGGTCGGAATCCGAATAGAGCGCGTCGGAGCCGATATTGACCACATGGCTGAGCTGGGCGCCCGCCGCGGCGGTGGCGCTTTCCAGCACATTGGGATCCTAAGCTTAGAATTCCACGTGGACAAGTTGTCGCG
>JADMIO011460630.1_pt1 | contig 47546 bp, 43 predicted proteins | sample 8958161 | NCBI WGS metagenome assembly JADMIO01 (sample SAMN16585339, study PRJNA669376) | soil metagenome | isolation source: Crop rotation soil | place: USA: Cullars Rotation, Alabama | collected 2011
CGACAACTTGTCCACGTGGAATTCTAAGCTTAGGATCCCAATGTGCTGGAAAGAGCAATGGGCGCAATGGGTATGCTGGCTTTGGATCGGCACAACGGCCGGTTGCACGGTCGGGCCGAACTACCGTCCCCCGACCTTGAATGTCCCGCGTGCCTGGAGCGAGCCGGGTTCGGTCGCTGTTTCCAACGCAGCCGTCACTCTCAGTCAGTGGTGGAAATCATTTCAAGACCCGGCGCTCGATTCGTTGGTGCAGCGTGCGGTTGCCGCCAATCTGGACGTGCGGATAGCGCAGGCGCGGGTGCGGGAAGCACGGGCGCAACGAACAGTCGCTGGCGGGGCGCGCTGGCCGGTCTTGAATGCCAACCTCGGGTATACCCGGAACCGCGTCAGTGAAAACTCCTTTCTGCCCATCCCGGCTGGCGTTCCGTTAGACTACGATCAGTATCAAGCTGGGTTCGACGCGTCCTGGGAACTGGATGTCTTTGGTGGAACTCGCCGGTCGGTTGAAGCCGCCAGCGCGGATCTGATGGCGGCCGAATACGGTCGTCGGAATGTTCTGGTCACGCTGTTGGCCGAAGTTGCCAGGGAGTACTTTGGCACGCGTCAAGCCGGACGGCGCCTTCAGATTGCGCTGCAGAACATGGCCGCGCAGTCCAATGCGGTGAACCTTACCCGGGCCCGATTTCAATCTGGCCTCTCGAGCGAGTTGGATGTGCAACAGGCGACTGCGTTGTTGGCAACGACCGAAGCCCAGGTCCCATTGTTTGAAACGGAGTTGAACGTGACGGCGCATCGGTTGGCCGTTTTGTTGGGACAACCACCCGTTTCATTGCGAGCCGAATTATCGGAGTGGACCCAAGTTCCCGTGGCGCCGCCACCCGTGCCGATCGGTTTGCCATCCGATCTATTGCAGCGAAGGCCAGATGTCCAGCAGGCCGAGCGAGAGTTGGCTGCCGCCACCGCCCGAATCGGCGTTGCCAGGGCGGAACTGTTTCCACGCTTTTCTCTGACCGGATCGGTCGGGCTGCAAAGCGTCAGCGCGAGCGAGTGGTTCGATCCGAGCAGCCGGTTCTGGTCGGCCGGGCCGACGGTGCTGTGGCGGATTTTCGATGCGGGTCGGCTGCGCGCCAACGTCCAAGTGCAAACGGCCCGAGAGGAAGAGGCGCTGGCCAGGTACGAGCAACAGGCGCTCACGGCCTTTGAAGATGTGGAAAACGCGCTGACCGCTTACGCTAAAGAGCAGGCGCGTTTCCGATCCTTGCAGACTTCAGTCACGGCGCAACGAGCGGCCTTGCGTTTGTCGCAAGACCTTTACCAGAGCGGGCTGGCCGACTTTCTCCGGGTGCTCGAATCCTCCCGTGCCCTCTATCAAGCGGAAGATGCCTTGGCGCAGAGTGAGAACGCGGTGTTGATTGACCTGGTTGCACTCTACAAAGCCCTGGGCGGCGGGTGGGAAATTGCTGCGGCACAACAGCGCGCGCGGACCGGTGAGGGAGAAGCGTTCAAACCAGGTCGCGAATCGGCCCAAGCCGAGAATTGAATCCAGTCGGGATCCATGTCTAGATGGCCTTGCGCCGAATTGATACCGAACTGGAAATGACGTGACGTGAGAAAGCGAATTCTGCTGGCGGGAGTGGTGATCCTGGCACTCGGAACGATCGGCTGGTTTGTCTGGACACGAACCCGCCACTCTGAAAGCCACCAACTCGAGCTGTTTGGCAACGTCGATATTCGAGAGGTGAATCTCGGATTCCGAGTGCCCGGGCGCTTACAAGAAGTGCGCCATGACGAGGGCGATGTCGTATCAGCGGGCGAAATCCTGGCGCGCTTGGATGCCGAACCGAACCGGCGTGAAGTGCAGGAGGCTAAAGCGCAAGTGGAAGCGTTGCGCGCCCGGGTGCAACTGCTCGAGGCTGGGAATCGGCCGCAGGAAGTGGCCCAAGCTAACGCTTTAGTCCATGAACGCGAAGTGACGGCCGCCAATGCGGAGCGGCTGTTCAAAAGACAGGAGGAGCTCCTCAGTAGTAAGACTGTCTCCGTCCAGGATCGCGACGACGCTGAGGCTCGCTATCGTGAGGCCGAGGCTCGCCTCCGCTCTGCCCGTGAGCAACTCGCCCTTTTACAAGCCGGCTTTCGCCCGGAAGAGATTGCGCAAGCCCGCGCTGATCTGGTCCGAGGCGAAGCGGCCTTGGCCGCAGCTGAACTGCGCCTGGAGGACACGATCCTCAAAGCTCCGAGCGAGGGCGTTATTTTAACCCGAGCCCAAGAGCCGGGGGCGATACTGGCGGCCGGGGCAACGGTTCTGACGCTTTCGTTGCGGCGCCCGGTTTGGGTGCGAGCCTACATCTCAGAGCCTGACCTGGGCAGGATCCATCCTGGAATACAGGTGAAAGTTTACACAGACACTCGTCCACAGAAGCCTTACGCAGGTCAGGTCGGGTTTATCTCACCGCGCGCGGAGTTTACACCGAAGAACGTGGAGACTAGAGAGCTGCGAACCTCCCTCGTCTACCGGCTCCGAATTGTGGTCAATGAGGCGGACGAGGCTCTCCGCCAAGGCATGCCAGTCACGGTCCAGATTCCCACCCAATAGACGGGCGGCCGAACATGCCTGCGCCAACCGCCAAGCTGGAACGTGTGCGCAAGGAATTTCCGGGCGCCGATTCACCTGCCTTGGCCAGCGTCACGGCCGAGTTCCCAGCGGGCCAGGTGACCGGCCTGGTTGGACCGGATGGGGCCGGCAAAACCACGCTTATGCGGTTGGTGGCAGGACTGCTCGTGCCAACGTCCGGCAAAATTGAAGTGGACGGGTTGAACCCGGATCGCGATTCGGCGCGGCTGCGCGACTATATCGGGTATATGCCGCAGAAGTTCGGTCTGTATGAGGATCTCTCCGTCCAGGAAAACCTTGAACTTCACGCCGATTTGCGCGGAGTGATTGGGACAGAGCGGCGCACCTCGTTCGAACGGCTGCTCGCCTTCACTGATCTTGGACGATTCACGGATCGTTTTGCCGGCAAGCTTTCCGGCGGGATGAAACAAAAACTAGGACTGGCTTGCGCGCTCTTGGGTCACCCCAAGTTGCTGCTGCTGGATGAACCAGGTGTTGGAGTGGACCCCATCTCGCGCCGAGAACTTTGGCGGATGGTGCATGAGCTCGTTCAGCAAGGTTTAACAGTCGTTTGGAGCACCGCGTACCTGGACGAAGCCGAGAACTGCCACCAGGTGCTGCTCCTCAACCAGGGCGATCTGCTTTTCGCCGGCCCACCTTCCGAGCTGACTGGGCGCGTGCGCGGACGCGCCGTCCAGATTCGGGGCCTAACAGGAAATCGGCGCCGCGTTTTGAGCCAGGCGCTGCGCTTGCCAGGTGTGATGGATGGGGTCATTCAAGGGCACGCCGTGCGCCTGCTCTTGCGAGCGGTTGAAGCCACGGCCGAGTTGAAAGAGCTCGCGGCCGAAAATCATGGTGAGGTCGTTCCGGTGCAGCCCAGGTTTGAAGACGCGTTCATCGACGTGCTCGGCGGGGGGCCGGGCGCCGAATCCGGCTTGGCTAGTCGCGTTAAGCCCGTGGGCAATGAACATCAGACGATGGTGGAAGCGGCTGACTTGACCAAAAAGTTCGGCACCTTTACGGCCGCGGATCACGTAACCTTTACCGTCCAGCGCGGCGAGATCTTTGGATTGCTCGGTCCGAATGGGGCGGGCAAATCAACGACTTTTAGGATGATGTGCGGCCTCTTGACTCCCACCGCCGGAACCGCGCGGGTAATGGGCATCGACTTGCAGAAGAGCGCGAGCCGCGCGCGCCAGCGACTCGGGTACATGGCTCAGAAATTTTCTCTGTACGGCCAATTGAGTGTCCGACAGAACCTGAACTTTTTTTCGGGTGCGTATGGTCTTCGCGGGAGCTCACAGGCGGAGGTGGTATCGAACATGGTCGATGCCTTTAAGCTTGAACCGTACCTCGAGCACGCGGCGGAGACGCTGCCACTTGGGTTCAAGCAGCGCCTGGCCTTAGCCTGCGCTTTGATGCACCAGCCAGCCGTGCTTTTTTTAGATGAACCGACTTCCGGCGTTGACCCGGTCACGCGCCGGGAATTCTGGACGCACATCAATGGATTGGTGGAGAAAGGCGTCACGGTGGTGGTGACGACCCATTTTATGGACGAGGCCGAATATTGCGATCGGGTGGCACTTGTCTTTCGCGGCCGGATCATTGCCGCTGGGACGCCTGACGAGCTCAAGAGCAAAGCGGCGACTGACCAGGACCAGGACCCCTCCATGGAAGAGGCGTTCATCGAACTCATTCAGCGAGAAGCGGAGGAAACGAAATGAAGTCTCTTGTTTCCTGGCGCAGACTGCTCGCACTCTGCCGGAAAGAAACTTTTCAGATTCTCCGAGACCCGAGCAGCAACGTCATCGCGTTTGTCCTGCCGGTGGTGATGCTCTTCATCTTTGGCTACGGCATTAACCTCGACACGTCCGGCTTGCGCGTCGGACTGGTCCTGGAGGATGACAGCGTGGAGGCGCATCATTTTGCCGACGGCATGCTCGGCACGCGTTATTTGAAAGTCACCTGCACACGTCATCGCGAAGCGATGTTCCGCGCCATGGCGTCGGGCGAAATCCGCGGTTTCGTCATTGTCCCGATTGATTTCGCGGAGCGATTGAAGCGCGGAAGCGAACGCGCCCCAATCCTGGTGATTACGGATGGGGCGGAGCCGAACACGGCCAGTTTCGTCGAGAATTATCTGCAGGCGATTTGGGAATCCTGGTTGGCACGACGAGCGGAAGAGGAAGGAGCGCGGCCCATGCGAACCATCACTCTCGAGCCCCGGTTTTGGTTCAACCCTTCGGCCCAGAGCAGGAACTACCTGATCCCGGGATCAATTACGGTGATCATGACGGTCATTGGAGCGTTGCTCACCTCGCTGGTGGTCGCCCGCGAATGGGAACGGGGGACCATGGAAGCGTTGCTCGCGTCGCCGGTGACTCGGACAGAATTGTTGCTGAGCAAGCTCATCCCCTACTACGCGTTGGGCATGATCGCATTGCTGATCTGCGTGGGCATCTCGGTATTTCTGCTCCGGGTTCCCTTTCGCGGTTCGATCCTGGTGCTGTGGCTGGTCGGTTCACTCTTTCTGGGCAGTGCCCTTGGCTTGGGCCTTCTGCTCTCCACCGTGACGCGCAACCAATTCAACGCCGCGCAGGCTGCCTTGAATGCCGCTTTCCTCCCAGCCTTGATTCTCTCCGGTTTCATTTATGAGATCCGGAGCATGCCGCCGGTAATCCGGGCGATCACGTACCTGGTTCCGGCGCGCTACTTCGTCAGTGCGATGCAAACGCTTTTCCAAGCAGGTGATGTCTGGTCCGTGCTCGACCGCAGTCTTGGGTTTCTGGCCGTAGCGGCGGCGTTTTTCATTGGCCTGACAGCGTTAAAAACCAAGCGGCGGATCGAATGATCCCATGCTCTATCGCATCGCCACACTGGTCGTAAAAGAATTGCAAACGCTCTTGCGTGATCGGCAAGGCCGGATGCTGTTGATCGGGCCGGTTCTATTGCAGTTGGCCGTCTTTCCGTTTGCTGCCACTTTGGAGGTGAAGAACAACGCCTTAGCGGTATTCAACCAGGACACGGGCTCCGTCTCCTGGGATCTCATTCAACGCTTCGCGCAGGCCAGGGCCTTCACCGGTTTCGTCCAGGTGCGCGATGAAACAGAGTTGCGCCAGGTGCTCGATGGGCAACAAGCGCTGGTCCTGCTCCGGTTTTTTCCGGAGTTCTCGCGTGAATTCCAAGCAGGCCGTTCCGCGTCGATCCAAGCTATCCTGGACGGGCGGAGATCGAACAGCGGCCAGATCGCCCTCGGGTACGTGCGGCAAATCGTGCAGAGATATCTGGACGATGTTCGGGATGCGGAGAGCCGCCCTGCCGCGGCGCAGTTATCCGTGCGGCACTGGTACAATCCGAATCTGAACTACGTTTACCACATTGTGCCGAGCCTGGTGGCGATCATCACGACGATCAGCACCCTGGTGGTGACGTCGTTGTCTGTCGCGCGGGAAAGGGAGCAGGGGACGTTCGATCAACTGTTGGTTTCGCCGCTCACACCTGGAATGATCATGGTTGGCAAAGCTGTGCCCGCGCTGATCGTGGCCACCTTCCAAGCCAGCATCATCCTGAGCGCGGGCGTATGGATTTATCACATTCCTTTCCAAGGTTCGCTTCCGCTTCTCTATGGGAGCATGCTGGTTTACATTCTGGCCTTGGCAGGGTTCGGTTTGCTCATCTCCTCCATTTGTTCGACGCAACAACAAGCCTTCCTGGGCACGTTCAGCTTTATGGTGCCGGCAGTGTTGCTTTCGGGATTTCCGTCTCCGGTTGAGAATATGCCGGTTTGGTTGCAAACGCTGGATTGGGTAAATCCACTGCGCCACTTCATCGTCATTGTAAAAGGAATTTTCTTACGCGACATGGATTTCATGACCGTGGTGCAGCATGTATGGCCGCTGGTGCTGATCGCGGCAGTCACGCTTACGGCGGCGGACACACTGTTTCGACGTCGACTGAATTAGGAAGTTTTTAGAACGATCGGAAGCCTCCCGCGAAATCCAAGCGAAAATTGAGATCTGTCCTGAGTTGAGGCAAGATTGTCTCGATTTGTCTGGGAACGAGACAAAAACAAGGTCGAGATTGGGTGGGGAAAGAGGGTTGTAACCTGATTGGATTGAAGTACTACCAGCAAATATCGGCCTTTTTTCAGTTTTGGCAATTCTCATTCGTCGGAAAGCTGCGGGTCGGCATGACTGCTGCTTGTGGGCGCGGCATGAAGTCCGTGTTGTACTACCTCCCGCTGTGTCGTTTGCTGCTGTCGCTTTCGATGTTCTCACTTCTTATTTGTTCAACGTTTGCCAAAGAGATTTCGTTAAGTTGGGATCCGAGCCCAGATCCCGATATTGTCGGTTACGTCCTCTATTTCGCTCCCGCGAATGGCAACCAGTACCAACGAGTAGAAGTCGGCGCCGCCACCTCGCGCGCTATTGCCGGTTTACAGCCGGGCACGACTTACCAGCTGTTCTCAACGGCCGTTAATTCCGCCGGTGCGGAAAGCCGTCCATCCAATGTCGTTTTATTTAGGGTGCCCGATGATTCGAACCTGCTGCAGAACGGCAGCTTTGAAGACGATTTTAACGGCTGGAGTGCAGGCGGGCATCTTTCCATTCACGAGCCGGACGCCAGCAACGGGCGCAAATCAATGCTCTTCAACTATGGTCAACGGGAAGCGAACGGTCTGCTCTCGCAACGGTTCTCGACCGAGGCCGGCCGGAGCTACACCGTTTCGTTCGATTTAGGTTCCTATTCGGTGCTTTTTAAGGACGACATGATGATGGTGGTGAGCGTCAAAGGAAATTCAGTGTTGGCGGCGCAGAGTTACACCACTACCACCTCCGGCACTGGATTCTCCTGGACGACAACGTCCTTTAACTTCACGGCCGACAGCGCAAAGGCGACCCTGCTTTTCCAGGATGCCTCCGTTTCGACCGATAGCGTCGACCTCTTGCTCGACAACGTGCGGGTGACTGCCGACCCGCTCTGAACAGCACTCCGCTAGCACCGCGAGTGACCATATCAACGAGACGCGGGGCGTCCTTACGACGCGCCCGCTGTTGTTGCTCGGGCTTGCGTATTGCGACGAGGCAACTGCGGGCGGACAATCAAAGTGAAAAGACCGCAGAGCCTCCCGAACCCCATTGAGCGCAGACCCGACATCTCCAAATCGTTCGTTCCGAGCCGAATTCGCGCACTTGCTTTTGCGGCTCGACACGTCAGTGGAACCGGCCGTTTTGAGTTAGGCCGGCGCCGATCGCGGTCCAGCGCGAAAGCGTCCGGCTTCCACGGACGGGCGAAGATGAGGCGACAGGTTATTCCGTCGCGAGAGTTTCGATGGTTGCATTGTTGATCGCCCGAAGAAAGTCGACTCGCAGCAAAGACCCGCTCTCGACTTAAATAAGTTCATTGTTTGTTTTCGATGGCTGCCAGCTGGATATCTGCCGGAAACGTGCCGGGAAGCCGCGCGAGATCCGCTCGATTTGGATGTTGAGCGGGTATTCAGCGGATATCCGGCGGATATCCAGCAGGTATCCAGCAACTGGCTGCGCGGAAAGGTTCGTAGTGCTTTGGGAAGAGGCGCCGCTCCGCGCGCGCCGGAGAGTTGCGGTCCTTCCACCCGTCGGAAAAAAGTGAGACCAAATGGTCTCACTTTTGCAACAAGCTGCTGCTGTTTTGGTTAAGAACGAAGATTTCACAATTTGTTCTTCGAACGCGTCAAAATGCCGTCCAACAATCGTTGGAGTGCCTGCACTTTGGCGATCAACACGTCGCGTTCCTCACCGTTCAGTTTGAGAAGGAGCTGCAGCAATTCCTGAAATCCTTGGCGCGCCGACTGGCGCAGATGGGAACGCTGCTTCCGATCGCCATCGGCAGCAGTGTTTTGAACGCCTCGTCGTTCGGATCTCAGCACTTGCTTCGCAGCCAGCTCGACCAAGCGCGCAGGAACGTAGCCCTGTTGCGACCAGCTGACTGCATTGAGCCAAGCTGTTTGGGCCTTTTCAGTCGATAACCGGCTAACGGTTGGACCTGAGCTTCCGATTCGGGGAGCGGGAGACCTGGAATGTGCGACGAGGAGCTTCTGCACCTGGCCCGCCGCGATATAAGTTGCCCGTCACGACGAGCGTCGGCGTTGACCCGGATGAGCGTGTGGCCGGCAGGCAACAACTTCCTAGTGTAGCTCCGCATCTTATCGTTTGTCGAAAGATCCAGGTGCGCCAGCACCGTGGTCACGGCCATCACCGTCGCCGCATGGCACATTTCGGCACGGCGGTTTTGCCAACGGACCGCAATCTGCCGATCCGACCTTAAAACGCCGTCAACGGACGATTTGGAAGAGTCAAGCAGTGCGGCGGCTTGCGGCTGCAGATTGAGATCGGGGATGTCCATTTAGAAAGGCGCGGCCGGTCAGGGGCTCGCCGCTCAAGTTCACGGGGCGATTCAGAAACCTTCTGAAACGCGTACTGCCGACCCTGATCGGTCGCACGGAGATCGGTTCGGTTGGGCAAATTCTATCGACAACGAATTCTTCAATCTGTTAACAACTCGGCGCAAGCCCGAGATTTTATGCCTGAACAACGCTGGCTTCGGATCATCCCTGTCGCACTGATCATGTACACAATCTCGTACATTGATCGCACCAACATTGCGTTGGCTCTGGACCCGAATATCTCGAGCATGATGCAGGACCTGGCGATGGACGACGCCATGAAGTCCACTGCTGCTGGCATTTTCTTCTGGGGATACCTCGCTTTGCAGATTCCCGCTGGGCACCTCGCAAATCGGTGGAGCGCAAAAAAGGTGATTGCGATTCTACTCGTCTTTTGGGGCATCTGCGCCATCGGCTGCGGCCTGGTCAAAACGTATCAACAGCTCGTGGTCATGCGCGTGCTACTCGGCGTCGCCGAGAGCGGCGTTTTCCCGGCCACCCTCGTTCTGCTGGCGAATTGGTTTCCACGCAGCGAACGGGCGCGAGCCAATGCATATTGGAACTTATGCCAACCGCTGGCGGTGGCCGGATCGGCTCCGATTACCGGGTGGCTCCTGGGCTATTGGGGTTGGAAAACAATGCTGGTGCTGGAAGGCGCCCTCCCGTTTATCTGGCTGCCAATCTGGCTTTATTTCATCAGCGATCATCCGCGACAAGCGAAGTGGATCTCCAGCCAGGAGCGAGAGCATTTGGAAACGACATTGCAGGCGGAGGCGTCCAGTCTTGATTCCGGGAAGAAGACGTCGATCTGGGAAGCTTTCATTCAGCCGGCTGTCTTCGTCATGGTCCCGATTTACTTTCTCCAGAATTGTGCTGCCTATGGATGCAATACGTTTCTGACCGAAGGCATCCGCGGCGCCGGACACCATTTCAACGGATTTCAAACCGGGATTTTATTCGCGATTCCGTATGCGTTAGCTGCCATCGTTATGGTCCTGAACTCCTGGCATTCGGATAAGCACCACGAGCGACGCGGTCACGTGGCGGCGGTCTACACCATGAGTGGTGTATCGCTGATCGTGAGTGTGCTGCTGAAAGAACACTCCTTCTGGTTGTCTTATTTCTTCCTCTGCTTTGCCATTCCAGGACCTTTCGCTGGGTTGGCACCGTTTTGGGCAATCCCGGCGGAGACCATGCCTCGTCACGTCCTGGGGGCGGTTATGGGGTTGGTCAATGCTTTTGGCAACGTTGGCGGATTTTTCGGTAATAAGATTGTCGGGTTTCTCAAGGTCCAAACCCAGGGAATCACTGTTCCGTTCACGGTGCTTGGATTGCTTTTGATCATTGCCGCCGCGCTTTGCTTTCTTTTGCCGAAAGCAAAAGTGCCCGAACCCGTTGCCTCTCAGCATTAATGCCTGGAAGGTCGCGTGAGCCGCTCGGAAACACCTGTTTCGCTCTCTTTGCCTGACCCGCTCGAAGCATATCCGGTTCGGGGGGCCGAGCGGACTCGCTGGATTCGATCGCGGCGGCCAGAGAGGGCATTAGGCGATCCGTTCAAGCCGCATGGCTTCTTTGTGGAAGAGGAACGAACGGTCAGTGGGCGAATAGCGAAAACTCCGACAATCCTTTTGACCAACCGGGAGTGTCCTTGGCACTGCCTCATGTGCGACCTTTGGAAGACGGCGTTACCATCCTCCGTGCCTGGTGGGGCTATTCCCGCTCAAATTGACCAGGCCTTATCGGCTTTAGAGATTTGTCCCAAGTCGGCGCGCGCCGAGCAAATGCAGCTCAAGCTTTACAACGGGGGCAGCTTTTTTGATCCGCAAGCTGTTCCGCCGGCGGACTTCAATGCCATTGCAGAGAGGCTCGCACCTTTTGAGAACGTGGTGGTGGAAAGCCATCCCGCTCTGATCAACGATTCCTCTCTGCGCTTTCGCGATCAGCTGTGTGCTTCCAGCCTAGACGAAAAGCACCCGAAGCTCGAGGTGGCAATGGGGCTCGAAACGGCTCATCCTCAAGTTCTGGAGAAGCTGAACAAGCGCATGACTCTGGAACAGTTTGCCAAAGCTTGCGCCTTCCTTGTTCAGAACGAAATCGCGGTCCGCGCGTTCGTTCTGGTGCAACCTCCCTTTCTTCCCGAAGCGGAAGCGCTCAGTTGGGCGGAGCGATCGGTTGAATTTGCCGTCTCGGTTGGAGCTTCGGTCGTGTCGCTAATTCCCACGCGCCTTGGCAATGGCGCGCTGGAAACGCTGCGAAACACGGGGCACTTCGCACCGCCGAAGCTGCACACCCTGGAGGCTGCGCACGATGCTGGGATCCGTCGCGGAGGCGCGCGGATCTTCGCGGATACTTGGAACCTGCGCGAGTTTGCCTCCTGCGATTCCTGTTTTGCGCAGCGACTTGACCGCATTCGAGAAATGAATTTTGCGCAAACGATATTGCCTAATATCGAGTGCCCGGGGTGCAAGCCCGGTAAAGCTCTGCGATCGTGAGCAGACAGGATTTCGATTTGGCCATCGTCGGCGCGGGCTTCTCCGGATCCTTACTGGCCATGATTGCGCGCCGGTTGGGCATTTCGGTCATATTGTTGGAGCGCGGCCGGCACCCGCGTTTCGTTATCGGCGAATCCTCAACGCCGCTGGCGAATCTTCTTTTAGACCAGCTCAGCGTCGAATTCGACTTGCCGCGCGTTCGACCGCTGTGCCAGTGGGGGACGTGGCAAGCGAACTACCCGCAGGTCGCTTGTGGGCTGAAGCGTGGTTTCGCCTTCTTCCACCACCAACGTGACCGGCGGTACTATCCGGAACCGGATCACCACAACCAGCTTCTGGTCGGCGCAAGTCCGAATGAGCAGGTGGCGGATACGCATTGGTACCGTCCGGACTTCGATTATTTCCTTGTCTGCGAAGCCCAAAGAATGGGGGTCGAATATCTTGACCAAGTGTTCTTGGATAAGCCGGAATTTCGGCCTGGGTGCGTTTCTCTATCGGGAAAACGGAATGGCGGATTAGTTTCCGTTTCGGCACGATTTCTGGTCGATGCCAGCGGCGCCCGCGGCTACTTATGGTCGCAGCTCAAGCTACCGGAAAGCAGTCAACCGTATTTACCGCCCACCCAGGCGCTCTTCAGCCATTTCCGAGGCGTGGGCCGATTGCAGGATTTGGGAATGGTTCCGCCTCAATCCGAGCCCCCCTTTCCGCTCGATGACGCGGCGGTCCATCATGTTTTTGATGGCGGTTGGATTTGGGTGCTTCGGTTTAACAATGGTCTGACCAGCGCCGGGTTGGCTGCCTGCGACCGGTTAGCGCAAGAGTTGCGCTTAGCGGAGGGGGCGCAAGCGTGGGCCAGATTGCTTCAACAATTTCCAACTATTCAGGAGCAGTTCAAATCCGCTGAGACAACGGTCCGGTATCTCCATTTTCCCAAGCTGGCTTTTCGCACCGAACCCATGGTCGGACCTGGTTGGGCCATGTTGCCGTCCGCGGCGAGCTTTATTGATCCGCTGCTTTCCACCGGATTTACGCTAACGCTGCTGGGGGTTCTGCGGTTGAGCCGGATCCTGCAATCCCGTTGGGGGGGGCCGGCGGTTGAACCTGCCCTGAGTCTTTACTCGTCCCAGTGCACGGCCGAATCGTTGGCCACAGAACGACTGATCGCTGCGCTCTACGCCTCCATGTCCGATTTCGCGCGATTCGCCAATGTCGCTTTTCTCTACTTTGCCGCCGTCAGCTTTTCTGAAGTAACCGCGCGAAAAGGGGACCGCGATCTGTCGCGCTCTTTTCTCTTGTGCGATGAGTCGCCATTCGGGCTGGAGGTCGAGCGTTTGTTAGGCGAGGTTTTGAGTTCTGGCGAATCGAATCGAAGGTTGGCGGACCGTGCCTTGAAGAAGCGTGTTTTGGAATTGATTCGGCCTTACGACCGAATTGGACTCTGCCGAGCGCAGCGGCCGAATTGGTTCCCGGTGAGTTGAGCGGGTGCCCCGTTTCGCTTGCAGCACCAGGACCCTGGTCCTAGGTTCAGCTTATGAAGATCGGACTCGGGACCCTCTGCCTCCTTTCTTTGCTCTGGCAGACATCCGCGGCTTTGGGAGCCCACTCGGTCGTACCTTCCCCCAAAGCTTACATCATTCCGATTCGCGATGAGATTCAACCGCCGCTCGTTTACGTCGTGCGGCGGGGTGTCAAAGCGGCCATGCACAACAAAGCGGAGATGATCATTTTGGACATGGAAACCAACGGCGGGCGAGTGGATACCACTGAAGAGATCATCAAAATCCTTGATCAGTTCAAAGGGGAGAAGATCACTTACGTCAACCGAAAGGCATTCTCAGCGGGCGCATTCATTGCGGTTGCCACCCAGCAGATTTATATGGCGCCGGAAAGCGTCATTGGCGCGGCTGCTCCACTGATCATGGTTCCGGGCACTGGCAGTCCAACGGATCTCCCCTCGACCATGGAAGCGAAGATGACCTCGGGGATCCGAGCACTCGTTCGAACTCATGCGGAAAAGAACGGCTATAACGTCGACGTGGTGGAGGCGATGATCGATAAGAATAAAGAGCTCAAAATCGACGGCGAGGTCCTGAATGAGAAGGGCCAGATCCTCACCCTGACGAACCTCCAAGCCGAAAAAAAATACGGTAAACCACCCAAGCCGCTCCTTTCGTCCGGAACGGTTGAAACTCTCGATGCGCTTTTGATTCAGTTGGGCTATGGAACCGCTCCGCGAGTTTACGTGCAGCCGACTGGCGTAGAGCGGCTCGGGTCCTGGATTAATGCCTTAAGCCCGCTTTTGTTGATCATCGGCGTGCTCGGGATCTATCTGGAATTCAAGACGCCGGGATTTGGACTGCCGGGCATCGTTGGCATGGCCGCCTTTGTTGTTTATTTCCTGGGTGGCTACGTGGCGGGGCTATCGGGCATGGAATGGATTGCTCTGTTCATCTTGGGCCTGATCCTGTTTGCGCTGGAGCTCTTCGTCTTTCCGGGAACAGCTGTGCTGGGTTTTGCGGGAGTGCTGCTTGTCCTCGTATCCGTGGCCATGGCCATGGTCGATATCTATCCAAGTGCGCCCGGCTTGCCGGTGACCTGGCAGTTCAAATTCCCGCTTCAGACCATGGCCATCAATTTTTCCATCACGGTCGCGGGATGTTTCCTGCTGATCTGGTTGCTCAGTTACTTTCTGCCCAAAACAACTCTTTACAGCGCGCTGGTCTCTCATTCAGTTAGTGGCGAGCAGTCGAGGGTCCTGCAGGAGAAAGTCGAAGAAGAGCGCGTCGGAGAAACGGGAGTGGCGGTCTCGATGCTGCGGCCTGGAGGCAAAGCTCAGTTTGGCGATCAACTATTGGATGTGATCACGCAAGGAGAACCGATTTCGAAGGGCGCCCACGTAAGAATCATCGGTTATAGCGGAACGGACGCCGTGGTTGAGGAGATCACATAGCAGTGGAGCCGGCCCCGTTTCGTGACACCCGACTTCCCGAAACTTAGGGTGTCGAACGAGTACCGGGAGCGGGAGCCTGGATGGGCGCATTGGTCCGGCGACTCGATTTAGGTTCGCGGCGGCGCCAATCGTCCGTCATTCGGTTGGCCGGGCGTCGCTTCATGATCTCTTCGAAGCCCTTTTGCTGCTCGGGAGTTAATTCCGCGCGAATCCGCTCCTGAACCCGCCGGTGCTCTTCCTGAGCTTGCGGCGCGATGGAATCCCACAACTGCTTCATCCGGTCATGATTCTCGTGCAGGATTTGATCGATCCGCTCGCGCTGGACCGGTGTGAGGTAGAGCTGCCGCTGCAGCCGATCGAGAAGATCGCCACGCTGTCGTAGGGAACCAAAAGTACCGGGGCTCGTGCTGGTGGGTGGCAGTTCACGCAGCTTAAGCCGAACGGTTAAGCCACCCGTGACAACACCGGCTGCGAAGATAACCAGGGCAGCCGCGATGACTTTCCAAGCGTTCACCAGGAATCCTCGAGCGAACCGAGGGGCCCCCAAACGGTGCGTTCAAGGTCCGCGGCGAGGGTATCGGATGGTGCGGTGGACCGGCTGGCCATCATGGTCCAAACGCTCATGATCACCATGATGCCGACGCACGGGGCCGCTGCCCGCCAGAGGAGGCGCGACCAGATCGCCCAAGCGTCAATCGGCGCGGCTGCGGCCAGCCTGGCCATGACACGTTTTTCAAAGGCATACGGGACGTGATCACTGGTTGGAAGCACGCGTGCCGCCGCGATTAGCTTCGCCTGTAATTCGTCAATATTCATAGCCCGTACAGGTCAGACGACTGCATTTGAGAGCCGGTTACAGATACTTCTCTCGTTTAATCTGCGCCAAGCACTTTCGCATTTCCGCGCGTGCCCGGAAAGCCCGAACCTTGACCAGCGGAACGGACCAGCCGGTCAGCTGCGAAATCTCTTTTACGGACCGATCTTCGATTTCGAGCAAAGTTAAGACCAGCCGCGCGGGAGGGGAGAGGCGTTCGAAAACGGCCGCAACCAGTTCCCGGGCGGCTGCGGCTGCTTCGGGGTCCTTCTCCGGGTCTGCGATAAAGTGGTCGAGCCAATCCGTGTCTTGAAGGCTGATATCAGTAAAAGCGGATTCTCTGGACCGCTGTTGTTCGCGGAGATGATCGTAACAAGTGCGAACGCCCAGGCGCATCAACCAATGCTCAAATGGAGCTTCCGCTCGATAGCTGGCAAGCTTCTGGAACGCCTTGATCAGGATCTCCTGCACCAAATCCTCGACTTGGCTCTCATTCCGCGAATAGCGCCTGGCCATGGCGAAAAGGCGCGGCTGATAACGGCGGATAAGCGGTTCGAAGCTGGCCGTCTCCCCCCGCAAGACCGCTGCAATCAGCTCCGCGTCGCTGGGTTCCATCTTGGCGCAATCTGTCACAGAAGGTGGGTGGCTGAAAGTCAAATTGACGCGTGTCATGGTTCGGCAACGCCGCTTAAACGCTTGCTTGGATCGAGCGCGATCTTTAGGCTGCACGCCACATCAGGGCCTGCAGTTCACGATAGCACAGCTTGAGGGCCAAGACGTCTCCCGGCCTTCAATCAAGATAAACTATGGCAAAGGTACTTTTGGTCGAAGATAACGAGATGAATCGCGATATGCTCTCGCGGAGACTGGAGCGGCGTGGCTATCAGATGCTCCTCGCAGTTGATGGACAGCAAGGGGTCCAGTTGGCGCAACAGGAAAAGCCCGACCTCATCTTGATGGACATGAGTCTGCCGGTGTTGGATGGCTGGGACGCGACTCGTCAGCTCAAAGCCGCGCCTGAAACGAAGAGCATTCCAATCATCGCGCTCACCGCGCACGCCATGGCCAGCGATGAACAAAAAGCGCGCGAGGCCGGTTGCGACGATTTTGACACCAAGCCGATTGAGCTCACGCGGTTATTGGAGAAGATGCAACGCCTCGTTCGTGCTTGAAGGCTCAGCGCTGGAGCCAGGATGCCGGTAAGGCTGAGGTAAATCGCACGGCCCAACCGAGCGGACCGGCGGAAGAGTCCATTACTTTGCAGTAAACCTTCTCGAGGTCAACCTGACCTGATCCCGCTCGAACCAACCGCAGGTCGCTCCGGGCCTGGAGGGCTCGGTCCGTCTTCAAAAAACCGGAGCGCGGATTCGTCACGGCCAGTTCTGCCGCGAAACTGTCGCCCGCTAGCATTTTGACATCGAGTAAAGGGAAGGCATCGACGGCCAGTTGAGCTAGAATCGCTGAGTTTGGAAGGTCGAACTGCGGCAAATCGAGGTGGTCCTGCCCTTTCAGACCCATCACCTCGAAGAGCTTCAGGGGTGCGCTCGCGCCTTTAACGGAAATCGTCACGGTTCGGTCTGCCTTTAATCGTGGTCCTAAGGCAGCGGCCGTCGCTTCGGAAATGAGGACCTCACCGCCCACCGTTACCGATTGGATGCGCCCCGCCAGGTTGACTTGAGCCCCGACCGCCCCATATTTCGCTCGTTTATCGGAACCGATATTGCCTACCACCACTTCACCGGTATTCACTCCGATGCCCATTTCCAGTGGCGGAACACCGAGTCGGCCCAGACGGCGATTCACGCGCTCCATCTCCGCTTGCATGGCCAGGGCACAAGCCACCGCCGCTTCCGGGTGCCCAGGTCGAGCCAGTGGCGCGCCGAAGATGGCCAGGATGGCGTCGCCGATGAACTCGTCGATCATGCCTTGATATTGTGCAATGACGGTCGCCATTGCGCCGAGATAAGTGTTGAGCAGTTCGACGACTCGTTCTGGAGCCAGCCTTTCGGTCAGCGAAGTGAAGCCCCGCAGATCGCTCATCAGCACGGTAACGACCCGCTTCTCGCCCCCGAGTTCGAGTCCTTTAGGGCTTTCCAGGACGCTTTGGACCACCTCGTTCGTAACGTAGCGGCCGAAAATCTGGCGAACAAACTCGTTTCGAACCTTCAGCTCTTCCGCCATCTGATGCATTTCGGCAATGCGCCGGTTTAATTCGGCCTGGGCGCGGCGCAGTTCCAATTGTGTAGTGAGGCGCGCGAGCGCAACTTCGAAATCGATCGGTTTCGTCAGGTAATCGTTGGCGCCCAGGCGCAAGGCATTGGCCATGTCCACACTCGCGTCCATGCCGGTGACCATAATCACTGGCAGTTCAGTGCGAGTTTTATTCTGGCGGACCAGTCGCAGCAATTCCAACCCGTCCATGCCTGGCATCACGGAGTCGACCAGCAGCAGGTCGAAGGCAGTTCGGTCGATCAAATCGAGTGCTTCGCGCCCGTCAGTAGCGGTGCTCACCTTGTAGCCGACCCGATGCAGCCGCCTGGCGAGAAGCTCCCGACTTGGACGATCGTCGTCCACTACCAGCAGAGAGGCCGATATGTCCAGCGGCCGCCCTTGCGGTTCGTTCGCGAGACGTGGAGCTGCTCCGATAGTCTCCTGGCTCGACTCACTGGATTGAGGTTGGGGAGGAGCCGGTTCGGCTGAAGCGCTGATGTTTTGCGGCAGGAGTACCGATTCCATCAACTTGAGCCATTGCTCCGCCGCGGTGCGAATTTTGCAGAGATCCGAAAGGAGGCTGCGCTGGCCCAGTTCGGTTGCTTGTTCGATAAGCAGTTCGGTGTAGCCGATGATATGGTTCACCGGCGTTCTCAGCTCGTGTTGAACTTGCTGCCAATTCTGGGCGCGACCGAAATTGCTTTCATCCAGGTAATGAGACAGCAGCTCGAGCAACTGCTTGCCGCCCGTTCGGATATGGCCCAAATCCGCGAGCATGCGTTCGGGCATGTCTTCCTCGTCCAGGAGGATTTCGCAGTAGCCTAGAATGTGATTGATAGGTGTCCGCAGCTCATGCCGAGCTTTGGCCAGATCGATGCGTCGCGACATGAAAAGGAGAAGCGCGCGTGGTCAAATTACTCGTGCAGCTTCGAGTCAATCAGAATAGTCACTGGGCCGTTGTTGATCAGGCTGACAGCCATATCCGCCCCAAACTCGCCTGTCCGGACGGGCTTACCTAGGTCGGAGTTTAGACGGAGAATGAGCGCTTCGTAAAGCGGGATAGCGACCGCCGGTCGAGCGGAGCGGTCGTAGGATGGACGATTCCCTTTGCGCGTGCTGGCGAAGAGGGTGAACTGGCTGATCAAAAGAATGTCTCCAGCCACATCCTGCACGGATCGGTTCATCACTCCCGCTTCATCGTCGAAGATCCGGAGTCGAACGATCTTACCGCTGATCCAGACGACATCATCTGCCGTGTCGGCCTCTTCGACGCCGACCAAGACCAACAGACCGTTTTCAATGGCGCTCTTCAATTCACCGTCAATGCTGACGCTGGCTTGGCTGACTCGCTGGATGACCACGCGCATGCCGCTCAGTTAAGGCACCAATCCTGCAAAGCTCAAGTGCGCAGCCGCTCGGGGGCAGGCCTTTCCACTGGCGCCGCGTGTCAGGGCTAATCCGCGCGGGCGAGCTCGATCCAAAAAGCACTGCCTTGGCCGGGAGCCGATTGCAAGCCAACCTGGCCACCCATGCGTTCGATCGCACGTCGAACGATGGCCAGACCAGCTCCGGTCCCAGGGTATTCCGATTGCGAGTGCAGGCGCTCAAAAAGCCGAAAAACCCGTTCGTGATGTTCCGGCCGGATCCCGATTCCGTAGTCTCGAATCCAAAGGCGCACGGTTGTGTCTCGTTCCTCCGCGTGAATTTCGACGCGCGGGTTCAGTCCTGGAGGGACAAACTTGATGGCGTTGGTGAGAAGATTGATCAGGATCTGCTTGGTCGCGGCCGGGTTGGCGAGAACTTTGGGGAACGTTCCTTGCAGCTCGACTTGCGCGCGCGCAGAGCTGACCTCGTGCATGAGCTCGCCGAGAACCTCATTCAGGGCCTGTTTCAGGTCCAGTGGCCTTCTAGGCAGTTCGACGTGAGCGAGGCGCCCGAAGTCAAGCAGGTCCTGGATGAAGTCGTCCATCCGGTGAGCGGCCGCCGCCATCCGTTGTGTATAATCTTTGCCGCGAGGATCAAGAGCCGCGGAGCAATCCTCCACCAGCGCGTCTGCGAACCCAGAGATCGTGCGAAGCGGCGCGCGGAGATCATGGGCAATGCTGTAGCAGAAGCCTTCCCAGGCTTGGGTGCTTTCCTCCAGGTGCCGCGTGCGTTCGATGACTTTGTTCTCCAGTTCCGAGGCGAGTTGGCGGTAGCGCGCTTCGCTTTCTTTGAGGGCATCCTCGGCTGTTTTGCGACTCGTGTGATCCTGGGCGATCTTGGTGAAACCTTCGAGATCACCGAGCTCATTCCGGACGGCAATGAGCAGTCCGTTGACGAAGAGGCGCGAGCCGTCCTTGCGTTGATGCCAACGCTCGTCTTTCGCAATGCCGGTCTGCGCGGCTTGTTCGATCTCCCAGCTCGGCGCGCCGCGAGCCTGATCCTCCGGCGTAAAGATTACATCAAAGGGTTTGCCGATGATCTCAGAGGCCAAAAAACCGAACAGGCGCTGCGCGCCAACATTCCAACTTTCCACGCGACCATTCCGTCCGAGGCTGAAGATCGCGAAATCCTGAACAGTCTCGACCACGGCGCGCATTTGGATCTGGACCTGTCGGAGGCTATGCTCCATTTGAAACAGTTCAGTGACGTCACGCAAAACCAGCTGAACTCCGGGCTCCCCTTGCCAGGGCAAAGGCGCGCCCATCGATTCGAGGTTGATGATGGTGCCATCGAGCCGGATCCAACGTTCGGGGCGCATTGACGTCGGACCACGGGCCCGTTGGGTTGCCGCGTTGTTTTCGACGAAAGCCGCACGATCCTCGGCCGGGATGAAGAGGGAGGTTGATTGCCCAAGTAGTTGCGCGGGACCAGTGGCGCCGATTAGCCTGCAGAACGCCGCGTTGGTGAATACAATCCGGTCGTTCACATCCACCAGCATGGCGTACGGGCTGAGCTCCACCAATGCCTGGTACGGTTCGAAACGATCTGAAACGACTTCGCTCGTCGCCTGTGCGGGGCTGGTTCCCATCCTGCAGCATTTTTCCACGCATCAGCCCGGCGTGCTCTCTGTTTTCAGTATCGTGCGGACCCCGACTTGGGAAGGCGCGGCGTGCGCGAAATCTCTTAAAAGTGAGACATGCTCTGCCTCGGTTGTCTCACAACGGGCCACGCGCAAAGAGCCGCAAACATTCTAGGTCCATTCGGACACGTGCTGGAATGCGACCTGCTTTGATCCGCCCGCCCTGGCGGAGCTGTCGGGCGACTCAGTTAAAATTATGCACGTTGTACGTTCTGGGCGCGACCCCAAGCGGAGCGAGGGAGTTGGCGCCTTCACCTTGATTGAACTTTTAGTGGTCATCGCCATTATTGCGCTCCTGGCCGGTCTCTTAGCGCCCAGCTTGGCGAAGGCGAAAGGTCGCGCTCAACGCACCGTCTGCGTCAGCCAGCTAAAACAATTGTCTTTAGCCTGGACGATGTACACGCAGGACAATAACGGGCGGCTGCCTGAAACCTATTCCTTCGATCCCACCGGTGGTCTGAATAGTAACGTCTGGGTGCGCGGTTCGATGGATGACAGTCGCGCCTATGGCCCGATCGAAGCCGGCAAGCTGGATTCCACCAATTTGAATACAATCATCACCGGCACACTCTACTCCTACACCCAGGCACCCGCGGTTTATCATTGTCCGGCCGACCGCAGTGCGGTCCGCGGCATCCCGCGGGTCCGCAGTTATTCAATTAACGGTTGGATGGGCGGCCGCCCCCTCGCTGGAGAGGACGAGTATCGTCTGTTCCTAAACGAGAGCGAAATCATCAGCCCCGGCCCGGCCCAAGCTTTTGTCTTTATCGACGAGCACGAAAGCAGCATTAACGACGGGTGGTTCGCCGTCGATATGCGTGGAAATCGAGGGCTGATTGATGTGCCGGCCCGGCGACACGATAACGAGTTCGTCCTCTCCTTTGCCGACGGGCATGTCGAAGCCTGGAAGCTGAAGGACTCGCGGACGGTGCAGTTCCAGGGAACGCAGCTGGGGAACACGCCTACTAACCTCGATTGGGAGCGGCTCAAAAACGCCGCCTCCAGTCTACGTTAATCTTCAGAGTTAATTTCCAGGTCTATGAACAGTTCACTTCGTGGCGCCGGATCTATCTTCCGGATCATCCTTCGACGCTGCTTTTCTTTCGGCGCGGCCGCCGCGCTCTTCTACCTGTCTGTCGACATCGCCTCAGGGCAGGGGAGCCTTAATCCACCCGGACCGCCCGCGCCTACAATGAAAACTCTCGCGCAAATTGAACCGCGCACGCCGATCGGATCCCTTCCATTTACCATCGCCACGCCGGGCTCGTTTTATTTGACGACCAATCTGACAGGCGCCGCCGGGTTGGACGGCATTCTGATTCAAACGAGTGATGTGACTATCGACCTCGGCGGGTTCGATTTGAACGGAAGCACTGGAGCCCTCGCGGCTATTCGTCTCGGAGCCGGGGTGGAAAATGTCGCCATCCGGCACGGCTCGATCCGTGGGTGGACGACAGGGATTTCCGCCAGTAGCGCCAACCGATGTACAATTCAGGACCTCCGGGTCGCCGGCAGCGCCGGAACTGGGATTGCAGTCGGGACGGACAGTGTCGTCCGGGATTGCCTAACGTGGGGCAATCAGGGCCACGGGGTTATTTGCGACTCTGGCAGTCGCGTTTCGAACTGCACCGCCTCCAGCAACGGGGGCAACGGCCTGGTGGTGAGCAACGCTTGCCAGATCGTCGGCTCCCTCGCGTCGAACAATGGAGCCATCGGCTTTCTGGCCGGTTCCGACGCACAGTTGGATAAGTGCAAATCCTCTGGCAATGGCGCCGCGGGTGTTTCGGTGGGCGCGGATGCCACTATCAACGAAACCACCGCCTCCGCTAACCTCGACATCGGTATCCTGACCGGTGCAGGTGCCCAAATTGTTAACTGCAAGGCTTCCGAAAATGCGAAGGGAATCTCCGTGCAAGGAGATAGCACCGTTCGCGGCTGCCAGACATTTCAAAACAGCGGCGACGGCATTCTTGTCACAAGCGAATGCACCGTCTCGGGAAACAATTGCAAAGGCAACTTCCTGGCGCGGGATGCGGCGGGCATTCACGCGATCGGTTCGGGCAATGTCATTCAGGAGAACGTCGTCATCTCGAATGATTGGGGTATTCGCGTCGAAATGGCTGGGAATATGATCGTGAGGAACGTTGCCAACAATAACAGTCTCCAATACTCGCTGGGGGTAACCACCCAAGCCATTGGGCCAATTCTCTCGGGCGATGGCCTCGTCGGAGACACGAATCCGGCGGCAAATTTCCAGTTCTAAACGCAGAAATTACCGGATGGTCGCGTGAGCCGTGTTCTTCATCTCCGAATCTTTTTGCAAAGAATGGCGGCTCTCCTTTGCGCCAGCGCTCTCGGGGTGAACTGTTTCGCCATTTCAAATGTAAGTTCCAGCGACACCGAAGCGTGGTCGGCCAATGCGGGCTGGTTGAACTGGCGTCCCGACACCGCTAACGGCGTTGAGGTAAATCAATTTGTTCTGTTGGGCTACATCTACGGCGCGAATCTCGGCTGGATCAATGTTGGTAACGGTACGCCTGCCAATGGCATTCAGTACCGCAATGACTCCGCGTCCGACTTCGGCGTCAACCTTGACGCCACAGGTACTCTCCGCGGGTTCGCTTACGGCGCGAACATCGGCTGGGTTCAGTTCGAGGCGCTGGGAGCTCCCAGACTTGACTTAAACACGGGCCGATTAAGCGGGTTCGCTTACAGCGCGAACATCGGCTGGATTAATCTGGGCGATTCGACCTTTTCCGTCCGCATCGATTCAATTTCTGCAGGCACCGACACGGATGGCGATGGAATCCCGGACGGCTGGGAACTCCGTTACGCGGGTGATCTGACCACCTTGAACAGCAGCAGCGACGGTGATGGCGACGGCCAATCTGATCTGGCAGAGTACCTGGCGGATACCGACCCGCTCGATCCGGGCGATTCCCTCCACATTCTTGCCGTCAGCCTTTCAGCGGACCGAACTTCCATTTCGGTGTCCTGGAGTGCCAAGAAGACTCGAATGTATCGGATCGAAAGCAAAGCATCACTTTCCGAAGCTTGGGTCGACAGCGGTTTGGGTCCGATCGATGGGGAGGGGGCTGTCATGATCAGAACGTTCCCGATCAGCGGGGAACCGCTCTTCTTTCGGGTAGAAGCACTTCGACCGTTGGCGCCCTAACAGATTAGCCGCCGACGCCGGCGTATTCCTCGTCTGTAATCAGGTCCAAGCCCATCAGCACGTAGTCGTGCCTGATACCTTGCATATCCTTGACGTAGTCGGGTAATCGGACGAGCACTTGAAAACTGAGCAGCGCAAATACCTTCATCGCACCCTCCTGTTCACCGATGAACTCCGCCTCAACTTTTTCTAGACTCATCTGCCGCGCGACCTCCACACATTCCATTACCAGTTCCTTCGCCAGACCGCGTCCGCGAAATTTTGGATGGACGAGCACGCTCACTCGCCCGACGTGCCGCTTCCATCCGCCCAGTTGCTGATGGAGGGTGCCGACTCCGATGATCTGTCCGTCAGACAGGGCTAGCAACGGGAAGTTGCGACCCAGATCGATCGTTCGGCACCATTCTTCAATGAGCGCCGGGTCGGTCACCCGGTGCTTGATGAACATTCGTTCAGGCTCGGGAACAGCGAGGAAGAATTGGTGTAGAGCGGCCTGATCAGTGGACTCGAGCGGGCGCTGCAGGCAATTCAGCCCACTTTTTAGATTGGCTTCCCGGGGGAATTTATCGAGGACGGCATCGAGCGTCATACCATTGTCGGGTTGAGTTGACCCGAGCATGCGCTCGCACCGGCCGTAAAACAAGGCTCAATGCGGCTTGGATTGAATGAGATCGCCGGCCACGCCGCGATGCAGATGAACCGCGGTTTCGTTAACACTCGCAGGATCAAAGCTCCAGCGGGCCGCCAGCGCGAATATCTTCTCCGAGCCGTGACCAACGGACTCGGGGCTCGATGCGCCCGTCAACTCAGGTGTGTCGCAATAATCGATGCAGTGCAAATCCAAATCCCGCTCAGCCCCAGTACGCTCACCTTGGTTCCAAAGCGTTTCGCCGGCCCAGCAATAAGCGCGTCGGACCTGCCCCGCATCGACCCAAGCCCAGGCATGATGATTGAGCGGCCGGTTGAAACTAAAGAACTGCACCTGCCCGAGGCGCCGGCTGATTTTCATAATAAAATGAAAGCACCGGTCGATATCATCGCTCGGATCAGGCAAGCCATGGCCGATCACGAGGATCCAACCGCGAACCGGGGGTGCAACGAACAGTCGGTGGCCCTGCAGATGCTCAAGCCCTTCGCCCCAGCTGCAAGGGACCGCGTTGTGAAGACCGAGAGCTGTTTGAACCGCCACCACGTTGTTACCCTTGACCATCATCCAGCGACACGCGTTCTCGAAGATGGCCGGCCGAAAACGGGGCAGCTCTAACTCGGGCGACTGCAATCGAAACGGGGAGACTTCCAGCAGCACGCTTCGGCGGCGCCGGAAATAAATGAGCGCGAGAAATCCAGAGAAGATGGCGACAGCTACCATGCTGATCAGGCTGAGGAGCAGCAAAGCGACCGTTACTTGACTCGTGCTCTCGGATGTCATTTGCCTTGCAGTACTCTAAACCGAGTTGCTCATTCTTCAACGGATTTGAGCAAGCCTTGATCCAAATCCTGGTTTCTGGCTAGATGCTGCCAGGGAAAAGCTCACATGAACGCATCGCTCCAATCTCTGGTTCAATTTATCTTGGCAGGCACCTTCGTTCTTTTCACCTCAACCGGATGCTCAACCTTCAATCGGGACTGGATGGCAGCTGACCGGCAGCCCAACTCCGCGGCAGGCTTGGTCGGGGCTTGGGACGGCACTTGGAAGAGTGAGGCCAGCCGACATCACGGGCGTCTCCAGTGCCTGATTTCCGAGAGCAGTCCGAGGGAGTATCAGGCCCGGTTTCGTGCCACGTTCGGCAAGATCTTTCATTCAAGCTACACTGTTCCACTCTCCGTTACTCAGACAAACGGCCAGTTCGAGTTCCGCGGGCAAGCAAACCTGGGCAGTCTGGCGGGGGGTGACTATACCTATGTGGGCCACGCTTCACCCACGAACTTCTTTTCCACGTACCAATCCAAGTACGATCACGGCGTATTCGAGCTGCACCGACCCTAAACCGGGTCCATGCATCCCTGAGCGAATATGAGCAGAAAAACGTTCGTCGCGCTCTGGTATACAGATACGAGCGCAACCTAAAACTCTTCTATTTGAGGACGGTCCGCGCCTGACCGGCTGATTCGGTGCCGTTCTCGGCTTTAATCGCGGCGACGGTCATTCTTGTTCTGGTCCTTCAGCCAGATGCTCAGTACTAAACCCAGTCCGAGACCGGCCGCGATGAAGAAAAAGACCATCGCCAGCCCAGGATAACCAAACAACCGGAACGAGGTCGGCACTTGCATCAAGAGCGAAGCGCCTACAATCAAGGCGGCCAGGATCAACCCAGTTGCAATCCGGTTCGCAATCTTCTGAAATCCATCCAAGAGGACGTGCACCTCCTGGCTTTTCACCGTGAGCTCCAGCTCCGCATTGGCGACTGCATCGAGAATCCGTGTCAGCTTGGAGGGCAGTTGCCCGACAAAGTCCTTCATGTCGAGCAAGGCCGAAAAGAAATGATGCGCGCTAAGATCTTTTCGGACCCGCTGATTGAGGATTTCCGCGGCGTTCCGGCGAACCGACTCGTTGGGGTTAAAATTCGGATCAAGCACCCGACCGATCTCATCCAACTGGAGCAGGGTCTTTCCGAGCATGGTGAGCTCCGTTGGCACGTAAAGACCATTCTGTCCGGCGCTCCGGGTTAGGTCGACCAACCCTTTGCCAATGTCGATTTGACGGAGCGTAGCTTGTTGCTGCTCGGCGACCAGCACCGAGATTTTGCGCCTGAACTCCGTCTCGTCGAAATTCTCCGTCGTTTCGCTGGCTTGGATCGCGAGCGTGGCGGCGTCTTCACTCCTCCCTTCGCTTACGGCCAGGAGCAACTTGAGGAGTCGTGTTTGCATCTCCGGTGAAACACGCCCGACCATCCCGAGGTCTAATAAAGCGATCCGCCCGTCCTGGGTCAGCAAAATATTGCCCGGATGTGGATCGGCATGGAAGATCCCGTCCACCAGCACCTGCTGCAGGTAGGCGTGAAAGAGCTCTTCCCCAAGTGCCTTGCCGTTGATTTCGGTTCGCACGACCCGGCTGAGTTCCGTGATCTTGGTGCCTTGCAGGTAGTCCATGGTCAAGATCGACCGGGTGGTATAATCCTCGACCGGGCGCGGGACGACGATATGCTCGTAACCCTGCAGGTTTTGATGAATGACCAGCATGTTTGACGCTTCACGATGATAGTCGAGCTCGTGGAGCAACGTGCGGCGAAACTCATCGAAAATCTTTGGCAGCTGGTAGCGCCGACCAAAAGCCGTGTGCTGCTCAAGAAAGCTGGAAATCTCGTCCAGAATCTCCAGGTCCTGCGCGATCTGTTTGCGGACATCCGGCCGCTGCACTTTAACGACGACCTCCCGCCCGTTCCGTAGCCGGGCCCGATGCACCTGGGCGAGCGAAGCGGCCGCGATTGGCGTTTGATCAAACTCGCTGAAAGCTTTGGAAATACGCACCCCAAGCTCGGATTGCACGATGCGCTCGACGTCGTCGTACGGAAACGGCTGGACCCGATCCTGCAAACGGGCAAGGGCGCGCAGGTAAACGTCGGGCATCAAATCCGGCCGGGTGGAAAGGACCTGGCCAAGCTTGATGAAGGTCGGCCCCATTTGTTCCAAGTCTTCTGCCAATTCTTCCGGTTTCCGATTCACTGGTCGCTCGGCGGGTATGCCTTCCCTTTCGGTCTCATCGAGCCCCATCTGGTCAACCAGGTCAGAGTTGACGTGGCGGAAAAGCAGCCGTGCAATTTCCTTGTACCTCCGAAGATGCTGGGGCTTAAGTGGCAGTTTCATTGAGATTATTTGGGCGTTCCTTGGAACTACTGAGAAAAGCGGAACCTGCCGTAAGCTAACCCCTGCCGCTTGGAAGACAATAAGGGGTGGCCCTGTCTCCAGGTTCAGGTTCGAGCCCTATTGTCCCGTTGGCGTTGATTCGTCATAGTAGCTCCGCGATTCAGTAGCCATAGTTCATAGTGCCCAGCCGCCGATTTGTGGGAACACGATCGGCGGCTGTGTAATTTTTCCGGCGGGAATCGCCTCCTCGAGCTTAGGCTGGATAATTTCCGAAGGTGACTGAATTTCCCTTGGCAGCGTTCGTGCTCCGGATGGTTTGATGCTTAAATTTGGCGCAGAGGTTAGCCGGGGTTTGAAGGTGATGGCCGCTCAGGCGGCGTGGCGTTCCTCGACGGAACTCACTTTGAGCCATCTACTTAGGATAAATCACGTTCTACTTCTGCCTCGTCGCGTCTCGTTCAAAACGTTGGAATCCGTTAAGAAGCTTGGCTTCCTTTATTAGGACGATTTTGCCGGTTTGATATTTTCGGCCGATTACCTGTTCTCGACTCCGCAATTACTGTAGGGGTGGGTTTGACGGGACATGCTGTCTCTGGCGCTCTTTCTGGCGTTGCGATTTTTTCCTCCGTGACGCTTTCAGCCGTTTCCTGTCGAAAGTGTTAGAACCAGAAATGATTGGCAGCAGTCCCGGTTTGCGTTAGACCTGTGAGAGCACTCCAGGATATTTTAACCCATGAGCCGATTCAACAACCTCGAATTCGGGAATCACTTTGAGGAGGAATCGGCACACTCGTTCGGAGCGCCCAAGGACGAACAGTTCTATCTCACGGAAGCAAAGAGTGCGTTCGAAGCGGGTCGGTTTGAGGAGGGACTGCGGCTCTATTCCAAGGTGCTCGAATTCAACCCTCGTTCCGCATCAGCCTGGACCGGTCAGGTCAGGATGCTCATTGAACTGGGCGAGTTCAAGGAAGCTAATCTTTGGGCCGACAAAGCGCTCGAAACATTCCCCGAAGAGGCCGAGTTACTCGCGAGCAAAGCAGTGGCGCTGGCCCGCGAAGGTGACCTGGAAGGGGCGCTACACTTCTCGGATGCGGCGGTGGCCTCTGCTGGCACTGTGCCATATGTATGGCTCGCTCGGGCGGACGTGCTTCTGGCCAGGTCCGAAAAGCGGGCTGATTTCTGCTTCGGCAAAGCATTCGCATTGGCCGCCCACGATTGGGTGATCCACTGGCTGGCCTCGCGAATCTGCTATTTTTACGGAAAGTATTCGCAGGCCTTTCGGCTTGCCCGGCAAACGCTCGAGTTGGATGCCGCCCGGGCGGTGGTCTGGCTTCAGTTCGGGCGATGTCAGCTCGCCTTGGGGTTATCCCAGGCGGCGTCCAACTCTTTCGAACACGCGCGCGGACTGGATCCGATGTGCCAGCCTGCTGCGTCGGACTTCCTCGAGCTTGGTGAAAGTGGCCTTGGAGCCCGTCTGCTGGGCTGGTGGCGACGATTGGCAGGCTGATGAGCGTGTCTCGACTTGAACAGCTGATCGAAGCGGCCATCGAGCAGGAAGCTTCGGACCTGCACCTGGTCGTTGGCGTTCCGCCTACGTTCCGGATCAACGGCGAAATTATCCTCGCGGAAGAAGATGTCCTGTCGGTGGAGGCTTTGGCAGGCATGGCTTATAACCTCCTTAACCCTGAACAGCGCGAGAAGTTCGATCGCGAATGGGAATTATGTATCTCGTTGCCGCACGATATCGCCGGACGAATTCGCGTCACGCTTTATCGTCGGAACGGGAGCCCGGAAATGAGTATTCGGTTTTGTGGTCGACGGGTCCCGAGCCTGGAGGAGCTTGGGTTACCGGCGAAGATTAACGATCTGGCCCGCAAGCCGAACGGGATCGTGTTGATCAGCGGCCCGACTGGGGCAGGGAAGACGACCACACTGAATTACATGGTCGACCTGATCAACAGCGAGCGGCGCTGCAAGATTGTCAGCATCGAAGATCCGATCGAGTTTATTCACGAAAACAAACGCGCCATTGTCGTGCAGCAGGAGGTGCTGACAGACACGCATTCGTTCAGTCGAGCTTTGATCCATGTTTTGCGCCAGGACCCGGACGTCATCGTGGTGGGCGAGATGCGGGATCATGAAGCTATTTCGGCCGCTTTGACGGCGGCTGAAACCGGGCACTTGGTTTTGGCAACGTTGCATTCGCCCAGTGTATCTCATGCTTTCGAACGCATTACCGGGGTCTTTGAAGGCGCGGCGCAGCGCCAGATCATTTTGCAGCTGGCTAATACTCTGCAGGGGATCATTTGCCAGGAACTGTTGCCGTCTGCCGACCGCTCATGTCGCGTGCTAGCGTATGAGCTGCTCGTCGCCAACAGCGCCATTCGCAACCTGCTCCGGGAAAATAATAAGCATATGCTCGAGACCGTGATCCAAACCGGCGGTAAAGAAGGCATGATCTTAATGGACGCCTGCTTGTTCGACCTCTACAGCCGGTGCTTGATCAGCTATGACACCGCCCTGGTGCACGCGCGCAATCCGGAGCGGATTATCAAACGCACCAATTAAGTCGATCAAGACGGACCGCGCTACCTTTGGCTGCGGCGGTCGCCAGCTGTGAACCTGCAAGTCTCAACCTCATGAAATCCGGCGGGGCATTCCTTTGGAGCTGTCTGATCCTGTTCCTCGCGCTTCTACCGGTCCTCTGGATTCTCTGGCGGTGGATCAAGGCGAGCGATGAACCGGGCGTTCTGCTGGTGCGCTGGGCTTGTTCGTTGGTTACACTCCTGGTCGTGTTCGGGATGGCCATCCGCGCCCGCGACGAAGCCGAGAAAATCGAAGCACTGATAATCGGCATGTTGGGAGGGCTCGTGATGACGTTTATCTGGCGTCAACGATTCTGCGATTGGGTTGGCGACATGATTGCGGGCTTTTACACCGGCGGTTCACAACAACTCGAACCTGCTCCTTGCTATTCTTATGCCGAGGCTCGGCGGAAAAAAGGGAACTATACCGAGGCCATTACCGAGGTGCAGGCGCAGTTGGCGCGCTTTCCGAACGACTTTGCCGGGCTGATGCTCCTCGCTGAAATTCATGCCGAGGACCTGAAAGACCTCGCCGCCGCGCAGGAGACCGTGGCCCAGATCCTGGCCGTGGGCGAGTACGCCCCCAAAAACATTGCTTACGCTTTAAACCGGTTAGCTGATTGGCACATTAAACTCGCGCAGGACACCGCCGGCGCGCGCGCGGCTCTGGAACAAATCGTGGTTCGCCTGCCGGAGACCGAGCAAGCCCAGCTTGCGCTGCAGCGGATTGCGCATCTGGCGCCCGCGATGATCGAGCGCGGTTGGGGCGGGGAAGCGCCCTCGGTTCGCATGCAGCACCACGTCGAAAACGTCGGCTTGCGCGAAGCGCCAGTTGAGCTGAGGCCGACGGAAGAAGATCCGGCGGTCACCGCCGCCAATTATGTCAAGCACCTGGAACAGTTTCCATTTGATAACGATGCGCGGGAAAAGCTGGCACTGCTGTACGCCCGGCACTATCGGCGGCTGGACTTGGCCGCGGATCAGTTGGAGCAGCTTATCGCGTTTCCCAATCAGCCGATGCGGCACGTCGTGCGGTGGCTGAACCTGCTGGCCGATCTACAAGTCGATTTCGGCGAAGACGAGATTGTCATACGCCAGACCTTGCAGCGCATCGTCGAGCTCCAGCCGAAAGCTGCCGCCGCCGGTACGGCTCTCAACCGCCTTGCCCACTTGAAGCTCGAGCTTCGCGGAAAAAAACAGAGCCAAGCGGTCAAGCTTGGCTCTTACGAGCAAAATATTGGATTAAAAGGTGGAGGTCGGTCCGTTCCAGGCCGAGAGAGCTGAGGCGGTTTAGCGCGTGATCAGCTTGCCGTAGATTTGTTTGTCGATCTCGCTGGCCAGATCGACGTCGCCCCCGCCGCTTTTGGTCCGAGCTTGGACACGCACCCGACTGACTTTAGGCTCCACTTCGTCGACAGCCACCCAGACCGTGCGGGTATCAACCTTGGCTTCGAGAGAGTGATTAATCGTGTTCTCTGAGCGCAGCGTTCCGTTCAGCTTCAAAACGTCTTTGGCCGCGCTGAAAATCTGGTCGACCGGGCGTTCGTAACGACTTTCGATGGTGTCTTTGGTCACGGGCAACCCGACTTGAGACCGCCCGTCCACGGTATTTACGCAGCCCGAGAAAAGCCCCGCCAGGCACACGGAGAGCGATAGGGCAAAAACTTTCTTCTTCATTGCGGGTATGCAAATCAGAAAGCGGTCGACCGTCAAGTCTTAACCGGCCTCGAACCATTCGGCCAATTCATCAACCTTCAGTTCGGTCAACCGGTGGACGACGCGGTCGGCGTCCTTGAGGGTGTCGGCCGGATGGGTAGTCGCAACTGCGACCACTTTCATCCCGGCCCTCCGGGCTGCTTCCACTCCCACATGCGCGTCTTCGAACACCACGCTTTGCTCAGGTCGGGCCGCGAGCCTCGAGGCGGCGGTTAGGAACACTTCCGGATCCGGTTTCCCGCGACTGACGTCTTCACCACAAACGATCGCGCGAAAGAAGTGTTGCAATCCGAGCCCTTCGATGACCGCCGAAATGTTTTTGCGCGGAGTGGAGGAAGCGACCGCGCAGTGGACCTTGGCCTGGTGCAGAGCAGTGAGGAAATTGATCACACCCGGCAGCGGTTGCAGCCGCTGAACCTGAATGAGTTCACGGAATATCTCTTCCTTCCGCAACGAGAGGCGCTGCACTTCCAATGCGTCTTCGGTCCACTGCAGCAACTCGGGAATAACGCGCTCGTTCTTCATTCCAAAACTGCGGCGGAAGAAATCGGCCGGCAAAAGGCGGCGTTCCTCCCGCGCGATCAGGCGCCAGGCCTGTTCGTGTTGGCGCGAAGAATCGACGATCACTCCGTCCCAGTCGAAAATGGCGAACCAGGGCGTCGAATTCATTTGAGGAGAGTAGGTGGTTACGGCTGTAAATGCGAGCGGGTTCGCGGGTTCGCGTCGCCCAAATTCGTGCGAGGGCGAAAGTTTGGAGATCGTGTGCAGAGAAGCGGGCGGTCTGATTTGATCCGAAAAGCGCGTTTTGCGTGGGCGTTTGAAAACCCGGCTTGTCCTTTTAACACACAATTCTACCATCGAGCTATGTCACCAACTTTCTTCCCGCTTTGGTTGGGGTCGGTCCCGGCGCAGTCGCGATGGTTCGTTCGCTTGGCGGCGCGCCTTGTCAGTACGACGCTGCTGGCGCTTGCGGGTGCCTACCAGGCCTTTGGCCAGGACACAGTCCCGTTTGCGATCGCTTCGCCTCTAAAAGAGAAAGGCGATCTCTCGGCGCAGATGGTCGAAGGCATTGACCGCTTCTTGATGCATGAAACGGATCGGGCTCTGGCGGACCGGCCCAAGCTTTGGCATCGCGATGTCACCTCGCGCGAGCGTTATGAAGAATCAATCGCGCCTAATCGCGACCGGTTTCGAAGAGCCATCGGCGCGGTCGATCGACGCCTGCCCGTGACAGCCTTGGAATATTTCGGCAACGCACCCGGCGGTTCAGCGAAGATTGCCGAATCGGACCGGTTCACCGTTTACGCGGTGCGCTGGCCGGTTTTCGAAGAGGTCCATGGGGAGGGGTTGCTTCTGCAGCCGAAGGGGCCGGTCCTGGCGCGGGTTGTGGCCATACCGGACGCCGATCAGACTCCGGAAATGCTGGCGGGCCTGCGGCAAGGAGTCGCGCCGCAATCACAGTTCGCGCGGCGCCTGGCCGAGAACGGGTGCCAGGTACTGGTTCCGACGATGATCAGCCGGGACGATACTTGGTCCGGAAATTCTGAGCTCGGTCGATTCACCAATCAACCCCATCGCGAATGGATTTATCGACAGGCCTTCGAATTGGGGCGACATATCATCGGGTATGAAGTGGCCAAAATGCTTTCCGCCGTGGACTGGTTCGCGAAGGAGAATCTCGCTGGAGATGGGCGACGGGTAAAAATCGGCATTGCCGGTTATGGCGAAGGCGGCTTGATCGCCTTTTATACTGCGGCGCTTGATCCGCGCATCGACGCCGCGCTGGTCAGCGGCTATTTCGGGCCGAGACAGCGTGTTTGGGAAGAACCGATCTATCGAAATATTTTCGGCTTGTTAAAAGAGTTCGGGGATGCAGAGATCGCGAGCTTGATTGCGCCACGTGGGCTGATCGTTGAACATAGCGAATGGCCCAAAGTCGACGGGCCGCCACCCCGCCGGCAAGGCCGTTCCGGCGCTGCTCCGGGCAAGTTGGTCACCCCGGAACGGGTTGCGATCGAAACCGAGCTAGAGCGCGCGCGCGGATTTTTTCCAAGTTCGTTTAAGTTTGAACCGGAACTGATCTACGCCAACGAGGGACAGACCGCGCAAGTTGGCTCAGCCAACGCGCTCGCCAGCTTTTTGGAGCGATTGGCGATTAACAATCGTTTGATCGAAGTAGGTTCGGCCGCGCTGGCCGATGCGCGCACCGACTTCGATCCGGCAGACCGGCAAAAGGAGCAGGTGGAGGAACTGGTGCGGCACACGCAGCATCTCCTAGTCATTTCGGACCGACTGCGGGACGACTTTTTCTGGAACAAGACGAAACCGAACAGCACTTCCAATTGGCCGGTCGTTTGCCAGGAGTTCAAAAACAAGCTGTGGGACGAGGTCATTGGTCGATTTGAAAAACCGAGCGTGGATGCAAATGTTCGCGCTCGCAAGTTTCAGGAAACTGCAAGCTGGACTGCTTATGAAGTGATGCTGGATGTTTGGCCGGACGTTTATGCCTGGGGCCTGCTGCTGGTCCCCAAGGACATCAAGCCGGGTGAACACCGTCCAGTTGTTGTGTGCCAGCACGGGTTGGAAGGTCTGCCGGAACACACGGTCAGCGACGATCCGAAAGGGCCCGGCTACGGGGCTTACAAGGCGTTTGCGGCGCGTCTAGCGGAACGGGGCTTCATTACGTTCGCTCCGCACAATCCGTATCGTGGGAACGACAAGTTCCGCGTCCTGCAACGCAAGGCGAACCCGCTCGGCAAAAGCCTCTTTTCCGTTATTCTCGGCCAGCATGACCGCATCCTCGATTGGCTCAGCGGCCTTCCTTTTGTTGATGCAAATCGCATTGGATTCTATGGGCTGTCTTATGGCGGTAAAACGGCCATTCGAGTCCCCGCCTTGCTCGATCGCTATTGCCTTTCGATTTGCTCGGCCGATTTCAATGACTGGGTGAAAAAGAACGCGACGGTCGAATCGCCTTACAGTTACATGTTCATGGGAGAATATGAATTACCCGAGTTCGATTTGGGCGAGACGTTCAACTACGCCGAAATGGCCGCGTTGATTGCCCCGCGCCCATTCATGGTCGAGCGCGGGCATCATGATGGCGTCGCACCGGATGAGTGGGTCGCTTATGAGTACGCGAAGGTGCGACGTTGCTATGCGGAATTGGGAATCCCTGAGCGCACGCGCATCGAGTTCTTCAATGGACCGCACACCATCAATGGAATCGGCACGTTCGAGTTCTTGCGAACGCATCTTCGGTGGCCTGAGAAGTAAGCCCTTTTGAAGGTAAGGCCATCCGGCCCCGGATCACTGCGCCGCCATTTGACGCGCCAGGATCTTGGGGGTCCGTCGATATCGGAACGGAAATCGCTGTGTGAGCCTCGGTTTGAAGTCAAACCGAGCAATGGGAACAGCATTAATAGCCAAAGTGCAGACGGCCAAGATCAGGATTCTGCTGGTAGATGATCATCCGTTTGTTCTGGAAGGTATTCGATCCTGCCTCATTTCGAACGCTCAGTTCCAGGTCGTGGGTGAAGCGAGCAACGGGAGAGAAGCGGTGGATAAGGCCAAAGAGCTGACACCGGATGTCGTTATCATGGACATCAGCATGCCGGTCATGAACGGCCTGGAGGCGACGCGGTATCTCCGCAAGTCGGTCCCATCGACCAAGGTGCTCATCCTCACCATGCACGAGAAACGCGAGTTCTCGGGGCAAATCCTCCATTGCGGCGCACGCGGGTGTGTCTCCAAAAACACCTCACCGAACGAGCTGGTCCAGGCGATCGAACGAATCCACCAGGGCGATACTTTCTTCAACCCGTCCGTCACAGACGCGATTCTCAAGAATTACCTGGAAGACGCCGCTCAGCCAAAAACGACGCGAGCGTTGGACTTGTCCCTGCGCGAGCGCGAAGTCCTGACCCTGATTGCGGAAGGATGGTCCAACAAAGAAGCGGCCAACACGCTCGGCGTGAGCGTGCGCACGGTCGAGAAGCACCGAGAGCGAATCATGGCCAAGCTCAATTTGCGCAGCGTGGTCGACCTCACGAAGTACGCGATTGCCAATCAAATGGTGCAGGTGAGTTGAGCAGCGGCTGTCGCTGTTGAAAGAGCTGCTTCGAGCTTCAGGCTTCGAGTTTCGTCGTCGCACCCGAAAGCCAAATCTTTCCCTTCACGCGGCTCATTCTGCCGCAACTGCAACCTGCCGCGCTATTGGTCCGACGCAAAGGAGACATCCCTGGCTGGCAGAAGTGCCGGATCGTTGAATCTCGTCCCTACAACTTCACAGCCGCTCGCCGCAAGACAGTTTCATCCAGGAAGGAGACACGGTGGCTTACGGGGAGGGAAGAGCTGTTGAGATGGGCGTTTAAAACCACAGGGGTGAGCGAGTCTTCTTGGTCCGGATCTACCTGCGGCTAAGCTGGTTGAGCGGCTGTGATTCTGTAGCGGCTGGCTGCCAGCGCAGCCCAGAGGCCGTGGTTGGCAGCATTCCTGCAAAGCCTCTCTCTTACGATGATTTTCAGCCGCGTCAGTTAAGGCCGAGCTATGCTGATTGAAGACTTACAAACGCTGGAGCAGCTCGGCAAGATTGTTGTTCGCCTGACGTCCAATCCAGCCCTGCGCGAAGATTTGATGCAGGAAGCGCTCATTCATCTTTGGCAGGTTCAGGAGCAGAATCCAGGTCAGACCAAGAACTGGTACTTGCAGAACTGCCGCTATCATTTACTGCATTACCTAGCCTCCGGCCGGAGCGTCGATTCCCCCAAACGCCGCGCCTCTCAGGTGCATCCTTCCGACCAAGACGAGAACTCGGACGATTTGCTCGACCGGTTCGAAGGTTCGGACACCGTGCTGCAGGACGTGAGCGCGCGGGATATGCTCTCATCTTTATCCAAATGGTTGTCCGGCCGCGAAATGTCGATTTTGCAGTGGCTCTCGGAAGGCCAAGGCACACGCGAGATCGCCAAGCGCCTGGGCATTTCACATCCCATGGTGATCAAGTATCGGCGCAAGATTGCGGCACTGGCGGAAAAGCTGGCGATCGCGGATCGGCCCGCACCGCGCAAACCTGCATTGCATGGGGTCGGTCGACCGGATCGTGATGCGCAGGACGAACCATGACTTTGTTTCCTACCTCTCATCGCGGACGCGACTCGGTTGCTGAAACCGTTTGTCGTTCGAGCCTCAAGAGTGGTTTCTCTTCGGGATCTGCTTCCACAACCTTCATGGCTGACGTGTAGTCCACTCCTGCAACGTTCAACCGGATACGACGGACGTCTCACCCGAGGCGTCCGTCGTCCTTTCTTCCGGGCGGGTTGCTTGCGTTTACGCATCCGCTCCGCAATACTGCCCGGGTGAGCAAGACCGTGACGCAACTGACGGACGACTTGATCGCGTCCTATGCTCGGGCCGGTGGGATCAATCATCTGGACGGAGTGAATCTTCCCTCCAAAACGGCCATTGCTCAAATTACGATCGATTTGCTCCGCCTGCTTTTTCCCGGGTTCTTCGACGAGAAGTCGATCCACTCTTCCGAGCTCAAGATGGAGACGGCCAACCTGATGGACTCCGTCCAGGGCCGGCTCGAAGATGAAATCTACAAGAGCCTCGAGTATTCCCCCTCCACGCTGGTGGGCCCATGTGATTTACGCGTGGCCGCACGGGACAGGACCAATGATTTTCTGAGTCGTCTCCCGCGCATTCGGGAGTTGCTGCAGACCGATGCGGAAGCGGCTTATAGCGGCGATCCAGCGGCGTTAAGTAAAGAAGAGGTGATCGTGGCTTACCCGTTCATTGAAGCGATCGCAGTCCAGCGCATGGCCCACCAGCTTTACCTGGAGCGGATCGCGCTTATCCCGCGTATCATGACGGAATGGGCTCATAGCCGGACGGGAATGGACCTGCACCCCGGAGCGCAGATCGGTTCGCATTTCTTCGTCGATCACTGCACCGGCACGGTCATTGGGGAAACGGCCATCCTGGGTGCGCACGTGAAATTGTATCAGGGCGTTGGCTTAGTGGCACGGTCGCTGGCAGGCGGCCAGGCGTTGCGTGGCCAGAAGCGGCATCCGACCGTGGAAGATCATGTGACGATCTACGCCAATGCCACCATCGTTGGTGGGGAAACAGTCATCGGCGAAGGCAGCACGATTGGGGCGAACGTCTTTCTGATGCATAGTGTCCCGCCAAACTCCCTCGTCCTGGCTGAGGAAGTGAACATCAAAGTTCTTAAGAAGCGAGACCGGGAGCGCGGCAAGAACGATTTTCAGATCTAGCTTTCCCCTTGTCCGTCGGGTGCGCTTCCACCATGTTGATCGGCGATGCCTGAATCGCGCGTAACGGATGTCCTGACCAAACCGGATGTGGCGCTGGAGTTAACCCTCCGGCCGTCTTTCTTTTCCGAGTTTACCGGTCAGGCCAAGGTCAAAGAACGGCTCGAGATTGCCGTTCAGGCCGCGAAGCAGCGTTCCGAACCGCTGGATCACATTCTGCTGAGCGGCCCGCCTGGCTTGGGAAAAACGACCCTGGCCAACATCATCGCCAAAGCCATGGGCGGGACCTTGAAAAGCACCAGCGGCCCGACCATCGAAAAGGCCGGCGACCTGGCCGGTCTTCTAACCAATCTGGAGGAAGGGGACGTTCTCTTTATTGATGAGATCCATCGCCTGCAAAAGACGATCGAGGAATATCTCTATCCCGCCATGGAGGATTTCAAACTCGATATCATCATTGACCAGGGGCCGAATGCGCGCAGCATCCGACTCAACCTGCCGCGCTTTACCTTGATCGGCGCTACTACCCGCAGCGGCCTTTTGACCGCGCCGCTTCTGACGCGATTTCCCGTGCGCGATCGAGTCGATTACTATCAGACCGAGCAGCTGCAGGCCATCGTGCTGCGCTCCGCCCGATTGCTCGCCATCGAGATCGAAGACGCAGGCGCATTCGAGATCGCGCGCCGCAGTCGCGGTACACCTCGAATTGCGAACAACCTGCTCAAGCGCGTTCGGGATTACGCTCAGGTCCGGGCTGACGGTCGAATCACCGTCGACGTTGCAGACAAGGCTCTGGCGATCCTCGAGATTGACCAGAACGGGCTGGACGAGATGGACAAGCGGATCCTGGAAACGATCATCGTCAAGTTTGGCGGAGGACCAGTCGGAATCGGCTCCTTAGCGGTGGCCGTCGGCGAGGAACCCGATACGCTCGAGGAGGTTTACGAGCCGTACCTGATCATGGAAGGTTACTTGAACCGGACGCCGCAAGGCCGGGTTGCCACTGAGCTGGGCTACCGACGCCTGCAGCTCACGCCGACCGTCAAACAACAAGCCAGCCTCTTCTGAGCTGGCCCTCACGAAAATACCTGACAAGCTACCCGGAATGCCTTTTAGTCCCCGGGATTTATGCCGAAGCGCACGGACATCCATTCCGTTCTAATTATTGGGGCTGGACCCATTGTCATTGGTCAGGCCTGTGAGTTTGATTATTCCGGGACGCAGGCCTGCAAAGCTTTGCGTGAAGAGGGCTATCGCATCGTGCTGGTCAACTCCAATCCGGCCACGATCATGACCGATCCGGAGTTTGCCGATCGCACTTATATCGAGCCGATCACGCCGGAAGCCGTCGAAAAAATCATCGCCCGGGAAATCGACGAGTTGGCGCGAATCAAGGCGAAAGGGAAGCTCGTCTTACTGCCAACGCTTGGGGGTCAGACCGCTCTTAACACGGCTATGGCCTTGTTCCGGAGGGGCACACTGACCAAATACGGGGTCGAAATGATTGGTGCCAACGCTCAGGCCATCGAGCGCGGTGAAGATCGGCAGGTGTTCAAGGACCTCATGCTCTCGATTGGCCTGGATGTCCCGATCAGCGGGACGGCACATACCCTCGAAGAAGCGCGTTTAGTGGCGGAAAAGATCGGGCGTTTCCCGTTGATTATTCGACCGGCGTTCACGCTTGGTGGAACCGGCGGCGGTATCGCTTACAACCGCGACGAGTTTGACGAGCTCTCCAAACGCGGCGTCGAGCTTTCGCCTGTGTCGGAAATCCTGATCGAGGAATCCCTCCTGGGCTGGAAAGAGTTTGAAATGGAGGTGATGCGGGACAAAGCGGATAATTGCGTCATTATCTGCTCGATCGAAAACTTCGACCCGATGGGAGTGCACACGGGTGACTCGATCACGGTCGCCCCAATCCAGACACTCACGGATAAAGAATACCAGATCATGCGCGATGCTTCCTTCGCGGTCATCCGGGCGGTGGGAGTGGAAACGGGCGGGTCCAATATCCAGTTCGCCGTCAATCCGGACAATGGTCGGATGGTGATCATCGAAATGAACCCGCGCGTGTCGCGCTCGTCCGCGCTTGCGTCCAAGGCCACCGGTTTTCCCATCGCCAAAATCGCCGCCAAGCTCGCGGTTGGTTACTTGCTCGACGAGATCCGAAACGATATCACCCGCGAAACGCCGGCCAGTTTCGAGCCAACCATCGATTACGTGGTCGTGAAGGTGCCACGATTCGCCTTTGAAAAATTCGCCCAGGCCGATCCGACGCTGAATACCCAAATGAAGTCCGTCGGCGAAGCCATGGCCATCGGACGAACCTTTAAAGAATCGCTGCAGAAGGCCCTCCGTTCGCTCGAGATCGGCCGCTACGGCCTGGGCGGGGACGGGCGCCCCTGGCGGATTGGCAACGACGTTTACGGCGATCGCGACGTTCTCCCGAAAGAGGTCATCTCCAAAAAGCTCACCGTCCCAAATGCGGAGCGCATCTTTTTCATCCGACACGCTTTTCGCGCCGGATTCACGATCGATGAGATTTACGGGTTAAGTAAGATCGATCGATGGTTCCTGGCCCAAATTAAAGAGTTGGTCGAGGTGGAGGAAGAGCTGGCGGCGGCTAAATAGCCCGCCGAGGCAAAACTCTGGTTTTCCCCAAAACGCGGTCTGCCCGGCTGTTTTACTTATCCAGAATTTGCAGCTGGTACGGCTGAGAGAGTTTGCTGCCGGGCGCCGGTTTAGGAATCCGGCTCAGCTCGTAATTGAACTTGTAGCGGTAATTGACGTACTCTTTGTCGGCGGGAACCGGGACCAGGGTTTCCCAACGGTTATCGAGAACGCTATTGCGCTGCATCGGGTAAGCCTGGCTGCCGATCAGGACGTAGGGCTGAAGCGAGTTCCTCCGGATCGAATGCTGGCGCGTATCGAAATCGACTTCAAAGGAGTAAAGGCCGTTAGTCTGGCGCGGTTCTGTACTCGGAGTCAGGTTCGTGATGGTCGTGGTGCAACCTGCCAGGAGCAAAGAAGACGACAGGAGCAGCCAGGAATTCTTCTTCATACCTGGCGGCAGCGTGACACAAGCGCTTGCGGCTTGTAAAGTTTCTTTCGAATTCGGAACGGTTCGACGGGCAGCGAAAGCCGCTTCCGCCCTCAGGCGGGCTCGGGCAGGTCTCGCCTCTGACACTTGCCTTCTTTTTAACAGTGAAATGGGTGGAAATGTCCGGCCCGACTCTTTAATTTGGATGAAGCGTTGGACCTGTTTTCCGTTTGACCATCATAGGTCCGGGTGATTACGTTGCGTCCCTCAAATTAGAAAGTTGCTATGTTTGGAACAATCCGGCGGCATCAGAAATGGCTTTGGATCGTCATCAGCACCGTGACGATTATCAGCTTCGTCGCGTTCTTCAGTCCTCAACGTCGCCGCCAAGCTGGTTGGTCCGGGCCGCGGGATTACATCGGCTCGATCAACGGACGTCAGATCACGAGCGGTGAATACACCGCCGCCATGCGCGAGGCGGAACTGCGGTATCTTTTCAACTACGGCGATTGGCCTGGCAACCAGGCGAGCGTCGTCGAGCGCGAGGTGCAGGGGCGCCTGTTGTTGCTGGAGAAATTGCGCGATTTAGACGTGCAGGTCGGCGAGCCGGCCGTCGCCCAGTGGATCCTGGACAACCCTGCCTTTCACGACCCGAAAGATAAGCGTTTCAACAAAGACGGTTACGACCATTTCGTCAGCAATATTCTTCCGACCCGCGGCCTGTCCAAGAGCGACTTTGAACGTTTCGCGCGCCATGAGGTTGGTATCCAGCATCTCGCCGCCCTGGCAGGAACGGCAGGCCGCCTAATTACGCCGCAGGAAGCGGAAGCGCTTTTCAGGCGTCAGAACGAAGAAGCGGAAGCGGAAGCGGTCTTTATCTCCAGCTCGAATTACGTTGCGCAGGTGCAGGTCGACCCGGCGGCGGTGGCTACCTACTTTACCAACCAGCAAGCCGTCTATCGTATTCCGGAACGGACCCAGGTGGCCTATGTAAAATTCGCCACTTCAAATTACCTGGCGGAAGCGGATCAAGTGTTGCAGAAAAATCCGCTCCTATTAACCAACGCTTTGAAAGAGGCCACGGCCGCAACTGCGGACAAGGTGCGCGATCAGTTGCGTGACACTGTGGCCATGCAGGAAGCGAAGAAGAAAGCGGTCGAGTTCGCCAACGAGCTCTTCGAACTCAAGGACAAGACGGATGGATTGGAAAAGCTCGCGGCCGCGAAGGGCCTGGTCAGTGAGGTCACCGAACCCTTTACCCAATTCGAAATCCCGAAAGGCATGAAGGTGCCGCGCTCCTTCTCCCAAGCCGCCGCCAAGTTAACTCCGGATGAACCGGTTGCCGAACAGCCCGTTCAGGGTGAGGACGGAATCTATATTTTTGAACTGAAAAAGAGAATTCCGAGCGAGATTCCCCCGCTGGACGCCGTGCGTGAGAAGGTCGTTCGCGATTATCAGAATAGCGAAGCGATGAAGCTGGCTCGGGCTGCCGGACGTGACCTTCGGACCGCTGTTACCAATGAAATGGCCCAGGGCAAAACCTTCGATGTCGCCGTCGCGGATAAGAATGCCAGCCCGATCGTGTTGCCGCCATTCTCTCGCAAAACGACCAGCCTGCCCGGTTTACCCAGCCCAAGTGAAGCTTCCCAGGTCATCGATCGAACCTTCGGACTGTCGCCCGGAAAGGTCTCGGACTTCGTCCCAACGTCGACCGGTGGGTTTCTCGTTTATCTCAAGGCCATCACCCCTGTTTCGGAAGCCAAACTCAAATCCGATTTGCCGGAGTTCACGGCCAAGCTACGCCAGTCGCGCCAGTACGAGGCGTTCGCCGATTGGTTCCGAACGCAGGAACGACTCGCCCAAATCAATTTGCCCGGGGAAAAGCAACGAGCCAGCGCCAAGTAACGCGACGACGGTTTCGCACCTGATCGACCTACTCTCGGTATGCCCGGTCCGGTCAAACTTTCGTCTCCGGAAACCAAGGAGTACTGGGAGATTGCTGTCTTGTTCGAAGATGCGCACCTGCTTGCCCTCGACAAACCAGCCCGCTTGCTTACCTCGCCCGACCGGTACGATCCTGACCGGCCGAACCTGATGAAGCTCTTGCACCGCGATATCGCCCGTGGTGCGCCTTGGGCAAAAGAACGTGGCTTAAGCTATCTGGCGAACGCACACCGCCTTGACTTCGAAACGACCGGCGTGCTCCTCCTGGCCAAAGACAAACCGACCTTGATTCATCTCGCGAACCTGTTCGGTTCCGAGAGGACGGCCAAGACTTACATCGCTCTCGTTCACGGCAACCCGCCTGAGGACGAGTTTGAAGTCGCGCGCAAGCTTGCGCCGCACCCGACCAAGATTGGCCTGATGCGTTCGGACGAGAAACGCGGTAAGAAAGCTCGCACCACTTTCCACGTCCTGGAGAGGTTCCGCCGACATGCGCTGCTGGAATGCAAACCGGCCACCGGACGCACGCACCAGATCCGGGTCCATCTTCAATCGCGCCGCCTTCCAATCGTGGCAGATCCACTCTATGGTGGGCGCCCCTTGCTCTTGTCCTCGATCAAAACGAATTATCGTCAGAAAGCCGACGAGGAGGAGCGACCGCTCATCGGCCGGCTTGCTCTTCATGCCGCCGAATTGACCCTCGCGCATCCAACCACCGGCCAAAACGTCACGATCTCTTCGCCTTGGCCCAAAGATTTGACCGTTGCCGTCAAGTATTTGCGTCGGTTCGCGCACCCTTGAGCTGAGGTTGGCTTCGCCTCTCAGTGATGCGCGAGCAGCCGGATCAAGCGAATTGCTACCGCCACCGCCGCTGCCAGCAGACATGCCCCGGACACATGCGACATGCGAATGAGGGTTTTGGCCGAAAAGCGGCCGTGTCCGAGCGACACTAAAAACGCGAGCAACACGAACCAGGTGAAAGCGCCGGTGGCCATCCCCAGAACGCAGAAACCTTTGCTCATCCAGGTGTTGGCGATCACTTCATGCGACATGAACACGGCCGAAAGCGTAATCCAAAAGAGCAGGACGGCCGGGTTACCGAGCACCCGAACGAATCCGATCATGAAAGCGGTGTGAGGGTGGTACCTGTGTTCGACCATCTCCACACCCTTGGTCGTGGCCGGCAGGTTTGTCGCCTGCAGGTATTTGACCCCGAGGTAAACCAGCGCCAGAAAACTGAGCAACTCCATCGTCGCGCGCAGAAGCCGAGTCGTGAACAGCCCCGAAAAGCCGGCAAAGGCGATCCCGCAGTAAATAATATCCATGGCGATGGCGCCAAACGCGATCAGCACGCCCCATCGAAATCCGCGCTGAGCGCCCTCGTTAATGATGGCGAGATTAATCGGCCCGACCGGAATCGAGAACAGAAAGCCGCTAACGATCCCAATCAGCATGGCGAACAACGCTGAGCTCAGATCTGCCATGCCGGATCACTCGAGCGGTTCCGATAAGTCTTCTTCGTCTTCATCCTCAATTTCGCGCCGCATCTGACGCGAAATCCGAGGGCGGATAAAGCCATAAATGAGGTAGGCCGTAAAGATAATCGGGAGGATAAACGGCAGGATCTTCTCCCGCAACACCAGCAGCAATCCGATAAACAGGATGGCAATGACCGTTTTGGTGAACGGCCGCGTCGCGCGCAAATCCAGTTTCTTGAACGACGGATACTTCACCTCGCTGATCATCATCGCGGAAAGAAGCACCATGATCACCGGCAGAATGTATCGCCAGTTGCCCTTGGCGAAACCTCGATCGTCCAGTGCCAGCAAAAAGAGCGTGAGCGAAGCGACCAGCCCTGCCGCCGCCGGGATGGGAAACCCAAGAAACTCTTTGCCGCCTCCCGAGCCGCTCATTGTCGCCAGGCAATTGAACCTTGCCAGCCGCAGGGCGCCGCAAATCACATAAATGGACGCAATGAACCAACCGACTTCCGAGTATCGGATGAAGACGTCCCGCAGCACAATCCGATGCACCAGAAAAGCCGGGGCGACTCCAAAGGAGATCAGGTCGGCCAACGAATCGAACTCGCGGCCAAACGGGCTTTCCGATCCGCCCATGCGAGCGACGCGGCCATCAAGCAGATCGAAAATACAAGCGAGCAAGATAAAGAAGAGGGCGTGGCGAATGACCGAATTGAAGCTGTCCGCATTAATATCCGCTTCGACAATCTTTGTCAGGGCAACAAACCCGCAGAACAGGTTGCCCGCCGTCATCAGGTTCGGCAGGAAATAGATTTTGAGCTTGCTCGACTCATCGCTGTCCGCGTGACCGGCTGGAGGGGGCGGGGCCATAATGTTAGGCGCGGGTTGCGACCACTGTTTCACCGCCTCGAACTTTTTGGCCAAGCGCAACCTGCACTTTGGCTTGAAGCGGGAGGTAGAGATCCACGCGCGACCCGAACTGGATCAGGCTGGTGCGCTCACCTTTGTGTAGAACGTCCCCGGGAACAACCCACGGGACAATTCGGCGCGCGAGCAAGCCAGCAATCAATCGCACGGCGACACGTTCACCTGGGACATCGGAGGATTCGAATCCGAGCAGGACATTTTCGTTGTGCAAGCCGCAATCGGAGCGCATGGCGTTCAAGAACTTACCTGGACAATGATTAACGTAGGTGATCTTGCCGTTGACCGGCGAGTTTTGCACGTGCACGTCGAAAATGGAGAGGAAGATCGAGATCCGCCGGCAGGGCCCACCCATGAAAACCTTCTCCACCGTCTCGTCGATCAAATCGACCGTTCCATGCGCCGGCGAAACAAATGCTTCCACCGCCGGTGGCACTTTCGGTTGTGGATCGCGAAAGAAGCTCAAGCTGAACACCAGGAAAACGAGCCAGAACGCGATAGCGAAGATCGCGACTGCCGACATGAGCGTTCCGGCCAGGTACGACCAGGCGCCCAGCACCAAAATCAGGATCAGCAGCGAAAGCCCGACTAATTTCAGGCCGGCCCGCCGAGCCTTTCCAGCGTGTCTCATCACGGTATTGTACCGCCAGCCGGCAGGAGGACAAGCCCTAGCGCCTTCTGGTAATCTGGGCTCTAGGGCACGATCGGGATCTTGCTGGCCAGCTCCTCAGCTGGATAAGTCCAGATTTCCGCTAAGGTCGGATGATAATGGGGCATGGCGGCCAGCTCGTGGACGGTCATTCCTTTGGACATCCCCGCGATGATCTCATGAATCAGCTCGCCCCCAAGCGGGCCAACTACGCTCCCTCCCAAGATCAGACCGGAGGCCGGATCGGCCAACAGCTTTACGAACCCATCCTTTGCTTCCAGGATCAGCGATTTGCCATGATCGGCAAATGGATAACTCGCAGCCAGGTACGGGAGTCCCAAACCTCGAGCGGCCTTTTCCGTTAACCCGACAAATGCAATGGGCGGGTCGCTAAACACGACGGTGGTCAGCAGCCGATAATCCATGTGCTTGGGTCGATTTGGACAAGCGATGTTATGCCCCACGACTTCGCCTTGCTGCACGGCTAAATGCACGATCTCGTAAAGTCCCGTGCAGTCGCCCGCCGCGTAAATGTGGGGAACGTTCGTTTGCATCGACGGGTTCGTCACGATTCGGCCGCCCTTCACGGCCACCCCCGCCGCTTCCAGGTTCAGTCCGCCTGTGTTCGGGACTCGTCCCAGCGCGAACAGGATTTCTTGCGCCGAGACTCGGACCTCCTTGCCCGCGTGCTGGAAGGTCACTCCTTTTTTCTGTTCTTCCTTAAAAGCGCTCACGAGGTGCGTATCGGTAAAGAGCTCAATCCCTTCTCGTCGGAGAACGGTTTCCACGACTTCAGCCGCGTCGGTATCCATCTCGCGCAGAAGATGCGGACTGCGTTGGACCAGGATTGTTCGCACGCCCAAGCGTGCGAAGAATTGGGCAAACTCCACCGCGACCGCGCCGCCGCCCAGGATGATCAGCGATTCGGGCAAGTGCTGGAGGGCGAGGGCGTCATCGCTGGTCAGGTATCCGACCTCGTCCAGTTCCGCCACTGGGGAGGGTGCAACCGTTGAACCGGTGGCCAGAACGAAGTGTCGAGCCCGGATCCGTTCGCCCGAGTCGAGTGAAAGGGTGTGGGGATCGACAAACTTCGCCTTCGCCCGGACGAATTTAAACGTGCCATTTTGTAGCTGATCTCGACGGTAATCCGCGAACCCGGCGATCAGGCGGTCTTTGCGCGCCATGATCTCCGCAAAATCCGGTCGAGGTTTGTTGACCCGCACACCAAAGACTCCAGCGTGCTGTGCGAGGTGCAACACCTCCGCCGATTGCAGCAGCGCTTTGGTCGGCATACAGCCGCGCAAAATACATAACCCGCCAACGTCGCGGCCGCCTTCGATCACGACCGTGCGTAGCCCCGCGCTGGCGGTGGTTCGTGCTGCGGCAT